>PJTO01000072.1_pt1 | contig 158417 bp, 147 predicted proteins | sample 1512101 | NCBI WGS metagenome assembly PJTO01 (sample SAMN08177690, study PRJNA422409) | Soil metagenome, whole genome shotgun sequencing project. | reverse complement strand
AGAAAACTGTAGTTTATAAAATCTAAAGGAAAAAAATACACCAGCCGCATTACTAATCCGAATACACAAGCAATCAGAAAATTAAAAAAACAGCAGAGTATCCAGGCTTTTTGAGAATTCATAATATTGATTTTTAAACACATAGAAACATAGATTTTGCAAGCGTTTAAAAGGCGTTTCACTTGCATGAATACATCCCGAAGCTTCGGGACTATGTGTAAAAATCTAGATTTTCTCCAATCTTCTTTTAAGTTTGTTAAAGTCTATGTTTCTATGTGTTTATTTTTTTTAGTACTCAATTCGTTAAAAATAACATTTCTTCAAATAAAAAAACACCGATAAATATCATTTTTAAATGTGCTATCGGTGCTTTTCAAACTATTAAATTTATTTTTATTCTACTTCAACAAAATCTTTTTCTAGAAGAACTGCTTTGGGAAACAGGATATTATTTTCTAAATGAATGTGCTTATGCAAATCTTCTTCAAATTCCTTAAGCATTGCAAAAGTTACTTTATACGTTGTACAAGCATCTGCAGGCGGCGTGTAATGATCTGTTAAAGCAGCAATTTCTCTAAAACGCTCTCCCTCATTATCATGTTCATGCATCATCATCGCGATTGGATTTGAAACTGAACCAAATGAAGGCTGAGATAAAATCCCGTCAGATTCTTTGGTTTTGGTCATTCTTTTCACAAATGGAAATAAAATTAATTCCTCTTTTTTCATGTGCTGTGATAATTCTCCTGCACAGCCAATAAACAATTCGTTTATCTTAAATAACTCAGGATGATTGGCTCCGTGAACTTTACACAACTTATCTAAAAAAGCAAGCAGTGTCTGTGTCTTATCTTCAACATAACGATGATGTGTTTTTTCGATATAATCTGCCAGCAAATCCAAAGGCCATGAGTTAAAATCAATCGAACCATTGTTTTCAGACTGAATAACCTCTTGAATGTTTTGCAATAAAACATCGGCGTCAATATTTTGTTTTTCGCAGACTTCGTCTACGGTTCTGTTTCCTTTGCAGCAAAAATCAATTCTGTATTTAGAGAAAACCGCAGCAGTTCTGTAATCCTGAGCTACGAATGATCCTATTGTTTTGTTTTTTAAATTTTCCATGATACTCAATTTTAATTTTGTTTTTATTTTTTGTTTTTTATGGTCAGGTCAAATACAAACCATGCCATTGTTATAAATCCGATTCCGAAAATAGAATCTCCTATCGCACGAAGCCATTTTAAGGTAATCATTGCCGGCTGCTGCATTAATTCTGATGAACGTGCGTGCCACATTCCATGATCGATACTTTCAATTGCCTGCCACACTCCAATTGGAAGTAAACTCAATACTGCCATTAAAAACAAACCAATATTCAGCGACCAGAAAGTAATTTTCTGCAGTTTTGTATTCCAGTTTACATTCCTGTATAAACTTCTTAATACAAATAATACCAGTCCAATACCCAGCATTCCGTAAACTCCAAATAAAGCCGTATGTCCGTGCAATGGTGTTGTATTTAAGCCTTGTATATAATAAAGCGCAATTGGCGGATTAATAATGAATCCAAAAATTCCGGCTCCAAGGAAATTCCAAAACGCAACAGAAATCATAAAATAAATCGGCCATTTGTAATCGGCAATCCATTGGGTTGATTTTGAGATTTTATAGTTTTGATAGGCTTCAAATCCTATTAAAGTTAAAGGCACAACTTCTAGTGCGCTGAAAGTCGCTCCAAGAGCCATAATCGCGGTTGGCGTTCCTGAGAAATACAAGTGATGGAAGGTTCCTAAAATCCCTCCCGACATGAAAATAATGGTCGCAAACAATACATTTAAAGTAGCTGTTTTGGTTTTCAGCAATCCTAAACGAACAAATAAGAAAGCCATAACAACGGTTGCAAAAACTTCGAAGAAACCTTCAACCCAAAGGTGAACTACCCACCATCTCCAATATTCAGCAACGGCTAAGTTGGTTTGTCTTCCCCACATTAATCCTGCGCCGTAAAACATGGCAATTGCCGTACAAGAAATCAGGAATAAAATAATCAGGTTTTTCTCTTGTGTTTTTTTCTTTAAAATTGGGATTAAAGGGCGAATCATTAAGGCAAGCCATAAAAACAATCCAACTAAAAGGAAAATCTGCCAGAATCGCCCTAAATCAACATATTCGTAACCTTGATGACCAAACCAGAAGTTTTGTACCAAATCTAATTTCTGCATTACACCAAACCATTGTCCGGCCATTGAGCCCAAAACAATAATCAGCAGGGCGATAAACAAGAAGTTAATACCAAAACATTGAAATTTAGGATCTTTACCCGAAACCGCCGGAGCAATATACAATCCCGTTGCCAGCCATGCCGTCGCAATCCAAAAAATTGCCAATTGCGTATGCCATGTACGTGTAACGGCGTAAGGCAGAATCTGATCAATTGGAATTCCGTATAAGCCGTTTCCTTCTACTCCGTAATGGGCTGTTATGATTCCAAAAGCCATTTGTAAAATCATCAGTAAACTTACAATCCAAAAGTATTTTACAACCAGTTTCATCGAAGGTGTTTTGCCCTGATTGATAATTGGATCTTCTTTGGGAAGCTGAAATTCTTCTTCCTCACCTGATTTTGCATGATAGAAAACTAAAATTCCAATACTTAAAATCAGCAGAATAATACTGACTCCAGACCATGCCAAAAGTTCTTTGGTTGCTTTGTTTCCAACCAATTCATCTGAAGGCCAGTTGTGTGTATACGAAATATCAGAATCCGGACGGTTGGTTACCGTTGCCCAGGTTGCCCAAAAGAAAAACGCGTTCATTTTGTGCATTCTCGCATCATCTTTTATTGAGTTTTTCGGAATTGCATATTCTTCTCTCAGTTTATCAAACTTAGGATCGTTTGTAAAAAGTCCTTTATAGTATTCGCTTAAACTCTCAATAGCTGCTAAACGATTTTCAGATATTGTAAGAACTCCTGTATTGGCATCATAACGATTAGTTCTAAGATCTTTTTGCAGTCGAATTTTTAAAGCCGACTGTTTTTCGGCACCCAAATCGTCAAACTTTTTATTAAAATCTTCTTTGGCAAATTTATCAAGTATAAAAAGTGCTTCTCTGTGCAGCCAATCAGCAGTCCAGTCCGGGGCAACGTAAGCACCGTGTCCCCAGATAGATCCTACTTCCTGGCCTCCTATACTCTGCCAGATATTCTGCCCGTCTTTAATTTCGGTTTCAGTAAAAACCACTTTTCCTGAATCGGTTATAATTTTTTTAGGAACCGGAGGCGCCTGCTGATAAATTTCATAACCATAATAACCTAGCACAGCAAATGATATGCTCATTACCAATGCAAAAACGAGCCATAATTCTTTTTCTCTTTTCATTTCTCTTGGGGGGAAATTTATTAATAAAAGACAAAATTATCTTTTATTGGTTTTAAAAAAAACTCCAAACCTATTTTCAGCATTTGGAGTCTATATTATTTACTCAACAATTAATACACCTTTCATCATGGCTACGTGACCAGGGAAAGAACAGATAAACGGATATGATCCTTTTTTATCAATTGTAAATTCGATTGTATCTTCTTCTCCGCCGCCTAATAATTTAGTATGTGCAATGATAGAAGTTTTTTCAGATTCAGGAATATAATCAGTCGCTTTTGCCTCATTAGCTTTTAAAGCAAATGCACTCTGGTCTGCTCCTTCCTGAAGAACTATTAAATTGTGGCCCATTGCTTCTTTTGGAATTCTACCAACGTGTTTTAAAGTCAATTTAATTGGTTTTCCTGCAACTGCTTTTAATTCATTTGTATTAAACTGCATTTGGTCGTTTCCTTCAATAACCAATACATTTTCTTCAGCTGGTGCTGCTGTTGGAGCTTGTTCGCCTTCTGTAGAAGTTTCTGTTTGTTCTTCAACCGGAGCTGTTTCTTTTTTACCGCAAGAAGTTATAGTTAAAAATCCCATTAGGATCAATAGTGAAATTTTGGTTTTTGTATTCATTTTTAAGAAATTTATTTAATGTTAATCGTTTGTATTTAATGTTTTTAGAAAAAAGTCTCCTGATTTTACTCCCAAAGCAAGCTGTTCTAAAGTTGTTGTTGAAAGCATTTGTAAAAGAAGACCTCTTATTTTTTTAAATTCGAAATGCACAGGACATGGATGTTCTTCTGAACATTCTTTTAAACCAATACCGCATCCTCTATAAATTTTATCACCGTCGATTGCATCAACAATCTGAATTAGTTTTATTGACTTTAATGCTTCCTTCGAAACTTCAAAACCTCCTCCCACTCCTTTTGCCGAATGAATAATGCCGTTTTTGGTTAAAATCTGCATAATCTTGGCAGTAAATGGTTCCGGCGAATCAATTTCTTTGGCAACATCTTTTATTCCCACCCGAATCCCTTTTGACGATTTGGTGGCAATAAAAATAGAAGCTCTGATTCCGTATTCACACGCTTTTGAAAACATAAACTGTTGGATTAATTCTCTGCAAATGTATTAAAGTTTAAAATAAAAGACAAATTTATCCTTAATTAATTTTACTAGAGAAAATCCTTATTTATAATGAAACTAATTAGTACTTAAAAAACTACTTATTCGGCTTTGACTTTCTATAAAAACCAATTTTAATTTTAACTTTGAGAGTATTTAATTTTCTAATATCTAAATATGCCTTTAAGCAACTCAAAAGATTTAAAACTGGCAGTCCTGATTGATGCCGATAATGTGCCATACAGTAATGTGAAAGGTATGATGGAGGAAATTGCAAAATTTGGAACACCAACTACCAAAAGAATTTATGCAGACTGGACAAAGCCGAATGCAAATGGATGGAAAGCCGTTTTACTAGAACATGCCATTACTCCTATACAGCAATATAGTTACACGGTTGGAAAAAATTCATCAGATTCTGCGTTGATTATTGATGCTATGGATTTGCTGTATTCCGGGAAATTAGATGGTTTCTGCATCGTTTCCAGCGACAGCGATTTTACCCGATTAGCAGTTCGATTAAGAGAATCCGGCATGAAAGTAATTGGCATTGGCGAAAAGAAAACTCCAAGTTCTTTTATCGTAGCCTGCGACCGTTTTATTTATATTGAGGTTTTGGATGGCGCAATTCAGAAGAAAAAACCAAAAGTAAACACAGCCGACACCAAAAAACCTGTGGAAAAACCTGCTGAAAAAGCACTTCACAAAGTAGATAAACAAACCATTGAGCTTATTGAAGCTACAATTGAAGATATTGAAGATGATGACGGTTGGGCATTTCTAGGTGATGTCGGGAATCTGATTGTAAAGAAAAAACCAGAATTTGACCCAAGAAATTATGGTTATTCTAAGCTTACGCCAATGCTGAAATCATTGACGGATATTTTGGAAATCGACGAAAGAGAATCGGATAAAAAAGGCATAAAACACGTTTATGTGCGTTTACGATTCAACTAATTAATTTATTACCCTATTATTATTTAAAAACATGAGAAAGAAATTCTTTATTTACGGATTCTTATTGTTTCTAATTGTTGCTGCAATTTATTATTACACAGGACGAGGTTACTTACTCGTTTTCATTATCCCTCTTTTATTGATTATTGGAGCTTATAATGCTTCTCAAAAAAAACATGCCATTTTAAGGAACTTCCCGGTTTTGGGTTATTTTAGATATTTATTTGAAATGATTGCGCCCGAAATTCAGCAGTATTTTATTGAAAGATCTACAGATGGAAAACCTTTTTCAAGAAACCAGCGTTCTTTAGTGTATCAAAGGGCAAAAAATATTGACTCAAGTACACCTTTTGGAACACAGCAAAACTTAAATACTGAAAGCTACGAAGGAATAAAACATTCTATTTTCCCTGCAAAAGTAAATGAAGAACTTCCGAGAGTTTTAGTTGGAGGAAAAGATTGTAAACAGCCTTATTCTGCTTCTTTATTTAATGTTTCGGCTATGAGTTTTGGTTCTTTGAGTGAACATGCAGTACGCGCCATTAATATTGGTGCCAAAAAAGGGAATTTTTACCAAAACACAGGCGAAGGAGGTTTAACCGATTTTCATCTTGAAGGCGGCGGTGATATTACCTGGCAGATTGGAACGGGTTATTTTGGATGCCGTGATGCCGAAGGAAATTTCAGCCCTGAAAAATTCTCAGAAAAGGCAAATCTTCCAAATGTAAAAATGATCGAAATTAAGCTTTCGCAAGGTGCAAAACCAGGTCATGGAGGTGTGCTTCCGGCTGCAAAGAACACAGAGCAGATTGCTAAAATTAGAGGAGTTGTACCGCATACCATGATTCTTTCTCCTCCCGGACACACTGCTTTTTCTGATACAAAAGGATTAATTCAGTTTATTAAACAATTACGCGAATTATCAAATGGAAAACCAATAGGTTTTAAATTATGTATTGGAAACACTGCCGAGTTTGAAGCTATCTGCCATGAAATGATCGCCGAAGATACTTATCCTGATTTTATTACAATTGATGGTGCCGAAGGCGGAACCGGAGCTGCTCCGTTAGAATTTGCAGATGGTGTTGGAATGCCATTTGAACCGGCTTTAATTTTCGTCAACAAAACATTAATTGGATTAAATATTCGTGACAAAATACGCATTATAGGAAGCGGGAAAATTATTTCAGGATATTCCATTCTTCATGCCGTTGCTTTGGGTGCAGATATGTGTAACAGCGCGAGAGGTTTTATGTTCTCATTAGGATGTATTCAGGCTTTACGCTGTCATAATAACGAATGTCCAACCGGAGTTGCCACTCAAAACAAAATGCTGATGAAAGGTCTGGTTGTAACCGATAAATCAGACCGTGTGTATCATTTCCATAAAAATACACTTCATTCTGCAAATGAACTTTTGGCTGCAGCCGGAAAAACATCTTTTGCAGACGTTGATATCAATATCTTTATGCGAGGTGACGAGTTTACAAATCTATCAGAATTGTATTTCCCTGATAATTTAACGAACGTTACCAAACGTAACTAAAAATAAAAGCCTCTTTGATTTTCCAAAGAGGCTTTTATTTTTTATATTAAATCTTAGAGTTTTGCAGTTTCTTTATTATCTGCGGCAGCTCCGCTTTCTAAAACAGCTAATTCTTCTTTATCAACTAATTGCTGGGCTAATATTGCATTGTTATAAGCCAGGAAATATACGTCAAATTTTACTCCTTCGTCGATTAGTTCTGTCGAAATCTGATTGTTTTGAATCATTTCTTTTAATAAATCAGGGAATGACTCTTTGTAGGCCGCTTTGTTAGAATCATTTTCTTCTAAATTAGTTTCAATTCTAATCTCGATTTTGTTGTCATTTAAAAATGCCTTAGCCGCTGTACTTGTAATTCCGTGTCCTTTTATTGTTGATGAATTATTATAAGTACTTACGTGCTCCTGAATTTTTTGTTTGGTATTTTTACAGCTTACCAACACTAACATTGTTGCAAAAATAAATGCGATTTGGGTAATTTTTTTCATAATTTTTTGGTTTATTAGTTAATTTTTAACTCAAACATAATGAAATTAAAATAAAAAAACAACATCAAATAACAATTTTAAAAAATGTAATTATTTAACTACAAGTCAATTACACAAAGTTTAAAATAGAAAGGATTAAACTTAGATAAACTAAAAAAGCCTCTTTAAATAATTAAAGAGGCTTTCTGTTTTGAGTATTTTTACAGCTCAATTATTCTTTCAATAATTCAGGCAGTGATTCTTTTGTAATCACTTCTTTTACAAAAACAGTATTATCATCTGCTAAAAAATAAGCATCAAACTGCACACCCTCGTTAACCAATTCTTCCGGAATTTGATTTTTATCGAACATATCTTTTAACAGCTTGGGAAACGATATATTTGCCGCAGTTTTATTAGCATCATTCTGTTCTAAATCAGTTTCAAAACGCAATTCAATTTTATTGTCGTTTATATAACCTCTTGCTGTAGTAAGTGTTACATTTTCAGCCTTAAAACTAGAAGCAGTTGCATTGTATTTCACTACAAATTCCTGAAGTTTTTGTTTGGTATTTTTACAGCCTGAGAGCATCAATACCATGATAATTACAAACGAAATCTGGCTTATTTTCTTTACCATAATTTTTTATTTTATTTTTTGAAGTCTTAAAAGTGCTTCAAGATAATAATAATCTGCGTAATTTATAGAACAATCTATTTCACTTCCTGCAGGTTTGTGTCCGGTTGAATGAAGTAAAAAGGCTGAATTTACATCTCGACTCTGGTAATGATCTGAAAGTGAAACAATCATTTTTTTAGACTTTGTCAGATATTCGTTTTTCAGGTTTTTATCTTTTGTGTAAGAACTCAACTCTAAAAGTGCCGAAGAAACAATCGCCGCTGCCGAAGCATCTCTTGGAGGATTTGGTATATCAGGCGCATTAAAATCCCAATACGGAATTAAATCTTCTGTTGTGAGTTTATCTAAATAAACTCGTGTTAGTTTATGTGCAAAATCTAAAAACTTAGGATCTTTTGTTTCTCTGTAAGTCATTGTAAAACCATAAATTGCCCAAGCCTGACCACGCGCCCACATACTGTCATCACTGTACCCCTGAGCCGTTCTTCCTTTTATTTTCTTACCAGTTTCATAATCATAAATAATAACATGATACGAAGTATCATCTGGTCTGAAATGATTTGCCATTGTCGTTTCGGCATGTTTTACAGCAATATCATACAGCTTTTTGTTTCCTCCATTTTTAGATGCCCAAAACAGAAGTTCCAGATTCATCATATTATCAATAATTGTATTATGACCGCCCATTTTATTATGAGGCCAGGACTGAATCGTTCCTACTTTTGGATTAAAAAGTACTGCCAGAGTATCGGCTGTTTTAAGGATAATTTCTTTGTATTCCGGATTTTTTGTCAATCGATATCCGTTTCCAAAACTATTAAAAATCTGAAAACCCAAATCGTGGTCAGCTGCTTTGCTGACAGATAAAGGCGTTAAGAAACGGCTGAATTTATCTGCTTCTTTTTCCCATTTTTTATCCTTTGTTGCTTCATATAAATACCACAATTCACCAGGCCAAAATCCGCTTGTCCAGTCTTTGTAACTAACAAATTTCCAGTCTTTGCTTCCATTTGGGACCGTTCTTGGTGAAGTTCCGTCATCTGGAATTACTTTTAAAGTTTTGGATGCCTGTTCTGCGCAATACTCTAATTGTTTTTGAACATTAAACGAATTGTTTTTTTGAGCATAGGTTTGGTTTCCGATAAGAAACAAAGCCGTAATCAGCGTGAAAAGTTTTGAATTCATGTGGTTATTTTTGATAGAAAGTTTATTAACCGATAAATTTATGAAATAAAGTAAAATCATTTAAGGTTTGTATTTTTCGTTCCCTAAAAATGTACTATTAAACTCCTTTTATCTGAGTTTGTCTTAACTAACGAAGTAAACAAATAATAAACCTGTTAAATCAGTTTCATCTGTGTGCTGTTTAATATAAATTTGTTTGAACAAAACCAGTGTAAACTTGAAATCCAGAATCTATTATTTCTCCCTTTTTCTATTCATCATTTTTCTTGGAATCTGCTCCAGAAAAACAACATTTGTCCCATTATGGATAGGAGACTTTCTGTACGCTGTGATGATTTATTTTCTGGCTAGAATATTTTTTCCTTTTCAAAAATATTACATCATAATATTACTTTCCCTTATTACCTGCTATTCCATTGAGTTTTTACAATTGTATCAACGCGAATGGATGATCGAACTTAGAAAAACACTTTTTGGCAGATATGTTTTAGGACAGGGATTTCTTTGGGAAGATATTCTGGCTTATACTTTTGGAATTATTACGGTTTTTGTTTTTGAAAAAATAACTTTCAATTATTTCAGTCAAAAGTCTGTGTGATTTTTTCGATGTTCAAACTGTTTGCCATTGCCATAAATATTTGATGATACGTTCCTTTATTATCATATAATTTATCATGGGTTCCCTTTTCGACGCATCGTCCTTTTTCTAAAACAATAATATTCGCCGCATCGATAATTTGAGAAATGCTGTGCGAAATTATAATTACAGTTCGGTCTTTTTTAATGGCATCGAGAGATTTTTTTATTTGTTCTGTTGCAATGGCATCTAAACTGGCAGTTGGTTCATCCAGAAAAATAATTGGCGGATTTTTAAGAAAAAGTCTTGCAATCGCAATTCGCTGCTGCTGCCCGCCCGAAAGCAAATGCGCATCAGAATCATAACCTTTTGGCAGTTGTATTACCTGTTCATGAATATAAGCTTGTTTTGCAGCTTCGATAATTTCTGGGTGAGAAGCTTCGGGATTTCCGTATAAAATATTTTCTGCAATAGTTCCCTTAAAAATATGATTCTTCTGCAAAACCAAACCAATGTTTTTACGCAGAAAGTCTGTATCATAATCGACTAAATCAACTCCATCTAAAAATATTTGCCCTGATGATGGCAGGTAAAATTTATCCAATAAATTAATAATAGTACTTTTTCCGGCTCCGCTTAATCCTACCAAAGCAGTAGTTTCATTAGGTTTTACCGTAAAATTAATATCATAAAGTGCCTGAGTTCCGTTTGGGTAAACAAAGTCTACATTTTTAACTTCGATCAATCCTGAAATTTTTTCAGGCATATAATTACCGCTGGTTTCAATTTCCTTATCTGATTCTAAAATATCAAAGAAACCTTCTGAATAAATTAAAGCATCATTTACCTCGTCATAAATTCGGTGCAATTGCCTGATTGGGGACGAAACATTATTAAACAACATAATATGAAACATTATGGCACCAATTGTCATTTGATTATTCAGCACAAAATAAGCCGTAAGAATAATGATAATCACGACACCTATCTGCTCGACAAAACTTTTAATACTTTCAAAAATAAAACTGGTTTTTCTGGTTTGCAGCTGATTTTCGGTCATTTCATACTGAATTTTTTCATGGCGATCTGCTTCGGTCGATTCGCGAACAAAAGATTTAATTACCGTGATAGATTCAATTAAGCTAATAATTCCGTTATTTTTAGTTTCACGATAATTACGCATTCTTCTTCTAAAACCACTTAGTTTTGTGGCTTGCAATTGGCTGATATAAAAATAAATAGGAATAATGCACAAACTTACCAATCCAACATAAACATTGGCATAAAACATAATTACCAAAGCCACAAAAGCATTGGCAAACAAAGGCAGGATATCAATAAAAAAGTTTTGAACCAGTCGTGTTAAACTGCTAATTCCGAGATCGATTCTTGTTTGAAGTTTTCCACTTTCATTTTCATCTGAAGTATAAAATTCCATTCTGTAACTTAGAATTTTTTCTACAATTGTCTGTGATATATCTCTTGTGATGAAAATACGGAGTTTTTCTCCATAGAATTTCTGCCCAAACTGCACCACTGAATTAACCAATTCTTTAGTTAATAATACAACACTAATAATACCGAGTAAATGAAACCCTTTGGATAATGGTTCGTGGGCAACCATTAAATTATTTATAGTATCGACAGTATATTTTAAAATTACAGCGTTTACCTGCGCCGCAAACGATCCTAAGAAAGTAAGGAGTAAAGTTGCAATTACCATTTTTTTGTAAGGTTTTACAAACGGCAGGATTTTTTTATATAAAACAGATAATTGCATTTATTTTATTTTTAGGCAGTATATCAAATATAAGAATTCTAAATTTGTGTTGAAAATCATTTAAACACTTAATTCTATGAAACTCGTTTTCGCTTCAAACAACAAAAATAAAATTGCAGAAATACAAAGCATGCTTCCTGAAAGTATTACAATATTAAGTTTAGAAGATATTAATTGTTTTGAAGATATTCCTGAAACTGCAGATACAATTGAGGGAAATGCTATTTTGAAAGCGGATTACGTAACACAAAAGTATGGCTACGATTGTTTTGCAGATGATACGGGACTGGAAGTCGATGCTTTAAATGGTGAACCCGGAGTGTATTCTGCACGTTACTCCGGCGAGCAAAAAAATGCCGACGATAACATGAATAAACTTTTAAAGGCATTAGAAAACAACAAAAATCGAAGCGCTCAGTTTAAAACCGTTATCACTTTAAACCTGGAAGGAAAGCAATATTTATTTACTGGAATTGCAAAAGGAGAAATTACAGAAACCAAAACAGGTACAAATGGTTTTGGATACGACCCAATTTTCAAACCTGAAAATTTTGACAAAACCTTTGCAGAACTGCCTTTGGAAATAAAAAACACCATTGGACATCGTGGAAAAGCAGTTCAGCAACTAATTGATTTCCTGTCTACCACAAAATAATTGTTTCAAATACAACATTTTAAAGCTCAAATTTTACATTTTCAGACGTGTTTTTGGGGCAAATTCTGGATTTTTTGCAAAAAATCATTTTACCAAAATCGTAACTTTTTGATAATCAAATCATAACAAATGCATAATTCTTGAAATTGCATTAGTTTATGTGAATAATTAACAGTAATTTTGCACCCTATTTTAAATACATATATGAATAAATTTGAACAATTAGGATTGAATGAATCGTTACTGAAGGCGATTTTAGATCTAGGATTTGAAAATCCGTCAGAGGTACAGGAAAAGGCGATTCCCCTATTATTGGAAAAAGACACAGATATGGTTGCGTTGGCTCAGACAGGGACAGGGAAAACGGCAGCTTTCGGTTTTCCGCTAATTCAAAAAATTGATGCTGACAATAGAAACACACAAGCATTAGTTTTATCGCCAACACGAGAACTTTGTTTACAGATTACCAACGAACTTAAAAACTACTCAAAATACGAAAAAGGTATTAATGTGGTAGCAGTTTACGGCGGGGCTAGTATTACAGAGCAAGCTAGAGAGATTAAAAGAGGCGCACAAATTATTGTAGCTACTCCAGGAAGAATGCAAGACATGATTAACAGAGGTTTAGTTAACATTAAAAATATAGATTACTGTATTCTTGATGAAGCTGATGAGATGTTGAACATGGGATTCTATGAAGACATCGTATCTATTTTATCAGATACACCAGATCAAAAAAACACATGGTTGTTCTCTGCAACTATGCCGCAAGAGGTTGCCAGAATTGCAAAACAATTCATGAGCGAACCGGTTGAAATTACTGTTGGTGCTAAGAACTCAGGTTCTGCAACAGTTTCTCACGAATTTTACTTAGTAAATGCTCGTGATCGTTACGAAGCTCTAAAACGTTTAGCAGATGCTAACCCGGATATTTTCTCTGTAGTTTTCTGTCGTACTAAAAGAGATACACAGGCTGTAGCTGAAAAATTAATTGAAGATGGATATAGCGCCGCTGCGTTACACGGAGATTTATCTCAGGCACAACGTGACGGGGTAATGAAATCTTTCCGTGGAAGACAAATTCAGATGCTTGTTGCTACTGACGTTGCGGCACGTGGCATTGACGTTGATAACGTAACTCACGTTGTGAACTACCAATTACCTGATGAGATTGAAACTTACAACCACCGTTCTGGACGTACTGGTAGAGCAGGAAAATTAGGAACTTCTATTGTAATCGTTACAAAAAGTGAGTTACGTAAAATTTCTTCTATCGAGAGAATCATTAAACAAAAATTCGAAGAAAAAGCTATTCCATCTGGAATCGAAATCTGCGAAATTCAGTTATTACACTTAGCAAACAAAATTAAAGATACTGAGGTTGATCACGAAATTGACAACTATTTACCAGCAATTAACAATGTTCTTGAAGATTTATCTAAAGAAGAATTGATTAAGAAAATGGTATCTGTAGAATTTAACCGTTTCATTACTTACTACAAAAAGAATAGAGATATCTCTACTCAATCTTCTGGAGAAAGACGTGAAAGAGGTGATTCTGAGCCAAGAGAATTCAACAACAACGGAGCTGTTCGTTATTTTGTAAACATTGGTTCTAGAGACAATTTTGACTGGATGTCTTTAAAAGATTACTTGAAAGAAACATTAGACTTAGGTCGTGATGACGTTTTCAAAGTAGATGTAAAAGAAGGTTTCTCTTTCTTTAACACTGATCCTGAGCACACTGATAAAGTAATGGATATTTTAAACAACGTTCAATTAGAAGGACGTCGTATTAATGTTGAAATTTCTAAAAATGACGGAGGCGGAAGACGTGACCACAACAATCGTGGCGGCGGAAGAAATTCTGGCGGACAAAGAAGAGAAGGAAACTTCGCTCCAAGACGTGAAGGTTCTGGCGGAGGTTTTAGAAGCGACAGAAATTCTGCTCCAAGACGTGAAGGTTCTGGCGGAGGTTTTAGAAGCGACAGAAACTCTGCTCCAAGAGAAGGAGGTTTTAGAAGAAACGAAGGTGGTTCTGACAGAGCTCCAAGACGTTCTGAAAGTTTTGGTGATTCATCAAGACCAAGAAGACCAAGAAGAGATTAATTATTTAATATCTTAAAATACAAAATCCCAAATTCCAGACATAATTGGAATTTGAGATTTTTTTATATTAAGAATCTTACTCTATAAAATAAGCTTTCTAATTCGAAGTATTTTAATTTATCATCTATACCGCTTTTTATTAAAATACTAAAAGCTATACTGATGCCATTGTTAATTTTCTTATAATTATATTCCAAGACTACGAAATATTTAATCTCGATTTACTACTTTTAGTGCTTTAAATCAGGATATGAAATATTTCGCAGTTTTCTTTTTTTTACTATTCTCGGCTGTTAGTTTTGCGCAAGATGTTGACTCATCAACCCCGCAAAGAGTTTCAGGTTACATTATAAACGACGATAGTAAACAGCCTCTTCCAAATGTAAATATCATTAACACAAACAAAGTACGCGGTGCAAAATCAGATTCAAAAGGATATTTTGAAATTGATGTACAGCCTAATGATACTATTCATTTCTCTCTTTTAGGATTTCAATCTCTTAGAATCAGAGTAACAAATGACTGGATAAAAAACAAAGTAACTCGAATTCAGCTTACTGAAAAAGCTATTGCTCTTGAAGAAGTTATCATTGCCCCTTTCAGTTTAACGGGCTATCTTGAAATTGACTCTAAACTGATCCCTACAAAAGAAAACTACCGTTATAGTATTTCTGGTCTTACACAAGGTTATGAAGCAGGAGAATATTCTCCAAATGCTTTTGGTAAAGTATTGGGCTCTATTTTTAACCCTGCCGATATGCTTTATAATTTCTTCGGAAAAAACAGCAGGGAGCTTAAAAAGCTTAAGGATATGAAAAAGGACGATACAATTAGAAATCTTTTAGAAACCAAATACGACCGTGAAACTATTGCTGTTTTATTAGGAATAAGCAAAGACGAAATCCCTGAAATTATGCATCGCTGCAACTATTCTGATGCTTTTATTCAATCAGCAAATGACTTACAGATTTTAGATGCCATAAGCGGTTGTTACGAGCAATACAAAGTATTAAAAAGGAATTAAAGCTTTACTCTTATCATACAAATCCTCAATTTTAAAAATTGGGGATTTTTTTATGCCTTTTAGATTTAAAAAAACTATATTTACTTAATAATCAATTTAAAACAATTAAAAACAAATATCAATGGCAAAAAGTCAGGATGCTAAAAAACAGCAAAAAAAAGAACCGTTAAAAACGGCTAAAGAAAAGAAAGAAGAAAAAAGAGAGAAGAAAAACGCTCCAAAAAGGGATTAAGTTTTCAGCCGCAGTTTTCAGTCTCTAAGGAAACTGAAAACCGTGACTGAATACTGAGACTATTTAACCGGTATATTTGAAAGAATCTCTAATACAAATTTCCAATATTTCTGTGCAGATGAAATACTCGCTCTTTCGTCTGGAGAGTGCGCTCCGTGAATTGTGGGTCCAAAAGAAATCATATCCATTCCAGGATAATTTGTTCCTAAAATTCCACATTCTAAACCAGCGTGACAAGCTACAACTTTAGGCTGTTCGCCATTTTGTTTTTCGTAAATATCTTTTAAAACTTCTAATATTTCAGAGTTTACATTTGGAGTCCATCCCGGATAAGAACCGGAAAGTTCTACTTCACATCCTACTAATTCAAATGCAGAACGTAACGAATTAGCTAAATCAAATTTTGAAGATTCTACAGAAGAACGTGTTAAACATCCCACTAAAATTTCTCCGTCTTTTACAACAACGCGGGCAATATTATTTGAAGTTTCAACTAAATCAGCCATATCAGGACTCATTCTGTAAACTCCGTTTTGTGCAGCATAAATCGCTCTTATAATACCTTCCTGAACGCCTAAATCCATTATTTTTTCAGGCAAATCAGATTTTACGATTTCAATCGTTAAGTTAGGTTCCGTTGTTTTGTATTCTGCTTTAATATCAGAAATAATTTCCTGCATGTCATACACATACGCTTCATCAAACATTTGAGAAATAATTACTTTCGCAACACTTTCCCTCGGAATTGCATTTCTAAGACTTCCTCCGTTAATTTCAGAAACCTGGAGTCCAAAATTTTCAAAACCATCAAATAATAAACGGTTCATAATTTTGTTTGCGTTTCCTAAACCTTTATGAATATCCATTCCAGAATGTCCTCCGTTTAAGCCTTTTACCGTAATAGTATAACCAACTGAAGCTTCAGGAACTTCTTCTTCATTATAAGTTCTTGTAGCTGTTACATCGATTCCTCCAGCACATCCAATATCAATTTCATCATCTTCTTCTGTATCAAGATTTAACAAAATCTGTCCTTGCAGAATCCCACCTTTTAGACTTAAAGCCCCAGTCATTCCTGTTTCTTCATCAACAGTAAATAAGGCCTCAATTGCAGGATGCGGAATATCTTTGCTTTCCAAAACAGCCATAATAGTTGCCACTCCTAACCCATTGTCGGCTCCTAAAGTTGTACCACGCGCACGAACCCAGTCTCCATCAACATACATATCAATTCCTTGTGTATCGAAATCAAAAACAGTATCGGCATTTTTTTGATGAACCATATCAAGGTGTCCCTGCATTACGATTGGCTTGCGGTTTTCCATTCCCGGAGTTGCCGGTTTTCTGATGATTACATTTCGGATTTCATCTTCAAAAGTTTCTAAACCCAAGCTGTTTCCAAAGTTTTTCATAAACTCGATTACTCGCTCTTCTTTCTTCGAAGGACGCGGAACAGCGTTTAAATCTGCAAATTTATTCCAAAGTGCTTTTGGTTCCAGATTTCTTATTTCCTGACTCATTATATTTTGTTTGATGTTTAACAATTAAGAGCCTCAAAGTTACAAAGTTTAAATGCTTTTTCCGCCTCGAATTTCACGAATTAGCGCAAATTAAAAAGACTTTAAAATAGAATTACACGAATATTCTATTTAAAGCAAGTAATACGAAAGTAAATTTAATTTTCTTAAAGAGGATATTTTGCAGGATTCATTGAAGTATTAAAAACAGATAAAATATATACTGTTTTTAATTTCTCATCGATGAAATAAAAAATGATAAATGGAAATTTTTTAGTGGGAAGACCACGATAATCTTTATATCTGATTTCAAAAAAAGGATTTTTAGATAATGTATCTAAATGTTCGTCAATCACTTTATAAAAATATTCACCTAAACCGCTTTGCCTAGATTCATAATAATCAATAGCATTTTGTATATCAACGAGCGCTCTTGGCTCAATAACAACATTAAAAATCATTTGCCTTATTTAAAACGCAATTCCTTTTTTGCTTCATTCCAAGGAAGAAACTCATCTGTTTTTGAAGTTGATCTTCTTTCGTCTAACAAATTTTTCATTTCTTCAGTCACTGAAAATTCATTTATTACAGTTTCATAATTGAATTTTTCTATTAACTGCATAAAGAATGACAATTCATTATCTGGAATATTTAAAGTGATTTGTGTCATTTTTTCCTTATTATTGAATAACAAATTTACAAAAAATAACACTAACTATCTTTTAATTATTATTTTTATACAAACGCAATAACCGTGACAAGAAAACATATCCTTCCCCTATTTCTTTTAATTCAGATTATCTTTTTAAAAGTTCTTCTGTTTTTTCCTGACTTTGTTGAAGGCTTTTACAGCAACAATTTATACATTAGAATTTCGCATTTCTTACGAATAGTTTTAGGTAAAATTCCTTTTTCTGTGGGCGACTGCATTTACGGTATTTTGATTATATCAATTATCAGCTGGTTCTGGAAAATTAGAAAAACATGGAAAACCGAATGGAAAGATCATATCTTAAAAATTTTAGGCAAAATTTCCGTTTATTATTTTCTGTTTCATGTGCTTTGGGCTTTTAATTATTATCGTGAACCTCTTTTCCAGAAAATGGAAATTAAAAGAGAATACAGCGATGCTGATTTATTAGCGTTCACAAAAAAACTGATTGTTAGAACCAATGAAATCCAATTTAAGATCACAAAAAATAAGAACGAGAAAATTCAACTTCCGTATTCGCAGGAAGAAATTTTTAAAATGAATTTAAGCGGATATAACAATTTAGCACAAGAAGAGCATCCATATTTTAAATACAACACATTAAGCGTTAAAAAATCACTATTCAGCGTTCCATTAACTTATATGGGATTTGGCGGTTATTTAAATCCGTTTACTAATGAAGCACAGGTAAATGATTTACTGCCTATGTATTCTTTCCCGCTCACGGCTTCACATGAAATGGCTCATCAAATTGGTTTTGCGAGTGAAAATGAATGTAATTTTATCGGCGTTTTGGCATGTGTGAAGAGTGATAATTTATATTTTCAATATTCAGGATACAGCTTTGCGTTGCGTTATTGTCTTGGAATCTGGAAGTTTAAAAATGAAAAAGTTTTTGAAAAATTAAAAAAAGAGATAAATCCCGGAATTTTAAAAAACTATCAGGAAAGCCAGGATTTCTGGAAAAAATACGACACCTTTATAGATAAAGGTTTTCACTTTCTGTATGATAATTTCCTGAAATCGAACAATCAAAAAGACGGAATGGAAAGCTACAGCAAGTTTATAGATTTGATGATTAATTATTATAAAACTAGAAATTTTTAGATTTTTCTGCCACAGATCGCACAGAGTAAAAGGATTTTTATTTTGTATTAAACAACTAAAAGAAATTATAATCTTTTAATGTGCGTCAAAAAAAATAAATTTAACTGTAACAAAAATGATTTCATAACTACTAATACTTTTATGAGCGAAAATCTAGAACAGTCATTTGTTGCACAATTGCAGGCAAATCAGAATATAATCCACAAGATTTGTAGGTTGTATACTGATGGCGAAGACGCTCATAAAGATTTATTTCAGGAAATCACCATTCAGCTCTGGAAAGCTTATCCAAAATTTAGAGGCGACAGTAAATTTTCGACCTGGACGTACCGTGTTGCTTTAAATACAGCAATTACATTATACCGAAAAACCAAAAGAACCATATCTACCGTAGATTATGAAAGTCATCAGCACTTTGTAAAAGATGTTGATTACAATTATGAAGAGGAAGAACAGATAAAATTGATGTATAAAGCAGTTTATCAGCTTAATGACATCGAAAAAGCATTAGTTTTTATGTATTTAGAAGACAAAGATTATCAAGAAATAGCCGAAACCTTAGGTATCAGCGAAGTGAATGCGCGTGTGAAAATGAACAGAATTAAAGGGAAACTTAAAAAAATACTAAATCCTTAAAAATTATTATGAAAGAACTGGATTTATTAAAAAAAGACTGGAAAAAGAACTCTGATTCTTTTCAACAAATTTCTGAAACAGAAATCTACAGAATGATTCACAAAAAATCATCTTCTATTGTAAAATGGATTTTGATTATTAGTGTTCTGGAAATTTCATTTTGGACTTTCTCAAATTTGTTTATCAATACAGATGATGTTTTAAGAAAAATAAATCATCCTGAGATTGTTGTTACCCTTGAATATTTAACTTATTTGAATTATCTGGTGGGATTAATTTTTGTTTTTATTTTCTACAAAAATTACACTACGATTTCTACAACGGTTGCTACAAAATCTTTAATGAGCGCTATTTTAAGAACCAGAAAAACGGTTCAGTATTATGTGTGGTACAACTTAGGAATGATTGTGGTTACGTCTATTTTAAGCTTTTTTATCGCTTTTGTCTACAATCCTGATATGGCTTTTTTAAGAGAAAAATTAGCCGTAAACGGAAAAGCAATGTTTACCACAATTGGAATTTTAATTCTGGTAATCCTAGGTTTCTTTGGAGTATTCTGGTGTTTCTACAGATTATTGTACGGAACTCTTTTACGCAGATTGTATGTGAATTACAAGGAGTTGAAGAAGATAGATTTTTAATTGAGGTTCAAAGGTTCAGAGCGACAAAGGCTCAAAAATGCTAGTTTTCCAACTTGAAACTTGAAACAAAAAAATAACCTAAAATTCTAATAATCCCATTGTCTCATTTTGTTTAGTTCTTCCTGTGCTTTTATTTCTTCGGCTGGAATAACTTTTAAAAATGATGGGTGCTGTTCGATTGCGTATTCTACTTTTTCTACGATCTGCTCGATAGTATCGTTTTCATAATCGATTTCAAGAGGCTCTTTAATTATAAAAGACTGAAGTATATTTTTCTTTTTCATACGAAGTCCTTTTTTATCAAAAGAACGACGGAAACCGTCAATTACAATAGGAATTACGATAGGTTTATGCTGTTTGATAATATGTGCTGTTCCTTTACGAACGGGCTTGAAAGATTTTGTTGTTCCCTGCGGAAAAGTAATAACCCAGCCGTCTTCAAGAGCAATTCTAATATTTTCGGTATCATTTGGGTTTACATCACGTTTTTCTGTAACGTCGACTCCTTTTGATCTCCAGGTTCTTTCAACTGTAATAGCCCCAACATAAGCCAAAATCCTTGGCAACAATCCCGCCTGCATGGTTTCTTTTGCAGCAACATAATAAATATTCATTTTTGGCTGCCATAAATAACCAATGTTCTTAATAGTATCTTGACGTCCGCTTAAACTTGCGTTAAACACATGAAACATAGCCACAACATCAGCAAAATAAGTTTGATGATTTGATATAAACAAAACATTTGTATCCGGAAGCGTTTTAATAATTTCAGATCCTTCAATCTGCAATTCATTAAAACCTCTATATCTTCTATGTGTCATGGCACCCAAAATACGGATTAACCATTTCTTGATGAATAATATATGACCGAAAGGATTTCGCTTAAACAATCCCATAATGCTTTTTATGTTATTTTAGGTTAAGTCGCAAACATACAAAAATTATTCTTTTAGCAGTAGTTTTATACAATTTACAGAATAAAACACTATTATCATGAATATCAAATTGTTAATTTTATTCTATTACGAATTTTCCGCAAAAGTTGTTTTTAAAACATCTCTCAATTCGCTTAAAATCATCGCTGTTGCTCCCCATACAATATGATTTTGAATATAGAATGCCGGAACCAGAATATCATTTCCGTAAGAAGTTGATAATGTGGTTTCGATCATAATTTCATCATCTAAAAAAACAGACAGCGGCAGTTCGATAATCGAAGCTACTTCACGCGCATCCGGATAAAATGAAAGTTCTTCTTTTGCAATTCCCAAATATGGATGAACCAAGAAGTTACTTGGCGGAATATACATGGGTGTAAAATGCTTTATAATTTCTATTTTCTCAGGAAGAACACCAATTTCTTCGCTTGTTTCACGCAGAGCTGTTTCCTGATAATCCCGATCTGTAAGTTCATATTTACCTCCCGGAAATGCTATTTGTGAGGAATGAACTCCGTTGTAAGCATTTCGGACAATTAAAATAAGATGTGTTTTTTCGTTTTTAGGATAAAACAGCATCATAACTGCAGCAATTCGCGGATTCTTTGCATTAATATCTAAGTTTTTCAACGCCTGAATGCGTTCTAGAGGTGCCATTTTAGCGTGTGCCGTTTCTGCCGGAAGTTCAACTGGAATTAAATTAGGAACATATTGTAAAAATTGTTGAAAATCCATATTCAAAGTTTATTTTTGTACTTTCAATTAAAATATAAATATACTCTAGAAAATGCGGTTCTACAAGTTTTCTAAAACAAAGCCATAAAAATGTACAGCAGAGAAGAATCACAAAGAATGAAAAGGGAATTTTGGGTAGCTTTTGCAGAAAAGTATCCTAGAAAATGGGTTCTTTATGATACCAAAATAAAAGATTTCTCTTTTAAATTTTATGTAGACAATAAAAAAGCTCAGGTTTTAATTGACATTGAACACCGAAGCGACGAAAAACGATATGCTTATTTCGAAAAACTGGAAGCTTTAAAGAATATTCTGGAAGAAGAATTCATTAAAGATTTGGTTTTTGAAAAAAACTACACTCTTGAAAGCGGTAAAAACATAAGCCGAATCTGGGTTGAAAAACTTGGTGTTGGTTTTAGCAACCGCAATAACTGGGATGCAATTTTTGATTTTTTCAACGAAAAAATGCATGCTCTAGAAATGTTTTATCTGGAATATGATGAGTTTATTAAGGAAATTGACTCTTTATAGACTCTAAGATTCTGAGCTTCTAAGTTACTGAGGTTTTTATTTTATTATTAAAGCTAAAGTACTTAGTATCTTAGAAGCTCAGAACCTTAGAAGCTTATTTTAAACCGTAAAAATATTATAAACGATAATATGGTCATCGTAATTGATATAAAGCTGTTTACGGAAATCCTGTTTCTTTCTGGTAATAATTGAAAGTTTACATTCTTTTCCGTCGTTATCTTTACACAAGAAAGAATACACAATATCAGTATCGTTTTCTTCTCTTTCTATATAATCCAAAATATTAAAAAGCTGGATTTCTTGAGAGTACACAACAATACGGTGTTTATCTGTATCTAATACAACCGAAAGATTTACCAAATCAAGGTTCGACCATTCGCCCCATTTTCCTCTCTCATTTTTTTGCAGTACGCTGAAACCTGAAGTTTTAAAATGATAGGATTGACTTTGAACTTGCTGCAGTCCAAAAGCTAAAAACAATATAATTATATAAGTGCGAATAGAATTCATAAATATTTCTTGCGGATAATTAAAAATCAAATGTAGCTTTTTCTTCGCGAGCAGCTTTAAAATCGGCTATCATTTCTTGAACAATTTGTTCGACAGGTAAAATTTCATGAATCAGTCCGGCGATTTGTCCTATTTCAAGTTCGCCTTCTTCCAAATCACCTTCAAACATTCCTTTTTTGGCTCTGGCTCTTCCTAATAATTCGATCAAATCTTCTTTAGAAGGACATTTTTCATATAAAGCCTGAACATCATTATAAAACTTATTTTTAACCAATCGAACCGGAGCTAATTCTTTTAAAGTCAATTGAGTATCTCCTTCTTTTATATTAACTATTGTTTGTTTAAAATTATTGTGGGCAGATGATTCTATCGATGCTGCAAAACGGCTTCCAACCTGAACACCATCGGCACCTAAAACCATTGCAGCGAGCATTCCCCTTCCGGTTGCAATTCCGCCGGCAGCAATAATTGGAATTTGGATTTTTTCCTTTACCATCGGAATCAAAGTCAAAGTAGTAGTTTCATCACGTCCGTTATGTCCGCCCGCTTCAAAACCTTCGGCCACAATAGCATCTACGCCAGCATCTTGCGCCTTTAAGGCAAAAATACTACTGCTGACTACATGTACTACTGTTATTCCTTTTTCTTTTAAAAATGAAGTCCATGTTTTTGGATTTCCTGCGGAAGTGAAAACGATTTTAACGCCTTCTTCAACCACGATATTCATGATCTCTTCAATATTAGGATATAACATCGGAATATTAACTCCAAATGGCTTATCGGTAGCTTTTTTACATTTCTGGATATGTTCTCTCAAAACATCAGGATACATCGATCCTGCGCCAATTAGACCTAATCCTCCGGCATTACTCACTGCCGATGCTAATTTATAACCGCTATTCCAGATCATGCCGCCTTGAATAATTGGGTATTTTATATTGAAAAGCGTTGTAATTCTATTCATTAAAACTATTATTGTTTTATTATTTTTCCTGTTTTATGTAAGCTTCCTGCATCGAAAGTATAAAAATAAAGTCCGTTTGTTAAACCTTCTACAGAAAGCACCGGATTTTGATTTGTGATTTGTTTCTCAATCAGCTTTTGTCCTAATAATGAATAGATAGAAACAGAAGCCGTTTCGTTATCAAACAAAAATGAAATATTTGATTTTGTTGGATTTGGATAGACCAAAAAATCTGAAGTTGACTGGAAAGTTTGAGTTCCTAGAGTAGAGCCAAAATTTGGTATTCCGTATCCATAATTAGTATCAGGAGTAGTATATCTGTTGGCAGAAGCCAAAATCAATTGTCTGATTTCTTTATTGGTTTTGGTTGGAAAAGCCTGCCATAAAGAAGCTGCCATTCCAGCCATAATTGGGCATGAAAAAGAAGTTCCATCGGCAATTCCTATACTTCCGTTTACATTAGCTACTGTTGCCGCAGATCCCTGTGCCATTACATCTGGTTTTATTCTTCCATCATAACTTGGTCCAATCGAACTGAAACTCGATTTTACTTTAGCTGCTGTAACCGCACCAATTGCCAAAACTGATACAGCATCGGCCGGAGAACCAATATGTTTTTCTGTCGTATTTCCTTCATTTCCGGCAGAAGCCAAAACTAATATTCCTTTGCTAAAAGCTATTTCTGCACCTCGCGAAATAAAAGTTGTTATTCCGTTCATGTCGCTGTAGGTGTGATTATATCTCGGCTCTGTGCGATCGCCAAAATATCCTAATGAAGTAGTTATTATATCAACCCCCAAAGCATCAGCTCTTTCGGCAGCTTCAACCCATAAAGATTCTTCTACAGGATTTTCTACGGCATCAATTTCTGTAATAAAAAGATAATATGATGCATTTGGAGCTGTTCCAACCAAAGCATTTTCTTTATAACCTCCCATAGTTGAGAGTACTAAAGTTCCGTGATCGTCTCCCGTATAAAAATTGTCATTTCGGGTAGTAAAGTCGTAACCTCCCAGAATTCGGTTGTTATTTCTAAGATTTTCAAAAGGCTGGGCTGTATTTACACCTGGAAAACCGGCATCTAAAACGGCTATAATTTTTCCTTCTCCGGTAAAATTCTGCTGATGCAAAACCTGACCGTTTAACATCTGAATTTGATTGGCAGAATTACCATACGAATAATCAACAGTAGTTTTTAACTTATCCAGTGTTTCACTTGTTTTTGCTTCTGAGACTTTTTTCGCAGTGGTATTTAAACTTTTATCTGCAAACTCAACTTTTGTTACAAAAGATAATCCTTTTAAAGCATTGATATTAGCTTGTGTACCGCGAATATGAAGTGCATTAAGCCACTTAGACTGTGCCATCACTGTTATTCCTGTACTAGATTTAATTTGGTTTACAAATGAAGTTTCTAACGGTGCATCTGTTAAATCTAAAACTATATTTTGATTTGTTCTTCGGTCTAATGCTCTTTGTGATAGTTCTGATAAAGGATTACTAAAGAATGCCTGAGCATTGGGTTTTGCATTAAAATAAACCCAGGCATCTTCTTGAGCAAATACTGCAAACGAAAGAAATAATAAAAGAAAAGTAAAGTTATATCTCATAGTATACTTTTTTATGGAATTTCTTCCTAAGAAAGTATAAAGCTAAGAAATTACTCCCGAACCAACTAATTCATTTTCTAAATACCAGGCAACAAATTGTCCTTCTGTAATAGCAGACTGAGGCTCATCAAAATGAACATACATTCCGTTTGCAAACTGATGTAAAGTTGCTTTTTGCAATGGCTGACGGTAACGAATTCTTGCCATTACTTCCATCTGTTCGCCTTCTTTCAGTTTCAAATCTTCACGAACCCAGTGTACCTCAGAATTGCCAACAAATAAAGCTTTTTTAAACAACCCAGGATGATTGCTTGTTAAACCAGTATAAATTGTATTCGTATCAACATCGGTAGCAATTACAAATAATGGGTCTGTAGTACCTCCAACATTTAATCCTTTTCTTTGGCCAACAGTAAAATAATGTGCTCCCTGATGTTTACCCATAACTTTACCCATTTCCGGACTATAGTTCAGTTTTTGAGATTCGATTTTTAATTCTTCTTCTAAAGACAATCCTGCTTGTTTTTCAACATTGTAAATAGGATCATTTTTATCAATCTGAACAATTGTACCTTCTTTTGGCTGTAATTTCTGTTGTAAAAATTCAGGTAAACGCACTTTTCCAATAAAGCAAAGTCCTTGCGAATCTTTCTTTTCTGCAGTAACCAATTCCATTTCTGCAGCAATTTCGCGAACTTCTGGTTTTGTCAAAGCCCCAATTGGAAACAATGCTTTTGATAATTGTTCCTGAGATAACTGGCATAAAAAATACGACTGATCTTTGTTAACATCATTTCCAGCAATTAATTGATAAACCGTTTTTCCGTCAACTTCAATTTCGCTTTTTTGGCAGTAATGTCCAGTTGCAACATAATCAGCTCCAAGACTTAGAGCGATTTTCATAAAAACATCAAATTTGATTTCGCGGTTACAAAGCACGTCAGGATTTGGAGTTCTTCCTTTTTCATATTCGTTGAACATGTAATCAACGATTTTTTCTTTGTATTCTTCGCTTAAATCAACTGTCTGAAACGGTATTCCAAGTTTTTCTGCAACCAATAAAGCATCGTTACTATCTTCTAACCAAGGACATTCGTTAGAAATAGTAACCGAATCATCGTGCCAGTTCTTCATAAAAAGGCCAATAACTTCGTATCCTTGCTGCTGCAATAAATAAGCTGCAACACTAGAATCTACTCCACCAGAAAGACCAACTACTACTCGTTTCATTTTAAAATATTTATTTTTACAAGGGTGCAAAGATACGCCATATTTTAGAAAATCGTAATGGTTTTGATTGGTTTATATAATCTGGTAGTAGATAAAACTTATGGTTTAAATACTTACTTTTAATATTCAATAAAATTGTCATGAAAAAATACATTTACAGCTTGTTTTTCTTTCTCATTTTTATGTCTTTAAGTGCGCAGAGATATTCTTCCTCATTAGAAAATTATGAAGCATATAAGGCATTTAGAGGAAAACCTTTGTCTGATAAATTTTCGAATATCGAATCTGTGAAAGTAATTTATGATTTACGAAAACAGAAAATGTATTATTTCAACAGCACCTTGATTCCACTTCATTATGATTTCGTAATTAATTATCTGCATTACAATCACGATTTAGAAGTTTTTAATAATGATAATTACAGCAATACTCAAAAAAACCGCGATTTTTTACTTGGAAATCTAAATCATATTAAAGGAACTGATAAATGGATTTTTGAATTGGCAGCTTCAGATCACATGCCTATTGAACTTATAGAACGATTTTTCAACTTGGTCAAAAAATCAACTTTTATTGGTGAAAACCTAAAGTTTTACCTCAATAATCCAGAACAAATGGAATGGTTTCGTTTGGAACAGTTTAAAATACCTTGTGTAAAATCAGATTATATTTTTAATGAAATACAATATCAGGAAGTCGTTTCCGGAACTAATATTGGTATTTTAAGACAATATAAAATCAAGGATTTAGAAAAAGTAAAACCTAATCCGGATGAAATTGTTGTTTTAGATGGAACGCCGGATATTTTGCCAAACGTAAGAGGAATTATAGTCAACGAACTCCAAACACCGCTAAGTCATTTGGTGCTTTTAGGCAAAAACAGAAAAATCCCAATTATGGCTTATACAATGGCCTTAAAAGATGAAAACATAAAGAAACTAATTTCTAAAAAAGTAGAATTAAAAATCAAGTCTGATACTTTTTTTATTAAAGAAACTGATAAAAAAATAGTCCTTAAAATAAATTCAAAAAAGAAAAAGCTCACTATCGACAACACGGTTACAGATTTAGTAGATTTATCTAAAATTCCAAAAAAAGGAGTAAATTATATTGGATCTAAAGCGCAGAATATGGCGTATTTAATTGCGATTTCTAAAGAAATTCCGTTTAGAACACCAGAAGATGCACATGCCATTCCATTTTATTTTTATACAAAACATATTCAAAAAGAATCTATTTCGCCTCTAATAAAGGAGCTTTTGGCATTTCCTAAGAAAGATTCTACGGTTTGGATTAATCAGCAGTTAAAAAAAATACGCGATGCAATTAAAAAAGAACCTGTAGATCCTGAATTAATTTCTAAACTGAATATGGCTTTTAAAAATGCTAAATTCAAAAATTTCAGATTCCGTTCGTCAACAAATGCCGAAGATTTGGATGATTTTAACGGGGCTGGTTTATATGATTCTAAAACCGGAATTTTAGGCGACAGTATTAAAACATTTGAAAAAGCAATTAAACAAGTCTGGGCAAGTGTCTGGAATGAAGCTTCGTATAATGAAAGAGAACTATTTGGAATCGATGAGCAGAATATTGCAATGGGAGTTTTGGTTCACCGTTCTTTTCCAGATGAACTGGCAAATGGCGTCGTGATTACAAAGAATATTTTCAGGCAAAATTTTCCAGGAATTACAGTAAATGTTCAAAAAGGAGAAAACTCGGTTGTAAAGCCGGAAAAAGGTGAAATCTGCGAGCAGTTTGTGGCTTATCACTTTAATTCCGGAACTAACGATGATGATTTTGATGTTGATTATACTTCAAACTCAAATCTAAATGACAATGAACCTTTGCTAAGCAGAAAAGAAATGAGCAGGCTTTTTATGGTCAGTAAAAAAATTGAGGAAAAGATGTATCGTTACTGGCGAAAAAGCTTATTTCATCCTGTAGATATTGAGTTTAAAATTGTGGGAGAAAATCGGGATTTATACATCAAACAGGTTCGGCCTTTTAATGATTAGAAACAATTTGACATTTAGGCTATTAGTTGCGAAGAATAATTTATTCTGCCACAGATTAAAGGATTAAAATGATTTAAAAATGTGCTGGCAAACTCTTGCAGATTCTACAGATCTAACAGATTATTCTTCGGGAAACTTTATTAATAATCCCACAGGAATTGCATATTTATAGAATAAAATGATTTTGTGTATAAACAGAGCTCCAGCGGTGCGGCATATGGTAATTTCAATCCTCTGGAGCTTTATTTGGTGCGAATAATCGTTTTTCTATAAATAACATCTCCGGAGCTTTTGAATTAACCTTAATAAAAAACCAAAAGATCTATTTCGTTTGTAACCGTATTGACCAAAACGATTTTAAAATCGAAATCTTTAATATTTATTTTTTCCTGAATTGCTTTGCGGATGTTTCCATTTTCTAAAGAAAAACCACTTACTAAAGGAATTTTCATATCGATTGCATTTAAATAGCTGGAAGCTTTTTTATTGACAATAACCGAGGCCGCAATATAAAAACCAATTATGATAACCTGAAAAAAGAGCAATATTTCAATTTTTTCAAAAGGATACATAATATCTAAGATAGAAAGTGTAATTGTCGCAAAAAGAAAAATTATGGCGTTTACGGTAAAGGATTGGGTTCTAAATCTCAGAATCGAAAAAATGGCGAATAAGCCAAAACCAATTCCAACACCAATTTCGATTTTTGTAAACAAATAGCAAAGCGAAAATGTGCAAAGTCCCACAATTACCATTAATGGATTTATGGTTTCATTGTCTTTTCTATTAGAGAAAAAATACAGAACCAAAATCGAAAGAAACAATAACAAAAATCGTCCTGCAAGTTCGTTTAAATCCATTGAATCAAATTATTAGCAAATCAAATTTAAACAATTAGACAAAAAAAAGAGCCTCAAATTCACAAATTTTAGTTTTATAACAAATTTGTGAATTTGAGGCTGAAAATTTTAAATATTTTAAACTCTTTAATTGCTCATTTTAGGTTTAGAATCGGCTTTATAGCTTGCTTTTGGGTCGCTCATATTTACTTCTTTAGTCAATTTGCCTTTAGTATAAAACTGCCACATTCCGGCTTTTTTTCCGTTTACAAATTTCCCCTTAGATGCTATAGCTCCGTCTGCGTCATAAAAAACAGCATCACCATTAAACTCATTATTTTTATATGCCGCATCTTCTAAAAGTATTCCGTTTTGTCCGTATTTTTTATAATTCCCTTCTCTTGAACCATTCTGATACGTCATTTCTTCGGCAACTTTAGCATTTGGATAATAAACTGTTTTTAATCCGTGAAGTTTGCCGTTTTTATAATTTTCAGTACTCATTAAAACTTTAGAAGCTTTGTGATAATATTTCCATTCTCCCTCTCTCTCCTTTCCTATTTCTTTTCCTTCGCTTACTTTGTTTTTTTTCTGATCGTAAAAAATAGTGTATGAACTTCCATCATTAGCCGTAAAATCACGCGTTGCGATTATATCGCCTTTTTGTGTGTCATCAAAAAAATTAAAAATTCCGGTTTCTTTTCCGTGGCTGAAAGTTCCTTCATAACGAGGGCGTTTAGATTCATAAACTCCTTTCCAGACACCGTCTTTTTTACCGTTTGCATCTAATTTATTAAACTCCGTTTGAGCGCTTAAAATAAAAACATTTAATAATGTCAGTCCAATTGCTAGTTTTTTAGAAATCATGTTTTATTCAATTTTTAAGTTAAACGAAAAATCGTTTCACAAAGTATAATTGGTGTTTCTCAAAAAATAAAATTTTGATCATTTTTCCTGAAAACCAACCCTCTAAAATAAAAAAATCCCGATTGAATCGAGATTTTTTTATTATTTAATTATTTCTTTTTGTTTTGATTTTTCTTCGCCGCTTCTTGTTGTTCCATTACTTCCTGAAGACGCTGTTGGAATTTGCTTGGCTTTTTAGGTTCTCTTTGTTTGTTTTCCTGAATTTGAGCGTGAATTTTATCACTGTCTACAATATAATTTTTGATTACAAACATAATTCCAATAGTAATTAGGTTTGAAATAAAGTTATACAAACTCAATCCAGCTCCATAACTATTGAAGAAAATTAACATCATTAATGGTGAAACATAAATCATGATTTTCATCATTTTTGCCATATCCGGCATACCTTCCTGCTGAGGCGCAGCCATTTGCTGATCTCCAGAAGTCATTTTCATGTAGAAGAAAATCGCAATTGCTGCCAAAATTGGAAACAAACTAATATGATCTCCGTACAATGGAATATGGAATGGTAATTTTACAACTGAGTCAAAAGATGATAAATCGTCTGCCCATAGGAAACCTTTTTGTCTTAATTCAAAAGCAGCAGGGAAAAACTGGAACGAAGCATACATAAAAGGAAGCTGAATCAATGCCGGAATACATCCTGCCATTGGGTTTACTCCTGCTTTGTTGTACAGTTTCATTGTTTCCTGTTGTTTTTTCATTGGGTCTTTTTTAAATTTTTCTCCCAAATCTGCAATATCAGGACGTAAAACTTTCATTTTAGCCTGAGACAGGAACGATTTATAGGTAATTGGCGACATTGCCAATTTGATAATAATGGTAAAAATGATAATTGCAATTCCTAATGATAATCCAATTGTTGAACTTAAGAATCCAAATAATGGTACAAATATCAATTTATTAATCCATCCAAAGATTCCCCATCCCAGCGGGATAATTTTTTGGAAATTCTTATCATATGATTTTAAAACTTTATAATCTGCAGGTCCAAAATACCATTGCATTTTATAATCAATTTCGCCATTTGAAAATGCTAATGGAACGTTTGCTTTGAACTGTTTAGTAAAAACAGTGTCAATTTTTTCGTCATTTACTAAATTAATTGACTCTAATTTAGTAGTTTCAAATGGTTTATCTGTTACTAAAATAGAAGTAAAGAAGTGTTGTTTGTAAGCTATAAAACTAACTTTATCAACTGTTTCTTCTTCATGTTTTCCTAAACCTGCATAATTTATCTTCCCATCTTCGTGCTCATAATAAATTTCAGCATAACGGTTTTCATAAGAAATACTTTTTTCGTTTCTGTAAGTTTTTAAATCCCACTGTAAATCTAATGGTTTAGCCGAATTTAAAACTTTGTTTAATCCTTGAGAACGAACATCAAAACCAACTAAATAATCATTTGGTTTTAATACATATTTATATTCTAAAAATTCATTTGCACCAGCTTTTAAACGCATAGATAAAACCTGATCTGCACCAATTTTTTCTAAAGTTGGTTCGAAAAACAAATCTTTAGTATTTAAAGTTCTGTTATCGACTGTTTGCAGCTGAATGTTTAAATGAGCATTATTGTCTTTAATCAATTCAACTAACTGCCCTGAATTTTTTTCAAACTTTTTAAATTCTTTTAAAGTAGCTTCAACTATATAACCACCTTTATTAGCGATTTTAAGTTTGATCTTTTCATTTTCAATAGTTGTAAAAGCTTCTTTTGCAGAAGGAAGCGCAGCAGAATATGCAAAACCGCCTAAAGTTTTTTGCAATTGTGCCAATTGAACTGTATCACCTGGTGTTACTGCAGTTGGAGCAACAGCTGTTTTAGCTTTATCAGCTTTTGCCTGAGCTTCTTGTTTAGCTACTAATTCTTTCTTGGCTTTTTCAGCAGCAATTTCTTTCTCAGAAGGCTGATTTTGATACATGATCCAAATCAAAATTCCGAATATCAATACAAAACCAATGATTGAATTAAGGTCTAATTTTTTTTCTTCCATTATTAATTTAAAAAAGTTATTCGTTGAAGCTTATTAGTAATGAGTTGATCTCAAAAGTTACATTCTTCTCAGAATATTAATTATTATTTTTTATGCGCATTTACAGCAGCTGCCACAAAGTTTACAAATATTGGGTGCGGATTTGCAACTGTACTTTTGTATTCTGGGTGGTATTGTACACCAATAAAGAACGGGTGGTTTTCAAGCTCTACGATTTCAACTAATCCGGTATCCGGGTTTACTCCAGAAGCTTTTAAACCTGCTTTCTGTAATTCATCAGCATATTTATTATTGTACTCATAACGGTGGCGGTGACGTTCTGAAATTGTTTTTTCACCGTAAATTCTGTGTGCAAGTGTATTTGGTTTAATATCACATTTCCAAGCTCCTAAACGCATTGTTCCGCCTTTGTCTGTAATATTTTTTTGCTCTTCCATTAAATTCACAACCGGATGAGGCGTTTTCTCGTTCATTTCTGTAGAATTGGCATCGGCATAACCTAATATATTTCTAGAATACTCGATAACAGACATCTGCATTCCTAAACAAATTCCGAAAAACGGAATATTGTTTTCACGAACATAACGAACTGCTTCGATTTTCCCTTCAATACCTCTTTCTCCAAATCCTGGAGCAACTAAAACTCCATCAAGAGTTCCCAATTTCTCTTCTACGTTATCAGCATTAATATGCTCTGAGTGAATTGAAATTACATTTACTTTAGTTTCATTTGCAGCACCTGCATGAATGAACGCCTCCAAAATAGATTTGTAACAATCCTGCATTTCTACATATTTTCCAACCAAACCAATATTTACAGTCTGTTTTGGACTTTTTAATCTTTTTAAGAAAGTATTCCAGTTTTTAAGATCCGGAGATGCTTTCTTAGGCAGATCTAATTTCTTTAAAGCTACAACATCTAATCCTTCTTCAAGCATTAAATTTGGAACTTCATATATAGTAGAAGCATCAATAGACTGAATAACTGCTTCTTTTTTAACATTACAAAACAAAGCAAGTTTTTGACGTAATTCCTGAGATAACTCGTGCTCAGTTCTACAAACCAAAATATCAGCTTTGATTCCGCTTTCCATTAAAGTTTTTACAGAGTGCTGTGTTGGTTTTGTTTTCAACTCACCTGCTGCAGCCAAATAAGGAACTAAAGTTAAATGAATAACAATTCCGTTATTTTCTCCTAATTCCCAAACTAACTGACGAACAGACTCAATATAAGGTAATGATTCAATATCACCTACAGTTCCACCAATTTCAGTAATTACAATATCATAATCGCCAGATTTACCCAGCAGCTGCATTCTGTCTTTGATTTCGTTTGTGATGTGAGGAACAACCTGAACTGTTTTTCCTAAAAACTCTCCTCTTCTTTCTTTTTCAATAACCGAAAGATAAACTCTTCCTGTAGTAACGTTATTGGCCTGAGAAGTAGGAACGTTAAGGAAACGCTCGTAATGACCTAAATCTAAATCTGTTTCTGCACCATCATCTGTTACATAACATTCTCCGTGCTCATACGGGTTTAGTGTTCCCGGATCCACATTAATATACGGATCAAATTTTTGAATAGTTGTACGGTATCCTCTTCCTTGTAACAATTTTGCTAAAGATGCTGCAATGATCCCTTTTCCTAATGAAGAAGTCACACCGCCTGTAACAAAAATATATTTTGTTTGATTCATTCTGTTGTTGTTTGTAAGTAGTTGTGTAAAAAACTTGGCAAAAGTACAAATTTAATTAGACAATTTATCAATTCGAGAATGAGATAATTTGCAAATTTTTAAACAGATTGATTACTTGGTTTTGTAATCGATAATTTTAACTTTTAATTAGAGATTTTTTTAAAGAATATACTTATTTCTGATTGAAAAATGTTTTTGAGAAACTTAAAAAAATAAGACTAATTTATTGGATATTCGTTTAAAGAATAATGAAGGTGATTGGAAAGGTTTTAAAACAAAAAAATATTATAATTTAAAAACACTGACTTGTACACATTATATGAATTCAGTCTTGAATTCTGTGGTATCACTTTGTTTTTAGAAATTATAATATTTTGTATTTCAAACTTATATAAAAAAAATCAAACAACAAAAGATTTTTCTTACTATTTTACAGGTTTAGGATATTGTTTCCTAATATTTCGTATTAATTCTTCTAAACCATTAAGTTTTAACTCATAAATAAGCTGTAACTGCTGGCCTAATTCTCCTTTTGGAAAACCTTTATTATGATACCAAACCACATAATATTCTGGTAAATCAATTAAAAAACGTCCTTCGTATTTCCCGAAAGGCATTTTGGTATGTGCTAATTTTATGAGAAGTTTTTTGTCTTGTTCCATTTTTTTAAGAAAAAAGAAGCTAGAAGAAAGAAAATAGATTGTTCAGCTTATTTAGTTGCGTGCAAAACTATCATTTATTTTTTCTTTTACCACAGATTAAAAGGATTTAAAAAGATTTTCGCCACCAATTCACGAATTGATTTAAATATAATTCGTGAATTTGTGGCGAATATAAAAACTTAGTCCCTTAGAACCTTAGCATCTTAGTAGTGCCATCTCACAAAAGCTTCCATTGCTGCATAACTTGCCAAACCTAATTGCTGATACAAAGCTGCTGTTTCGCTGTTTCGGTCTTCGGCTCTCTGCCAAAACTCTCTTGCATCAGTTCCTTGGAAAACAACACCGTCTTTTTGTGACTGGTGCTTGAAGATTCCGTGACGTTTCGCCAAAACCTGATCAGGGCTCATTGGTACTGCCATTTCTACTTCGTCAATTCCCCATTCCTGCCAAGCACCGCGGTATAGCCATAACCAGCAGTCGTTCATAAACTCTTTTGGCTTTAAAACTTTTACAGCTTCAAAAATTGCATCCAGACAAACTTTGTGTGTTCCGTGCGGATCTGCTAAATCTCCTGCTGCGTAGATTTGGTGCGGTTTAATTTTTTCAATTAAATCTACTGTTAACTGAATATCTTCTGGTCCAATTGGTTTTTTCTCAATGGTTCCGGTTTCATAGAAAGGAAGTTCCATAAAATGAATCTGGCTGTCTGGCAGACCAACAAAATGACTTGTTGCTCTTGCTTCTCCTTTTCTAATTAATCCTTTTATGTAACGAACTTCAGGAATATCAATTTCACTGTTCTTTTTATTCTCTAAAAAGGTTTGTGCTTTTTGATAAATGTTATCAGCTTCTTCGCTTTTAATTCCGAATTTTTCATTGTAATCAATTACGAATCTGGCAAAACGCAATGCTTCATCATCGGCAACTGCAATATTCCCTGATGTCTGGTAAGCTACGTGCACTTCATGCCCCTGCTCCTGCAAACGCATAAAAGTTCCTCCCATACTAATAATATCATCATCCGGGTGCGGACTAAAAATCAATACGCGCTTTTTAGCAGGCTCAGCTCTTTCAGGACGATTTGCATCTTCTGCATTTGGTTTTCCGCCCGGCCAGCCTGTAATTGTATTTTGTAATTTATTGAATATCTTGATATTGATGTCATATGCCGGACCAGAATCTGCTAATAAATCGCTCATTCCGTTTTCGATATAATCAGCATCAGTAAGCATTAAAATTGGTTTTTTAAGATCTAAAGCTAATCCTAAAACTGCTTTACGAGTTAATTTATCTGTCCAGACAATTTTCTCTACAAGCCATGGTTTGTTGATTCTCGTAAGTTTTGAAGAAGCTTCTTTATCTAAAATAAAAACAGCATTATCGTGTTCTTGCAGGAATGAAGCCGGAACTCGGTTTGTAACTTCATCTTCAACCGACTTTTTTACAATATTTGCTTTTCCTTCACCCCAAGCTAATAAAATAACTCTTTTAGCTTCCATGATTTTTTTAACCCCAAGTGTAATTGCTGTTCTTGGCGTATTATTTAATCCGAAGAAATCTTTACTTGCCGCAACTCTTGTAATATGATCCAAAGCTACTAAACGTGTTTTTGAGTTTTGAAGCGATCCAGATTCGTTAAAACCAATATGTCCGTTTCCTCCAATTCCAAGAATCTGTAAATCAATACCGCCCAGAGCTTCGATTTTAGCTTCGTATTCGTGACAGTAGTCTGCAATTTGTTCTTTAGTTAAAAGTCCATCTGGAACATGAGCGTTTTCAGGTAAAATATCCACATGATCAAACAATAATTCTTTCATAAAACGAACATAACTATTGATAGAGTTGGGCTCCATCGGATAATATTCGTCAAGGTTAAAACTGATTACGTTTTTAAAACTCAAACCTTCTTCTTTATGCAGACGCACTAATTCAGCATACAAACCTTTTGGAGAAGAACCTGTAGCCAAACCTAAAATACAAGGTTTGTTTTCTTTTTGTTTTGATTGAATTAAAGCTGCGATTTCCTGTGCAACTGCTTTTGAAGCTTCGTTTGAATTTTCAAAAACAACGGTATTGATGTTTTCGAAGCGTTTTTCAAAACCGGTTGCTTTGTCTATTTTACTTTTTAACATGATATAGTTTTTTTTTTATTCTTCAGATTATGTGTGCTGGGTTAAAACCCTAAAATTTCATTTTTCAATTGAAAAAACGCAAGTTAAATCATTGCTAAAACAATAGCAATCAATACCATATAAAGATAAAACCTTTATAAATGGAATACAACAAAATTTAAATTATTGATTTGGAGTAGAATTTGGAATATCATTTTTATCTCACTTAGAGATTCCAAATAATATTAAAAAAGTGATTCTCGTTTTCACTTTTTAAGACTGCGTTATTTTTGCATTAAAATGCGTATTTTTTGCAAGACAAAGATACTTCAATATATTTTTAAGACCCAAAATTTGGCATGAATATTTTGTTAATTTTTGCATTTATATGAATTGCATAAAAAAAGCCGCCAATATTGACAGCTTTTTATACTATATTCTAAAAAAATTATTCCCAATTAAAGGTTACATTTTTTTCAATTTCTGAACTTAAGCTCAAAAACACTGGACAAGTCATTGCAGCACGTTCTAAAATCGTTTTACTCTTTTCATCGGCATTGCTTTTCATTTGAAAAACAATTTCAATCGCACCAATTCTTCTTGGTTCAGCGTTCATTATCTTTGTTACTTCGGCGGCAGAACCGGTAAAATCTACTTCTAAATCACGAGCTTTAATCCCCATAATTGTCATCATACAGCTTGCCAAAGCATTTGCAACTGTATCTGTTGGAGAAAAAGCTTCTCCTTTTCCGTTATTATCAAGCGGTGCATCAGAAATAATTTCGCTTCCTGATTGTATATGAATTGATTTTGTTCTTAAATCGCCTAAGTAAGTTACTTTTGATGTCATTAATTTGCTGCTTTTAAAGTTAAATCTGAATCGTAATATAAAATGTAGACACCTTTATTTGCGTGTCCGCCATCTTCTTTTTTATAAAATTGAAATTTATTGTCAACCTGTTGTGTTGTCATTAAATCTGCTGTTTCCTGATACGTTTTTCCCTGAACCAAACGCATCATGGTATCAAAAGTTACATCAAAACCTCTTGTTGCGTATGTATTTGGATAGGTTTTATTTTTCAGTTTATATTCTTTTTTGAAAATTGCAGCTCCTTGTTCGTCGCTGTCACGAGTTACAGAAGGATACATTAATTTCAACTGAACCAAATTATCAAAACTAATCTCGTCTGTATCAAGCGTACTGTTTGGTTCTAGAATTACCAACTGCACCTGACATGTTTTTTGAGAATCAATCAAAGCTTTTATGGTTGCTTTTATCATCGCCGTATTTCCTGTTTCCATTACCACATAATTCAAACGTGTTGGCAGTAAAAGGCTTTTTAAATTAGCCGCATCTAAACCTCCGGTTTCTGTTAATCCGGCAAAAACAACTCCTTTTTGATTTTGTTTGATATAATTGATAACCGATTCTTTTTTCTTGTCTACAACAGCCACAATGTTTCCGTTTTTAGCTCTCATATAATCGAAAATCGCATTTCGAACTACATCATTTGATGGAACTGTCTGATATAAATTATCGATAGGATTTGCTGCATCTTTTGACAATGGCGAAATCACCGGAACATTGTATAAACGAAGCGAATTTGCTGTAGATTCTGCATTATTTTGATAGAACGGACCAACAACTGCATCTGCTTCCTGCAATTTATTCTGCGCAATTAAAGAAGCAATATTCGATGTAGTTTTAGTTTCCTGCGAATCGTAAATTGAAACATCAATTGGCAGTTTTAATGTTTTAGCAGAGTCTATTGCCATCATTGCTCCAGAATAAAAATCAAGTGTCATGTTTAAAAATTTATCTGTTTTTAAACGTGCCGCCATTCCGGTTGTGTCAGTTTGTAATTTTGCTAAATTAAAAGGAAGTAATAAAACTAATTTCTGGCGGTCATTTTGTCCTTTTTTCTTAGTTAATTCAACAATTTCAGGATCTGCCGAAACAGTTTCAGATTTTACCTTATCTATAATTTTAATACCGCCTCCTGTATTTTCTGCAGGTTTTTCAACTACTGCTGGTGTAGAAACAACTGCTCTTTCAGCTGGCTGAGATTGAGCCACGATTGGTGCCGGTGCTACATATCCCGCAGGAACTTTAAGAACCATTCCTTCTTTTACTCCTTCTGATAATGACGGATTTAAAGCAACTAGCTCATCTTGTGTTAAATGAAAAACTCTTCCTAAACTATAAAAAGTCTCTTTTGGTTTTACCTGATATTCCATATAAGAAACTGCTTTTTTAGATTCAGTTTTCTTAGGTTCTTCAGCTTTAGAAACCGGCGCCGCAGTTTCGGTTTTTGGAGCAGTTCCTTTTATAGTAACTCTGTATCCAACCGGCAAACTTGAAACAATTTCGGGATTTCTTTTCTCTAAATCTTCAACTGTTGTATTGTATTGTTTTGCAATCGAATACTTCGTTTCTTTTGCCTGAACCTCATGGTATACATATTTTTCAGGTCCTTTTTCTTTTGTTTTTTTCTCTGCCGCAACTGTATTTTTAGGAGCAGTGCCTTTTGCAGGAATCACAAGTTTCTGACCAATCTGAACCCCGTTCTTTTCAAGAATTGGATTTGCCGCTTTTAAGGCTTCATCAGAAATGCCATATTTTTTTTCAATGCTGTAAAAAGTTTCTTTTGGCTGTACTTCGTGAATAATTTCTTTAGAATTACCTATCGATTTTGCCTCAGCTGTTTCTTTTTTATCCGCATTTTTATTTGCCGCAGCCGGAATCAATAAAACGGTATTAGGCTTTACTCCGCTGCGTGCATCAGGATTTAATTCATAAATATCGTAAGGTGTGACTTTGAATTTTTGAGCAATCTGATTGATTGTTTCTCCGCTGGAAACAGTATATTTAATTACTTTTCCCTGCGAAAAAGCAGAACAGGTTATAAAAAATACAAAGAATAATAATGTCGAAAAATATTTCATAATAAAGCTTAAAACAATTTTAATTTCTAATTCAAAAACAAGATACTAATTTCCTGCATACAAGATTCGCGCCATTTGTTAATCTTTTTTATTACTATCGAAGATCAATTTCTAACTTCGTAATAACAATATTCTTATATAACTCATCTTCTTCCTTTTTCTTGCACTGATATAAAACTTCGTCCATATTTTGGAACTTATCAGCATATACATAATAAGAAAGGCTGTTTATATTAAAGAAAAAACCAGCGTTAAAGTTACCAGAATCAATAAGCTGCATAATTAACTTATCTCTTGGCACTGCGTCTGTAAATATACCTAAAACTAAGTAATAGCCGTTCGAAACTTCTTTAAGATTATTATAAACTTCGATCTTTATATTTTTTTCATTCTTTAAAGGATTCTCTTTCAGCTCCCGACGCATCTCTTCTAATGAAACTATTTTTGAAGTTTCTGCACCATTTGATTTCTTAACAGCTTCATCCTGGTATTTCTTTAATTTTACCAAAGCCAGTTTATCATCAAATTTTCTGGCTTCCATACTATAATAAGATGCTTTGCTGATATGACGTTTTACTTCAATTTGTTTTTGAGTGTCCAGCGAATCAATTTTAGAAATCAGCAGCTGATTTTTCGCATCACCCTGTTCCTGTTCGATTTTATAACGTTTAATTTCTTCTAAAGAAAGTCTCTGCTGAATTGAAGTAACATTATTATTTTTTTCGCTTTCGCGGATTTTCTTTTTGTATTCCTGATTTTCTTCTACGGCAATTTTCTCAACTTTATTCATTAATCCTGCATAAACCTTACGGTTTTCAGCAAGTTCTTTTTTCAATTGAGAAGATAATTCGCTGGTTTTTCCGATACTTTCATACGATTGCTTTTCTAAACGTTTCGATTCATCAACATTTAAAATATCCATTCGTTTTAATTCTTTCAAATCATTATTCATTGTATTTACCAATGAATCTAATTTGGCCATTAAAACGTCCTGAACATTTTTATTGGCTTCTAAAACCAAACGCAGTTTTTCTACCGAGTTTTCTTTAGAACCATTCATATCATTCAGATTGACTTTTAAATCATTAATCTTTATGATTTTCTGGTTCATTTCTTTTTGAACAACCAATCTGTCTTTTAAATCTTCTATTTCAACCGTTTTAGCTTTTGTTTTCTCAAATACAACTTGTTTTTCGGCAAGGGCAAGCATTAATTCTTCGCTTTCGTTTGCCGGTTTTATTTCTTTTGTATTGATGGCTAATTTGTTTCCAACAATTAATCCATTTACAATTTCGGGATTTTGAGATTCTAACTGTTCTATTGAAATACCGTATTTTTTAGAAATCGAAAATTTAGTTTCTTTTGGTTCAACTACATGAAAAACTGTTTCCTGATTGATAACGCGGACTCTTCCGTCTAAGGTTTTTCTTTTATTCGGAATAGCGATTGTCTGCCCAATCTGCAATCCGTTAACCAAAATATCTTTGTTGAGATTTTCTAAATCCTGGACCGAAACATTGTATTGTCTGGCAATACTAAACAAAGATTCTTTTGCCACAACCTGATGTGTGATTTTTGATGAACCTGTTGTTTCAGTTTTAGAAAAATTTGAAGAATTTGGAATATTTAATTCCTGTCCCACTTGAAGTCCGTTTACCAAAATCGCCTGATTGGCATTTTGAATAGCTTCTACCGAAACATGGTATTGTTTTGATAAACCGTACAGCGTTTCTTTTTCTCCAACTATGTGGGTAATCTGCTGGTCTGAATTTGTTTTTTCTGAAGAATGAACGGGAATCTTAATAATTTGACTGTCTTTGATTCCGTTTTGCGATTCGGGGTTGAGTTTGTAAATCTCCTCTACAGAAACCTTGTATTTTTGGGCAATGAAATAAGCAGTTTCTCCTTTTTGAATTTTGTGCTCAATTATTGAATCTTGTGCAGTGATTTTGTTAAAAGACAAAATAAACACAAGAGAAATCGTTAAAAGTTCTCTCATAAATAGTAGGTTATAAAAAATTAAGGCCTTACAAATGTAAGACCTTAATTTTAAAATACGCTGCTATTCCCACTCAATTGTTGCAGGTGGTTTTGAACTAATATCGTAAACTACACGATTCACGCCTTTTACCTTATTGATAATATCATTTGATACTTTCATCAAGAAATCATACGGTAAGTGAACCCAGTCAGCAGTCATACCATCTGTTGATTCTACTGCTCTAAGCGCTACTACTTTTTCGTAAGTACGCTCATCGCCCATAACTCCAACACTGTTTACAGGAAGCAAAATAGCTCCCGCCTGCCAAACTTTGTCGTATAATCCCCAAGATTTTAATCCTTCGATAAATACAGAATCAACATCTTGTAAAATCTGTACTTTCTCTGGCGTAATATCTCCAAGAATTCTAATTGATAATCCAGGTCCCGGGAAAGGATGTCTTCCTAACAATTCTGGATCTATTCCTAATGTAGCACCCACTCTACGAACTTCGTCTTTAAACAACATTCTAAGTGGTTCTACAATTTTTAATTTCATATAATCCGGCAATCCACCCACATTGTGGTGCGATTTAATTGTCGCAGATGGTCCTTTTACCGAAACAGACTCGATAACATCTGGGTAAATAGTTCCCTGTGCTAACCATTTTACGTCTTCTAACAAGTGCGATTCATCATCAAAAACTTCGATAAATACACGACCAATTGTTTTACGTTTTGTTTCTGGATCGCTGATTCCTGCTAATTCGCCAAGGAAACGATCTCCGGCATCTACACCTTTTACGTTTAATCCCATTCCTTTGTATTGATCTAATACATTTTGGAATTCGTTTTTACGCAAAAGTCCGTTATTAACGAAGATGCAATATAAATTTTGACCTATTGCTTTGTTTAATAAAACTGCTGCTACAGTAGAATCTACTCCTCCAGATAAACCAAGAACAACTTTATCGTTTCCTAATTTTTCTTTTAATTCTGCTACCATTTCGTCAACGAAAGCGTTTGGAGTAAAGTTTTGAGGAACTTCAGCAATTTTTACCAAGAAGTTTTCCAGCATTTTTTTACCATCTGTAGAATGGTAAACCTCTGGGTGATATTGAATAGCATAAGTAGTTTCGCCTTCAATTTTGTAAGCTGCGTATTCTACATCATGTGTGCTTGCTAATTTTACAGCATTTGTTGGAAGCGCTTTGATACTATCGCTGTGGCTCATCCAAACCTGACTGTTTTCTGAAACTCCTTCAAAAAAAGTCTCGCCTTCTTTAATATAAGACAAGTTTGCTCTTCCGTATTCTCTTGTATTAGAAGCTGCCACTTCTCCACCGCTGAAATGAGCTAAATACTGTGCCCCGTAACAAACAGCAAGCAAAGGCATTTTACCTCTAATTTGTGATAAATCAGGATGCGGAGCATCTTCTCCTCTAACAGAGAAAGGGCTTCCTCCTAAAATTACGGCTTTATAACTTGATAAATCACTTGGAATGTGATTGTAAGGAAAAATTTCGCAGAATATATTTAATTCGCGAACTCTACGCGCAATAAGCTGAGTATATTGCGATCCGAAATCTAAAATAAGTACGTTGTGTTGCATGCGCAAAAATACTTTTTATATTCGAAATTGAAAAATTGGAACACTGAAAAAAAATATTTTTTTTCAGTGCAGGTTCTAAGATGCCATCCTGACATCTATATAGACAGATTTTTTCAACTTCAAAAAGAAAAACCTTAGCTGCTTAGAATCTTAGCAACTTAGTATCTTCGCAAAAAAAATCCAAACAATCCAAAAATTCGTATCTGTAGAAAAACCTATTTAAATTAAACTATGAAATCAAAACTTATTGCCTTGACAGCTTGTTTATCAATCTTTTTTACTTCTTGTGATGCTGTTGATGATTTATTGACGTTTACTATATCGAATAACACTTCGATAAAAATTCAAAGCACATCACCAATTAATCTGCCGTCGGAAATAATCACTCCGGATGTTACTACTAATTCTTCTGCTGAATTTGAAAACAACAAAACCAAAGCTAATCTGGTAAAAGATGTACATATCAAATCGCTTAAGCTTTCTATTTCTGATCCTTCAGATAAAACTTTTACTTTTTTAAAATCGGTCCACATATACATATCCACTACTAATTCTGACGAAATAGAATTGGCTTATCTGGATAACATCAACTCATCAAGCAGCGAAATTGATTTGATTTGTACTGATGCAAGATTAGACCAGTACATAAAAGCTGACAGCTATAAAATTAGAACTAAGGTTACTCTTAAAGAAACTCTTACTAAAGATGTAACGGTTAAAGCTGATATGAAGTTTAAAGTTACTGCAGATCCTTTTTAATCTAAGGTTCTAAGGTGCTGAGATACTAAGATTCTAAGGTGCTAAGTTTTTTTAAGGATTTAGACACAATAAAAAAAGAGGTTCTAATTTTAGAACCTCTTTTTATTTATTATTATATCTTTTCCTTTCAAAGTAAAAACTCAGAAACTTAGATTCTTAGAAGCTAAAAAAATCACTCTTTCGTAACAACTACCGAAGCCTTAAATCCTGCTGCCAGATTATCCCAATAATCATTTGTTACTAACTGGCCTTTATCATCATAAATCTGAATTTCGGCTGTGTTTCCTCCCAGAGTACCAATATTTAAAGCCTCAAAATCTAATTTATTAAAACCTTCTGCAAGATTTATTTTTACCTGTTTAAAGTTGGCATCTAATAATATCTGGCTTGCGATCACCACTTCATTTGAAGAAACTTTGACCAAATCTCCGTCGATAGCACCAAAATCACGAAGTTTAACAATAAAATATTCTGATTTGGTTTTAAAATCACCCAGTGAAATATTCTTCTTGACCAATGTTCCTCTTCCCTCTCTTAAACCGGCATCTTTTAATGCTTTATTTAAATCTTTCTCCATTTTATCTACATACAAATCACCAGGATTAGCAAAATCATTTTGCTGATACATCGAAAATTTGCTTTTCTCCTCACCAATCTGAAATTGAGATTTTGGAGTTATAGTTGTATTATCAAAAACATTAGGTGTTTTTATTCCCGGAATATCGGCAGTTTCTGCCTGCGGATCTTTAACCTGCGGAAGCGGCGTTTTTTTCTTGGTGCTAAACTTTGGTGCAGGAATAGGTTTGTATTTTGTACCAAATTCTTGCGCTGAAACACTGACAGCGGCAAAAAATAATATGAAAAATAAAATATGCTTCATTGAAAAGAGATTATCGAATCGGCTTAAAAATTTTTTATCTGTAATAAAGTATAGCTTCACAAAAATAACATAAATAAGTTTGGCGCGACAACTTTAAGACTATTATAACAATATATTAGGCTAATTTTTGGAATCAAAAAACCTGCCAAAAAAATACCATGCAGTAAAATATTTAAAATTTTTAGAGTAATAAATTTCTCCTAAAATAGCCTTCACTACTTTGATAGTTAACAACTTATTATTAACTTCAATACCTCATTTTATTTTATCTTAAATTTCAAAAAAGATGGATTATATCGACTATTATAAAACATTAGACGTTTCAAAATCAGCAACAGAAGCCGAGATTAAAAAAGCATATCGAAAACTGGCCAGAAAATATCATCCCGATTTGAATCCGAATGATAAAGAAGCCGAGAAAAAATTCAAGGAAATAAACGAAGCAAACGAAGTTTTAAGCAATCCCGAAAATCGTAAAAAATACGATAAATACGGAAAAGACTGGAAACATGCTGACGAATTTGAAAAAGCAGGTTACGATCCTAATCAGCAGCAATATTCAAGACAACAGAGCAGCGGTCAGGATTTTTCTGGTTTTGGCGGAGGAGATTTTTCAGGAAGTGATTTTTCAGATTTTTTTAATTCGATGTACGGTTCCGGCAGAAGCAGCCGAGGCCAGTCGAAATACAGAGGACAGGATTTTAATGCCGAATTACAATTAGATCTTGCTTCTGCTTATACAACACACAAACAAAGTTTAACCGTAAATGGCAAAAATATCCGAATTACAATTCCTGCCGGAGTAGAAAACGGCCAGGTAATTAAAATTCCGGGTCATGGAGGCCCCGGAGCTAACGGAGGACCTAACGGCGATTTGTATATCACTTTTATAATCGAAAACAATTCTGATTTTAAACGAGAAGGAAACAATTTATATTCTAATGTTGATTTAGACCTTTATACAGCTGTTTTAGGAGGCGAAATCAATATCAAAACTTTTGATGGAAAAGTAAAAATTAAAGTTCCTGCCGAAACTCAAACCGGAACAAAAGTCAAATTAAAAGGAAAAGGTTTTCCGATTTACAAAAAAGACAATCAGTTTGGGGATTTATATGTAACGTACAATTTGAAAATTCCAACCCAATTATCTCAAAAAGAAAAAGAATTGTTTACAGAATTATCTAAACTAAGAAATCATGAGTAATAAAAACCTAATCCAAATAAAACAATTTTGTGTGTATCATGAAATTGAAAACACCTTTATAAAAGAACTTAACAGTTACGGTTTAGTAGAAATTATCATTGAAAAAGATGACGAATATTTACAGCCGGAACAACTGCCTGCGCTGGAAAAAATGATTCGAATGCATTATGATCTCAATATCAATTTAGAAGGTATTGATGCCATTTATCATTTGTTGAATAAAATTGAAACCCTACAGCAGCATCTTACCAATACACAAAATAAGCTTAGAATTTACGAGGAAAACCAAACCGATTAAAGCGTATTGAAATATCACAAAAAAACACGATTTTCAAAATGATTTCAAGTCTTTATAATTCTTTTTGCCAAGCTTATTTCATAAATTGCAGCGCATTAATTAACCTGAATTTGTTTTTAAAACCTCACAAAACAATTCGAAAAAACTCATAAAATGAAAAGAGAAAACATCTTAACAGGATCGCCGTGGGAAGACAAAATGGGATACTGCCGCGCTGTAAGAATTGGCAATATCATCGAAGTTTCGGGCACAGTAGCAATTGTTGACGGCGATAAAGTAAAAGCCGACGATGCTTATGCTCAGACTTATAATATAATTGAACGCGTTGAAAAAGTACTGCAAGACTTAAATGTTGGAATTAAAGACGTAATCAGAACACGCATTTTTACAACAAATGTTGATACTTTTGAAGAAGTTGCAAGAGCACACTCTGCTTTTTTTAAAGATGTAAAACCAACAACAGGCTTTTACGAAATAAGTAAATTAGTTGCTCCTGAATATTTAGTTGAAATTGAATTTACAGCTGTAGTTCAGTAATTTTAGCAGTCACGAAATTCACGAATTTTAAAAAAAAATCATTTTTACCCCATTTAATCTGTGTTAAAAGAAAGATAATTCGTGAAAAATCGTGAAATTCGTGGCTGAAATAATTTTACTCTTTGAATGACTTCTCAAAACACTAAACAATTCCTTCTTTCTCTTCCAAAATGGATTCTTATCTGTGCTTTGATTGGTAGTTTATCAGGATCTGCATCTGCTTTTTTTCTTGTTTCTTTAGAATGGGTAACACAGTTTAGAATTCAGCACGACTGGATTATCTGGCTTTTACCTTTTGGCGGATTACTGGTGGGTTTGAGTTATTATTACTGTGGAGAATCGGTTGTAAAAGGCAACAATTTATTACTTGAAGAATACGAAAAACCCAAAAAAGTCATTCCGTTTAAAATGGCACCTTTGGTCCTTTTAGGCACTTTACTTACTCATTTATTTGGAGGTTCTGCCGGACGCGAAGGTACAGCCGTACAAATGGGAGGCGCAATCGCAGATCAATTCACTAAAATTTTCAACTTAGATAATGCAGAACGCCGAATTCTTATTATTCTGGGTATCAGCGCAGGTTTTGCCTCTGTTTTTGGAACACCGTTAGCAGGCGCTGTTTTTGCTTTAGAAGTTTTATACTTCAGTAAAATCAATTTTAAAAGCATTTTACTTTCTTTTGTAGTTGCTTATGCTGCTTATTTTACGGTAGAATTCTGGAAAATAAAACACACCAATTACAGTATTCCGGTTGTTCCCGAACTTAATTTTGACACTATATTTTATACCCTATTAGTTGGACTTCTTTCAGGTTTTACTGCCTTATTATTTTCGAGAAGCACACATTTCTGGGGTTCACTTTTCTCTAAAAATATTAAATATCCGCCGCTTCGTCCTGTTATTGGCGGTGTCGTTTTAGCTGTTGCTATTGCTGGTTTAGGTTTTACTAAATTCTCAGGACTTGGTGTACCGGTTATTGTCGATTCATTTTCAAATCCAAGTGAATGGTATGATTTTCTGCTCAAAATTCTATTTACCGGATTCACTTTAGGAGCAGGCTTTAAAGGCGGAGAAGTAACACCTTTATTCTTTGTCGGCGCCACATTAGGAAGCGCATTGTCAATATTTATTCCAATACCTATTGCGCTTTTAGCCGGAGTTGGTTTCGTGTCTGTTTTTTCTGGTGCAACCCACACTCCTATTGCCTGTACTATTATGGGAATGGAATTATTTGGCATTCAGCCCGGAATTTTCATTGCTCTAGGATGTACAATAGCGTATTTTTCTTCAGGTTCTGTTGGTATTTACAAATCACAAATCGTTAAAGGTGCGAAGTATAAATTGTACCAAAGATTTCAGAAAAAAGAACTTCAAAATTTGTAAAATAAATTCCAAGTTTTAAATTTTAAATTCAAAAACAGAACTGATTACTGCGACTGTGACTGAAAACTAAAATTATTTTCAGCATTACATTAAAAAAATGTAAATTCGCACACTATGAAAATACAAGATATTCAGGCAATTCAATTATTGCTTGCTGCTCCAAAGAAAATCGTAATAATTCCGCACAGAGGGCCAGACGGCGACGCTATGGGTTCTACTCTTGCATTATACCATTTTTTATTAAAAAACAATCATCAGGCAACAGTAATTGCTCCTAATGATTTTCCTGATTTTCTGGCTTGGCTTCCAGGTTCTGAAACGGTCAAAATATTTGAAAAAGACACTGAAAACTGCATCAAAATATTAGAAGAAGCCGAATTAATTTTTACGCTTGATTTTAATGCGTTTCACCGAACAGGCGAAATGGAACATACGTTAGCCAGATTAACGGCTCCGTATATCATGATCGATCATCATGAAAAACCACATGATTATGCCCTTTACACATATTCTGACCCAACATACGGATCGACTTGTGAAATGGTTTACAACTTTATTACTTTCCTGAACAAAAAGGAAGATATTGATAAAAATATTGCAACCTGCATATATACTGGAATTTTAACTGATTCCGGATCTTTTCGCTTTCCGGGAACTACAGGAAACACACACCGAATTATTGCTGAACTAATTGACTTAGGAGTTGAGAATACTCAAATTCCGGTTTTGTTATACGATAACAGCTCATTCAGCCGTTTGCAGTTATTAGGCCGTGCTTTGCAAAACATGAAAATTTTTGAAGAGCATAAAACGTCTTACATGACTTTAACTCAGGAAGAGTTAGATTCTTTTAATTATGTAAAAGGCGATACCGAAGGAATTGTTAATTATGGTTTAAGCATACGCGGAATTGTTTTTACAGCTATCTTTATCGAAAATAGAGACGAAAAAATAATTAAAATTTCTTTCCGTTCTCAAGGGGGATTTGATGTTAACCAATTTGCAAGAGACCATTTTAAAGGAGGCGGACACATAAATGCAGCTGGCGGAAGATCTGAAGTTTCAATGGAAGAAACGGTTAAAAAATTCGAAGATTTAGTAACTAAACTAAAATTATAAAACCAATATGAACTACTTAAAAATCAGCATTTATTCACTGCTTTTTGCAGTTTTATTGGCGGGCTGTAAGCATCATGAAGAAGCGCGCAGGCCAATTTCAAGAGCTTCGGGGACTTTTATGAAAAAATCAGCCGACAGAAACAAAAAATTAGTAGCCAGCGAAGAAGATGTGATTAAAAAAATCATCAAAAGCAATCCGAAAGTAAAATATTACGCCACAAAAAAAGGATATTGGTTTAGTTATGATGAAAAAAATAACACCGAAACCACTGCACCACGAAAAGGAGACATCGCTTACTTTAATTTAGAAGTTAAAGATATTGAGGGTAAAGTAATTTATTCAGAAGCTGATCTTGGTCCACAGACTTATTATGTTGACAAACAAGACATCATGATGGGATTACGTGACGGGATTAAATACATGAAAAAAAATGAAACTGTTACTTTTCTTTTTCCATCACATATGGCTTATGGATATCATGGAGATAACAAAAAAATTGGTCCTAATCAGTCTTTGATTTGTACTGTTACCTTAAGAAACTTTGTTCCGGATCCGGCGCAAAACACTGTTGCTGCTCCAGCTGCACAAACTAAACCTGCAGCAGCAAAACCTGCTGTTTCAAAACCTGCCGCTCAAACTAAAAAAGATACATTAAACCCATAAAAAACGTTTTAAAAAATGAAGAAGATTTTTCTATTGTTATTAGCCGTTAGCTCGTTTTATTCATGCAAGAACGAACACAGTAATCTGCCAGATGGTTTATATGCTGATATCGAAACTAATAAAGGACATATTATTGTTGAATTAGATTATAAAAAAGCCCCAATAACTGTAGCTAATTTTGTAACGTTAGCCGAAGGTAAAAACGAATTTGTTACCAAAGATTATTTAAAAAGCAAACCTTTTTACAACGGATTAAAATTTCACAGAGTTATTGAAAATTTCATGATTCAATCTGGAGATCCGGAAGGAACAGGATCTGGAGATGCTGGATACAAATTTAAAGACGAATTTTCAGATTTAAAATTTGATAAAGCTGGTATTTTAGCCATGGCAAATAATGGTCCTGGAACAAACAGCAGCCAATTTTTTATTACACATGTTGATACTCCATGGTTAGACAACAAACACACTATATTTGGACATGTTGTTGATGAAAAAGGACAAGAAGTTGTAAATAAAGTGGTTCAGGGTGATACAATCGTTTCAGTAAGCATTATCAGAAATGGTGAAGCTGCTAAAAAATTTGATGCTGTAAAAGTATTTCACGACTATTTTGCAGATGCTGCCAAAGAAAAAAGCAAATTTGCAGGGGCTCAAAAAGAAAAAGTAGATTATTATGCTTCAATAAAACCAAAAGCAACAAAAACTTCAAGCGGTTTAGAATATGTTATTACTGAAAAAGGTTCTGGTAAAAAACCAGCAACGGGAGCTCAGGTTTATATTCATTATGCTGGTTTTCTTGAAGACGGAACTTTATTTGATTCAAGTATAGAAGATGTTAATAAAACATTTGGAAAATTTGACGCTGCCAGAGCCGAAGCAAAAGGTTATCAGCCAATTCCATTTCAGGCAGGACGCAAAGACGGTTTAATTCCTGGATTTATTGAGGGTATAGAAAAACTTTCTTTTGGAGACAAAGCAGTTCTTTTTATTCCATCTCATTTAGCTTATGGAGCAACTGGTGCAGGAGGAGTTATCCCGCCAAATGCAAATATTATTTTTGAAGTTCAATTATTAGAGAAACCATAATTACTACATAACTAGTAATTATTTATAGACTTAAATTCTAGATACGATGAAATTTAAATTTCTATTTTTATTTTGTCTGGCTGTACTAAACATTCAGGCACAAGCTAAAAAAACGGCAGCAAAAGCAGCTCCTGCAAAAACTGTTGCAACAACAGATCCAAACGATGGTATTTTTGCTACAATCTCTACAACAAAAGGAGATATTGTTTTATCATTAGAATATGTAAAAGCTCCGGTAACAGTTGCAAACTTTATTACTTTGGCAGAAGGAACAAATCCTAATGTTAAGACATCACTTAAAGGAAAACCATTTTATAACGGGTTAAAATTTCACAGAGTTATTAATGATTTCATGATTCAGGGAGGTGATCCAGACGGAAATGGTTCCGGAGGTCCAGGATTTTCTTTTAAAGATGAATTTGTAGACGATTTAAAATTCGAAAAAGGCGGTGTTTTAGCCATGGCTAATTCTGGTCCTGCAACAAACGGAAGCCAATTTTTTATTACACATAAAGATACTCCGTGGTTAAATGGAAAACATACCATTTTTGGACATGTAGTTTCTGGAATGGACAATGTAAATAAAATTGTTCAGGATGATGTTATGACAAAAATTGTTATTACACGCAAAGGTGCAGCAGCAAAGAAATTTGATGCTTTAAAAGTTTTAAGCGACGATGTAAAAAAAGAAGCTGCTAAAAAAGAGGAAGCTAAAAAAGTAGTAGCCGCAAAAGCAGCTTACTTTGCAGCAACAAAAGCTAAAGCAACTACAACACCATCAAACTTAAAATATGTAATTACTAAAAAAGGAACTGGCGTAAAAGGTGCAGAAGGTTCTACAATCTATTTCCATTATGCTGGGTATTTTGAAGACGGAACTCTTTTTGACAGCAGTATGGCCGAAGTTGCAAAAGCTTACGGAAAATACGATCCAAACAGAGATGCACAAGGAGGATATAAAGCTTTTCCTTTTACAGTTGGTAAAAAAGACGGTATGATTCCGGGATTTATTGAAGCTCTGGATATGATGACAGACGGAGAAAAAGCAATTTTCTTCCTGCCTTCTAATTTAGCTTATGGAGAAAAAGGTGCCGGGGGTGTAATTCCGCCAAATGCAACTTTGATTTTCGAAATCGAAACTTATCAAAATCAACCGGTAAAATAATCCTTTTACTTAAAATATATAAAAAGCCGTCAATTAAAAGTTGACGGCTTTTTTATTTCCTATTCTGCTAAATCATCAAAGTAAAACCAAATATGACACTTTAAGCAGGCACAATGATAACGTTTGCGTATATTTTCTATTAATTCCTAAATAAAATAGCTTACCTTTGCCGGCTTGAATTTTTTAAAACAAACAATCAAAATGTCACAAAATAACGTATTAAAAGGAGTAATTTTAGTCGCTTTAGGAGCTACAACTTACGGAATGTTAGCTACTTTCGTAAAAATGGCTTATACAGAAGGATATACTACAGCAGAGGTAACAACATCTCAATTTGTACTTGGAATTATCGGCGTTTTGATTATTAATATCTTTCAAAAATTAAAAAATAAAGATAAAGTAGTAAAAGCTACTCCAAAAAATATTTTCAGTTTAATGCTTGCCGGAACATCGTTAGGAATGACGAGTTTGTTTTATTATCTGGCAGTAAAATTTATTCCGGTTTCTATTGGAATCGTTTTATTAATGCAGACTGTTTGGATGGGAGTTTTACTGGAAATGATTTTAGAAAAAAAATTACCTTCAAAGCAAAAAGTAATTGCTGTTTTTATAGTTCTTTTTGGAACTGTTTTAGCTACAAATATTCTTAAAAATGATATTGTGCTTGACTGGAGAGGAATTGTCTGGGGTGTTTTAGCAGCAGCTTCTTTTACAACAACAATGTTTACTGCCAATCGTGTAGCAACCGAAATTTCACCAGCACAAAGAAGCTTATTTATGCTTTTAGGAGGTTCTATCATTGTATTTACATTTGGATTTATTACTCAGGTTACACCTTTCAATCTGGCAATTTTCCTAAAATGGGGAATTATTTTGTCTTTGTTTGGAACTATAATTCCTCCAATACTTATGAATTTAGGTTTCCCGTTAACCGGAATTGGATTAGGAAGTATTGTTTCGGCTCTGGAACTGCCGGTCTCGGTTATGATGGCATTTGTTCTTTTGAACGAAAAAGTAATTCTTACGCAATGGATTGGAATTATTCTAATCATTCTTGCAATCATTATCATGAATATAAATTTCAAACGCAAAATTTAAGATTTTTTACGCCTTATTAAAAAAAACTGCCTTGTAATGTAATAAGTGTTAATTTTTCCATAATTTAGCCGTAAATAATTAACTATCATGAATTTACCCTGGCATTTATATTTAATGGCGATACTTTATATACTTGCCGGATTCAATCATTTTCGTAATCCCGGAATGTACATCAAAATCATTCCTCCTTTTTTTAAAAGCCCAAAATTAATAAATGCTGTAAGTGGTATTGCCGAAATTGTACTAGGCATCTTACTGATGTTTACCCTTACAACACAATATGCCGCATGGGGAATTATCGCGCTTTTAATCGCGATATTTCCTGCAAATCTTTATATGTTTCAGAATAAAAAAGCGAGTTTTAACTTGCCAAAATGGATTTTATTTGTACGTTTGCCCTTACAATTAGTTTTGATTATTTGGGCATTCCAATATACCCTTTAACAATCAAATCTATTAATCTAAAATTATTTTATCATGAAAAAATTATTTGCTGAGTTCTTCGGAACTTATTGGCTGGTTTTTGGAGGATGCGGAAGTGCAGTCTTTGCTGCCGGATATCCTACTCTGGGAATTGGGTTTGCTGGTGTTGCCTTGGCATTTGGTTTAACGGTTTTAACAATGGCTTATGCCGTTGGGCACATCTCAGGCGGACATTTTAATCCAGCTGTTTCATTTGGTTTATGGGCTGGCGGACGATTTTCTGCCAAAGATCTTCTTCCCTATATTGCTGCCCAGTGTGTTGGTGCAATAGCAGCGGCAGGAACCTTATATACAATTGCATCTGGAAAAGCAGGGTTTGTTATTGATAATACTAAAGCCGGAGCTTTTGCTTCAAATGGTTTTGGTGCTTTTTCTCCTGATGGATATTCATTTCAGGCCGCTTTTATCGCGGAATTTGTATTGACTTTATTTTTCTTACTGGTAATTTTAGGCGCAACAGATAAGTTTGCAAACGGAAGATTTGCTGGTATAGCAATAGGTCTTGCCTTAACCTTAATTCACCTAATTAGTATCCCTATTACCAATACTTCTGTAAATCCTGCCAGATCATTATCTCAAGCCATATTTGTAGGCGGAACGCCTCTTACCCAGGTTTGGCTGTTTTGGGCAGCTCCAATTTTAGGCGCAATTACAGCCGGATTTATTTACAAATCATTATTACAAAATCATACACAAGATCATACAAACTAAAACAAAATTTGTTATATCATGAGTTTTTTATATTTCTTACTTATTGGAGCAATTTCAGGATGGCTGGCGGGCCAAATTTGGAAAGGTGCAGGTTTCGGACTAATTGGTAATATAATTGTTGGAATAATTGGCGGTATATTTGGAGGATGGCTGGCAGGCAAACTTGGTATTGGCGGCGGCGGGCTTTTATGGCAGATTTTAGTTGCTGTAGGAGGCGCCTGGATATTATTGTTTATTATCAGTTTGATAAAAAAAGCATAAAAATACTTCACCAATTATAAAATTTTAAAGAGAAAATCAGATATATTTATATTAGGTTTTCTCTTTTTCTTTAGATAAAATCGAAAAGGAAAACTTCTTTCTAACTCAAATCTAATTGTTATGAACGAAATTATTTCTTACTTCAGCACTATTCCGTCTTCACACCGGAGCTTAATTTTAGTGGGCGGTATTACTATTTTTTGGTTAATTGAAAATACATTTCCGCTGTTTCAAATGCAATACAGAAAATGGCATCATGCCGGAATCAATATTTTCTTTACTATTACCACAATTATAGTAAATTTCATTCTGGCTTTTATTTTAATAAAAACGGCTGGCTGGACAACAGAAAATCATTTTGGAATTCTACAATGGCTTCCTCAAATGCCAATTTGGCTCTATACCATTATAGGTTTGCTTTTATTGGATTTAATAGGTGCTTATTTAGTACATTTAATCGAACATAAAGTAAAGTTTTTATGGCGTTTTCATCTTATACACCATACCGATACCTGGATTGACACCACAACAGCAAATCGGCATCATCCCGGCGAAAGCGTAATACGTTTCGCTTTTACTACACTTGGCGTTTTAATTGTAGGAAGCCCTATGTGGATGGTTTTTCTTTATCAGTCACTTTCTGTGGTTGCCTCACAATTCAATCATGCTAATATTTCCCTGCCACATAAATTAGATGTTTTTATGAGCTATTTTATTGTTTCTCCTAATATGCACAAAGTACATCATCATTATGTTTTACCTTATACAGACAGTAATTATGGTAATATTTTTTCGGTTTGGGACAGGCTTTTCGGCACATTTACCACTTTACCAAAAGATCAGTTAATTTATGGCGTAGATACGCACATGAAGCGTGAAGAAAACAACGAATTAAAAAATTTACTTCAAATTCCGTTTCAAAAATCCAGATCTGTTAAAAACACTAAAAATCAATAAAAAAAATTATAGTCCATCGAAACAACTAATTATTTTTTTTATTAATATTGATATATAAAATGAAAATCAATCTATTAATCATTAACCCTCTATTTTGAATTAATTTTCACGAGATGAAAAAGAGTAACCGCAAAGAGTTGAATTGGGAACAAACGGAAAAACTTGTTTCGTTAGCCTTAGAAGAAAGAAATCCATTTGAAATTATAAAAAAAGAATTTGGATTGGCAGAAAAAGAAGTTCTTGAAATCATGAAAAAGAAAATGCCTCTTGAAAAATTTGAGATGTGGAAAAAGAAGGCTATTGCAAATAAACCTAAACCAAAACCAATTAAAATTGATGATTTTGACGAAGATTTGGACGGAAAATATTATATAAAAAATAAATTTGACTAAGATTAAAACTCCTGATTTCGGGAGTTTTTTTTATATTTTTAAATTTATTGTAACTTTTAAACAATTTTTAAGTCCAATACACATAACTAAACATAAACAAATGAAAAAAATACTTTACACATTAGCTCTTGCCGTAACGCTTTGGAGCTGTAAAACAGGTAGCACTGCTGGAAAAAGCAATGTGGTAGATGTTAATATTAATTTAACTGATGTAAAAGATGATAAGGTTTTAGTAACGGTAACACCGCCAAAAATTAAAACAGATGAAATCGTTTACAGCATTCCAAAAACAGTCCCAGGAACGTATTCTACAGACAACTACGGAAAATATTCTGAAGATTTTAAAGCATTTGATGTTAAAGGAAATCCTTTAACTGTAAAAAGACTTGACGATAATTCTTGGTCTATTTCGAATGCAAAAGCGCTGGCAAAAATTACCTATTTAGTTAATGATACTTTTGATACTGAAAAAGGAACCGGATTTGGTAATGATGATGTTTTCTCTCCAGCGGGAACAAATATCAATGCAGGTGTAAATTTCATGGTAAACACACATGGTTTTGTAGGTTATTTTAAAGATAATTTAGAAGTTCCTTACAAAGTTACCATTACACATCCTGAAACACTTTGGGGAGCAACTTCAATGACAGATGAAGATGCAAGCAAAACAAGCGATGTTTTTACAACACCTCGTTATGCGGTATTGGTAGAAAATCCAATTATGTATTCTAAACCAGATTATACAACATTTAACGTTAACGGAATGGATATTTTAATTGCGGTTTATTCTCCAACTGGAAAATTTACTGCAGAAAGCATCACTCCGGAAATGAAAACAATGATGACGGCTCAGAAAAACTTTTTAGGAAAAGTAAACTCTACTAAAAAATATACCGTTTTACTTTACTTATCAAGTATGGCAAAAGACGATGCACATGGTTTTGGAGCTTTAGAACACCCAACAGCAACTACAGTAGTACTTCCTGAGACTATGCCAAAAGAAAAACTGGTAGAATCTATGAAAGATGTGGTTTCTCACGAATTCTTTCATATTGTAACTCCATTAACCATTCACTCAAAAGAAATTCAGTATTTTGATTATAACGCACCAAAAATGTCTGAACATTTATGGATGTATGAAGGTGTAACAGAATATTTTGCCAACCTTTTCCAAATTAATCAGGGATTAATTGATGAAGCTGAGTTCTACTCTCGTATTGCTGATAAAATTGAGCAGGCAAAAACTTTAGACGATACTATGTCATTTACTGTAATGAGTAAAAATGTATTAGAGCAGCCGTATAAAGATCAATACTTAAATGTATATCAAAAAGGTGCTTTAATAGGTATGTGTATTGATATTATCATTAGAGAAAAAAGCAATGGAGAAAGAGGAATTCTTGATTTAATGCATAAACTTTCTGAAGAATATGGCGTTAACAAACCATTTAATGATGATGAGCTTTTTGCTAAAATAACGTCTTTAACTTATCCTGAAGTGGGTGAATTCCTAAACAAATATGTAGCAGGAACTACACCAATTCCTTACGATTTTTATCTGGCTAAAGCAGGAGTAACAAAATCAAAAGAAAAAAAGGCAGGTCCAATTTTCTTAAAAGGTCAAACTCCATACATCACAATTGATAAACAAACAAAAGAAATTGCTGTTCGTTCTGATATTGAACCAAGTGCATTCTTTAAAAACCTTAACTTAAAAGGAGGTGATAAAATTTTAGCTGTAAACAACAAAGCATATTCTTTAGAAAATATTTATGATCTTATTACTGAAAGTGAAAACTGGAAAGAAAATGATCCTATTACTTTAAAAGTAAAACGCGGCGGTAAAGAAGAAACCATAAAAGGAACCGTTAAACTTCCGTTTGAAGAAACTGAAACTTTTAAAGCGACTGATGCTTCAAAAGACAAAATTAAAAATGCATGGTTAAAAGGATAATCTTTTTTAACCCATAAAAAAACCGACAAGTGATTGTCGGTTTTTTTTATGCTGGAACTTTGTTAAGGTTGTCAGGCTGAGCGAAGTCGAAGCCTTCGCAAGTTAAATCCGCATTGGGTTGGGCTTCGACTTCGCTCAGCCTGACAAAAAATAGTTTATTTCTTCACAGGGAATTTCCAGTCAAATTCATCTTTATTGTTGATGATTGCTCCTATTTCAAATTTTACAACCTCATCAAATTCTGTTTGAAGAATAAACCAGTTGTCTTCATTGAAATAGTTTTCGAAAGTATCAAAAGTTTCCTGATTGTATTTTGTGATTCCTTTTGCAGCAAAATCTTTTTTAACATCGGCAATTTTTCTTCCAATTAATTTAAATCCGAAAACTTCCAGATCATTGCTCGAAGCCACAAGATAGCCTAATTTCAAATCTTCTTCTTCATAAAATGTCAATCTGATTTTATGTGCATTGTATACAAAAATCACATTGTCATCTTCATCTTTATAGTTTTTATCAGGTTTTCCTAAAACAGCTGTAACATCGTTCTGCTTCATTCCGAAAAGCAGTTTATCAATTCCTGATTTTAAATTTATTTTCATATTTGATTGTCTTTATTGAAGTGCAAATTTCGGGAAGTTTTTTTGTTGTTCCGCCGCGAATTGCACAAATTTTCTCAAATTTTACTATTGCACTGTCTGACTGAACCTGACAAACTTAGACCTGACAGGTTTTTAAAACCTGTCAGGTCTAGAACGAAGTTAATTTGAGTATTGTTTCTTATTGGGTTTTGAACTCATATAAAACGTAATTTTCCCGCCATTCATAACATCAGCATGTTTTAAAAATGGTATATCAAGCTGTTTTCCATTCAGCAAAACTTTACTTACAAACACATTTTTATCGGATTGGTTTACGGTTTCAACTTCAAATGTTTTTCCATTTTCTAAATTAAAAATACCTTTTTTTACCAGCGGACTTCCTAAAGCATATTCATCAGAACCCGGAGCAACAGGATAAAATCCTAAACTGCTGAAAATATACCAGGCGCTCATTTGTCCGAAATCGTCATTTCCTCCTAAACCATCTGCCCCATTTCTGTACATTTTTTTCAGGATCATTCTAATTTTGTCTTGCGATTTCCAAGGCGAATCAGTCCAGTTGTATAAATAAACAACATGATGCGAAGGTTCGTTTCCATGAACATAATTTCCAATAATTCCTTCTCTTGTAATATCTTCTGTATTTTCGAAATACTTATCTGGTAAATGCATATTGAAAAGTGAATCTAAACGAATTTTAAATTTCTCATTTCCTCCCATCATTTTAATCATATCAGCCGGATCCTGCGGTACATACAAACTGTAATTCCATGAGTTTCCTTCAATAAATCCCTGTCCGTGTGTATCAAGCGGATCAAATTCTTTTTTAAAAGTCCCGTCATTTAATTTAGGACGCATAAATCCGGTTTTCTCATCGTAAACGTTTTTATAATTTTTAGATCTTTCGATAAATTCGTTATAAACGTCTGTTTTGCCCAATTTCTTTGCTGCCTGTGCAATTGCCCAGTCGTCATAAGCATATTCTAAGGTTTTAGAAACAGATGAACCATTTTTATCTTCAGGAACATATCCTTTTTTCATATAATATTCTAATCCGTCATAATAAGGTACTTTTGCAGTATTGACACAAGCCTGAAGTGCTTTTTCGGCATCAAAACTAACATTACCTTTTACGATTGCATCTGCCACAACCGAAACCGAATGATACCCAATCATACACCAGTTTTCGTTAGCATAATGTGACCAAATTGGCAGCATTTTATGTACGCTTTGATCAGAATGTGCCAGCATTGAACTTACCATATCGGCATTTCGTTTAGGCTGTACAATATTGAAAAATGGATGTAATGCTCTATAAGTATCCCAAAGTGAATAACTGGTATAATTGGTAAAGCTTTCAGCTTTATGAACATTCATATCCAAACCTTTATAATTTCGGTCTAAATCCATGTATTCTGTCGGACCGAGAAAAGCATGATACATTGCGGTATAAAAGTTTACCAAATCTTCTTTTTGAATGGTTTCAACCTGAATTTTATTCAATTCTTTGTTCCATACTTCCTGACTTTGTTTTTTAACTTGTTCAAAATCCCAGTTTGGAATTTCTTTTTTCATGTTTTCTAAAGCTCCTGCAGAACTTACAGGCGATAAAGCCATTTTAATTTTAATTTTTTCTCCTTCATTGGTATCAAAATCAAAAAACAGTTTCAGGTTTTGTCCTGCCATTTCAGGGAAATTTTTTGTTTGATCAAATCTTCCCCAAAAACCTCTGTAAACGCTTTTTTCCTGAGCAGCTTGTCCGTAACTTTTAATAGGTTTGTTGAAAGACATGGCAAAATAAACCGTTCTGGTTCTTGCCCAGCCGTTTGTTTGGCGATAACCTGTAATCAGAGTATCGTTTTCTACACGCACAAAAGTCCAAACATTCTTTTTATCGTAATTATAAATTCCGGAAGTTAAATCGAGAATAATATGGGCATCATCTGATTTTGGAAATATGTATTGATGCATTCCAACTCTGGTTGTGGCAGTAAGTTCTGCTTTAATATTGTGATCTTCGAGAAAAACACTGTAATAAGCCGGTTCTGCTTTTTCTGTTGAATGTGAAAATGCTGATCGATATCCTGACAATGGTTTTGATGCCACACCTGGATTCAATTGCAGTTTTCCTGTGGTTGGCATAATTAAGAAATCGCCTAAATCGGAATGTCCAGTTCCGCTGAAATGAGTATGACTGAATCCAACAATCGTTTTATCTTCATATTGATATCCGGCGCAGTATTTATAAACTTCTCCATTGTATTTTCCGTTTAAACTATAGGCAATTGTATCGGTTTCCGGACTTAACTGCACGCTCCCGAAAGGAACTGTTGCGCCAGGATACGTATGTCCCATTTTTGCTGTTCCAATCATTGGATCAACATATTGAATTAAATTTTTATTTTCTGTCTTTTTTTGCGCGTTACAGTTTACTGAAAAGGAAAATAGTAAAACTCCAATTATAAAACGAAAATTAGATTTCAGCAGAATATTCATGTGGTTTTATTAAGTTTTTTAAGTCTAGAAAATTACAATAAAATTAGTCCTTTTAAAAATTTAAATTTTAAACTAATTTACATTTGAATATCTTTGATTGTTCTAATAAATGCCCAAATGAAAAAAATAACGCTGTTTTTGTTTCTCTTATACTCTGTATTTACTTTTTCTCAAAAAACTGAAAGTTATAAACTCTCAAAAGAACAAATCGCTCAAAGAGAACTTAATGAGATTGCCGATTTTCCTATTTATCGAGCTTTTGAATACAGCGATAAAGGCGGCGTTACGAATTTGATTTTAACCGAAAATCAAAAAAACATTTCGAAAAAAGATACTTTGAATACTAAAATTCAGGCGATTTGTGTCATGAATGATCACGGTGGTTTTTTAGAAAAATGGAGAATAAATGATCTGCTTGAAGATTATGAACCTAAAGAAACTAATATTTGGTTTTGGACGAAATACTGCAGTACCAAAGATCTTGACGGCGATGGTTATATTGATCCGGTAATTGTTTACGGAACAAAAACGGAATATGGAGAAATCAGGAGAGTAAAAATTATTACAATTTACAATAACAAAAAATATGTTATTCGTGCTGTCGAATGTGATTTGGACTATTGCAGAAGTTTTAAAAAAGATGCAAATTGGAATTCTTTACCACAAAAGATTAAATCAAATATCGATCAATTACTAATTAAATTAAGAAAAGAACAAAATTTGTTATTGAAAGACGGATAAGAATTAATTGTTAATGGTTAATTGTTAATTCTATAAAGTTTTTTCTCTAGATTTTCTTTTACTTCGTTGAACCATTCGTTCTTTAGAATGCTTAAAACAATAGAATCACGACGGACATCACCGTTTGCAGTTGGCATGTGGCTTCTTAAAACGCCTTCTACTTTACAGCCAATGCTTTTCATTGCGGCAATGCTTCGTTCGTTATTATTATCGGCGCGGAATTCTACTCGTTCCATTCCAAGGGTTTCGAAAGCAAATTGAAGCAAAAGAAATTTACAATGTTTGTTTAGTCCGGTTCCTCTAAACGCAGATCCGTACCACGTATAGGCTAATTGTAAGGTTTTGAATTCAAGGTTGATATCGTAAAATCGTGTTGAACCAGCGTATTTTTGGGATTTTTTATCGAAAACTATAAACGGAAATTCTTTTTGGTTTTCTCTTGCCTTAACTGCCAATTGAATATAATGGATCAAATTTTCTTTTCCGTCAGCACCCACTAAGGAATATTTCCAGGTTTCTGGTTCGTTGATCGAAATTTCAAGTAAATTTTCTACGTCTGATTCTTGAAGTGAACGCAGTAAAACAGCATCGTCTTCTAAAATTATATTATCCAAAAAACTGAAATTTGATTTTGACATGGCTTATATTTTTTGAAAATCTTTAAGAAAACTTATTCACTCATTTCATCATAACGTTCCGGAACCTGCGGATCGTAAAGCGGACATTTAAATTCTTCCATGATATCTACTAATTTATTCATGGTTTTACCTTCTGTCCCATAGCAGTCAATTTTTATACTCTGCGGGGTTGTAATAACTTGAAACGCGCCTTTCCCTTTTGGATTTTTCCAGCTGTTATCGTCAACTCTTTCCCAATCTGAAAAGACAGAATTAATTCTGTTTACGATTACTTCAATTTGAAGTACTGCAAGACCTTCAACTTCTTGTTTTTCTACAAGCGCTTCATAAACTTCCTGATTGTTCAGGTAAATTTCGTCCAGATATTTCCAAAAAAGTAATTCGTACATAATATAATGTGTTAAAAAAACATAGAGATGCACAATTATGCATCTCTAAATTTAATAATTATTTTAAAAGTTTCAAAGTCTTTGCAACTCTGAACCTTTGAACCTTTGAACCTTTGTAACTTTAAAAATTAATATTCGAATGTTCCGTACTCGCTGGTAATTGTAAGTTTTTTAGAATCTGAAGCTTCTACTCTACCTACGATTTGTGCATCAACATTGAATGATTTTGAAATTTCGATAATATCCTGTGCGATATTTTCCGGAACGTAAAGCTCCATTCTGTGACCGCAGTTAAAAACCTGATACATTTCCTTCCAATCTGTTTTTGATTGTTCCTGAATTAACTTGAACAATGGCGGCACCGGAAATAAATTGTCTTTTATAACGTGTAAGTCTTTTACGAAATGTAAAATTTTAGTCTGCGCACCACCGCTGCAATGCACCATTCCATGAATCTCACTTGGTGTGTATTTGTCTAAAATTTTCTTGATAATTGGTGCGTAAGTTCTTGTTGGTGAAAGTACCAGCTGACCTGCGTTTATTGGACTGTTTTCAACGGCATCGGTTAAATTTACCTGACCAGAATAAATTAATTCTTCCGGAACAGCAGCATCGTAACTTTCAGGATATTTTTTTGCTAAATATTTACCAAAAACATCATGACGGGCAGAAGTTAATCCGTTACTACCCATTCCTCCGTTATATCCTTTTTCATAAGAAGCCTGACCAAAAGAAGCCAAACCAACAATTACATCTCCAGCCTTTATATTAGCATTGTCAACAACATCTGCACGTTTCATACGAGCGGTAACAGTTGAATCTACAATAATGGTACGAACAACATCTCCAACGTCAGCAGTTTCTCCTCCTGTTGAATAAATCGTTACGCCAAATGATTTTAATTCGTTTATTAATTCCTCTGTTCCTTTAATGATTGCTGAGATAACTTCAGCAGGAATTAAGTTTTTATTTCTTCCAATGGTTGAAGAAAGTAAAATATTATCTGTTGCGCCAACACATAATAAATCGTCAATATTCATGATTAAGGCATCCTGAGCAATTCCTTTCCAAACCGAAAGATCTCCGGTTTCTTTCCAGTACATATAAGCTAAAGATGATTTTGTACCCGCTCCGTCAGCATGCATAATTAAGCAGTGCTCATTGTCCTGAGTTAAATAATCTGGAACAATTTTACAGAATGCCTGCGGAAATAAACCTTTGTCAATATTTTTTATAGCGTTATGTACGTCTTCTTTTGATGCCGAAACACCTCTTTGTGCATATCTTTTGCTAGAATCTGAACTCATGAAAATTAGTTTGTGTTGATGTGCTGCAAAGATAATCCCTTTTTTTAAATTCTTCGATTGATTCGTCTGTATGATTTATAAAAAAATCGGCAGATTTTGAATACTGCCGATTTTCTCCGATTAAATTATGTTGGTTATTATGGAATTTTCTCTTTATTCCCAGTCTGGCATTGAAGTTCCGGAGAATAATACAACTCTGGAATTTGCAACTCCTATACTGGTTTTTAGAATATTTTTTGCCGAAATACCATCATTTGATGTATTGGTAAAAATTAATTCTGATTCGTTTGGAGCATATCGTACATCGAGATCGTTGGTCCCCGAAATTTTCTCGGTTACAATTTGATAAGACGATGATGTTACAAAACTATATTCAAAAATTCTGGTATCCAGCTGGCGGTAAGTCGAATTTTCAAAACCGGTTACATCTCTGGTGTAAATTAATTTTAATCCGGTAACAGAGAAATTTAAACCGCCAACTGCGCCTGGTTGTCCGGAAAGTATTGAAGCTGTTATCGTACCCGAAGTATCAATAACATACACCTCTGCATTATAACCATTGGCATCATTTACTTTTAATGCAATTTTAGTTCCGTCGGCACTCCAGTCGCATTCTGATATAAATTTGCCGTTTGGAGTTTGGAATATTTTGGTTAAACCACTTCCATCACTGTTAATTCTGTACAGTTTATCAAAACTCGGATAAATAAATTCACTTCCCGAAGCATTCCACGAATAACCTATATAATCTGAGTTGAAACCTGCAATTGGCACTGAACTGGTTACTTTTTTTATTCCTGTTCCATCAAAATTCATCGTGTAAATATCATTTTGCGAACCGTTTGTGGCTATAAAAGCGATTTTTTGCGCCTGATTATTTCTCCTCGGACGCCAGGAATTTTTATCAGTACTGGTTAACTGGTATTGTTTTCCGGCATCATCTGCGGCAAAAATTACATTGTTATCGCTTATCTTTTTTACAAACAAATAACGTGTTGTTGGAAATTGCAAAGTTGTAAAAGCGCTGATAGTACTTAAAACAGGTGTATTTACACCGTCATTAACCTCAACCTGCCAGTAATATTTTGTTCCGAATAAAAGATCTGTTAAGGTTAGTTTTTTCTCTTTTATATTTTCAAAAGTTTTTACATCACTGTTACTGTCATTTCTAAGCGTTACTTTAAAGGTCAGCACATCATTATTAGGATCTGTCGCAGTCCAGGTTAAATCCAGCGAAACAGCTTGTGCTGTACTGTTATCGATTGGACTGACTAATACCGGAACTGTTGGCGGTTTATTATTTGCCGTCGATTTACTGAGTTCAAAAACAATTTCAGATGTATTATTTGCTGTAATAGTTACGGCTTCAAATTTTGCAACATATCCGTCTTTTTGAGCCTGAAAAGAATATTCGCCCACTTTTACATTTGAAACTGTAAATTTTCCACTTTCATCTGTAAATACGGTACTTGATGTTGGGCTGGATAATATTTTTACGTTTTCCATCGGCTCAAAAGTATCTGCCGAAACTACTTTTCCGGTAACGGTTCCAAACTCCGACTCTCCTATTTTTTCTTCACTGCACGAAACCAAAAACAATAAAAAAAGTACACTTGCTATTTTGTATAAATACTTCATTATTCCTTTTTTTTAAATTTAAATTTCATTTTATATTTCAGATTTGATCTCCTTACTTGTTTTTCTTTTTACCAAAATAATAAGTAAGTCCAAAACCAAACTTGTAATAATAATCGTCTCTGGTTCCGGCTTTTATATAATCGACATTATCACTAAAATTGATGTTTTGTTCAGCAAATAATTTTAGTCCAATTTGGTCTGAAACCAAATATTCGAGTCCAGCTCCATACTGCAGTTTTCCGTATGTGTTTTCAAATTTCCGATTCATCGCAAGTCCGCCGCCACCATACAAATACGGTGTTAATCGGTCTTTTGGAAGTAAAATCCATTCCAGATTAAGATCGTATGTTATATATCCTACATCGAGCAAATTTTTGTTGGCCAGATTTACAACATTTGTAGAAGCACTTATATTAAAAGAAGGTGTTAAAAAGAATTTTAGTGCACCGCGTCCAAAAGGCCTTAAAAGCGGATCACGATAATCTCCATCCATTAAAGCAGCTCCTCCTGAAACTTCTATAGCATATTTGCCTCTTCTGTTTTCTAAAACTCTTCCATAAAGTCCTGTTACATCGGCAGTTTTATTTTCTTCATTATAGGCTTTTATCAAATTATCGACCTGCCATTTTGGTGCATCAGCTTCCCAAATATTATCCTGAAGTCCTTCTAAGACTAAAGATTCTACAGCTTTTTCTATGGCTTCGGTAACCGCCATGTGTACGGGCTCATTTGTTGTATAACCTGTTTCAACTTCTAAAAGTCTTTTAAAATTTACATATCGAAACAAACTTTCATCAATTGCCTGCGATAAAATGGTTTTCGAGATATAAACCGATTTTAAAATTTTTCCGTTTGATGTTGAAATCATCCTTAAATAAATGGTAACACGATCCTGACGGTATTTTACAGATGCTCCGGCACCAAAATATCTAGCGCCAAAACCTCCAGTAATAATATTAGAATCGTATGAAACGATACCTCCTTCGAGCAAAACTCCGGCATATAATAATGGGGTTAACTGTGGTTCGTTTGGATTGACATTTTTTACATATTCCTGTCTTGTGGCACGAATAAGGTTTCGTTCCTGAAGCAGGTTTCCAATGTTTTCGCGTTCAATTGGGATAAACCATTTTGAATCTTCTAAAGCTTTTATTAAAATTGAAGTTGCTCCCTGGGTTACGGCTGTACTAAAACTGCTTCCGTTTTCCTGTGGTTTATATTGTCCTGTTTGGTCACGGAATTTATAAACCCCAACTACAACCTGCTCTTTTGGTTTTGGCAGGTCTTTTAATAAAGATGTCGCAGGAGTGCTTTCTCCCAAAATTGCTTTTTGTACTCCGGTCGGCTGATTGTAATAAGCACCGCAGCCCGCAAAAAGAAATGCGATCAGAATAAATAAGTAGTAATGTAATCTCATGTTATTGATTTGGGATGATTACCTGAGTTTGTTCGCCGGTATTGGTATCTAAAATATTAAGTGTGAGTCCATCTGCTGATGGATAAACGTCGACAGAATAACTTCCGAAGGTATAAGAACCTTCTTTAATACCGTCAGTACCAAATTGCTGTTTATAAAGCGTACTCGAAATCTGACTTAGGAGCTGCGAATTTAAATTGGCTTTAAACCGTTCTAAATCTGTTTGTTCTTTTGTTTCGGCTGTTTTATCCTTTTGCTTATTTTGAGCCTCGGCACTGCTCAAAAGCCATTGATAATTAAAAGTGTCTCCGCCAAATGCAGGATTTACAGGTTTATAAACTAAGGCCTGCGCATTTATAAATGGAGAAATAAGCAGGAATACTGCGAGGATGGTTATAAATTTCATGTCGTTAATAATAAAATTAATACTGAGTGAAATATTTGCGCTCTTTTTCTTTTTCTTTCAAATAAGTGAAGGTTGCATTTACAGATTCTTCTGCAACAGCGTCTAAGAATTCGTCGTCTGGTCTGGCCAGAAACTCGTATATAACTTCGTTATCTATAGAAACGGTTATAGCAGTGTTTCTCGCAAAACTATATTCTTCACCTATTGTGACTATTTTATCAGCGTTGATTCCAATATCATTGTACTTGTAATAATACCTGTCATAAAAATCTTTTCCCATTTTGGTTTTGGTATCATCTGTAATAATTCCCCTCAAAACAAATCCGTCAGCAGGAAGAATTATTGGATCTTCTTTTTTTTTTCTTCACCCAAAACCACGCGGTCTTTTGCAATTATCTGTTTGTTTTCGTCATAAAACAAAAGCAGTACAATTACTTCATCATCTTCAAGAAGATTAATTTGAGAGGTTGACAGTTTTTGTATTTCATTTGGCTGCAGGGTAAATATTCCAACCTGGTCATTATTTGACTGATTATTACTTTTATTATTATTTTTTATAACAGACAACCTGTATGCAGCACTTCTCATAACATCGGTGAGATTCTCGGCTGTACCAGTAATTTTTACATTTCCTTCAATATTTTCTACTTCAATTTTAGCTTTTATTTTATCCTGCGGCACTTGTCCGAAGAAAGCCATAGTAGTATAAAAAAGGATTAAGGTTATAGTATGTCTGTTTAAAAAACGCATGTTTCAATTTATTTATTAATAAGAATTATTGAAGCTCCATTTCCTGTTTGTGTAATTTTCATGTTTTTTGAAAGGGAATTGGTTCCAATATTTTGAATGTTTTGATTATCGCCTTTTTGAATCATTTCCATATTTACATTATAATTTGTGTTTAATGTAAAATCAGAAATTTTATTATTATTTCCTTTTTGAACCACATTTTGTGTAATCGTTTTGGCTTTTTTATCCAAAAGCAATTCGTTTACATTCCCTTTTTGGTCAACAGAAACTTTGGTTTCATTTGATTGTAAATTGGCTTTTACTTTGTTTAAATCTCCAATCTGCTGAATTTGAACCCCACGCTGGATTTTTGAATTTAGCTCATTTTGTTCCTTTTTATCTAAAACCGAAACCACGCTCATTGCGGTTTCTTTTGAATTAAAAAGTGAGGAACTGTAATGGCTGAATTGTGAATTGTCTTCTTTATTATTCTGGCCGTAAAAGGCAGGACAGTAAAGAATTAATAACAGTACAGAGAGAATGAAAGTTTTCATCTTGATACATTTAAAATTAAAAAATGTGATAGTCGTTCTACGACTATCACATTTATATTTTAACCCTTAGTTGCTTTGAGTAACAGTGATCACGTTCATGTTTCCTTTAGAGAAAGCAATACTGCTGTGTGCTGCACCAGTTTGAGTTACAGTTGCTGTATTTTTGTTTCCAATCTGTAATGTGTTTTCAGTTAACTTAGTACCGTTTTGTACAGATGTAGCTTGGTTTTCATCACCATATTGATAGTGGTTTGAAACATTTTTGTTTGCTGCAGTAGTACCGCTAGGAGAAGTTTGTGTCTGCCATGATTTATTAGAAACACCACCTTGACTGGCATAAGCTACGTTATTATCTCCTTTTTGAGTTTGAGTAGCCTCATTTTTGCTGTGAGGACCAACCGGAACAGCTACACCATTAACATGTCCAATTTGAGCAGCTGTAAAAGGAGCTCCCGTTGGTTTTTCGTTACCAGTAGTACCTTGATCTATAGTTGCAGTGTTGTTGTTACCAGTTTGTGTCTGCCAGGCTTTGTCAAATCCACCAGTTGAGCTTGGTGCATTAACAATTTGATCTTGCCAGATTGTAGCAGAGTTGCTGTTTCCTTTTTGAGTTTGATAAGCTTGGTTGTCATGGTTGCTTTGAGAAATAAATGCTCCATTGCTGTTACCGTCTTGTTTTACATCAGCTTTATTGCTTACTGCATTGTAAGTTGCCGGTTGAATTCCCTGATAAACTTCTGATTTGTTTGAATCTCCTAACTGGTCAATTTTAGAATCATTTGTTTGTCCGTTTTGATTCACAATACCGGTGTCAGAATTTCCGATCTGGTTCACTGATGAAGTGTTACCTTGAGCGATTGCCGCTACTCCCACAAACAGCATCGCTGAGATGCTTAAAATTACTTTTTTCATAATAAATATATTTAATTGGTTATTAATACAACTTATTATGCAGGTTTTGATTTGGGGGAAAGTCTGGGGGCTTTACATCTTCATTTGAAAACAAAAATTGAATCTTTATTTCCTTTTCTCTTGACCAAAATTAGAAAACTTATTGATAAACAATTCATGTAGAATTAGCTATTTTCCAATTACTTAACTTCTTTTCGATGAAATGTAAAACTATCTCGATGAACTACTAAAACGATGAAAAATTTAAGTAGGAAATTACTTTATTATTACAATTTATTTACATTTAAGGGTTAACATTTATTAAAATAAGTATCAATTAGACCAATTTTTCATTTTATCATAAAAAAACCTGTCTTTATCAAGACAGGTTTTTAACATTTCTAAGTACTAAACTTATTTCGTAAACAGTAATTCTCTATATTTTGTTAGTGTCCAGCTTTCGTCATCAACTAATAATTCTAATTTATCGCAGTGATTACGAATTTCATCAAAATAAGGTTTTACTTTATTGCAATATGCTTCGGCCATTTTTTGAGCATCAGTCAATTGGTTTGCTTTTTTTCTTTCATTAGTCATTGCCAATACTTTAGAATTGATTCCTTCAATATGACCTGAAATTTCTTTTATTAAAGTAATCTGCTCTTTTGCAATGGTTTCAAATTCTTTTCCAAAGATTTCTTTTAGACCTTTTACATTTTCAATTAAAGTATTCTGATAACGAATTGCTGTTGGGATTACATGATTTCTGGCAATATCTCCTAAAACTCTTCCTTCAATCTGGATTTTCTTTGTGTATTCTTCCAATTCAATTTCGTAACGGGCTTCGGCTTCAACGTGGTTAAAAATTCCAAGTTCAGCAAATAACTCCAAAGCTTGTTTTGAAACTTTAGCCTTAATAGCTTCCGGAGTAGTTTTAAAGTTACTTAAACCTCTTTTTGCTGCTTCTTTTTCCCAAGCTTCGCTGTAACCGTCTCCTTCAAAAAGGATTTTTTTAGATTGTTTGATGTATTCTCTTAAAACATTAAAAATAGCATCGTCCTTTTTCATGTCTTTCGACTCGATCAGGTTCTCTACTTCATTTTTAAAGTCTATTAATTGTTTTGCTACAATCGCATTTAAAGTGGTCATTGCGTTTGAACAGTTTGAATTTGAACCTACAGCTCTAAACTCAAATTTATTTCCTGTAAAAGCAAAAGGCGAAGTTCTGTTACGATCTGTATTGTCTAATAATACGTCTGGAATTTTCCCCACAACGTTTAATTTAAGATCTGTTTTTTCTTCCGGAGAAAGTTTTCCTGTTGTTACACTTTCTAATTCAGATAAAACCTTAGTCAATTGAGCTCCAATAAACACAGACATAATTGCCGGCGGTGCTTCGTTTGCTCCTAACCTGTGGTCGTTGCTTGCCGTTGCGATAGAAGCTCTTAATAAAGTTTCGTTGTCGTTTACGGCTTTTATAGTATTTATAAAGAAAGTCAAAAACTGTAAATTACTCATTGGCGTTTTGCTCGGACTCAATAAATTAACTCCTGTATCTGTTGCCAATGACCAGTTATTGTGTTTTCCAGAACCGTTTACTCCTTTAAATGGTTTTTCGTGAAATAATACTTTAAAATCGTGACGTTCTGCTACTCTCTGCATTACATCCATTAATAAAGAGTTATGGTCTACAGCAAGATTTGTTTCTTCAAAAATTGGCGCTAACTCAAACTGATTTGGCGCAACCTCATTATGACGCGTTTTTACCGGAATTCCCAATAACATACATTCCTGCTCTAAATCTCTCATATAAGTAAGCGCGCGGGTTGGGATAGATCCAAAATAGTGATCGTCTAACTGCTGTCCTTTTGCAGAAGTATGACCTAATAAAGTTCTTCCTGTCATCATTAAGTCAGGGCGAGAATTTGCCAAAGCTTTGTCAATCAAGAAATATTCCTGCTCCCATCCTAAAGTTGCAGTTACTTTTTTTACGTTTTTGTCAAAATATTTACAAACTTCTGTAGCTGCTTCGTCAATTGCAGATAATGCTCTTAATAAAGGTATTTTATTATCTAAAGCTTCACCAGTGTAAGCGATGAATACAGTTGGAATACATAAAGTTGTACCATATATAAAAGCAGGCGAAGTTGGATCCCAGGCTGTATAACCTCTTGCTTCAAATGTATTTCTAATTCCACCATTTGGGAAACTTGATGCATCTGGTTCCTGCTGTACTAATTGTGCACCGCCAAATTTTTCCACAGACTCATTGCCGTCATAAGACGTTTCAAAAAAAGCATCATGTTTTTCTGCTGTTGTTCCTGTAAGCGGCTGAAACCAGTGTGTATAATGTGTAACACCTTTTGATAATGCCCATTCTTTCATTCCCATGGCGATATAATCTGCCAGTTTTCGTTCTATCTTCGTTCCATGTTGAATGGCATCTCTTACTCCTTTTAAAGCATCAGAAGTTAAATACTGCTTCATTGCTTTTTCATTAAACACATTTGAACCAAAAAGATTAGATTTTCTATCAATTTCTTCAAAATGCACCGGCTTTCTGGTAGAAGCTTCTTTTAGCGCTTGGAAACGTAATGTTGACATGTCTATAATTTTAAAAATTCGTAATAATTTTCATTGAAAAATGATCGACAAATATAAACAATAAATAACCCTGTTTTAAACTTAAATTCGAGATTTTTATACGAGGATTTTTCAACAGATGAAGCTTTTTTTAAAGAATAATAAAGATGATGTAAAGAAATATAACAAAAAACCTCAATATTATTCATTAAATAAACATTTTTTCATAATTTCTTAACCCTAAAATTCAAAAACAACACCATATTTTTACGAATTTATTTTTTTATAGTGTTAAAAATTACTTTTTTTAAAATATACCCCTATCAAAATTGCGCTTCTCAAAAAAATAGTACTTCGTAAAACAAAATAGCCCCCTAATTTTTAGGACTAAAAAAATAAATCTATATTTGACCCAGCGAAAAAACAAAAAAAATAAATTTATATTATTATGGCTAAAATTAAGTTAGAGTACATTTGGTTAGACGGATATGAACCAACTCAAAATCTTAGAAGTAAAACTAAAGTTGAAGAGCACGAAAATTTCAAAGGAACATTAGAAGAACTTGGAAATTGGTCATTTGACGGTTCGTCAACAAAACAAGCTGAAGGTGGATCTTCTGACTGTTTATTAGTTCCAGTTGCAATCTATCCAGATCCAACTCGTATTAACGGATGGTTAGTAATGTCTGAAGTTATGTATGCTGATGGAACTCCGCACCCATCTAACGGAAGAGCCACAATTGATGATGATAATGATGATTTTTGGTTTGGTTTCGAACAAGAGTATTTCATCATGGATACTAAAACACAGCTTCCACTTGGTTTCCCAGTTGGAGGATACCCTGCTCCACAAGGGATGTACTACTGTTCAGTAGGTGGAAAAAACACTCACGGTAGAAAATTAGTTGAAGAACACGCTGATTTATGTATCGCTGCAGGAATCAACTTTGAAGGAATCAACCAAGAGGTTGCCTGCGGACAATGGGAATTCCAATTATTCGCTAAAGGAGCTAAAAAAGCAGGAGACGAAATCTGGGTTGCTCGTTACTTATTAGACCGTTTGACTGAGAAATATGGTTACTATATTGAATATCACCCAAAACCTCTAGGAGATACAGACTGGAATGGTTCTGGAATGCACGCTAACTTCTCTAACGAAGTATTAAGAACATGTGGAGACCAAGCTACTTACGAAAGAATTTGCGAAGCTTTCCGTCCTGTTACTGCTGAGCACATCGCAGTTTACGGAGCTTACAATGACCAACGTTTAACTGGTAAACACGAAACTGCTTCTATCCACGATTTCTCTTATGGAGTTTCAGACAGAGGATGTTCTATCAGAATTCCTTTAATGACTGTTCAAAAAGGATGGAAAGGATGGCTGGAAGACAGAAGACCAGCTTCAAACGGAGACCCTTACAAAATTGCTGCAAGAATTATCAAAACTGTTAAATCAGCTCTATAATTCAAAGCTTACAATATATTCTAAAAATGCCGGCATTACTGCTGGCATTTTTTATGCATTAAACCCTGCGGGTTTTAAAAACATTTTGAATTTTACATACACAGAAACCTCATAACTCTATAATAATTAACATTTTACAAATAACAAATATTCCTTAATTTTAGGACTAAATTTAATTTTTAAGTTAAACATCAAAACTTATCTTTGTAAATCATTTAAAAAAATCAACATGATAGTCTGGACTCTCTTTTTGCTAGCCGTAGTTTTTATTCTTGCTTTAGATTTAGGTGTATTTAACAAAACACCGCATATTATAAGCACCAAAGAAGCCAGCAAATGGACCTTAATTTGGGTTACTTTATCCTTTCTTTTTTCAGGAGTAATTTATTGGCTTTACACCACAGATTATATTGAAAATCCTGACGCTTTAAAACCTGCAGTAGCTTCAATGAAGTTTATTACCGGTTATTTAATCGAGTTATCTTTAAGTGTCGATAACATTTTTGTAATTGCCATTATTTTTGCATCATTTAAAATTCCGCAAAAGTACCAGCACCGTGTTTTATTCTGGGGAATTCTGGGCGCAATTGTATTCCGCGGATTAATGATTTTCTTCGGAGTAATGCTTATCAATAAGTTTGCGTGGACTACTTATATCTTTGGAATCTTCTTAATATTTACAGCCGTAAAAATGTTATTTTCCGGCGAAGAAGAAGACTTTCACCCAAAAGACTCTTTTGTTTACAAAGCTTTAGGAAAAATTATTCCTATTACATCAGAAATGGATGGTGAGAAATTTTTCATTTTAACCGAAAAAGGAAAAAAAGCCGCTACCCCGCTTTTCGTAGCTTTGATTGTAATTGAAGTAATGGACGTTTTATTTGCTGTAGACAGCGTTCCTGCAATTCTTGCTATTACTAAAGATCCGTTTTTAGTATTCAGTTCTAATATTTTTGCTATTCTTGGATTGCGTTCTATGTATTTCTTCCTGGCAAATATGCTGGCAAAATTCAGTTATTTAGAATACAGTTTAGTAGCCATTTTAGCTTTTGTTGGTTTAAAAATGCTTTTACACGATTGGATACACGTTCCAGAATGGGCTTCTTTAGGATTTATTGCACTTTCACTTTTAGTAGGAATCTTGGTTTCGCTTAAATTCGGAAAAGAAAAAGTATTAACTGATTCTGATTTAGATCAGCACTAATAGTTCTAATATATTAGGTATAAAAAAAAGGAAATCTTACGATTTCCTTTTTTTTTTATAATCAAAATGATAATTACAATTTAATATCTTGAATTTGACTCTCTTTTAAATTAGCTGCCGACATCACTTCTGAAAAGTTATTTGTATTTATTGTTTTAGCTAAATTAGAAGGAATAATAACAACTCTAAAAGTTTGATTTTGAATATATTCAGGCTTGCTAAGCAAATTATAAGTTCCTCGAGCAGTAATAATAAAATCAATTTTACTGAAATCATAATCATAATCTAACTCATTGCCATCACTAAGATAAATTGTTCTAGGCAACAATTGCCAAACCGGAGTATTAGAATTAATAACACCTGTCAATCTATAAATTAAAACAGTTTCGTCGTCATATAAATTACCTCCAACTTCAAATTGAAAAGTACTTTTTAAATTATACTCATTATCTGCAACTCTACCTAAATTTACATTTTTAATTTCAAATGCCTCAGGCGATAAAGAATTATCTCCCGGAGGTCCCGGAGGCCCTTCCGGCCCTTCACAGCTTGTAAATGCAATTAACCCAACAACTGCGAATAGTGTAAGTATCTTTTTCATAATATTATCTTTTTTAAGGTTTGTACTATAAAGGTATTCCAAAAATCAAACCAAAAAAAATCTTAAGGTTTAAAAATTCGATATTTTTTACCTATTTCTTAGTAACTACTTGATTTTTAAGCAAAATTTTATTGAAGAACAAAACGTGATATGGCAGTGAATTTTCCCAGTAGTCCCAAGTATGCGCACCCGGACGTTCAGTATAATCATGTTCTACTTTATTATATACTAATCGGCGGTGTAATTCTCTGTTTGGTTCTATCAGGAAATCGTCTACACCGCAATCTATAACTAAAGGCAGTTTGTTTGCTTTTATTTTATCGAGCATTCCCATAACAGCATGCTGTGCGTACATTTCAGAACTATCACTTTTATCCCCAAAAACCGGCTGCATTAATTTTACAACCTGAGCCGATGATTCACGATTAAGCATTGTACCCATATCTACTGCACCGCTCATACTTCCTGCCGCGCAAAATAAATCAGGATGTCTGGTCGAAAGATACAAAGCACCATGCCCTCCCATCGATAAACCTGTAATTACTCTTCCGTTTCTATTACTTATTGTTCGGTAGGTTTTATCTACTTTTTGAATTACTTCCTGTGTAATAAAAGTTTCAAACTGACTCTCTTTGTTTACCGGACTATCCAGATAAAAACTAAAGGTCTCGCCTTCTGGCATTACAATAATAAGATTGTATTGATCTGATAAATTTTGAACGAGTTTTTTGTTGGGCGTATTTTTCAGCCAATCACTAAAGTGTCCGTATGCCCCGTGAAGCAAATACATTACCGGAAAAGCGGTTTTACCTTTAGAATAAGAATTTGGCAAAACAACTGCAGCTTTGTAAGTTTTACTCATGGTTGCACTTGCAATTTGCAAAGTGTCTACTTTTGCTGCGTATGACATTGACGAAAGACACAGAAAAACGGCGAATAATAAAATTTTAAGGTTTTTCATTTTTGATAGTTTTTTTTCGATTAAAAGGAATGTAAATATACTTTTTTCCGAATAACTATATGAAAAATCTCACTGATTTTCTAAGAACAAAGCCTCTGATTTTTTTGCCACAGATTAGACAGATTAAAATGATTTTTCTTTTACTTCAAAAAAAAGCCTCGAATTCAAGAATTAAATTCATGAATTCGAGGCTTTTAAATTTTAACCTTCAAAAAATACTAACTAATTATAATTTTGTGTTCGTGGCGGTATTGCGATGCGCTTTTTCCGGTATATTGTTTAAACGATTTACTAAAGTGGCTGAAATTATTAAAACCGCTTTCATAGCAAACCTCGTTAATACTTATTGGTTTTTCGGCCAAAAGTTTTGAAGCATGCACCAAACGGTATTCGTTTACAAATTCAGTAAATGTTTTATTAGATATTTTTTTAAAATAACGACAAAATGAAGGAGTTGTCATACTTACCAGACTCGAAACTTCGTCGATAGCGATAGACTGCTGAAAATTATCTTTTACATAATTAAAAACAACATTCATACGATCGTTATCCTGAGTTTGAAGCTCCATTGCAAAACCATCTGCATTCAGCATTGTGTATTCTTCAGACGAATCTAACTCATCCAGAATACTCAAAAGTGTAAGCAGACGTTCGAACGGAAGCTGATGCTCCATCATTTCTATTTTCTTTCCAATTTGTTTTTTTGTTTCGCCTCCAAAAGCAATTCCGCCTTTTGACTGACTCAAAACATTTTGAATCTTTCTCATTTCCGGTACTCCAAAAAAGCCATTCCCCAAAAACTCAGGTTTAATATGAATAACCGTTTCGTTTACGTTTCCCGTTTGTTCATTCGTAAAACCGCAGTGCGGCAAATTAGAGCCTATCAAGATCAAACTACCATTTGTGTAATAGGAAACATGGCTTCCTATTTGTCTTTTTCCTGCCCCGCCGTTTATATAAACCAACTCAATCTCAGGATGATAATGCCATAAATGAGCTTTGCTATTGGTCTTTTCGGCGTGTTTCGTGTAGGTAAAAGAACTTCCATATGAGTTAGTTATCACTTCAAGAGCTGGGGCAATTGTTTTCATGATAAAATCCTTTTAAAAAATAATAGCAAATTTAACAAAAATACCTAATATAATTTAAAAATTAACCTACAACGGTTTCGCAAATGAGAATTTTTCATCAAAATAAGCAAAAAGACAAACTTTAATCAATCGCAAAATGCCCGTTTTTTAAACGACCAATATTTTTTTTCCTGATTTTTTTAATATATCGTATTAAATCGACCATTTTTATAGACATTTATTATTTCTGTAAGAATATTAGAAGTTTTTAAAAAACTTAACATTTAAAAATATTTGAAAAATAATAGCTGAATTAACAAAAACACCTAAAAAAAATCAAATTTTAACCTATAACGGTTTCGTAAATGAGAATATAGCACATAAATTGGAAAATAGAGTTGATATAAAAACAATACAGTCATAGTAATTTTACATCAGAGAATTAGAGATATAATTTTAAAAACAAATACTATGAAAAAGATTGTAAAATTAAGTTTAGTATGTGCGGTGCTTTTATCAGGTTTCAGTACTTATGCGATTGATGGAAATGAGGACTTTAATCTTCATGTATTAAAAAACGGAAAAAATATCACTTTTGGTCTTAATCAAGTACAAAGAGCAAAATTGGCTATATACGATAAAGAAGGTACATTATTCTATTCTGAAATTGCTTCAGGTAAAGATGGAATTTTAAGAACTTTCAACTTACAGGATTTTCCTGATGGAGTTTACTTTTTAGAAGTTGAAGACAATGCTAAAAAAGTAAGATACGAAATCAACGTAAATAATGAAGTTACAACTTTATCTTCAAAAGCAATATCATCAGTTTACAAAACAACTGAAAAAAATACAAGCGTAGCAGTACGCTAAACAAGTTATACTTCTCATAAGTATAAAACTAAGGTTAGATAGTTAGTAAAGTTAAAAACGTAAGTTTTAAAACAGCTCTTTGTGGTTATTGGGCTGTTTTTTTTTGCTCTAAACTTTTCTGAATTTTAGATTTTTTGCAGATATCTATAATTCTCATTGTTTTTCAAATACAAAAACTACATTCTTATTATATGTGTTCCACCGGTTGAAACCGCTGGCTATATTTCTTTTGACTGCGCTAATATTGAAAATAACACACTCCTCATTTAAATAAATCCAATTTCAAATACTCCCTGTGTTTTTTTTTACCACAGAGACAAAGATTAGGATACTGATTGTGATTTATATTACGTTTCCGGCAATTGAAACCTCGGCTTTATTTCTTGTTTCAGATTTTAAAAACTTAGAATCTTAGAAACTTAGATCCTCAGAACCTTTATCTAAAAACCTTGAAAAATAACAACTGAATTAACGAAAACGATAAAGATAATTCAAATTTTAACCTATAACGGTTTCGTAAATGAGAATACAGCATAGAAATTGGAAAATAGAGTTGATAAAAAACACATACATCTAAAGTAATTTTACATCAGAGAATTAGAGATAAAAACATTAAAATAAAATAGTATGAAAAAGAATTTAAAATTGAGTTTAGTATGTGCTGTACTTTTATCAGGATTAAGTACTTATGCAATAGACGGAGGTAACGTTTTTAATATGCACGTTATGAAAGCAAATGGTAAAATGATCACTTTTGCTTTAAACCAGGTTCAAAAAGCAAGCATTAGCATATATGACAAAAACGGAAGTTTAATTTATTCTGAAAATGCTTCTGGAAAAGAAGGTATTTTAAGAACATTTAGTTTAGAAGAATTTCCAGAAGGAACTTATTTCCTTGAAATCGAAAACAACAATAAAAAAGCAAGACACGAAATTAAAATTACAAACGAAACTTCTGTTTTGTCTTCAAAAGCACTTTAATAAGCAGATTTCTGCAAACAATATAAACGCACTCATGCGTTGTAAAAATTTATACTCGCATACAGTATAAAAATGAGGTTAGATAGTTAGTAAAGTTTAAAAACGAAAGTTTTAGAAACAGCTCTTTGTGGTTATTGAGCTGTTTTTTTTTGTGCTTTACTTTTCGGTAAAAATCAATTAATACAACGACCTGTTTTTTGCATCAAATATTACGAAATTGTAAGATAAAGGTAAATTTACATTTTTGCAAAAACGTTGAAAAATAATAACCGAATTAACCAAAACGATAAATATAATTCAAATTTTAACCTATAACGGTTTCGTAAATGAGAATACAGCATCGAAATTGGAAAATAGAGCAGATACTTTTTTTGTAGTCCTTAAGTAATTTTACATCAGAGAATTAAACTAATAATTTAAAAACTAAGAACTATGAAAAAGATTTTAAAATTGAGTTTAGTATGTGCTGTACTTTTTACAGGAAGTACGTATGCAATTGATGGGAACGAAGATTTTAATCTTCATGTAATAAAAGCAAACGGAAAGCTTATAACATTTGCTCTTAACAGAGTACAAAAAGCAAACCTTGCAATTTACGACAAAGACGGATCTCTAATTTATTCTGAAACTGCTTCAGGTAAAGATGGAATATTAAGAACCTTCAGCTTAGAAGAATTTCCGGAAGGAACTTACTTTTTAGAAGCAGAAGACAATGTAAAAAAAGTTAGACACGAAATTAAAATTACAGATGATGCTACAGTTTTATCTGCAAAAGCAATTTCGACAGTTTATAAAGCAGGATATGCTGCTAAAAATACAAGCGTAGCAGTGCGCTAAAAAAGTTATACTTCTCATAAAGTATAAATAAGGTTAGATAGTTAGTAAAGTTAAAACTGTGATTGTTTTAAAAAACAGCTCTTTGTGGTTATTGAGCTGTTTTTTTATGCTTTTAACCGAAGAAAAAAACTCTCTTTAACTTTTTTGAAAAATTATTCTTAATAATTATTAAAGCCGCTTTTTTTTGTTAAAAAATAATTTAAAAAAAGACAAAACCGCAAGTCCCGTATTTACGTACATAGCGTAGACAAAACACAGAAAAGGTTTTAATTCAGCATTTTAAACCTCAAAAAAGACAGGTTTTTTGATAAAAAATTAAAATTCTATTTGTAGTTTTGACCGTTCCACATTAAGTAATAAAAATAATAATTTAAAAAAAACATGACAAAATTTACCAAGACAGGTTTAGTTGCTGCCTTTTTTTTAGCAACAGTATTTACTTACGCCATTGATGGAAAAGGCGATTACATTTTAAACATTCAAACTGGAAACGGAAAAGTAGTCAGCTTTACTTTAGACACAGTTGAAAAATCATCTTTTTCTATCTACGACGAAAACCACAATTTACTTTATGCGGGAGAATCTGCAGCAAACAAATTAGAAGTTTCAAAAACAATAAGCCTGGAAGGTTTTCCTGCCGGAACTTATTTACTTGAAGTAACAGCAAACGACAAAGTTGCGAAACACGAGATTAAAGTTGCTGCTAAAAAGGCAAAAACTGTAAAATTAGACGAAACTGTAAACCATAGTCCAGGATTTCGTCGTTAACCACTTTTTTTGCCCCACAAAAAAATTAGAAAAGCAGCTTCGTAGTACGAAGCTGCTTTTTTATTTTTATTCCTTTTAAAGAAACCAACCACAATCTTGTCATTTCGACGGAGGAGAAATCTTCGCAAGTGGCTCCGCAAAAGTGCGTGCTCAGCATACGAAGATTTCTCCTTCGTCGAAATGACAAACTGTATAGAATTTTATTCTTTAACTCTCTATCAAAAATAAAAACCTCCCATTTCTGAGAGGTTTTCTATATTCTTAAAAAGATTTACTATTTCTGATTTAGTAATTTCTCTAAATATTCTATTTTATCTTTTTCTGCCTGAAGCAAACGCTCGTAAAGCTTTTTATTTTCTTCTACAGATTCCATTAATTTATCTAACGGATTGAAAGTGCATTGATTATTATTCCCAAAATGACTATTATGAACAGCTTCATTAAAACTATTGAAATAATTAATCGCAGCTTCTTCCGAAAAACTTTTAATTGCTTCCACTGTTACACCAAGAGCTTTTGCTATTTCAGAAAGTCTGTCTTCTTCAATAGTTTCACTATTTTCAATTGCCGATATTGTTTGCTGGCTTATTCCCAAAGCCTGCGCTAAAGCTTCCTGTTTCATATCACGAAGTTCACGAATACGGCTTATTTTTCGCCCTATATGATTTGGTTTTGTTAGTGTGCTCATAATTCAAAGATAATAATTAAGTGTGAAAACTTCATTTGGTAATTAACTTATTTGGTAAAGTACGATACCAGCAGAAATGGTTTGGTAAAATACAATCTATTTCTTCCTTCGCCAAACCAAAACAAAAGTACAATTTTTCCTATAATAAATTTATAAAAGCCAAATAGTAAACTAATTATCAAACAAAACTAAATATCCGCCTTATGGAAACAAATGAACCTGAAATTGTAAAAAACCTAAAACGCTTAACTACTCTTTATTTCAAAACCCTAAAACCCAGAACTGACAATTCAAACGAATATTTCGCTCAAATTAAAATTCAAAATCATTTTGAACTCGGCTGTATTATAACCGACATGCTAAAACTCTGCATTCTTGCACTCGATCACGATATGCACAACGTTAGTGAAAAGAAAAACCAATCTATAAACGTAAGCCTTATTTTAGAAACTGTTCTGCAACTATTTCCTTTAGACGAAATGGAGTTTTTGGGGTATGTTGGCGAGATTGCCGGCGAATGATTTTCTTTTTTGTTATTTCAAAACGATATAAACATAGCCCGTGGTTTCAACCACGGGAACGTAATATTGTCTTGCTCGTATTGTGTACCCGTGGTTGAAACCACGGGTTATATTTGACAATTGGATTTTTTTGTTGCTTATGCTAATGCATTTTGGTTACGGAATTTCTTTGTCTTGGACGGATTAAAATCCATCCCTACAATATGCTTTGTTCCTTCGGAACTTCTTAAAGATTAACCGCAATCTTGAGACGCTCGCGCTAGCAAGGGATTTTATGAATCTTATAGATTGTTATTACTGGTTTCCTTTTGAACTATATAATATTTTGTTTTTTAGTTCTTGAGTAAAAATTGGTTGTAAATCTTCAAACATCCATAGCTTCATTGGAGTTATTTGAATATGCTCAACTGGAAACCAAGCTTTGCAGGAAAATCTCAAAAGAGCTTCACTCGCTCTTTGTTTATTATCAATTTTAACGTACAGTCTTGCAGCAGAAATATGATGATCTTCATTCTTTATTTTATCTGCATAAGTTTCGTAATATTCAAGAGCCGATATCGTATTATACTTTTCAAACATAAAATTAAGCAGATATTCAGCTCCTTCTACACTATTGTAATCTAATTTTGATCGATACTTTTTTAATTGTTCTACAAATTCTTCCTGTTTATTTCCATTTTCAATGATAACCAACTCTTTAGGATCAATAATTATTTTTTTTTCTCCGTTTAATTTCATTAAATGATGATTAATCTGATGTCGATAAAAATTTACTCTATGTTCTGGCAATTCTCTCTTTTCTTTATCTAACAGAAATTGTTTAAGAAACTTCTCAGCTTGCAAAAAGTTACCCGATAAAATTGAGGAATAAGAATATGCGAATAAATGTTCCGTTAAAATATTTCCGGCATACCATTGATCATCAAATGGCAAAGCTTGCTCATCATAAAGCAACGCTTCTTGATAATTACCTTTAAAATAATTAATTTCAGCTTTAACGATTGCTTTTTGAACTTCAAAATCTTTAATCTTATCTAATTGTTCAAGCCCTTCTTCAATTTGTCCATTGCGAAGAATGTTTAATATATCTTTTAATTTTTTTGGAATTTTTACAATTGCCATTTGAAATAATTTAAAAAATAGAATGCGCAAAGATAATTAATTATTCATCATAAATAAGAAAAGACCTACTTTTGATCACATCCGTTTTTATCGGTTGAATTTGAAAACAAAAAAACCTCCCAAAAAATCTTGAGAGGTTTTTCCATATCATTAAAAAAATCAAAAAGATTACATATTCCTTCTATACTGCCCTCCCACTTCAAACAACGCCGAAGTAATCTGTCCTAAAGAACAAACCTTTGTAGCTTCCATTAAATGGTCGAATAAGTTTTCGTTTTTAATAGCCGCTTGCTGTAAGGTATTTAAATGCTCGTTTACTTTTGCTTCGTGAAATTGATGCAGATTATCCAGCATTGTAATTTGATATTGTTTTTCCTCTTCGGTTGCACGAATAACCTCAGCCGGAATTACCGTTGGCGAACCTTTTGAACTCAGGAACGTGTTTACACCTACAATTGGGAAATCGCCGTTGTGTTTTAAAGTTTCGTAATACAAACTTTCTTCCTGAATTTTAGAACGCTGGTACATGGTCTCCATTGCGCCAAGAACTCCTCCCCTTTCTGTAATTCTGTCGAATTCCTGAAGAACCGCAGCTTCAACTAAATCAGTCAGTTCTTCGATGATGAATGAACCTTGAATTGGGTTTTCGTTTTTCGCCAAACCTAATTCTTTATTGATAATCAGCTGAATTGCCATAGCACGACGTACAGATTCTTCTGTTGGCGTTGTAATCGCTTCGTCGTAAGCATTGGTATGCAATGAATTACAGTTATCGTAAATCGCATACAAAGCCTGTAAAGTTGTTCTAATATCGTTGAAATCAATTTCCTGCGCGTGTAACGAACGTCCAGATGTCTGAATATGATATTTCAGCATTTGTGCTCTTTCGTTGGCTCCGTATTTATTTTTCATGGCTTTTGCCCAAATTTTACGTGCCACACGACCAATAACCGAATATTCTGGATCTACTCCGTTGGAGAAGAAAAACGATAAATTCGGACCAAAATCGTTGATGTTCATGCCTCGGCTCAAATAATATTCCACGTAAGTGAAACCATTTGAAAGCGTAAATGCCAATTGCGTAATTGGATTTGCTCCCGCCTCGGCAATATGATATCCTGAAATCGAAACCGAATAGAAATTACGAACGTTTTTAGTAATAAAATATTCCTGAACGTCGCCCATTAATCGCAAAGCAAATTCGGTTGAAAAAATACAAGTATTCTGCGCCTGATCTTCTTTTAAAATATCGGCCTGAACCGTTCCACGAACTTGCGATAACGTTTTGGCTTTTATATCATTATACACTTCCTGAGGTAAAACCTGATCTCCGGTAACACCCAAAAGCATTAATCCTAAACCGTTGTTACCGGCAGGAAGTTCGCCTTGGTATTTCGGTCTTTCGATTCCTTTTTCTTTGTATAATTGGTTGATTTTGGCTTCAACTTCTTTTTCTAATTCGTTGGCTTTGATGTAAATCTCACATTGCTGATCGATTGCGGCATTCATAAAGAAACCTAACAACATTGGCGCGGGCCCGTTAATGGTCATACTTACCGAAGTCAAAGCATGAACCAAATCGAAACCTGAATATAGTTTTTTAGCATCATCTAAACAGCAAATTGAAACTCCTGCATTTCCAATTTTTCCGTAAATATCCGGACGCAAATCTGGATCGTTTCCGTATAATGTAACACTGTCAAAAGCGGTCGAAAGACGTTTTGCAGGCATTCCCGCACTTACATAATGAAAACGTTTGTTAGTTCTTTCTGGTCCGCCCTCGCCCGCAAACATTCTCGACGGATCTTCGCCTTCGCGTTTAAACGGATATAATCCCGAGGCAAACGGAAATTCGCCAGGAACATTTTCCTGTAAATTCCAACGCAGGATATCGCCCCAGCCTTCATATTTAGGCAAAGCAATTTTCGGGATTTGTAAATGTGATAAACTTTCAGAATGCGTTGCAATCTTGATTTCTTTATCACGAACTTTAAACGAGTAAACCGGATTTTTGTATTTCGCTACTTTTTCATCCCAATTCAGAATAATTTCCCAATTGTATGGATCTAAGTCCATTTTTACTTTATCAAACTGATTTAGTAAAAGATTTAAAAAGATTCTATTTTCGTCGTGCTCAGCGATTCCGCTTGGTAAAACTGTGGAATCGTCAATTCCAGCTTTATTAATTTGAGGAACTTTTCCAGAAACCGATTCTATGGTTTTGAAAATTCCGTATAATTTCTGTGCTACTTTTTGCTGCGAAAGTGCTATTTCGTCATAAGATCTGTTATTCTCTGCAATTTCAGATAAATAACGCGTTCTTCCCGGCGGAATCACGAAGATTTTCTCGCTCATTTCTTTTGTGATTTCAAAAGTCGATTTCAAATCTGAAGCCGTTTTTTCTACCACTTTATCCATAATCGCTTTATAAAGCGTGTTCATTCCAGGATCGTTAAACTGTGAAGCAATCGTTCCGAAAACTGGCATTTCATCAGGATTTTTATCCCAAAGATTATGGTTTCTCTGATATTGTTTTTTTACATCGCGTAAAGCGTCAAGCGCGCCGCGCTTATCAAATTTATTTAAAGCCACTAAATCGGCAAAATCAAGCATATCGATTTTTTCCAATTGTGTTGCCGCTCCAAATTCTGGTGTCATTACATATAAAGAAACATCAGAATGATCCATAATTTCGGTATCAGACTGACCAATTCCTGAAGTTTCCAGAATAATCAAATCGTATTTTGCGGCTTTTAAAACCTGAATGGCTTCGGCTACATATTTAGATAAAGCCAAATTTGACTGACGTGTCGCCAGCGAACGCATATATACACGAGGATTATTAATAGCATTCATACGGATTCTGTCTCCTAAAAGCGCTCCTCCCGTTTTTCTCTTAGAAGGATCGACAGAAACTAATCCGATTGTTTTTTCTGGAAAATCAATTAAAAAGCGACGAACCAATTCGTCAACTAAAGATGATTTCCCTGCTCCTCCTGTTCCTGTGATTCCCAAAACCGGAATTTTAGAACTTGCATTGCTTTCGTGAATTTTATCAAAAACAGGTTTTGCAATTTCAGGAAAATTCTCTGCAGAAGAAATCAAACGCGCAATTGCCGTTGGGATTTTATTTTCGATATGATCAATTTCTCCGTTTAGTTTATCTCCAATAGGAAAATCAGCACGCTGTACTAAATCATTAATCATTCCCTGAAGTCCTAAAGAACGTCCGTCATCTGGAGAATAAATTCTTGTAATACCATATTCATGTAATTCTTCAATTTCGCTTGGCAGAATTACACCGCCTCCGCCTCCGAAGATTTTAATATGTCCCGCTCCTTTTTCGCGAAGCAGATCATACATATATTTAAAGTATTCATTGTGTCCGCCTTGGTAAGAAGTCATTGCAATTGCATTGGCATCTTCCTGAATTGCGGTATTTACAACTTCTTCTACACTTCGGTCGTGCCCCAAATGTATTACCTCTACACCTGTTGACTGAATGATACGGCGCATGATATTAATGGCTGCATCATGTCCGTCAAAAAGCGAAGCTGCTGTGACAATTCTTACTTTATTTTTAGGAATATATGGTATTTGCTGTTCCATTTTATGAATATGATAATTTTAAGCGACCAATTTACAAAATATTTTAATATTTGTTTATACTTCTCTATTTATGTTTTCCAAAATATATCGATTTCGTTGACTTATAGGGTAACAATTTCGCTAACTAACTGATATAGTTAAAGAAAGCTTAAAGACATGGCAATTTCGCAACATTTAAATAAAATCAATAAACATGTTTCGCCGCTTCCTAAAGTAATTTAGCAATGTAGAAAAGGCCCCAGATTTTTACCCAAAACTTGAAATCTAAGTAGTAACGTAAAAATTTAAATGAAAATGAAAACTTTATATTCACTAAGCATTATTTTAGCTCTAAGTTTTAGCGTCGTATCTTTTAGTAAATATGAAAGCACCGATACTAAAGAGCATACATCTAACACCTCAATCTTTTACAATTCTGATAATGATGCTGTAAAAGAAAGCGTTTCAAATGAATTCTTCAAAAAATATACTGATTTAAAAAAGTATAAATCTGAAGTAATGTCATTATACAAAAACAGAACTCTGGGAACTATTTGGTTTGATGAAGACGAAATCAACGAATTTGGTTCTGTATTGTATGAAAAAGCAAAAAAAACAAATGATTTGGTTATTCCATACCAAAAAGAAATCGACCAGCTTTTTGATTCTTCATCAGAAAATAACATTTCTAAAACTGATGCCGATATGCTTTTAAGCTCCTTGTATGTCCTATACGCCAAAAAAAGCAATTCAGATAAGAAAAAATTGCCTTATGATGCCATGCTGAAAGATTTTTTAAACTACAGTACAATTGAAGAAGCTACTGCAAAAGTTGAAGACGATGGTAATCTTTATGACCAATATTACAAACTGCAAGGTGTTTTAAAACAATACAAAAAACTTGAAAAATCAAGTAAATGGAAACCTATTGTTGCCGAAACTCCTTATAAAGATTTGCGACCTGATGCTGTTTCACCTACTATCGCACAGGTTAGAACCCGTTTGTATTTATTGGGCGATTTAAAACAAGATTCTAAAAGCGATTTTTATGATCGTGAACTAATGGACGGCGTTATGAAATACAAAGTTCGTAACGGTTTTAAACCAAATTATATTTTAGCTGAAGAACATATTAAAGAAATGAATATTCCGGTTTCGGATAAAGTAAAAACTTTAATGCTAAACATGGAAAGAATACGCGCTATTTCTCCAGAATTAGTCAACAATGACGAATATGTTTTGGTAAATGTGCCTTCGTATGAATTGATCTATGTTAAAAACGGAAAAATAGAATTAACATCAAGCGTTTTTGTTGGTTCTCCTTTAACTAAAACTACCATTTTTAATGGGCAGATTGACAGAATCGTTTTTAGTCCGTACTGGACAGTACCGCAGAGTATTGTTCAAAATGAGTTAAGATCTAAAATCGCTGCAGATCCAAATTACCTTGCAGAAAAAAATATGGAAATGGTAAATGGTCAGGTAAGACAAAAACCAGGTCCGGATAACTCTTTAGGTTTGGTTAAATTTATGTTTCCAAACTCAGACGATATTTACATGCACGATACGCCATCTAAAACTTTATTCGATTTCGAAAAAAGAACTTTCAGCCACGGTTGTATTAACGTAAAAATGGCCAAAGAATTAGCCGTTGCCATGCTGAAAGATTATCCTGAATGGACTCAGGCAAAAATTGATAAAGCTATGGAAGGTAAAGTAGAAAGCAGTTTTAAACTTTCTAAAAAAGTACCAATCTATATCACTTATTTTACCTCTTTGGTAAATGAAAACGGTGAAATTGGTTTCTTTCAGGATGTTTATGAAAAAGATGCTGAGTCAGCTCCGCAGACTGCTCTTACTGCCAATTAATTTATTCAGAATACAGAATATATCGGAAACTCATTTAGTTGGGTTTCCGATTTTTTTTCTCCTAAAAATTAACCTTAATTTATTATTTTTAAAACTTTTAGGAGCAAAAAAATGGTTTACTTTTTTAGAACTTTGCAAAAATTTTAGCCATGAAAACCAATAATACAGAAGGTCTAACAATGTTTGAAATAAACGTATTAGTACAACAGGGCGGACGATTTGTAGTTTTTCCGAATACTATTTCAAAACTTTTTAAAAAATTTAAACGTTCTAATATTTATTTTGTTCGTCCCGAAGAAAATACGTTTAAATATGCCTTAAAACACTTCTTTTTAAATTTAACGGTCAGCTGGAAAATGTTCCCATTAGGGCCAGTCTATGTCGTGAAATCTTTGTATTATTTAATAAAAGGCGGAAAAGATTATACAGAGGCTATTCTTGATGAATTAAACCAGAATAAGCCCGCTTATAATCCTGACATAGAATTTTTAAAATACAATTAAAATCTTTTTTTATCAGATAATTAACTTCTAAGATTAAGAAGAATAATTGTATATTTCGGGCTTATAAAATTTTCTAAACTAAGCCTTTTTAACTATGCAAAACGATCATCAGCCTCAAAAAAATTGGTGGGACAGAAACTGGAAATGGTTCGTTCCAACCGGATGTTTAGGTCTTCTTACTCTTTTTGGCCTTTTCATTGCCGGAATATTTTTTGGCGTTACTTCAATGATGAAAGATTCTGATGCTTATAAAGAATCTATGGCAGCAGCTCAAAACAATAAACTAGTAATTGAAAAACTGGGAAGTCCAATAGAAACTGACGGAATGGTTTCTGGCAATATCAGCACAAGCAATAGTACAGGCGGATGCGATTTACAAATTCCGCTGAAGGGCCCAAAAGGAAAAGGAACTTTATTTGTTACAGCAGAAAAAAGAGGAAAATGGAAATACAGTGAACTAACTGTTTACATTGAAAAAACCGAAGAAGAAATAGATTTACTGCAGAAATAGATTTTAAAATTGTGTATGAATAAATATGAATCATTTATTGAGGCTTTCTTAGACTTTAACGAAACAACATGTAGCAACAAAGGTTTTGATAAAAACAAATTCGAAAAAACATGTTCATTATTAAGTGATCTAAAGCCAATAATTCAAGAGAGTAAATCTGTCCCTCTAAATCTGGCCAATGTCTTTATTGATTTATATAGCTCTATAGAAAGCTGTGCATACAAACATGAAGGTGAAATGCGACAGAAAATTCTATACTCGGCAGATAAATTGGCCGCTATTGCTAGGGACGTTACAGAAAGTTGATTAAATTATCAATTCGAAAAAATCATCAAAATCTCATGAAATCCCTTTTCTTTTTATTAGCCGGGCTTTTCCTGTGCGTTTCTTCATTTGCACAATCTGCGGGAAATTACCAAGTTTATATTGATCAAATTAAACAATTCTCAAAACCTGTAAGAGTTTTGCGCAACGATGTGGATGCTCAGGGAAATGGTTCTATTGAATTTACAAATCAAAAAAATCAAATACTTCGTTTTAGATTGTCTGATAACAAACTTCAAAAAGGAGTATGCAGCATTGCTTTTGAAATCTATTATTATGAAAATAATTATTTAAGAAGAATTGAATCTCTTGACAGCAATGGCGATTTAATTGGCTGTAATCTAAAACTAAAAGGAGAAGCCGTAACAGAATTCACAATTGAAAAACCTGATTTGTACTTAAAGAAAAAGAAACTAATTGATGATGCCGAAGGAAATATCGAAATGAAAGATGATTCGAAAGAAAAAATTATTCGTGTTCGATATTTTGATGCTGCTAATAGACCAATAATGCAGTTACAGCCTGAATACATTTCAAGCAAAACGTATTGGGATTATACTATTCGAATGGCTTGGCCCTAGATAAGTTGTCAAGAAATTGAAATTCTAAGCTGCTAAAACTTTTGGTGTTAAGTTTACAACAAAATGTTAGTTCGCTTTAAATAAAATTGTGGCTTTGTTTTTGAATAAGTAGTATTTTTGAAACTTAAACAAATCCCCTACTAATGAAAAAGATTTTACTATTAGCCGTAACATTTTCACTTACTTCTTGTGCGCAGGTACAACAAACTCTAAATCAATTACCTCAGCTTTCATCTCAGATTCCGGGAGTTGGAGGCGTTGATATTGCTTCTGGACTAAAAGAAGCCCTTAACAAAGGAATTACTGTACAAGTGAGTAAATTAACAGCTGTAGACGGCTTTTATAAAAATGAAGCTGTAAAAATTTTAATGCCGGAAGAATTACAAAAAGTTGATGCCACTTTACGTAAAGTAGGTTTGAGTTCTCTTGCTGATGAAGGAATTAAAATGCTGAACCGCGCTGCCGAAGATGCGGTAAAAGAAGCAACTCCAATATTTGTTTCGGCTGTAAAAAATATGTCGTTTACAGATGCTAAAAATATCTTATTAGGAAACGACAGTGCTGCAACAACTTATTTACAAGGAAGCACCACAACTGCTTTATACGGAAAATTTAATCCGGTAATTAAAAGTTCATTTGAAAAAGTAGGTGCAGATGTAGTCTGGACAAAAATCATAAACAAATACAACACAATTCCATTAGTTAAAAAAGTAAATCCAGATTTAACTGATTACACAACAACTCAGGCTTTATCTGGTGTTTTTAAAATGATTGCTGTTGAAGAAAAAGAAATCCGTAACAATATCAGTGCAAGAACAACGCCTTTATTAAAAAGCGTTTTTGCAATGCAGGACGGAAAATAGTTTTTGTTGTTTAACTGTCTAATTGTGTAATCGGATTTTATGATTAACAATTAAACGGTTAAACAAATCAACGATTAACCGATTAATCAATAACCAAAAATGCAAAAAATAACCATTCTTATTCACTGTAAAGACCAAAAAGGTATTATTGCTGCAGTGACGACTTTTATTGCAAGAGTAGAAGGAAATATTACGTACATCGACCAGCACGTTGATGTGGAGCAAAATGTATTTTTTATGCGATTGGAATGCGAATTCGCCAATCATAAAATTACCATTGAAAGCTTAAAAGAAGAATTTGATAAAACCCTGGCTGCTGATTTTAATATGTCATGGGATTTGTACAATCAGGAACAAAAACCAAAAATGGCTTTGTTTGTTTCTAAATACGATCATTGCTTGTTTGATATTTTAGGAAGATACAGCGCGGGCGAATTAAACGTAGAAATTCCGGTTATCATTAGCAACCACAATGATTTAAGATCGATTGCAGAACGTTTTGATATTCCGTTTCATTGTGTGCCTTTTACAAAAGACAATAAGGAAGAAGGCGAAGCCAAACAAATTGAACTATTAAAGCGATATGAAATCAACTTTATTGTTCTGGCGCGCTATATGCAGATTATTACGCCAAAATTGATTGAACTTTATGAAAATAGAATTATCAATATCCACCATTCATTTTTACCTGCTTTTCCGGGCGCTAAACCCTATCACTCAGCTTTTAAACGCGGAGTAAAAATTATTGGGGCAACAAGCCACTACGTAACCGAAGAATTAGACGAAGGCCCGATTATTGAACAGGATATTGCCAGAGTTTCTCATATTCACTCTGTTGAAGATTTTATCATGAAAGGCCGTGACTTAGAACGCATTGTTCTGGCAAGAGCTATAAAATTACATTCAGAAAGAAAAACTATGGTTTACAGTAATAAGACAGTTGTTTTTTCTTAAGCTGCCGAGTTTCTAAGATACAAGTTTCTAAGGTTTTCTTTAAACGTCCCTCTAAGCTAATTCAATATAAAAAGCAAACCCGACAGGTTTTAAAAACCTGTCGGGTTTATTATTCAAATAATTCTGAAACTTAGTCCCTTATCATCTCAGAACCTTTGCACCTTTTTATCTGGCTGCAATTGCCAATCCAGAGTCATTAAAAGCATTTACTTCATGAACACCATACATTATGCATTCTTCTTTCTGGAATTACTTCAAGGTCAAAATGCGCCATCTTTCTAAAACCAAAAATCTTAACTTATGGTCAACAAAGTAATAACAAAACCTTAACAGCATAAGATTGATATATGTCGGACATTTGTAATGTAATAAACTGGTTATTTATTATTTTGGTTTTGGTTAGTTAAATGATGCCGGCGTCTTCGAGATGCCGGCATTCTTTTTTTATATAAGTTTAGTTTCAGGTTTCATGTTTTCTTTGTTTCAGGCTGCTTTACTGTGAGCATATTTTACCGCAAAGAGCGCAAAGTTTTTTTACTTTAGAGTTTTTGTATAAAACGCAAAGAACGCAAAGTTTTTTTACTCAAGAGGTTTTGTGTAAACGCAAAGTTCGCAGAGCTTTGCCTTAAAAACTTTGTGAACTTTGCGTTCCCGATAGCTATCGGGATTGCGCTCTTTGGGGTAAAAAAAATCAATCTTTTCAACATTAACTTATATCCAACAAAGTAATAACAAGATCTTAACAGCATAAGATTGATATATGTCGGACATTTGTAATGTAATAAACTGGTTATTTATTATTTTGGTTTTGGTTAGTTAAATAATGCCGGCGTCTTCGAGATGTCGGCATTCTTTTTTTATATAAGTTTAGTTTCAGGTTTCATGTTTTCTTTGTTTCAGGTTGCTTTACTTTGAGCATATTTTAACGCAAAGAGCGCAAAGCTTTTTTACTCAAGAGGTTTAGTATAAAACGCAAAGTTCGCAAAGCTTTGTGTAAAAAACTTTGCGAACTTTGCGTTCCCGATAGCTATCGGGATTGCGTGCTTTGCGGTAAAAAACACAATCTTTTAAACATTGGCTCATTTTGGATACAACTACACGAGATTTAGATACTTTATAAAAGCAATACTGATGGATCTTTGCTAAATCAATTTTGATTTAAAATTAAAACAGTAATTATGAGTACTATCAAAAAAGTTAATTTAGGAAATCAGGGACTTGTTGTGCCCAATATTGGTTTAGGCTGCATGGGAATGAGTCAGATTGCAGGAAATGATATTTATGGTAAAGCAGACGAAACTGAATCTATACAAACAATACATCGCTCACTTGAATTAGGGGGTAATTTTTTAGATACAGCAGATTTGTATGGTCCGCTGGCAAATGAAAGATTGATTTCTAAAGCTATAAAAGGAAATCGTGACGCTTACATCATTGCTACAAAATTTGGTTTTGAGATTAATGACAATGAAGAACTTACCTGGCAGTTTAATGGCAAAAAAGAATATGTAAAAAAAGCCGTAGAACGTTCTCTTAAAAATCTTGGAACAGATTATATCGATTTATATTACCTGCACCGTGTTGATCCTAATACTCCAATAGAAGAAACAGTTCAAGCAATGTCTGATTTGGTAAAAGAAGGAAAGGTTGGTTATATTGGTCTTTCTGAAGTTTCTTCTGAAACCATTAGAAAAGCACACAACATTCACCCTCTAACGGCAGTTCAAAGTGAATATTCCCTTTTTGAAAGAAGCATTGAAGAAGACGGAATTATAAAAACATTAGAAGAACTTCAAATTGGTGTAGTAGCTTATTCACCTTTGGGAAGAGGTTTTATTTCGGGAGAAATACAACATCCGCAAGACTTAGCCGAAAATGATTTTAGACGAACAATTCCTCGTTTTCAAGGAGAACAATTTTATAAAAACATTGAACTTTTGAATGAAATAAAACTTATCGCCGACGAAAGAAAAATTACTGCTTCGCAATTGGCTTTGGCATGGATTGCATCTAAAGGATTTTTAGCCATTCCAGGTACAAAGCGAGTAAAATATGTAGAGCAAAATATCGAGGCTGCTCAGCTTATTCTGACTACTGAAGAATTAAACAGATTAGAAAACATTATTCCTCTTGGAACAATTACCGGAAATCGTTATGATGAATCTGGAATGAAATCTGTTAATCTATAAAAAATCAGAAAAAAAAATCTACAGGAAAAGTTATCTTTATGACAGCTTTTCCTGTATTAAACCTAAAGCCATGAAGAAAGAAGATCATACTCCGTATAACATTACCTCTATTTCAGAATTACATCAATTATTACGAATTCCAAAACCAGATCATCCTTTGGTAAGTTTTGTAAATTTGAGAGACATAAGTTGTCATTTTGATAATAATCTAAAGAGTGTGATTTATAACTTCTATACGATTTCGATCAAAAGAGGATTTAAGGGAAAAATGAGATACGGCCAAAATTATTATGATTTTGATGAAGGAGTCATGACATTTATGGGGCCGGGCCAGATTATTTCGACAGAAGTTCCAATGGATTCTTCTGTATATGGCTCAATGTTAGTAATTCATCCTGATTTTATTCAGAATTATGCTTTGGCAAAAAAAATAAAAGAGTACGGTTATTTCTCTTATGCTGTTAGTGAAGCATTGCATCTTTCAGAAAAAGAAGAAACGATGATTACAGGAATTATGCAGAATATCGAACAAGAATATCTGTCTTCTATTGATGCTTTCAGCCAAGATGTAATGATTTCGCATATTGAACTGCTTCTTAATTATTGCAATCGTTTTTATAACCGACAGTTTATTACCCGAAAAAATGCAAACAATACTCTTTTAACTAAGCTGGAAATTCTTCTTTCTGAATATTTTGAAAGTGACAAAGTTGAGAAATTAGGATTACCAACCGTCGCGTATATTTCGGAACAATTAAATGTTACGCCAAATTATCTCAGCGATATGCTGCGTTCACTTACCGGACAAAGTACACAGCATCATATTCACAATAAAATTATTGAAAAGGCCAAAGAACTTCTTACCACAACTACCCTGAGTGTAAGTGAAACTGCTTATAAATTAGGTTTTGAATATCCGCAATCTTTTAATAAGCTTTTTAAAAGTAAAACCACAGTTTCTCCTTTAGAGTTTAGAAATTCATTCAACTAATTTTTTAATCTTTCGTGAAGTAATTTAAAATAAGGGAAAGCCTTTAACAATCGGCTGCCGTGCCATGAAAACATTTCACCATCGACGAAAATGGTTTTGGCGTGATGCGTAAATCTTCCTATTTCAAAAGCATCTTCTTCTTTAAAAGGGTACGGTTCTGACGAAAGAAAAACAATATCAGGATCACCTTCTAAACGCAATTTTTTGAGTTCAATTTCAGGATAACGTCCTTTATCTTCGTAGATATTTTTAAAATGACTCAGCTTTAATAATTCATTTATATAAGTATCATTTCCTGCAACCATATACGGATCTTTCCAAATAAAATAAGCTGCCTTTTTGATTTCAATATCCTGAATGTATTTTTTAAAATCGCTCAAGGCGAAAGTCAGTTTATCATTCCATTTTTGAGCTTCGGTTCTGCAGTTGAACAACTGGCCGAAATCTGAAATCATCTGGAAATTATCTTCTATAGAAACAATGTTCGTAACCCAAACCGGACAAATTTCCTTTAATTGGTTTACAATTTCTTCTGTGTTTTCTTCTTTATTGCAAATAATAATATCCGGTTCAAGAAGTTTTATTTTTTCGAAGTGAATTTTCTTCGTTCCGCCTACAATCTTTTTGGTAGATTTAAAATGAAACGGATGAACGCAAAACTTCGTAATTCCGATGATTTTCTCTTCTAAGCCTAAATCATATAATAATTCGGTTTGGGAAGGAACAAGCGAAATAATTCGTTTTGGAGCAGTTTCAAAAGAATGAACGTTTCCTATTTGATCTTTTAACTGTTTCATTTTTTATTTGTTTCAGGTTTTACGTTTAAAGTTATTGTTGTGTATTTAACCGCAAAGTTCGCAAAGGTTTTTCGCAAAGGCACGCAAAGAAAATAACTCTGCGTTCATGGCGTAAATCTTAGCGAACTTTGCGGTTAAATTATGTTCAAAGTAAACTTAAAACTTTAAACCTGAAACTTTAAACCAATAATCTCAGCCATTTCCTGCTGTACTTTCAAAGCTTCTTCCCTAGCCTTTTCAGCAAAGTCAGTACCTTTTGAAGCGTAGATAATAGCTCTCGCAGAATTTACTAAAAGTCCAATTTTATCATTCATTCCATATTTGCATACTTCAGACAAACTTCCGCCCTGAGCGCCAATTCCCGGAACTAATAAAAAACTGTCCGGAACAATTTTTCTTATGTCAGCAAAATATTCTGCTTTTGTAGCACCCACTACATACATTAAATTTTGGCTGTTTTTCCAAGTTTTAGAAGTTTCCAAAACTTGTTTGTATAATTCTGTTCCGTTTGTATTTAAAGTCTGAAAATCGAAAGCGCCTTCGTTAGAAGTCAGTGCCAACATTATGGTATGTTTGTTTTCGAAAGCAAGAAAAGGTTCAACAGAATCTTTTCCCATATAAGGAGCAACGGTTACACTGTCAAAATTTAAATCTTCAAAAAAAGCTTTTGCATACATACTTGAAGTATTTCCAATATCACCGCGTTTTGCATCGGCAATCGTAAAAATATCAGGATAATTTTCGTTGATGTAATTGATCGTTTTTTGCAGAGACATCCATCCTTTTATTCCATAAGCTTCAAAGAAAGCTGTATTAGGTTTGTAGCCAACTGTTAAATCGTGAGTAGCATCGATTATAGCTTTGTTGAATTCGAAAATAGGATCTTCGGTTTCTAATAAATGGGCTGGAATTTTGCTTAAATCAGGATCTAAGCCAACGCATAAAAATGATTTTTTTTGAAGAATTTGTTCGTGTAGTTGTTGTGTTGTCATATTATTTTTTTAGAACTTCTGTTTCAAAGAAATAATTCTTTTTAAAAAGTATGCAAAAATAAAAAAAGCCACTCAATTAAGAATGGCTTTTTGGGTATATATTATGTACAGATTATAAATTGCCTAAATAAACAATTTCTGTTCTTCTGTTTTCTGCTCTGCCAGAAGCTGTTTTATTTGATTTTACTGGTTTTGAAGCTCCGTAACCTTTTGAAGTTAAGTTAGCAGGATTTACTCCTTTTTCTATTAAAAGATCCATTACTACTTTTGCTCTCTGCTCAGACAATTTCTGGTTTACTTTTGCATTACCTACATTATCTGTGTGTCCGTTAATAGCAAATTTAGCATTTGGATAGTTTTTCAGGATTTCTTTAATAGCGTCTAATCTTCCAGACGTTTCTCCCATTTTAGCATCGCTCAAAGTCGCTTTTCCTGTTGTAAAGAAAATTGATTTTGCTTCCATTTTCAATTGTGCTAATGTTTCTTTGGTAACTTTAGGACAGCCTTTATTATCTGCTGGTCCGTATACTAATGGGCAGTCATCATCTTTGTCTAAAACACCATCTTTATCAGCATCTAAACTCGGACAGCCTTTGTTTTCTGCCAATCCTGCTTCATTAGGGCATGCATCATCTTTGTCTAAAATTCCGTCGCCGTCTGTATCAGGCCATGGACATCCTTTATTTTCTACAGGACCTGCAACGGCCGGACATGCATCTACATTGTCTAATAAACTATCTCCGTCAGAATCTTTCCACGGACATCCTTTGTTTTCTTTTGGACCTGCTGCATCCGGGCAAGCATCGTCTTTGTCAAAAACACCGTCTTTATCAGTATCCGGCCAAGGGCATCCATTATTTTCTACAGGACCCGCAACTTTTCTACAAGCATCTTGTTTGTCAATTACCCCGTCTCCGTCTGTATCTTTAAATTGTTTTTCGTAAACCGGAATTTTCATTCCTAAGTGAAAATCTGCTCCTTTTGAATCTTTAGAAGCTAAATTGCTCAAAATAGATCCAGAACCAATGAAGAAAACTCCAGCACGTAAACCTGCTCCTGCCTGCATACCGCTGTATTCCATGTACGTCACCGGCACATAAAAACTAAACCATCTGCTTTCGTAACGAGGCGTTAAGGTAACTCTGTCTGCAATTCCGTATGAATTTAATTTATTTTCAGATACCATGCTGATATCTCCGTTAAGATTCAAATAGAATTTATTGTGCATATTCCAGTCAACATCAGCATGAATAGCTGTTGGCAAGTTTGTTTTTACACCTTTTGAGCTTGAAACTTTAGTGTAATGATCGTTTAAGAATTCATATAAATCATCAGCATCATCAATCATTTGCTGCGTAACAACTCCATTTACATTATAAGTATCAATTTTTGAGTTCTTGTAGTTGATAGAACCAATATCAGTTACAGATAATCCGAAACGTAATTTGTATTTGTTTAGATCTCTAAAGTTGTTATCTGCAGGTTTTGCATTTCTAACATCATACTTTTCATAATCTGGTCTCCATTCGTAAACCAAACCAAAATCAAAACCAAATCCGCGTGAAGCTGCATCAAAATCATAATCTTCATTATTTTCCCAATCCTGGCTTCCTCCTACCGAAATTTCTCCAGTTGAAATTAAAGATCCTGCTTTAGGATTTGCCTTATTTTCAAGATAAGCCACACTTACATTATTTCCTTTAACATAAGCATTTGCGCCGCCCTGAAGATATTTAGCCGTTAAACCTCCTTTTAAAAAGTGCTGGTTGTTTTGGTATAGAACTGCAGCATAAGAAATACCAACTTCTCCCCACGCATTTGCTGCTGCGTTTGGACTTCCTAAATTGTAATTAAAGTTACTCGACTGGTCTAAACCGTCTTTTACCTGATCTACAAGAAACCCATTAAGTTTGTTTACATTAGCAATTGATCTTGCTCTTGTAAATACTGCCAAAGTGTGTTTTGGCGCAATGTTAAACATAAACGACGGTCCCATAATGTCAAAATTTACCAGACCGTTGTTAGCATTCTTTGGACTCATTTTTGACTGCGTGTCAAAATCATATCCGTCTTTGTAAACATCAAAAAGTTTTACACCGTATAAATCGTTCTGAACAGAACCACTTATAGAAAACAAATTAATATCTGTTTTAAAACGAGAATCGGCAATAGAAGCCGGGTTAAAAAGTACACTTTGAACTCCTGCATAATTATCATGAAAATAACCCAGATAGGATTGTGCTTCGGCTTGTAAAGAGGTAATAAATAAGAATAAAATAAGTAATGTTTTTTTCATTAAAATTTGAGTTTTGAGTTTGAATTGGCGGCAAAACTACAATATTGAAATCATTAAACTTTACGGAAACATAGAATTGATGTAACATCTTTCAAAAATTGTGTAAGAAAAAAACTTTTTTGTATTTATAATTTTGATATGAACCCAAAAAAACACAATTATGACTCCAAATATCGGAATATCTGCCGCTAACTTAAAAAAGAGTTCTGCCATATTAGCCACTATTTTATCTAACGAAATGACACTTTATGTAAAAACGAGAAAGTTTCACTGGAATATTTCCGGAAACAGCTTTATGGAATTACATAAATTGTTTGAAGATCAATACCGAATTTTAGAAGCAAATATTGATGAAGTTGCCGAAAGAATCAGCCAGCTTGGCGAAAAAACTATTGGCACAATGAAAGAGTTTATCGAAAATTCGACTCTTAAAGAATCTCCAAAAGAATATGCTTCACAAAAACATATGCTGGAAGAACTTTTAAAAAACCACGAGCAGCTGGTTACTGAATTTAGAGACTATATTCCGGTTTTTGAAAATGAAACAAACGATGCAGGTTCTGCTGATTTTGTTACGGGTTTATTACAGGAACACGAAAAAATGGCATGGGTTTTACGCCGTTATCAGGTATAAAAAATAACAAAATGTGAATTATGCAGCGTTAGTGAAAATTGATGTAAAACGTAATCAAAATACAAATTGCAATTTTACATTATTATTAATAACAAACAAAAAACACGATCATGAATACTACAGAGATAAAAGGAAACTGGAATGAGTTAAAAGGAAAACTTAAGCAAAAATATGCTGAACTGACAGATGATGATTTAATGTTTGCTGAAGGAAAAGAAGACGAAATGTACGGAAGACTTCAGCAAAAACTGGGAAAAACGAAAGAGGAATTTCATCAGATTCTATCAGATTTGTAGTTCTTATGACTCAATCAGGGAAATACCGTCTAGTAACAAATATTAGACGGTATTTTTTTGAAAAAATAAGTATTTTCTATTCTGTTTAACATATATTTTAAAAACATTAAACGCGGTAACCACAAATAAATTAATTATCTTTAACCAAAATTTTCTATAAAATGAAACTATTTATAAAGTTTGACATTAACACCATTTGCTCACTTTATCTAAAACAAAATCTGGAACAAAATAATATAAATTTTACCAGTCTGGGTTTTGGAGAAATTGAAATTGATGATAATATTGATGCTGAAGCACTCGAAACTTTAAAAAATAATCTAAGTCCCTGTGGATTTGAAATAGTTGAAAATCAGAAAAGTGTATTAGTTCAAAAAATAAAAGACGCCATAATCGAACTTGTTTTTATGGAAGACAGCAACAATTACAAAAGTTCTGTATTTCTTGCCGAAAAACTAAACCATAGTTATGGTTATTTATCGAATGTGTTTTCAGAAGTTACCTATTCTTCCATCGAAAATTTCATCATTTTACAGAAAATCGAGAGAGCAAAACAATTAATTATTATCAACGAAATGAGTTTAACTGAAATCGCATTCTTACTAAATTATTCTAGTGTTGCACATTTAAGTACACAATTTAAAAATACGACCGGAATCACGCCGTCGGCATTTCAGAGAATAATTAAGAAACGAAGAGAAAATTTAAAATAAAAACCCAAATACCACACTAAAATGCAAAAAAACGCATTAAATATATTACTGGCTGATGATGATGAAGACGATCGTCTTTTTTTTAAGGATGCTTTTGAAGAAATTAAAATACAAACCAACGTAGAATTTGTTCACGATGGAATGCAGTTAATGGATCATTTAATGAATTCTGACAATAAACTGCCGGATATTTTGTTTCTGGATTTAAATATGCCAAAGAAAACCGGTAAAGAATGTTTAATTGAAATAAAAAAAACGGAGCATCTTAAAAATATAATTATTGCAATTTACTCTACTTCTTCATCTGAGGAAGATATTGAAGACACCTTTATTCAGGGAGCTAATATTTATATCAAAAAGCCAAGCGATTTTAATACGCTTAAAAAAATAATTAATGAAGTCGTGACCGTAAACTGGCACTATCACACTTCTGGTTTAAACCGTGATAATTTCTTGCTCCGACTAAAATAAAAATAATAGTATACCAATGAAATGGATACCAAATTTTAATTCTTCAAACTCTTTGAGAGTTATTTTTGTAATCGCAGTTTTCATTCTGTTATTTCTTTCTTCTATTGCCTATAAACATAATCAGGACTTGAACGAATCGAGTAAGCTGGTTATGCATACTTACGAAATAAACATTCAGCTCGAACGTTTAATGTCGGCAATAAAAGATGCTGAAACCGGTCAGAGAGGTTATATTATTACACGAAACGCACGTTTTTTAACTCCGTATATTTATTCGAGAGACAAAGTAAATACGTCGTTTATAACATTAAAAAAACTAACTGCTGACAATCCCGTACAGCAGGAAAATCTTCGAAAGTTATTTAAACTCATTATCCAGCGTTTTGTTTCTTTTGAAAATTGCCTAAAATACAGCGATCCCAAAACATATGATAAACGAAAACTAGACAATCATATGTTTGGGGGACGAATTTTGATGGAAAACATTCGTTTTAAAGTAGACGAAATGAACGATATCGAAAAAACGTATCTTAAAAACAGGCTTAAAATTTATGATGACGAAATTTCATTAAGTCCGTTATTTTCGATTTCCTTATTCTTAACCGCATTATTTTTTATTTTACTGGCTTACAGACAAATCAGTAAAGATTTCCAGCGTTTAAAAGTCTTCAATAAAAAACTTTTAATTTCAAACGGATTAATTGCCGAATCGGAAGCGATTGGTAAATTCAGTACCTGGCAATGGGATTTAGACGCCAATAAAATCGATTATTCAGACAATCAATTTCGTTTACTGGGTCATGAACCGGGAGCATTTGTTCCTGTAAAAGAAACTTTTTTAGATTTTGTTCATCCGGATGATAAAGAAACAGTTTCAAATTCCATTGAAGGAATAATCAATAACAGACAGCTTCCGTTTGTGTATTATAAAATACTGCTTCCTAATCATCAAATCAGATATTTTAAATCAACAGGGAAATTATTGACAGATCAGCAGGGAAGTAAAATTTTACTGGGAATCAATTTTGATATTACTGATGAACATTTGTTGAATATCGAATTGCAGGAACGTAATAAAGAACTTGAAAAAAGCAATAAAGAACTGGCTTCTTTTAACCACGTTGCGAGTCATGATTTACAGGAACCGCTTAGAAAAATTCAGACTTTTATTTCAAGAGTTTCTGATGCCGATAAAGCAGTTATGTCACAAAGTGCAAGAGATTACATTTCAAAAATTGAAGTTTCGGCAAAAAGAATGCGTGTGCTAATTGATGATTTACTTTTGTTTTCGAGAACCAATACCACGAAAAAGGAATTCATTAAAACCAATTTAAATGAATTACTGGAAAATGCAGAATCTGAACTAACAGAAATTATCGAAGAAAAAAGCGCCGTAATCATGGCAACAAAACTTCCTAAGCTTTCGGTTATTCCGTATCAAATAGAACAGCTTTTCATCAACCTGATTGGAAATTCATTAAAATACAGCAAACCTAATACTATACCTGCCATTTCTATTGACAGTGTAAAAGTAAATGCCGAAGATTATCCGGAAATTTTAGACCAGAATATTAAGAAGTTTCATAAAATAACTTTTACAGACAACGGAATGGGATTTGATCCTCAGTTTAAGGAAACGATCTTTATTTTGTTTCAGCGTCTGCATTCTAAAACTGATTATCCGGGAACCGGAATTGGACTGGCGATTTGTAAGAAAATCGTAGACAACCATAAAGGTTATATTATGGCCGATAGTGAACCTGAAAAAGGATCTGTTTTTACCATATTTCTTCCTGATTAAACTGCGGAAAGCCCTTAAAACACTACATCTTAAAACGTTATATAAATTCTTTATGGGAATTATATAACGTTTCTTTTTTATGCTGTAAAGCAAAATGTTTCATTCGTTAGCATCTTTGTAATGTAATACTTTATGAAGTAATAATGAAAGCAAGACCCGTACTAAAAGTAATCTTCAAAGTACTCTTTTTATTAATGATAATTTGTGTTTCATCATGCAAAAAAAATAATTCGATAGAAAATACATTTAAGAAAAACGAAGCTTTTACAAAAAATGAAGAAGAAGAAGAAACAATAGCCTTCTTTTTTATTGAAACGGCAAATATTGGAAAAACTATTATTTCAAAAAGTCAAATTGCACAACAAAAAAGTTCAGAAAATTCAATAGTGATTTTAGGTAAAAAAATCGAAAACAATCAAAATCGCCTGCTGCAGGAAATAACAGAATTAGCAAACAAAAAACTGCTTATCATTTCTGAAATAAATGCATCACACAGAAGAGATACTTACGAATTGATTACCGCTAATTCGTCAAATTTTGATCGGGTTTATTTGAATTCAATGAAAAAATGCCTCAAAGAGCAGATTAAGTTATTAGAAAACGTTTCGAAAGAAACCAACGATAAAATAATTTTAAAATTAGTATTGAAGTATTTACCTGAACAGTTTGATTTACTAAGGGAAACCGAAGCACAAATCAAAAATAAAATTAAAAAAAATTAAAAAAGAGAATTATTTAAAAGCCCAGATTACTAACTAAATTATTTTATTATGAAAATGCAAACAAATTTTTTATGCGCCTTAACACTTTTTATCTCAGCTTCATTTGGAATGCTGCACGCTCAGGACAATAATGTAAATACCGAGTTTGGTGTAAAAGGAGGATTTAATATGTCTAATCTATACGGAAGCGGTGATGATGTAGATGACAATAATATCTTATACGGATTTAATGCCGGTGTTTATGCAACATTACCAATTTCTGATTTTGTTGCCATTCAGCCAGAGGTTTTATTTACAACAAAAGGTGCTGAATTTGAATATAACAATGCTTTTGCAAGCGGATCGACTAAATTCAAATTAAATTACATCGAAGTTCCTCTTTTAGTAAGAGTTAACATTACTAAAAACTTTAATATTCATGCCGGTGGATATGCTTCTTACCTGGTAAGCTCTAAAGTAACCGGAGACGGTGATGTTAGTTTTGATCAGGAAATTGACAGAGACGATCTTAACAAATTTGATGCTGGTATTGCTGCCGGTGTAGGTGTAGATTTTGACCCAATAAGCATTGGAGTACGTTATAACTACGGTCTTACTACTGTTGGAAAAGAAAGAACTGTTTTAGGAACTACTTATACTGTTCCAGATGCAAAAAACAGCAACTTGTCAATATACCTTTCGTATAAGCTAAACTAAAAAAAAACTGAATTACTAACCCACTAAATAAAAAACCATGTCAAACTTATTGTATACCATCGCAGTGATACTTGTTATTCTGTGGGCTCTTGGATTCTTTGTTTACAGTTTTGGAAGTATTATTCACATTCTGCTGGTAATTGCCATAATTGCAGTATTACTAAGACTAATCAAAGGACGAGAAGTTTAAAAAAATCGAATCAACATTAAATAAATATATTAATCTATTAAAAATCAAATATTATGAAAGCATCTAGCACAATTTTAGGTTTTGCAGCAGCGGCTGCAGCAGGAGCATTATTAGGAGTATTATTCGCACCAGATAAAGGTTCAAACACAAGAAAAAAAATCAAAGATAAATCGAAAGATTACGGAGATAATATCAAAACTAAATTTGATGGTATTGTAAGCACAATCACTTCAAATGGTAAAGAAATCATCGAAGAAGGAAAAGCAAAATTCAATCAGGTAAAAGATGATTTCAATACAGTTAAAGATGAAGCTAAAACTGTAAAATCGAACTACTAAAATACAAAGTGATTTTTTCAAACCATAAATACCAATATCATGGAACCAAATGCAACAACAAACGAGAATTTGAATCTTTATGAAAAAGCTGAAAACTATACAAAAACAAGTTTAGAATTACTAAAACTTAAAACCGTATGTTCAGTTGCTGATGGTGTATCATCATTAGCATCAAAGATAGCAGTCGGTATTGTTGTTGCATTTTTTACCTTATTCCTTAATATTGGTTTAAGTTTATGGATAGGAAAAGAACTGGGAGAATATTATTTCGGCTTTTTTATCATGGCGCTTTTCTATTTAATTGTTGCCATTATAGTGCACAAATCGCATCATAGGCTGATAAAAACTCCTATTGGAAATTCGATTATATCGAGCATTCTAAAAGAAAAATAAAAACTGATTTAAAACCAATTAATAACTAAACCAGACTATTATGGAGCCTATTTACACTATTGATGAATTAAATCAGAGAATAAAACTGTTAGAAGACCGCCAGGATACAGAATGGTGCGCAATTAAAGACCATATAGACGATCTTAAAGAGAATTTAAAGCCTATTAACCTAATCAGGAATACGGTTGAAGAAATCAACGAAACAGTTGGTTTTAAAAGCCACCTGGCACAATCTGCCATTAGTATTGCCATTGGTTATGTTGCCAAACGATTTATTGTGGGTAAAGGCGATTCGATGTTTAAAGGAATCTTAGGATCAATCGTACAGCTTATTGTTACCAATATGGTTTCAAAACCAGGCGAATCTTCAAATGATGCTTCTGAAGATGAAGAAGAATCATTACAATATGAACCATCTAGAGAGTAATTGTTAAACTTAAATTTTACATCATGGAAAAATTAAGCCACATAGTATTAAAAAACGGTGTGTACATGTACTCTAATCTATATAAATGTTTCGAATACACACGAGTATTTTTCGGTATCTAACTCGTTTATACGTTTGTACTTAAAAAAACGATTAAACAGTTAATACTTCATTATATTTTAAGGTTCTGAGGGGCTAAGATGCTAAGTTACTAAGGTTCTTAGATGCAGAGTTTCTAAGTAAAATCTCAAACCAAAAAGAGATTGTTTCGCACAAGTGAAACAATCTCTTTTTTTTTAGGTTCTGAGGTACTGAGACGCTAAGGTCCTGAGGGATTAAGTACTATAAGTCTAAAATAAAAAACTTAGTCCCTCAGAACCTTAGAACCTCAGCCCCTTTAAAAAAACCTATCTGTAATCCTGATAAATAGGAAGTTTTAAACCTACGTAAATATTACAAGCTTTAGATTTGTTTGAAAATAAATTCGAAACAAGAGACCCTGAACCAATAAACAACGGGCCAGCTCTAAAGCCTGTTCCTACCTGAGTACCGCTGTATTCCATATACGTTACAGGAATATAAAAACTAAATTGTCTTGTTTCATATCTGGGCGTAAACGTAACTGAATTAGCAATGGCAGTTCCGTTGACTTTTTTAGCATCAACCAAACTAAAATCAGTGCTTAGGTTTAGATAAAACTTTTGGTCAATGTTCCAGTCAAAATTGGTATGCAGAGCCGTTGGTAAATTAGCTTTCACTCCTTTTCTTGATGAAATTTTAGTGTAATTAGAATCAAAGAATTCGAAAATGTCATCGGCATCATCTATATCAGCCTGACTTACGCTTCCGGTTAAGTTATAAGTGTTTTCAGTAAGATCTTTATAATTGATTTTTCCAATATCGGTTACCGATGCTGCAACTTTAAATTTATATCGGTTTCCCATACAAGTATGACAATTGGTGCGATATTCATAAGTAAAACCCAAATCGACACCCACACCAGCTGATGTCATATCAAACTTAGGATCTTTTCCGTTTTCATAATCATAACTTGCGGCCGTTTTCAGCGTTCCAGTCGAAGTATACTGACTCGAAGCAGGATCAGCATTATTTTTGGTAAAAGCCACGCTTAAATCACTTCCGTTAATATAACCGTTTACTCCCGCCATTACATACTTTACCATAATACCGCCTTTAATAAAATGATCGTCGCGGTCTAATAATACCGTTCCGTAGCTCGCGCCAATTTCGGCCCAGGAATTGGTTACACCATTTGGATTTCCGCCCGAAAATAAAAAACTGTTTGAAACATCTGTTTCTTTATTTACCTCATCAATAAGTTCTCCGTTTACCCCAACAAGATTGGTTATGCTTCGCACGCGCGAATAAAGACCAATACTATGCTCCGGCGTAATATTCAGCATAAACGAAGGACCTAGAATATCGACATTAAAATTTCCTCTGTTGTTTGATTTAAAGTTTTTGCTGGCATCTTTTGCCAGATCGTAACTGCCGTCTAAAGCATCCATGATATTTACGCCGTATAAATCGTTTTGAAGTGTACCGCTTGCCGAAAAAACGGTAACGTCAGCTCTGTACTTAGAATCTACAATTGACGACGGATTAAACAAAACGCCTTGTATTCCGGCATAATTATCATCCCGAAACCCAAAGTACGACTGACCCTGACAGTAAAAAAAGCTCCCAAAAAGGATGCATAAAAGTAAAGTTCTCTTCATAAAATAGTTTAAATTGGTTGATTAGCATATTTGTCTTTTCCTGATTAAGACACACAAATATGAGGTAAAAAAAGCCAATAAAAAACTTATTTTTTGTGAGATACCAAAACCATAAAACACTGAAATTCTAATCTTTACCAACAGTATTACAAATCCTACTCCGCAAGATTATTATTGTAGTATTGGTCTTAATTTAGCGTTATTATTTTAAAAAGAACCTGTAAAACTCTCACTTTTACAGATATTAAATTTTCATTAAAAAAAAAGCCGAACAAATGTCCGGCTTTAAATATAATTTATGTTCAAAGAAAAATCTTAGAACCGTAGCATCTTAGTATCTCAGAACCTCAGATTAATACACTTCCGAAGCTTCCTTCAATTTCTCCATGTTGTTAACCAGCTGAAGTTCAGAAACGATTTTCTGAATATCACCGTTCATAATGTTTCCTAAATCGTAAAGCGTTAAACCAACACGGTGATCGGTTACACGGCCTTGTGCATAGTTGTACGTACGAATTTTAGCCGAACGGTCTCCAGAACTTACCTGAGAACTACGTTTTTTAGCATCTTCTTCCTGCTTTTTAGCCAATTCCATTTCGTATAAACGAGAACGTAATACCATTAAAGCTTTATCTTTATTCTTGTGTTGTGATTTCTCATCCTGACACTGCGCAACTAATCCGGTTGGAATGTGCGTTAAACGTACAGCCGATTTCGTTGTATTTACCGACTGTCCTCCAGGTCCAGACGAACAGAAGAAATCTACACGAACATCATTCATATCTACCTGAACATCAAACTCCTCAGCTTCTGGCAATACCATAACCGTCGCAGCCGATGTATGCACTCGTCCCTGAGTTTCTGTTTGCGGAACACGCTGTACACGGTGAACACCTGCTTCAAATTTCAGAGTTCCGTACACATCTTCTCCTGTAACTTCAAAAATAACCTCTTTGAAACCTCCAGAAGTTCCTTCGTTCATATCAACAACAGATGTTCTCCATCCCATTGTTTCGCAGTATTTTGTATACATTCTAAACAAGTCACCAGCAAAAATACTCGCTTCGTCCCCACCCGTTCCGGCGCGGATCTCCACCATAACGTTTTTCGCATCTTCTGGATCTTTAGGAATCAGCATAAATTTGATTTCCTCCTCCAGTTCCGGTAAACGATCTTTTGCTTCATCCAACTGCATTTTGGCCATTTCTACCATTTCAGCATCGCTTCCGTCAGCAATAATTTCGTTTGCTTCGTCGATGTTTGCTAAAACTATAATGTATTCTTCTCTCTTTTCAACAAGCGCTTTTATACCTTTATATTCCTGGTTAAGCGACTTGTAACGTTTTTGATCAGAAATAACATCCGGCTGAATAATCAAATCCGAAATCTCATCGAAACGCTGCTTTACATATTGAAGTCTATCTAACATTTTCTAATTCCTTTTATTGGACGGCAAAATTACAAAATTTTTGTGGAAAATTCTAGTGTTGCTTTTTTTCAGATTTCAGATTTTTTTTTCTTCAATCAAGTGTTTTTACTTGGTGTTGTTTTTAAATTTAATACGATGTTTGTTTTTAAATTTAATTAATTTCACAATTAGAATAACAGTTCTTCACTGCAAGAAATTGCTATTAAATCTATACGGTTTTCCGTAAGAAAGTTAATATGTTCATAATTAAATTTGAAGGAACAAGTCCCTAAAGTAAAAAAAATAAAATAGTCATAATAAAAAGATCAAAATGTCTCAAATAAATAATGTATACTTCGAAAATTATAGAATTTTTAAAGAAAGGCAAAAATTTCAATTAAAACCTATAAATTTTTTAATTGGCCCAAATTCTTCAGGTAAAAGTTCAATTTTTAAAGCTTTCTTACTTTTAAAAAGTAATATCGCAAATGATCTTCAAATCCTAGATTTCTCAGACACCAAACACAACTTAGGAACATTCGAAAACACCTTAAACAATCAAAGTAATTCTGATAAAATCACTTTTGGATTTGAAGCCACAGTAAATAACGATTCTCCTTATAGTTTTAATAAAATTGCACTTACTAGTAAAAGAAGTATATACAATTTATTAATAGAAAACAATGTTAAACAAGAGGTTAATTTAAAAATATTTTTAACGTATAAACAATTTGAAGAAAGTGGTAAATTAAGAACGATTGAAATTTTTAAAGATAACGATATAAAAGCGTTTTTAAAATTAGAAATTGGCAATCCAACTGATGAATTCCACAAGTTGCATTTCAATCATAATATTATTACAAAAAATAAAGTCTTAAATGAAATTTTTATTCGAAATGTAATTCGAGACTCCTATCAGGTTGAAAAAAATGTTGAAGAATACAATTATAAAGTCCCTAATATTTTAGCAATTGGCGAAGATAAAATTCTCAAATATTATGACGAACCTGTTCTTGTTTTTTCAAATTTGTATGATCATTTTTTTCAAAAAATGATTAAACTCGATGTTTCGCGAAATATACATAAATACTTAAAAGGTATGCCACTAAGAAGAGTTTTTAAAGATTTTTCACATTTAATTGAAAACACGGAATATATTGAAGCTGTAAGAGCAAATACAAAAAGATTATATACAAATGATTCTCAAGGAACTTCATTTAACGAATTAATTTTGGAATATAGATCAAGACAAATTAATCCCATCGCTCTAAATTTTACTAATAAGTGGTTGCAAATGTTTGACATTGCAGATAGCTTTATTTTTGAGAATGTGGAAGGAGTTGCTAATACCGTGTATTTAATTAAAAATGAAAAAAAAATTGCTTTGGCTGATTTAGGGTATGGAATAACACAGTTTTTACCGATACTAATGAAAATATCTTTAGAAGAACTTATAAATCAAGAAACAACATATAATGTTGTAAAAAAAACAATTTTGTTAGAAGAACCAGAAACAAATCTTCACCCAAAATTCCAATCATTATTAGCTGATTTTATTGCAGATGCAATCAAAACATTTGAAATAAGATTCATTATTGAAACACATAGTGAATATATAATTAGAAAAACGCAAATATTAACTGCCAGCAAATCAATAAGTAGTAAAGATACGGCCATATATTATTTTAATCCGTCTAGTGCAGATGAAAATACAAACCAAATTATAGATATAAATATAAATGAAAATGGAACTTTAACAAAGGAGTTTGGAAATGGTTTTTTTGATGAAGCAGCTGAACTAAAATATCAATTATTAAAATATAAAAATAATAAAAAAGATGCCTAGCTTTATAATTCAAAAAGATGTTATTGATGAATTATTTATTAGAGAAGATGAATATTCAGAATTTATAAACTTCATAAAAAATGATTTTTTTGGCTATACATTGATTTGTGATTTCAAATCACCAGAAGAATATTTTACTCACTCAAATGAAAATCCATTGTTAGAAATTATATCTGATAAAATAAGGAACATTATCTATAATACAAATCTCGAAAATGATTTACTAAACGATAACATTTTTAAAAATCTGGGAGAGAGAAATATTTTTCTTACTAATTTAACAGAGAATGAATGTGAAAAACTAAACTCTAAATTTGGATATATTTTTATGAATATTGAAAACTTAAATCAAGTTTGGAATTTATTTACCGAAACAAGTAATGGTAAAAATTACAAAGTTACATCTGAAAGAAATGTACCGGATAAATACAGGATGGATAATTGGAATAAGTTGAAAATTTATTTTAAGAATACTAAATCTATAATAATATTTGATAGATATATTCTTGGTGATAAAACCAATCAAAAGATTGTCGATAATCTGTTTCCGTTATTAGATGTTATATGTGAAAATTCTACGACCAAAACAAAAAAATTAAGCATAATTACAGAATTTACTAAAGACGATATATCTCAGAAATACAGTATAATCGAAACTTACATAAAACTAAAAAAATATAATATCGAAATCAATCTTATAAATCATTGTAAAAGTTTTTATCCAAGAAATTTCGAGGGATTACACTCACGGCTAATACTAACTAACTACCTACATTTCATGTGTTTAGATAGCTTTAATTTTTTCAAATCAAATGGACAAATTAATAATGTTGCAGATTTATTTATTAATTTCAATTTATGCGAAAAATTTAAATTTTCATATGAAAAAGATTTAAACGATATAAAATTATATATAAGCAAAATCGTGAATAATCCAGAACATCCATCTGAAAGCAATAAAATTATGTTTTTAAAAAATAAAAATAATCCATTATTAAACTAACCCGATAGCGCGGATTTGCAATCCGTGCCCGAAACAGTATCATGCTTTTTAAATCACATAGAAAACAAACCAATCTTTACGGACACGGCTTAAACATTTAAAAATAAGTACTATATTTGTAACTTAAAAGAGTTTTGAAATGAAAAATATAGATGAAGTTTTAACTGAATTAAATCCAAACTTACTTTCTGACATAAGAGGGTATTTTTGGTCTATCAATAAACTCGCTACTTCAAGCACAGAATTTAAATCATTACTTAAACAGTATCCTGAATTATCTAATGCCACTTATATTTTGAATCCTAACATAAACAATTCTAATGGGAGCATTTTTTTAGATTCTACAGGTAAAATTGTATTCACTGCAAGTTTTTTTGCAAATTTACTTAAACAAATTGAATTAGATTTCAATATTGAATCGCCAGATTTAACTAAAAATCACCCGTTAGAACAAATTCTTGAATCTGATTTTCAATTTTAATATGGCCGAAAATCATAAAAAATTATTCGATACTAGCAATCAATTTGTTTTATTTTCTGGTACAAATCTACAAGGAAACGGGGCTTTTAGACACCTAAACGATTTGTTTTTAATACTTTACATGTTGATTTTAAAAAATATTAGTAAAGAGCAAATATTTTTGTCAATTGATTTGTCAATACTGGAAAACTTAGACAATAAAACTCAAGGTAAAGTCATAAAACTTCTTGGTAAAGATTATACATTTACAACTTTTTTTAAGGAACATATTGCGAAAGAAAATTTTATTAATGCAAATGAATTCGAGACAACATTTAGTCGAGGTGATAATGATTTAGTTTTTTTTGCAAGTGGACACGGCGCTGTAAATGGCTTAGCCATAGAGAATTACATAGACACCAAAGTAAATTATGATTTTCTATCTTCTGATTATTTTGAAGAGATTGCTGATGATAAAAATTCAACATATTTATTTCTATCTCAATGTCAAGCTGGGGCTTTTCATCATTTAGATACAAGAAAAAAAATATGTGTAATGGGTGCTTCAGAATATCAAAACTCTATGAGCATCCCTATAAATTTAATGTATAATCGCAAAGGCATAGAAAATTTGTCATTTGAAGATAACATTGCTATAAATCCTTTCCTTTTTTCGTTTTTTATAATAATGATAAATATTGAAAACGGAATAAAACACAATAAAAAGAAAAACATTATAAATATCTTTAAATATATCGCTTCATCAACAATACAATATATATCTAATTTATATAAGAATAAAAAGATAATAATTACTAAAGAATTTATGGAATCTGAAAATAGTAAATTAGAATACACAGTAGAGAATTTAGTAATTCAGCAACCTTTTCTCTTGAATAAAATACTTGCATCGGAAACATTCTTAGATTAAAATCATGAACTATAGTGCCTCGCCCCACAAAGTCTTCAACTGAAACGCTACGCAAATGTCTCTGACTTTGCGTTTTTTATCCTCAAAATCGCAAAAAACACTCAAAAGTCTCCCGACTTTTTACTTATTGTTCTATAAATGCTTTTTTAAGATTAATGTAAGTCAGAGACTTTGAGAAGTTTCTATTTTCAAATTAATAATCGTTAAAATGGCGAAAAGTCAGTCCCGAAAGCTTTCAGGATTGCGCAGCACCGAAAAAAACAAATCAAATTAGTTTTCTTAACTAACCTTATAAACCTCATCCAACAACTCCATTTCATCCTCGGGCAATAATTGCAAAGCAATTTCAAGAAGAGTCATTACATTAAGATCGTTGTCTTTTGTAAAACTCGACAAAGTTTTAGCTTCGGGATTAAGTAAAATAATACTTGCTTTTAGTAAATCTGAAACCATTAGATTTAATTCGTTATAAGAAGATACTTTTAGCGATATTGTAAACGAGTTGGTTTCTTTTGGCACTGGTTTTAGTTTGGTAAAATATCTTCCTTTATTTATTAACTCTAACAATTCCTCGACTCTTTCTTTATTTTGCGCTTGCATTTATGTGTAAGATTTAATTTATAATTTCAAACAAATATACAAAATATCGGTTGAAAACAATCGATTTTTAACAATCATATCAAAACAATCTATTACTTGTAATTTCATTTCTATGAAAAGAGAAAGAAAAAGTGAAATTCCAGAGGTTGTAAAAGAACTAGGAATTAAGATAAATGATGTGATTAGGAGCAATGAATTAAAACCAAGAGAGGTTGCCCATGATGCTGAAATGGATGTAGAAAATTTAAGAAAATACATTAAAGGCTCGCAAGAAATGAAAGTAAGTACGTTGTTTAAAATTGCTCAAGCTTTAAAAATTCATCCAAGTGAATTAATTAAGGATTTATAATATTTATATTTGTTAGAAAATCAAATCTTTACAAAAATGAAATTATGTAATAAATTAAGTTTAGCTGCATCGATATTGCTTTTTACTTCCTGCGCAACATCAATGTCACCAGTTGAAGTAGCTCAAACACTTCCTACTCTAACAAAATCAAAATTCATTTCTCAGTCTCAACTAGAATCAAACAAATGCAAAATCATTACAAGCAGAAGTTATACTGCTCCTATTGTTATGTTTGCTAAAGATGACTTGAAATATGGCGCAAAAGGAATTGATGAATGGGTAACTTTAGATGGTGGTAACGCTTATATTTTAAAAAATTATCAATGGGTTAGTGTTAACAAAGATCAAACACAACTTCATATTGACTTTGATACTTTAATGTGCGAATAATAATTATATTCTTTTATTATTAAAATCACGATGTTGATGTAATCGTTTCACTTAAGTTAAACAAAAAACTATGATGACCTTAATTGCGATTTTCTTTCCCTTTGCTTCTTTCTTTTGAGAGGAAAAATATTAACTTCAATTCTTTGTCTAATCCTGCAGATCACTTTAATTGGCTGGATTCCTGCTGCAATTTGGGCTGTTATTTCTTTGCAGAATTCAAGAGCAGATAAGCGTAATGAGAAATTAATAAAAGCGATGAAAACGAAAGCTTAAATCGATAATTTAAAGACAAAATCACGCCGCAACACACTCCACATTATTTTGTTCGGCAATCTGCATATCGATTATTTTTTGAGCGATCGTTCCTCTTTCAAATAAGCGGATGAATTTAAAAACAGCGCTCACAAAATATCCCGGGTTTGAGACTAATCGGGCGATTTCTGTAATTCTTTGGTCTCTCAGCTGTATGCAGGCTTCTCTTTCATTTTCGGGAACAGCTACAAATTCATTGGCAAATTTCCACGCTCCGTTTCTTGCCGTTTCCATGCTGAAATCAATAAAAAAAGTATCTATTTTTCCTGTAAATTTTAATATCCACGTAAGTGTCGGCCAAATTTTGATTAAGCATTTTTCGGCACCGCCAACCAAATTGCTCAAAATGGCATTTATTTTATCAAAATCGGCTTGTAAATCCTTGATATCTTCAACTGTGCAGATTTCTGCCGAGGCAATTCCCAAGTCAAGGTTAATATGAGCATTCATTCCCAGAAGTAAATGCTGTAACACTATGGGCCAAAATTTATCGGCTTGTTCAAAGGCAAATCCCCAGCATTCTGATGGTTTTTCTTTAGCCTGATATTCATAATAGGCTTTTAAATATCTGTTGGCAAAAATAACGTCGAGTTTTTCCATTCGCTCGCCGTTTTGAAAAGAACCGTTTTGTATGCCTTCTTTTACCCTTACAGTAACTTCACGGTACAGAATAGCAAATAAACCTAAATTGCTTTGGTCTATTTTTGATTTTTCTATTATTTCATCTAATAACAGAATTACTTCGTTTATGTTTTTGGCTTGTTTCATACTCATTTATAATTGGTTATGGTTAAATTGAGAAGAACGAATTTAATTATTTTAAGCTTTCGATGAACGTTTTTTGAAGTAATTCTCTTATTATTTATTTTGGTTTCTGCATAAAAAAATCCCAAAAGAAAAACTCTTTTGGGATTGTTACTAAACTCAAATCGAAAACACTAAAATATTATGCCTCTGCTTCTACTTTTAAAATTTCTAATTTTAAACTGCCTTTTTTAGCCGGCCATTCTATAAGATCTCCTACTTTGTAACCAACCATTGCAATACCTTCGTCTGAAAGAACCGAAATCTTGTTTTTGCTCACTTTTACTTTTTCGGGACCAACCAAAAGAATTGTTTTTTCCTGGTTAGTATTATGGTCTTTATAAGTTACTTTTCGGTTTATTGAAACAACATCTTCGGGAAGGTTTTTTCTCAATACCTGTGTTGCATGTTTTAGTTCGCTCAATAAAAGTTCTTCTTCCTGCGGTGTTACTTTTTTTCTTCTTACGTGGTCTTTAATTAAATCGTATGTTCCTGTTGTTAAAATGATATTATTTTGTGACATGACTTTCTTTTTTGCTTCACTTTTCATTACGTATGATAAACAACTCTTCATTGAATATCCAGCTCGATTCAATTCAATGATATCATATCCTGAATGAAAAATTGAGGTTAAATAAAAACGAACTATAAAAAAGGATCCCTGCTTAGAGTTGCTGCAGGGCACAAGTAATAAACTCTTTTGAGCTTTTTAAGAAAGTATCGTCATGCAAATACAATAATGTGTACATTAAGCACATCAAACCGCTGTTTAGTAAATAAAAATTGGCCGTTACCATTATTATATAACATTTGAAGTTAAACGTGCAATCTACGGCTTTTCTGTCAAAAAACCAGCTCTTTTAGAGAACTTTAAGATTCTGAGTTTTGTAAATGAAATACAATCCGTTATATGCAACCGGCATTAAATCAGACTTAAAAACTTACAAGAAATACCTTATATTTGTTTTAGTTAAATCTATTTATATGAATAAGCTGTTCAAAATAAATCTTATTGGAGTGATTTTATTTCTTACTTCCTGTTCTACATCAATGTCTCCAATGCAGGTTAATAATGTACTCCCAACTTTAACAAAATCAAAGTATATTTCTCAATCAGAAATAGAAACTAGTAAATGTAAATACTTAACTAAAAGCAGAAGCTATGTAGCTCCTATTGGAATTTCTGCAAAAGATGATTTAAGAAATGGCGCCCAAGGTATTGATGAATGGGTTACTTTAGATGGAGGAAATGCTTATATCTTGAAAAATTTCAAATGGGTTTATGTTAGTAATGATGCGACGCAACTTCATTTAGAATTTGACACTTTATTGTGTGAGTAAATAAACTAAACCATGAAAAACTTCGACTGGACATCATTTACCAAAAAAATAGCCGTTAAAGCTAAACTCAGCGACATTTATAATGCCTGGACAATTGCAGGTGAATTAGAAAAATGGTTTCTCGAAAAAGTATCTTTTTTTGATGCAAATCAGGAAGTTATTGGCAAAAACCAAAACGTGTTAGAAGGCAGTACTTATGAATGGCTTTGGTTTTTGTATGATGATGCCATGTTGGGAAAAATTACTTCTGCCAACGGAAAAGACCATTTGCAGTTTACTTTTGAAGGAACTTGTCTGGTTGATATAAATTTGAGTGAAACAAATGGTTACACGATAGTTGAGCTTCATCATCATGATATTCCAACAGATGATAATTCGAAAAAATACATTAGACTGGGCTGTTCAAACGGCTGGCATTTTTATCTCACTAATCTTAAATCGGTTTACGAAGGCGGTTTAGATTTGCGAAACAAGGATAACAGTTTAGATCCAATGATTAACAATTAGAATAAAGCAGTATATTGATTTAGAATATTTTCGCTTTTATACATTTAAAAACACCCAAATAAAAAATGAAGACTTATTTTGTTGACTCATTTACGAATGAAAAATTTAAAGGAAATCCAGCAGCAGTTTGTCTTCCCAATATAGAATTAGATGCAGAAAGCATGCAGAGTATTGCTGCAGAAATTGGATTTTCGGAAACGGCTTTTATAAAACAAATAAAAGACAATACATACAGTATTAGATTTTTTAGCCCCAAAACCGAAATTCCGTTATGCGGGCATGCGACGCTGGCTTCTTCTAAAATTCTTTTCAGCACGACTTCATTTGAGAGTATAAAATTTATTAACATCAATAATGTTGAATTGTTTATTGAGAAAGAAGCTGATAAAATAAAAATGCAGTTTCCAGTTTATGAAACAGAAGAAACCGAGGTACCTCAAAAACTGCTCGATGCACTTGGAGTTTCTAAAATTCTGGAAAAAAGATACAGCCCAAACAATAAAATAATTTTACTTGAAATTGAAAGCGCCCGCGAACTGGCAGATTTAAAACCCGATTTTACAGCTTTGGTAAATTCGCATACCGGAATAAACGGGGTTTTGGTAACTGCAGTTTCAGACAACGAAAATTTCGATTTCCATTACCGATATTTCTGGCCTTGGGCAGGAACTGACGAAGATCCTGTAACGGGAGGCGTTCAAACCTTTTTGACAAAATATTGGGCGAAAAAACTGAATAAAACAAAACTAAATGCCTTTCAATCTTCTTTAAGAACCGGAACTATGAGTACAGAACTTGTACAAGACAAAGTTTACATTCTTGGAGAAGCAGTGATTGTTCTGGAAGGCAATTTTAATTTATAAATCAAAAAAAAACAAAACCTATGAAACTATTAATAACCGCTTTACTTTTAATTTCAAACTTTACATTATTTGCACAATCAAATCAATTTGCGGGCGATTATACTCGTTCACTTATTGAAGAAGGAAAACACATAATTGAATACAAATTGACGTTAAATCCAGATGGAACATTTGAATTTCATTCCTACTCGAAAATGCAAGGCGCAACGCCGCCGGAAACCAATTCATACGGAAAAGGAAAATGGAGTGCAAAAGATAATCTGATCACTTTTTCGGCAGACATAAAAGAAGATCTGAACGAAAAATACACATTAGATTTTAATAATTCTACAGCTCGTTTTGTAACCAAAAATCCAAGAGATAAAAGCGATAAAGTTGTAAAAACTAAACTTCAGTTTTTAGGATCGGATATTCCATGGATGCAGAGAATTGATATTTTTAAGAGTTAGATATATTCCCTATCTAAAAAAAACAAAAAAAGTAAGTTTATTTTTACAATAAAATATATTTTTGCAGGATTAATTATTTTACAAATGAATATTGCAAAATATGAATTACTTACAAATACTGATGCTACACTATTTAGATTTAAGAGTAAGGGAATTAATGGCGAAATAGACAAAGGTATCGTTTATAAACCTACAAAAAATGATACAATATATAATTTAGGTTTTGGAGATTTAGTTTTTGATCAAATCCAAAAAGAATTTATAATTAACGATTTAATTGTAAGTGATAATGGGGATCGCAATAAAATTCTAGCTACAGTTGCTGAATCTGCTTATATTTTTTCAGAAAGATATCCTGAAAGGAAAATCTTTTTTAAAGGCAGTACTAAAAGCAGAACACGCTTATACAGGATAGCTATATCGCTAAATTTGAGAGAATTATCAAAAACATTTCATATCTTTGGAACAATAGAAGATGAAAATGGAAACATATTCAACGTTCCTTTTGATTCAAATGGTGATTTTTATGGATTTATTATTAAAAGAAAATAATATGAAAACGCATACAATTGTTAAAAAACAAACTAAAATGGAATCTATAGTAAAAGTTGATCCAGAATTAGATAAAATAAAAGATATAAAACTCAAATCTGATAAACTGGAAGAAGTTAACAAACATAACTTTAAACTGAATTTTTAATCTCTTGTTTTGAACTTAGCAAAACAATTGTTTCATAAAAAACCGTTCAAGAAATTTCTATGAGCGGTTTTTATTTTTTATAAAGAGCTTTTAGAAACCTCAAAGCCTCCGCAAGAATCAACACAACAGCTCAAAAAACTCAGAATCTTAGTATCTCAGTAACTATTTAATTAATACACATTTTTATTGGCTTCATACCTCAATATGGCGGACTTATGACATTTTTTCAAAAGTCACTTTCTTAATTATCTACTTTCAGGTATTCAAAAAAAGATAATTAAATAAACCAACTAAAGCCCCATGTTATGAAAACTACAAAAATGGTATGCCTTTTTATCATAATAATCGCATTAAGCGCTTGTAAAAAGGACGCAAAGGGAAAAAATGATAATTATACAACAATAAACAAAAGCGCAGCTTCTTCTGAGTGTTTAGCTCCTGCTAATTGGTTTACAATGGTAAACAATACCCGTCAGACTCCTCCGCCAAACGAAGGACCAACAAGCGTATTTGCCAACAATGCTACGGTAACAAATTGTGACTTTCATCAGTGGTCATGGCAAAAATTTCTATGGCTGACTAATGAAGTTAATGGAAAACCTTTATTTATGACCAATCTGATTCAGGTGAACGCAGCTGGCCAGAAATTAGACCCAAGCAACGGAATTGTTTTAACAGATACTGCTCAGGCAAGTTCTAATACTGATATTTTACAAACTCCTAAATACCAGTCGGGTGTTCCTAAACAAACTACAGTCTATTATTCTATATTTATGGACCAACTTCTTTACGACACTATGATAAAATATGGTCCAATTGCCAAAAACGATCCTACAAAAGTAAAAGATATCACTTTTCCTGTAGGAGCATTAGAACTAAAAACTTCATGGATTGATGCAAGCGCTCTTAAAGATACTTCAACTTATTTTGTTACTCAGGGTGTAATAAACGGAGTAAAAACAAAAGTAGCACTTTTAGGAATGCATGTCGTGGGAATTGTAGAAAATCATCCCGAATTTGTATGGGCAACTTTTGAACATGAAAACCTTGCGCCTGCTTATGACTGGACTAAAGCTACGCCAACTGCTGATGCCCCTGTAACAAGTACAGTTGATTATCCGTTCTTTAATAAAAACAACACAGCAACGGTTCAAAATATAACTTCAGGAAATGGAAATTACACTGATGTCTTTTCTGTTTACAAATATGGCGTTCCTGTAGAAAAAGCAATGAAAGGTTCTTTTAATGTACAGCTTTATATGGATACAAGCCAAAATGGTTCTGAAAACTTCAATAACATTCGTACTATTAACCAAAGCGTTAAAACACAGCTGACAGGTATTTGGAACAATTATTTCTACAATGGTTCATTGTGGATTAATACTGCAGGATACAACAGCACTCCGGCACAAGCGGCTTTATTAGATTCGTTGAGCTATAATCTTTCAAATTCTTCACCGGGAGATTTAACCAGAGGTTCTACTGCAGCTTACAATATTACTATGGAAACCTATGTTCAGGTAGGATTTAGTCCATCTTCTATACACGGAAATACCGTAGACAATCTTGTTAATTGCTTCTCCTGCCACAACGCATCTAACAATTCTGCTGAATCGCCTCTTTTTATAAGCCATGTTTTTACAGGATATGTACAAAATCTACAGGGTTTGAACAGAAAACAAATCAAAGATGCACATGTTAAAGAAATTGTCAAACAATTCAATATGCGCCTAAAATTAAAGCAGGCAAAATCAAAATAACAACCGCTTTACTTTAAATATATAAACTCAAAAACCACAAGCTCTTGTTTGTGGTTTTTCTGTTTTATTGCCCCTTTGTCACTAAGAACCTTTGTCCCTTTCTCATAAAAATCCTAACTTCGCTCTTCAATAAGAAAAGGAGAAAATGAAGGTATGTATTGCTGAGAAACCAAGTGTAGCACGTGAAATCGCATCTGTTTTGGGCGCTAATACCAAGCACGACGGATATTACGAAGGAAACGGATATGCCGTAACCTACACTTTTGGGCATTTATGCACCTTAAAAGAACCTAACGATTACAAACCGCACTGGAAAAGCTGGGATTTAAACAATCTGCCCATGCTTCCTGAAAAATTCGAAACCAAAGTTGTTCAGAATTCAGGAATTCAGAAACAGTTTAAAATTATCAAAACACTTTTTGATAAAGCCGAATTGGTTATAAACTGCGGGGATGCCGGACAAGAAGGAGAATTAATCCAGCGCTGGGTAATGAACGAAGCGCATTACAAAGGCGAAATAAAACGTTTGTGGATTTCGTCTTTAACTACCGAAGCCATAAAAGAAGGTTTTGATAACCTGAAACCTTCTGAAAACTACGATAATTTATTCTACGCCGGATTTTCGAGAGCCATTGGCGACTGGCTTCTAGGGATGAATGCAACTCGTTTGTATACCGTAAAACATGGCGGTTACAAACAAGTTTTGTCTATTGGGCGCGTACAAACGCCAACATTGGCAATGGTTGTAGACCGATTTAAAGAAATTGAAAACTTTAAACCGCAGCCCTATTGGGAATTGCAGACTTTATACAGAGAAACGCTTTTTAGTTACGAAGAAGGTCGTTTCCTAAAAAAAGAAGACGGAGAAATTCTGGCTGAAAAAGTAAAGGAAAGTGATTTCGAAATTGTTTCTGTTGATAAAAAGAACGGAAACGAATATGCTCCAAAACTGTTTGACTTAACAGGTTTACAGGTATATTGCAACCAAAAATTTGGATTTTCGGCAGAAGAAACGCTCAAAATTGCGCAGACTTTATACGAACAAAAAGCTATTACCTATCCCAGAGTTGATACCACTTTTCTGCCTGGAGATATTTACCCAAAAGTACCGGGGATTCTGCAAAAACTGACCAATTACAGTCACTTGACAGAACCCCTTTTAGGAAAGAAAATCAAAAAATCGCCTAAGGTTTTCAACGATAAAAAAGTAACAGATCACCATGCGATTATTCCAACCGGAATCGAAATTAATCTGCCTTATAATCAGCAGCAGGTTTACGATATTATTGTAAAACGTTTTCTTGCTGTATTTTACGACGATTGTCTTGTTGCCAACACAACCGTAATTGGAAAAGCAGCCGACGTAACTTTTAAAGCTACAGGAAAAGAAATCTTAAAGAAAGGTTTCCGTGTGGTTTTTGAAGATCCGAATGCGAAAGAAAAAGAACCGGATTTACTGCCGAGTTTTGTTGTGGGCGAAAAAGGACCGCATGAACCTTCTTTTCTTCAAAAAGAAACCAAACCGCCTAATCATTTTACCGAAGCAACTTTGCTGCGCGCCATGGAAACCGCAGGAAAACAAGTAGACGATGAAGATTTACGCGAATTGATGAAAGAAAACGGAATTGGTCGTCCGTCTACACGTGCGAACATTATCGAAACGCTTTTTAAACGTCAGTATATTGTTCGAAATAAAAAACAGGTTTTACCAACTACAACGGGAATTCAGTTGATTGATACAATTCAGAACGAATTGATAAAATCGGCTGAGCTTACGGGTTCGTGGGAAAAGCAATTGAAAGATATAGAAAAAGGTACTTTTACAGCAGCTGCTTTTATCAGAAACATGAAACGTATGGTCGAAGCTTTGGTTACCGAAGTACGAAGTGAAACCAGACACGCCAATATTTCACATGCAGCAACAATTCAGAAACCAGCTGTAAAAGCAGAAAAAAAGAAAGCAGCAGGAATTTTGGCAGAAACTTGTCCGAAATGCCAGAAAGGAAATTTTATAAAAGGGAAATCGGCTTTTGGATGTTCTGAATATAAATCGGGATGCGATTTTGTGCTTCCATATGTTTTTCATGATAAAAAAATTACCGAAAGCCAATATTTACGATTAGTTCAAAAAGGCTCAACCGTAAACATAAAAGGTTTTAAAACCGATGCCGGAACAGTTGAAGGTTTAATTCGTTTTGAAGAGAATTACAAACTTAAACTCGAACCCAAAAAAACGGATATAAAAAAGACAACTAAGGAAACAGCATCAGATTCTTTATCCTGTCCAAAATGCAAAAAAGGAAACATCTTAAAAGGAAAAACCGCTTACGGATGTTCTGAATATAAATCGGGTTGTGATTTTAAAGTTACTTTTGATGAAGTCCGCGCAAAACTTCAAGATCAAAAACCAACTAAGGAATTGGTCTACTCTATTTTAGAGGGAAGAGTTTAGTATTTTCTTGCCACAGATTAAAGGGATTAAAATGATTTTTTTTACGGTGTTTTTTTGCCACGACTCGACCGAAGGGAATTGACGAAGTAATTACACGAATTCTCACTAATTCATTTTTTACGCAGATTTTGCAGATTTAATTTATAATTAGAACTAAAAAAATCAGCCTAATCCGCTAAATCTGCGAGAGACAAAAATACTTTTCACAGTCAATACCACATTTCTTTATTCACAAATTATTTCTGGAATTTTTTATAATTACTTCGTCATTCCCTTCAGTCGAGTCGTGGCAAACATTTTTTTCATACTTTAGTAGCATATTACAAAACCAAAATCTTATAAAATATGTTTCAGAAAATTACTCTTTTAACGCTTGTTTTAACCGCTGTTTCTTGCCAGAAGAAAGAATCTGTCGAAAAAGATAAAATCAAAATCGCCGACTGGATTATTGGAAACTGGGAAAACAAATCGGCTGAAGGTATTTTAACTGAAAACTGGCAGAAACTAAACGACAGTACTTTTAATGCGTCTTCATATTACATAAAAGGAAAAGATACACTGCATTTTGAAACAATAGTTCTGGCTCAAAAAGGCGAAACCCTAACCTATTTTGCAACCGTAAAAGGACAAAATGAAGATAAAGCCGTTGCTTTTGCATCAACCGCAGAATCTGACAAACAATTGGTTTTTGAAAATCCAAAACACGATTATCCGCAAAAAATCACTTATACCAAAAACGCTGATAATACTTTAACTGCTGAAATCTCTGGAAATTTACAAGGAAAACCTAGTTCGGAAAAGTTTGTAATGACGAAGAAATAATGATAAAATTAAAATTATTTTTAATAACGATAATATTTTCATTTTTGTCTTGTGAACAAACTAAGATGACAACAACAATTGATGCTATGCCTAAATTTGAAAATTTCAAAAACAAAGAAAAATTTCTACCAGACAATACCATTTTTTATCCAGGAATTGGTGATGAAAAATTAAAACCAATTTTGACAGAAAAAATTAATTTAGCTGCAGATGACTTTAAGAAGATTGCAGAATCAAACAATCCTACAGTTGAAAATTATCAAAATGCAATAAAAAATGGGCTCAATCGATTTTCAGGAATTTATCTTGAATTGGATACAGAAAATCGTGAAAGAATTTGTGCTTATTTTGAAGAATTAATGGATATTGTTGGTCTGGAAAGTTCAGAGGGACAATTGAATGACTTTATGTATGATTTTGATCCAAATCAAATTTAAAAATAATCTTTAAGCTTTAATTTTACTCTAATTCTAAACGGATTAAAATCCGTTTCTATAATATTAATTCATTCCTTCGGAATTTTAAAATTAAAAAAAGAACCATCGGTTCGAAAAATATTGCAGAGCCGGATTTTAATTCGGTTACAACAAAATGTTCCCGAATACAAAACTTGCTGCAGTATTATTTTTTTCTACGGAATTTCGATTAAAAAGAACCATAGGTTCGAAAATATTGTAGGGCCGGATTTTAATCCGGTTACAACAAAATGTTCCCCAATACAAAAGAACCATAGGTTCGGACAATTTTTGTAACAAGAAATGGCAATCTGCTAAAACAATCACAACAATCTAAATACCAAATATTTATTTTATATTTGATAACACCAATTTGGTTTTAAATAAATGAATTATGAAATCATATAGCATTTTTTTCGCAGTTTTGACTTTAGCCATTTTCGCGTCTTGCAAAAAGGAAACCAAACCAGAAACTCCCGCAAAAATCTATTCTAAACTTGCAAAAGCCGAATGGTTTATTGGCGAATGGGAAAATAAATCGGCAGATGGTGAACTTACCGAACGATGGAAAAAAGAAAATGATTCCGTTTATTTAGGAGAATCTTATTTTGTTGTGGGACAAAATGATACCGTTTTTGCAGAACATGTACGTCTTGAAGAAGTAAACGGAAAATTAGCCTATATAGTAACAGTTCCGGGGCAGAATCAAGAATTGCCCGTAAGTTTTGAAATGACCTCAGCTGCAGATAATCAAATTGTTTTTGAAAACCCAAAACACGATTATCCAAATAAAATTATTTACAATCTGGTTGAGAAAGATTCGCTAATAGCAGAAATTTCAGGTTTGAAAAAAGGCAAACCTTATACTGAGAAATTTATTATGAAAAAACGATAAGATAGGTTTTTAAGCAAAAAACTTAATCCCTTAGAACCTCAGCAACTTAGCAGATTAAAAAAAATCACTCATTTTCCCCTATCTTATTCACCATAAAAATCATCAGAATTCCTAAAAACGCCATAACTAAAAACGCCCATTTCATACTTAAATATTCTGAGATAAAACCAACCATTGGCGGTACTAGTAAAAAACCAAGATAACCAATTGTAGATATAGAAGTCAAAGCAGATCCGCTGCTTAATTTTGAAGATCTTCCCGCAATACTAAACACCAGCGGTACCACACAAGAAACCCCAAACCCGATTAAAACATAACCAAAAATAGTTGGGTAAGCATACGGCAGGATAAAACAAAGACCAAAACCAGCAGTAATTAAAATTCCGCTGTAAAGCAGGATTTTTTTTGTTCCAAATTTCATTACACCATAATCGCCAAATATACGTCCTAAAGTAACTGCCGATGCAAAAAACACAAAAGCAGCACTTGTTAATTTTGGAGAAGCCTTTAAGATATTTTCAAAATAAATACCGCTCCAGTCATACATCGTATTTTCGCAGGCCATAGACACGAAACAAATCAAGGCAAACTTTATAAGATTCTTTTCCGGCATCGAGAAAAACTTCTTTTTAACCGGAACAGGCTCATTATGAATACTCATTGGGTAAAAACAAGCTGTAAGAGCCAGCATAAAAATACTTACTCCCAGTAAATGATGTGATGGAGCAATTTTCTGCGTTACCATTACATAACCTAAACCGGCTCCAGAGAAAACAGCAATACTCCAAACCGCATGAAAACGTGTTATAATCGATTTTGGATAGAGTTTCTGCACTTCAAGAGACTGTGCATTTATTGACAAATTGAAAATATTACGCGAAGCTCCAAAAAACAAAAGTATAATAACCAGCTGCCAGACAAATGCGGCTAAACCAGGCAAAGACAAAGCTACATTAAACATAACTGCTCCAAGCAGCATAATATAACGGCTGCTGTACTTGTTTAACAACTTTCCGGTAAACGGCATTGTAAGCATTAAACCTATTGGAAAAGCAAATAAAACAGCTCCAAATTCAGCTTCAGATAAATGCAGCTGCGCCTGGATATGCGGAATTCTCGAAACCCAAGAAGAATAACCAAAACCCGAAAGAAAGAAAAATACAGTATTTGCGATTCGATATCCTCTAGGCGTGTTTTGAATCTTTTTGAAAAAAGGTAAAATCATGAATTCTTTTATTTCAGACTGCAAAAATAAAGCTTTTAAAACGAATTATTGTCGGTTTCACACTTTAATAAATACATCCAATTTTTCGGTTTTATTTCAGAAAAAATAAAAGACTTTTCTTTCTTATTTAACCTTGTAAGGCTTAAAAACAAATGAATTGAAATATTATTTGTAAAAAAAACAATAATTTCTACATTTGTATTGTTTTTATTTATTCTAAATAAATTTTAATTACAAACCAATTTTTAACCAATGAAATATCTTAGACCGAAAACATTACGTTTTCTAATGACAATTAGTTTTGTCTTTACGTTCTTAACCACGTTTGCACAGCAAAATGGAAAAATTAAAGGAACCATCACAACTTCAGATGGAGAAAAGGCTGCCGGAGTAAATATTATTTTAAAAAACTCAAAATACTGGGCAGTTTCTGATGAGAACGGAAATTTTGATTTTAACAGAGTAAAACCAAACACTTATACTTTACAAGTTTCTTTAACAGGATACGAAACACTTGAAAGCGAAGTAATTATTGCCGAAAGCGAAATAACTACTGTAAATCTGCAGTTAAAAGTTTCTAATAAAGAATTACAAGAAGTTGTAGTAAACAGTAAAAAAAGCATTTTATCTAAAAAAACAGATTATGTTGCCAGAATGCCTTTAACAAATCTGGAAAATCCACAAGTTTATAATGTTATACATAAAGAACTTCTTTTAGAGCAGGTTTCTGTAGATATTAAAAGTGCTGTACAAAACTCACCCGGAGCAGTTCCGGTTACGTATCCATCCGGAGGTGTTGCCGTAACTTTTAGAGGATTTACTACGGGAATTAATGCCAGAAATGGTATGGAAACCTCAACTAACCGTTCTTCTACTGATCTTGCCAACGTAGAAAGAATTGAGGTTTTAAAAGGTCCATCCGGAACTTTATTTGGTTCTACTATTTCATCTTTTGGAGGTGTTGTAAACCTTGTTACCAAAAAACCTTTTGAAACAACTGCATCAGAGGTTTCTTATACTACGGGAAGTTTTAACTTAAATCGCTTTACTGCAGATGTTAATACGCCTTTAAACGAAGAAAAAACGGTATTATTTAGAATAAATGCCGCAGTTAACAGAGAAAAAAGCTTTTTAGATTATGGCTTCAATAATACGGTTGCCGTTACTCCAAGTTTAACTTTTAAAGCAAACGAAAAACTTACTTTTAATATCGATGCTGAATACATCAGTTCAAACAATACAAGACGTACTTATCATAGATATGATGCTGCTTCCGGAATTACAAACCCTGGTGATTTGAAAATTGACTACAAAAAATCATTATTTTATGATGATAATGATGCTAAAACTTCTGCAAATAAAGTTTTCGCTCAGGCAGAATATCAAATATCAGAAAATTGGAAATCTACTACTCTATTCTCTTTTATGGGAGAAAACGTAGATCGCAGTTATCAGACTTATACGCTTTGGTTAAACCCATACCAAGCCGCAAGAAGAGTTGGAAACTGGGGACCTATTTATGACAATTACACTAATGTTCAGCAAAATATTAACGGCCAGTTTGCAACAGGTAGTATTAAACATAAACTATTAGTTGGTGCAAATTACAATTTTAATAAAAGCGGATTCTCTTCTGGAGCAACAGCGTATATTGATACAATAGACGTGAGAACTCCTTTTGATCCTATGAGAAGAAAGACGGTAGATGCTGTATTAAAACAAACTGCATATCCAGTTACTACCAATAAGACTTTTAGCGTTTACGCTTCGGATGTTATTAATTTTACTGAAAGATTATCAGCAATGCTTAGTTTACGTTTAGACAACTATAAACTAGATACTGTTGAAGGTACGGAAGGTTACAATCAAACGGCATTATCTCCAAAATTAGGATTAGTGTATCAGGTTGTTAAAGATCAGGTTTCGATCTTTGGAAATTACATGAACGGATTCCAAAATTCGCCTCCTGCTACACAGCCAGATGCTACGAGATTGATTTTAGATCCTGTATACGCCGTACAATATGAAGCTGGTGTAAAGCTTGAGGCATTCAATAAAAAATTAAGTACTACTTTAAGTTATTATAATATCAAAATTGACAATGCAGTACAATATGACAATAATGGTTTTGCTTATCAAAATGGAGAACAAGTCAGCAAAGGTTTTGACTTTGAATTAATTGCGAATCCAATTAAAGGTTTTAACATTATTGCCGGATATGCTTTTAATGACAATACAATTCCTGCTACTGGCAAAAAAGCTGTTGGAGCTCCAGAAAACGTTGCAAATTTCTGGACAACTTATACCTTACAAAATACTGTAAAAGGTTTAGGAGCCGGATTTGGAATTAATTATGTTGGAAAAAGTTATATGTTTGATGATAATGTTTTTTACATTCCTTCTTATACCACGGCAAATGCTACTGTATTTTATGATCAGCCTACCTGGAGAGTCGGACTTAAATTCAACAATCTTTCAAATGAAAAATACTGGGATTTTTATGGAAACTCCCAAGCTCCAACAAACTTCTTGGTTAATTTGACATTAAAATTCTAAAGTCATTTTTTTTTCTTAAAACAACACCTCTGCAATACAACGGAGGTGTTTCTTTTTGTTAAACATTTTATTTGTAAATCTTAGTAAATGACTTTTAAAAAATTAATTCTAAAAATCCATTTATGGCTGGGATTATCTTCCGGTTTCATTGTAGTTATATTGGGTATTACAGGATGCCTGTATTGTTTTGAAGAAGAATTACGTCCTATTGTTCATGATTATTATTACGTAGATCAGGTAAAGGACAAAAAATTACCTTTAAGCCAATTAATCGAAATTGCAAAAAATGTAAATTCTGATTATCCTAAACAATCTTTTTCAGGATGCAGGACGTTTAGCGATGATAATCGTACTGTAGTTATGTGGTTTTATAAAGAATTAGACAAAGATGCGTTTTGGTACTGGAATCAATATCATAATACTTATCTCTATCTGGATCCTTTTACCGGAAATGTAAAAACACAAGAAGATTATAATTTCGAGTTTTTTGTTTTTGTTCGCATGCTGCATCAAACATTATGTCTCAACAGCGATATTGGAGATCCAATTGTAGGAACGGCAACTATTGTATTTATTATTTCGCTTATTACCGGTCTTATACTTTGGTGGCCCAAAAACAAGCAGGCGGCTAAACAACGTTTTTCGTTTCAATGGAAAAACAGTACTAAATGGAAACGCAAGAACTACGATTTACATAATATTCTTGGATTCTATTCGATGCTTTTTGTTTTACTAATCGCCTTGACAGGATTAGTCTGGGCATTTCAGTCTTATGATAAAGCGGTACAATGGCTGCTTAATGGCGGAGAAACATTTGAAAAAGAGAGATTCGTTTCTGATACTACACAATACACTAAAAAAATGCCCACTGATAAGATTTACGCTTCCATTAGACAATCGCAGCCTAAAGCAAAAAGTTTTTATTTGTTTGTACCTGAAGAAAAAGATTCGCTGGCAACATTTAGCACATTTATAAGATACAATAATCGTTTTGATGATGTCTCTATTGAATTTGATCGTTATACAGCCAAACCTTTAAAAATTGAGACTTATCACGAGAAGAATAATGGTGAGAAGTTTCGGTTTATTAATTATGATTTACATGTTGGAAGTATCCTTGGATTTGCGGGAAAATTACTCGCCTTTTTTGCCAGCCTGATTTGTGCAAGTTTACCAGTTACCGGATTTTTAATCTGGTGGGGAAGAAATAACAAAAAAACGAACAAAACGAAGTAATTATAAGGGTTCACAGTATTGTTAAAAAAATTATAATTTCTACATTTGCGGTGTTTTTACCAATCTTACACATCCCCCCGTAATCCACTTAAAAAGAAAAAAATCATGAATTATTTTAACCGCAGCATGAAGCGTTTTATGTATTTAACAGCCTTGCTTTTTATTTTTACAAGCACTGTAAACGCTCAACAGACTAACGGAAAAATTAAAGGAAACATTACAACGTCTGATGGCGAACCTGCAATTGGCGTAAACATCATTCTAAAAAACTCAAAATACGGAACTGTTTCTGAAGAAGATGGTTCTTTTGAATTCAACCGAGTAAAACCAAATACTTATACTGTTCAGGTTTCATTATCAGGTTACGAAACTCTGGAACAAGATGTTACTGTTTCTGCAAGCGAAACATCGTCATTAAACTTACAGCTGAAAGTTTCGAATAAACAATTAAAAGAAATTATTGTTACCAATTCAAGAGGCAAAGCATTTCCAAAACAAAGCAGCTTTGTATCAAAAATGCCTCTAAAAAACGTTGAAAATCCTCAGGTTTACAATATTGTTTCATCAGAATTAATGAAAGAACAGGTAATTACAAATTATGATGATGCTTTAAAAAATGTTCCGGGAATTCAAAAATTATGGCAGTCTACAGGGCGTGGCGGTGATGGAGGTTCATTTTATTCATTGCGTGGTTTTGAAGTTCAGGCCAATGTTGTAAACGGACTGCCTGGATTAACAAGAGGTAGTTTAGATCCGGCAAATATCGAACGTATCGAAGTCATCAAAGGACCATCAGGAACTTTATTTGGAAGCAGTTTAGTAAGCTACGGCGGTCTTATTAATACTGTTACTAAAAAACCATACAGCGGTTTTGGCGGTGAAGTTTCATATATAGCAGGAAGCTTTGGCTTAAACAGAGTTACTGCAGATATTAATACACCGCTTGACGATAATGATAATGCGGCTTTTAGAATTAATGCGACTTACCAGACAGAAAACAGTTTTCAGGACGCTGGGTATAGAACTTCAATTTTTGTTGCTCCTTCCCTTTCTTATAAAGTAAATGAGAAATTGTCTTTCTTGATTAATACCGAATTTATGGCTGAAGAAAAAGCAGCATCACCTATATTGTTTTTAGGCCAGTACTCAAAACTTCAGTATGCTGATTTAAATGATTTAAATTACAATACAAAATTATCTTTTTACAGCAACGATTTACCAATGAAAAATCCGAGATTCAATCTGCAGGCTCAGATGAATTATAAGATTTCTGACCAATGGACTTCGCAGACTATTCTTTCAAGAACTTCAACTAAATCAAAAGGATATTACTCTTACATGTCTGACAATGAAAACGGAAATAGAGATTTTGCTTTCTGGATCACAAAAGAAAATTCTCAAACTGCAACAACTGATATCCAGCAGAATTTTATTGGAGATTTCAAAATTGGAAAAATGAGAAATCGTCTTGTGGCTGGTTTAGATTATTTTGAAAGAAATTTAATGTTTGGAGGTTCAGGTTACGCACACCTTTATAACGTTACACCTCAGGGTGAAGTTAGACAGCTGGATCCGGCAAATCCTTACAATTTAAGCCAGACATCAGTAGATAAATTATTAGCTTCTGCACCGGGACCGGATTATAATTCTAAAGATGCAGCTTACAGCGCTTATGTTTCAGATGTTTTAAACATTACGCCTGCTTTGTTAGTAATGGCGAGTTTAAGAGTAGATTATTTTGATAATGAAGGAAATATCAAAAAAGATACCGATAATTATAATCAAACAGCACTTTCTCCAAAATTTGGAGTAGTTTATCAGCCAATTCAGGATCAATTATCTGTTTTTGCAAATTACATGAATGGCTTTAGAAATATTGCACCAGGATTGGTTTATGACGGAAGCGGAAATGTAATTGGGACAAAAACTTTTGAACCGGAACATGCTGATCAATTAGAAGCTGGTATTAAAGCTGATTTATTTTCAGATAAAGTAACTGCTGCCGCTAGTTATTATGTTATTAATGTTGCTAATTTAGTTACCAGCAACCCAATGTATAGTTCACAAGGCGGTGAAGCAAGAAGTCAGGGATTTGAATTTGATTTGAATGCTGCAGTATCAAAAAATTTCAGCATTATTGCCGGATACAGCTACAATCAAAGTAAAATTACCAAAGGAGACATAAACAACGTTTGGTTAGATGAAGGAAAAAGACCTTTCTGGGCAGGGCCAAAAAACCTGGTAAATCTTTGGGCTACTTATAAATTTGATGAAGGTGCATTAGAAAACTTCGGACTTGGATTTGGTGGAAATTATGCCAGTGATAATGCTGTTTTAGACAGTGATGTTACAGGAAAATTTGTTCTTCCTGCTTACACTGTTATCAACGGATCAGTTTTCTATAACTCAAATAAATTCCGCGTAAGCTTAAATGTAAATAACATTACCAATAAAGATTACTTTAACGGAGGATGGTCTACAGTAAATCCGCAGAAACCAAGAAATGTTGCTGCTAGTTTTACTTATAAATTCTAAATAAGCTTAAAAATTTTAAAAGCCCCAAACCATATAATTATATGGTTTGGGGCTTTTTTTATTGTTTTATTTTTAATTATTCTAAATAAGACGTATGTTTGTGAAAAATATCATTTTAATAATTTTAAACCTGATCTTATGAAATCAAAAACTTTTAAATTAATAACATTTGCTTTTTTAATGTTTTTTGCTGCACCTCAACTTTTTGCACACGCACTTTGGATCGAAACTAAAGCAACAGGAACAAAAGGAAAAGCTCAGGAAATTTCTATTTACTTTGGCGAATTCTCAGATAATGATATTACAAAAGCAGATAAATGGTTCTCAGATTTAAAAGATTTCTCTTTGGTAGTAATTTCTCCTTCAAAAAAAGAAACAAAACTTACTTCTAAAGCTTTAGATAATAAATACCAGGCTTTCTTTACACCAACTGAAGAAGGTGTTTACACAATTGTAATGCAGCACACGGTTAAAGATGTTTACGGAACAATGAAATTAGATTACAACTCAAGTGCAACAGTTGTTGTTGGAAACAAAGCAACTGGAAATAATATTACAGCAAACACTAATAAAATTGCTGTTTTCTCAGAAAATGCAGATACAGCAAAAAAAGATGCTAAAGTAACTGGAGTTGCTTCTTATGACGGAGCTATTGCTAAAGAAGCAAAAATCAAAGTTATCGCTCCAAATGGCTGGGAAAAAGAATTATGGACAAACGATAAAGGAGAATTTTCTTTTACTCCAATCTGGTCTGGAAACTACATGGTAGAATATGCTCACACTGATAAATCTGCTGGTGAACATAACGGAAAAAAATATGATGAAATCTGGAAAATGGCTACTTACCAAATTGTGGTAAAGTAATCTTCTAAAATATATACTTAGATTTTCAATTAAAAAACCTTGCTTTCCGGCAAGGTTTTTTTTGCTTAAAATCCAACATTAATACAAAATTAAAATAGAATTAGAAAATTCTTAAGCAAATCTTAAGAAAAGACTAAGTAAGGTTTAAGGAAGAAAACCACTTCTTAATTTCCTGTTAAAGAAGATGTGTATTTATATTTGCAATCGATAATTTTTATTGAATCTAAATAAATACCATGAAATATAATTTACTATTTGCCTTAGGATTATTAAGTTTCGTCTCTTACGGTCAGAGTTATTCAAATAATGAATCTGGAGCTTCAGTTACAGATACTGTAAAAGGCAAAAAAGGAGAAATATTAAACGAAGTAATTGTTACTAAAAACAAAGAGCCAAAACCGGTAACAGCAGTTCGCTCCGGATTAAAACCAATGGATAATCCGCAAGCTATACAAGTTATTGGTTCTGAAGTTATCGAACAGCAACAGGCAATCAGATTAAGTGAAGTTCTTAAAAATGCCAACGGTGTTTATGTTGGTTCTGCGCGAGGCGGTGCTCAGGAATCTTTCTTTTCAAGAGGTTACGATTTATCTGCCAACAATATGTTTAAAAACGGATTCCGTTACAACGCAGGATCAATTCCTGATGTTTCCGGCTTAGACAAAGTAGAATTTCTTAAAGGAGGATCGGCTTTATTGTTTGGAAATGTTGCTCCGGGAGGAATCGTTAACCTGGTAACCAAAACTCCTCAATTTAAAAGCGGCGGCGAGATATCAATGCAGATAGGAAGTTTTGCGTATTACAAACCTGCTTTTGATTTTTATGGCGGTTTAAGTAAATCAATCGCTTTTAGAATTAATGGTTCTTACGAAAACTCAGAAAGCTTTAGAGATGTTGTAAAAAACGAACGTTTATACATCAATCCATCGCTGCTTTTTGTAATTAATCCTAAAACACAAATTACGCTGCAGGGAGATTATTTATCAGCAGACTGGACTCCTGATTTCGGAACAGGAATTATTGGAACAAAAATTCTAGATTTACCTCGTAATACTTTTTACGGATCACTTTGGTCGAATGGTACTACTAAATCTTCCAGCGCTTCTGTATTATTAAATCATGATTTTAATAAAAACTGGAAACTTAATTTCAACAGCTCTTTCCAAAATTATGATAGAGCTTCAAAATCTACAGCACAATTATCATCTGTTAAAGATAATGGAGAATGGACAAGACCATTGGTTCAAAACGAAAACCTGGAACAAATATTAGGAGATCAGATAAGTCTTCAGGGGAACTTTAACACTGGATCTGTAAAGCATCAGATATTTACAGGTGCCGACTGGGAAAACTCATTCGCAACAGCATATACTTTTGCATTTGACCCTGCAAATTATGACACTATTAATCTTTTCAATTTTGATCCGTCAACACAGAGAAATGATATTCCAAACGCGAGAGCAACTCAAATTGCAAAAACAGAAACGAATCGTTTTGGGGTTTATTTTCAAGATTTGATTTCTATTACAGACAAACTAAAAGTATTGGCAGGTGTAAGATGGTCATGGCAGGAAGCTGAAGTTACGACTTACAAAGAAGTTTATGCCAATAAAGTGCAAACCGTTAAACCTGAAAATGCAGTTCCAACAGTTGGTGCTAAAAAATTAGACAACGCATTTTCTCCAAAATTTGGATTAATTTATCAGCCAAGAAAAGATATTTCTATCTTTGGAAGTTATTCTACTTCATTTACTCCAAACACGGGAACTACAGCTGATTTAAAACCAATTGAGCCATCTATTATTGATCAGTATGAAGCTGGTATTAAAACTGATTTCTTAGAAGGAATGCTAAGCACCAATGTTACAGTTTATCAAATCGTAAACAGCAATCTGGCGCAAACAGCCGAATTTAAAGCTGACGGAAGTTTAAACTCAGATACGAACATAAAAGTTTTAAGCGGTGAAACTAAAAGTAAAGGTATTGAAGTAGACGTTACTGCAAGACCAATTGAAGGACTTAGCATTATTGCTGGTTACAGTTACAATGATATGCGATATACTAAAACATCTGGTTTAAACGGAAGTTTTATAGAAGGTGATCGTCTTGTTAGAACTCCAGCCAATACCGCAAATTTAAGTTTCTATTACCTAGTTCCTGAAGGTTTCTTTAAAGGAGTTTCTGTAGGAGCGATTGGAAACTACATTGGTGACCGTTTTGGAGGCTGGAATGATCAATACAGCACAGATCTTGTCAAATATCCTGATGGAATCTACCACAGAGAAATCCCTATTGATGGTTACACAACTATTGATGTTTCAGCTGGATATACATGGAGAAAATTCTCTATTCTTTGCAAACTATCAAACATTACAAACGAGTTAAATTATACTGTTCACGAAAACTACAGTGTAAACCCAATTGCTCCTCGTCAAGTTATGACAAGCCTGCGATACAAGTTCTAAAATATTGAATTAGAGTTTTGATTTTATCCCAAGATTTTCAGTTTCACTAGAAAATCTTGGGATTTTTATTTTAAGCCCAATTATAATTCAATTAACACTATTTTTGCCTGAAAATATCATCCTAAAAAACAATCCAAAAAAATGTCAGATTCCCCAAAAAATCAATTACAAAAAAGTTTAGGCTTTAGTTTTAATATTGCTGTTTTAATTGGAGGAACAATTGGTGTCGGCATTTTACGTACGCCCGGAACTATTGCCGAAATGCTCAATAATTACTGGCTGATTCTTGCTTCCTGGCTATTTGGAGGTTTATACGTTTTATTGGGAGCAAATTCGTATTCAGAATTAGCAACCATGCTGCCAAAAGCTGGCGGATCTTATAATTATATTAAAAGAGCTTTGGGCGATTATGCCGGATTTCTTTCAGGATGGTACGATTATATTGTAAATGCCATCCCTCCTGCTTTTTACTGTATTGTAATCAGCGAATACACCATTATTTTATTTCCGCAATTAGCACATTATTCTACCGTATTATCTATTTCTTTATTGGTTGCATTTGTATTATTGCATTTAAGCGGCGTAAAAAACGGAAGCGTAATTCAGCAGATTACCAGTTTCTTAAAAGTAATTTGCTTTGCAGCTTTGGTTACGGCTTGTTTTATGTATTCTGGAGTTGAAGTTCCGCCAATAAAAACAGATAATTCAATTTTTCAAATCGGACTTATTTTCGGATTCTTCAAATCTTTACAGCTTATTATTGGGACTTACAACGGCTGGAACGGTGTTTGTTTTTTTGCTGAAGAAAATGAAAATCCAAGCAAAAATATTCCGAAATCTTTGTACAGCGGCGTTCTGCTTGTTGTAGCCATTTATATTTTGGTAAATGCAGCTTTTTTTCACGTTCTCCCAATCGAAACTATAGCAAAATCGAATCTGGCTGCTGCCGATGTTGCAAAAATTCTTTTCGGCGAAAGCGGAGCGAAAATCGTAACTATTATTTCTATTTTTTCCTTAATTAGTATTTTGAATGCTTTTATGATGATTCCGCCAAGAATTTTGTACGGATTAAGTCGTGACGGATTTTTTATCGAAAAAGGAACTCAAGTCAATAAAGGCGGAACACCAATTGTTGCGCTTTTGGTTTCATCATTTTTCAGTTTGTTTTTAATCTGCATTGGTTCTTTTGAAGTCTTATTTTCTTTTGCAGCTTTTATCTCGATAATCGTTTGGGGACTGGCCTATTATTCACTTTTAAAACTAAGAACTACAGAACCGGATCTACCAAGACCCTATCGCTCATTTTGGTATCCTTGGACAACTATAATAGCGATTATATTTTCTATCGCATTACTTGCTGGATTCATTTACAGCGACCCTAAAAGCTTTATTATTATTGTTGGAATTGCAATTGTTTCTTATCCTTTGTTTTTGGTTTTGAGGAAGAAAAGATAAAACGTATTATTTGTAATTCTGAAAAAACATCCCAATATTGTTATTTCGAGGAACGAGAAATCTCCACGAGAAGCTCGACAAAGATTGTATTTTCGTTGCGTCCCGAAGCTTCGGGATTGCGAAGATTTCTCGTTCCTCGAAATGACAATATTAACTTAAAACAAAAAACCCGACAGGTTTTAAAACCTGTCGGGTTTAATTCTATAATGTAATAGAAATTAAATTCTTATTTCAAACCAGCCAAACTCTGCTCGATTGTAGCAATTTTTGCCAGAGCGTCAGCTTGTTTTTGTTTCTCTATGTTAAGGACTTTCTCTGGAGCTCCGTTTACGAATTTCTCGTTTGAAAGTTTCGCTTCTACAGATTTCAAGAATCCTTTTGTGTAATTCAATTCTTCTGTCAGTTTTGCAATTTCAGCTTCAACGTCAATGTTTCCTGTAATCGGAATGAAATATTCATTTGATTTTACACGGAAAGACAATGCTCCGTCTACTTTTTCAGAAACATATTCGAAAGCCGAAACGTTTCCTAATTTCGTTATGATTGAATCAAAATAAGTAGAAACATTTTCGCTATTGATTCCTTTCAATTCGATTGCATCTTTAAACGGAATATTTTTATCTTTTCTAATTGTTCTAATTCCAGAAATTACTTCAATTGAGTTTTCAAAATCAGCAATTAATTTTGCGTCAAACGGTTTTACTTCTGGCCATGTTGAAACAATTAAAGCTTCTTCTGGAGTTCTTTCAGCAATTAACTGCCAAATTTCCTCTGTCAAGAAAGGCATAAACGGATGCAATAACTTCAAGTTGTTTTCTAACATTTCGATCGCTTTCGCGAAAGTTACGCTGTCAATTGGCTGTTGGTATGCAGGTTTAATCATTTCTAGGAACCAAGAACAGAAATCATCCCAAACCAATTTGTAAATTGCCATTAATGAATCTGAAATTCTGTATTTCTCGAAATTATCTTCAATATCTACTAAAGTCTGCTGCAATTTAGCTTCATACCATTCGATTGCCACTTTTGATGATTCTGGCTGTGCGATAGTTTCTGAAACTTCCCATCCTTTAATCAATTTAAAAGCATTCCAGATTTTGTTTGAAAACGCTTTTCCTTGACTGCACAATTCTTCATCAAACATAATATCGTTTCCTGCAGAAGCACTTAAAAGCAATCCTACACGAACTCCGTCTGCACTAAATTTATCGATCAAGTCTAAAGGATCAGGAGAATTCCCTAATGATTTAGACATTTTACGACGTTGTTTATCACGAACCAAACCAGTCAAATATACATTTGTAAATGGTTTTTCTCCCGCATATTCATAACCTGCAATAATCATTCTCGCAACCCAGAAAAATAAAATATCCGGACCTGTTACTAAGTCATTTGTTGGATAATAGTATTTATAGTCTGGACTTTCCGGATCCATGATTCCGCCAAAAACAGACATTGGCCATAACCAAGATGAAAACCAAGTGTCTAATGCGTCAACGTCTTGTTTTAAGTTGTCAGTTGTTAGTTGTTGGTTGTTGGTTTTAGCTTGTGCTAATTTTAATGCGTCTTCGATATTTTCAGCAACTACGAAATCTTCTTTTCCGTCTCCGTAATAATATGCCGGAATTTGTTGTCCCCACCATAACTGGCGAGAAATGTTCCAGTCGCGAATGTTGTTTAACCAATGCGCATAAGTGTTTTCGAAACGTTTTGGATGTAATTTAATTTCTCCTGTTTCTAAAACCGATTTAATTGCTGGTTTAACTAATTCTTCCATTTTCAAGAACCATTGGTCTGATAATCTTGGTTCGATTACCGCTTTTGTTCTTTCAGAAGTGCCCACTTTATTTAAGTGTGTTTCTGTTTTTGCTAAAGCTCCAATTTCTTCTAGTTCTTTTGCAATTTCTGTACGAACTACAAAACGGTCTTTTCCTTGATAATGTAATCCGAAGCTGTTTAAAGTCGCATCTTCATTAAAAATATCAACGATTTCAAGATTGTGTTTTTCACCAAGAGTTTTATCGTTCATATCGTGCGCAGGCGTTACTTTCAAACATCCTGTTCCGAATTCTACATCAACATATTCATCTTCAATAATCGGAATTACTCTTCCACAAATTGGAACGATCGCTTTTTTACCTTTTAAATGTGTAAAACGCTCATCGTTTGGATTGATACAGATGGCAGTGTCCCCGAAGATAGTCTCAGGACGTGTTGTAGCAATCGTCAAGAAATCTTCTGAACCTTCAATTTTATATTTTAAGAAAAATAATTTTCCTTGTTGTTCTTCATAAATTACCTCTTCGTCAGAAAGCGTAGTTTTTGCTTCCGGGTCCCAGTTTACCATACGGTATCCTCTGTAGATTAATCCTTTGTTGTATAAATCTACAAACGATTTAATTACAGATGCAGACATGTCTGGATCCATAGTAAATTTGGTACGTTCCCAATCGCAAGAAGCACCTAGTTTCTTAAGTTGTTCTAAGATTGTTCCACCATATTTATCTGTCCATTCCCAAGCATGTTTTAGGAATTCTTCGCGGGTCAAATCGTTTTTATTGATTCCTTCTGCTTTTAATTTTGCTACCACTTTTGCTTCAGTAGCAATAGAAGCGTGATCTGTTCCAGGTACCCAACAAGCGTTGAATCCTTTTAGACGCGCTCTACGTATTAAAACATCCTGAATCGTATTGTTCAACATATGTCCCATGTGAAGGACTCCAGTGACGTTTGGCGGCGGAATTACAATGGTGTACGGTGTTCTATGATCTGGTTCTGAATGAAAATAGTTGTTTTTCATCCAGTAATCATACCATTTACTCTCAATCGTCTTAGCGTCAAATTGTGCTGGAATTGTCATTTACTAGGGTTGTTTAATCGTTAATTTTGTTTAACCGTTATCGGTTTTGATCATCGAATTTCAAATTGATTTGTTTTCTTGTTTCTGTTTAAAAAAATCATTTATAAATCAATCTCAACGATTAAACAAATAAACGATTAAACAGTTAAACAAAAAAACTGGTTCAATTTTTGTATTTATAACTGACAGCAAAAGTAAATAATTAAGTAGACTATAAAAAACGAATTAATAATTTGTGTGTTAATTAAAACAATGTATATTTACTTACAACTTAAAAACAATTTCAAAATGAAAAATGTTGCCTCTTTTATTGCTGTCGTATTGTTTAGCGCAATAGGTTATGCACAAAATGGCCCAAAGATTGAATTTGCAGCCCCGGACAATACGATTGATTATGGAAAAATTTCAAAGACTGATAATGGAGTACGCTCCTTTGAATTTACAAACACCGGCGATGCACCGCTTTTAATTGTTGGTGCTGAATCGACATTAAGCTCAATCGTTGTTACTAAACCTGCCGCAGCTATTATGCCGGGTAAAAAAGGAAAAATTGATGTAAAATACAATATGGCAAGCGGTCCAATTCGTAAAACAATTACGGTTGAAACCAATGCTGTCAATTATCCTGACGGGCGTGTAGCTCTAAAAATTAAAGGTGAAGTTTTATAAAAAAATAAAATCTAAAAATAGTAAAAGCCGTTTCTGAATTAGAAATGGCTTTTTTTTATTATTATAAGTTAAACCCGGCAGGTTTATATCTTATTTTTTGTCGGCACATTCTGCAGTATCAAATTTATATTTTACACGATCAAAATCAATAGGTTTATCTTTTACTAAATAAGTAACTCCCATTGTAGTCTGCATTGTGCCGTTTCCTAAAATAAGCTGTTTATCTCGTTTTAAAAATGCCATTGGGTTTTTAAATGTTTTGTCTTTATTTACATTATCCTTAAAGGTGTAATCTATAAATAAAGTATCACCATGAAATTCTCCTGCAACTTCACCAGTTCTAACTGTAGAAGGAGCAACTTTCATAATCATATTACCGCTTAGTTTTCCGTTTTTTAAAGTATTCAGTTTTAAGGCAATTGTATCTTTTTCGTATACAGCCTGATAACACTCACTGCTTACAACTGTTTCTGCTTCTGCTTTAGCTGCAGCTTCTTCTTTTTGTTTTTCGTCATTTTTACAGCTTTGAAATCCAATGCAGATTACTAGCAGACATGGTAAAACTAGATTTTTCATATTTGAACAATTTTTATTTCATGGTTATTCTATAAAATTAATAAAAAAGAACTCAAGAAAAAGATTTTTAAAAAATATTGATTACAAAATTAAACCCGACAGGTTTTTGAAACCTGTCGGGTTTATAATAGTATTTAAAAAGATCTATAAACTCTTAATTACAAATTCTGATCTTCGGTTTAATTCATGTTCTTCTTCAGAGCAGGCATCATCGGTTTTACATTTTATAATAGGAACTGATTCTCCGTAACCTTTTGCAGAAACTCTCTTGGCTTCAATTCCAGACTGAATTATAAATTCTCTGGTTGAATTAGCTCTTTTTTGAGATAAATCGGCATTGAATTTTTCATTTCCTCGTGAATCTGTGTGCGAGCCAATTTCGATTACCATTCCCGGATATTTTTTCATCAGCTCAACTACTCTTCCTAAAACTACTTTCGATTCTTTACGAATGTACCACAAATTATAGTCAAAATAAATAGGATCTGTTTTGATAATTAAACGGTCTTTATCTCTTATAACATCTTTTTCTTTCTCTAAAATTTCTTTTACTTTTTCATTCTTCCTAACCTCAGCAGCAGCGATTTCGGCTTCTTTGGCTTTTTTCTCTTTCTTTTTTAATTCTATAGCAGCAAGTTCTGTTTTCTTCTTATTTTCTTCTTCAATAATAATTTCCTGCTGTCTTTTCTTTTCGGCTTTTTCTTTTTCTTCTAATTTGATGACTTCTAAAGATTTTAATGCTAAAGAAGCATCATTGATCTTATCCCTTGTTTTATCTAAAGTTAAAGTTACAGACTCGTTTGTGTATTTTTCTTTAAAAGCCGAAACTTTATAAGATGTCTCACAAGCTGCTGTAAAACTAAATTTTCCATCGGCAGAAGTTGTAATAGTATTTAAGGTTTTATTTTCAGAATCCTGTAAAATTACGGTTGCACTTTCTAATGCCAGTTTAGTATCAATATCTGTAATAACCCCGGCAATAAACTGCTTACAGTCTTCTACAATTAAATCTTTGATTTCTTTAAATTGGTAAATATCGTCGTTCCCTTTTCCTCCTTCTCTATTGGATGCAAAATATCCTTCTTTTGTTTCTGAATTAATATTAAAAGCAAAATCATCTAAGTTTGAATTTAAAGGCAAACCAATATTTACCGGCTTAGAATATTCATTTCCGTTTATATCAGAAACAAAAACGTCTAAAGATCCGTAACCCAAATGTCCGTCTGAAGAAAAGTATAGTTTATTATCTGCAGATGCAAAAGGAAATTGTTCTCTTTTATCTGTATTTACTAACGGCCCGAGGTTTTTTGGAGTATCAAATGCACCTTTATTAATATTTACCGAATAAATATCAAATGAACCGTAAGTTCCCGGCATATCTGAAGCAAAATACAACACTTTTTCATCGGCGCTTAAAGCTGGATGTTCTACAGAATAATTTGGGCTGTTAAAAGGTAATGATGAAATATTAGTCCATTTTCCTTCTACCAATTCGGCTTTAAAAATCTGGAGGTTTGAAATCTTTTTATCATCTCTTTTTTTCGTTCCGTTTTTAGAATTGTTTCTGGTAAAGTACATTGTTTTACCGTCTTTTGTAAAAACAGCATTTGATTCGTGCATTCCTGTTTTTAATTCTTTGGCAAAATAATGCACAATAGAATCTGCAGCATTGATGTTTTTGAGAGGGATTGTAACCAAATTTAAATACGTCGCATTATCCCATTTAAATTTTTTATCGAAAATTCCGGGTTTCAATTTAACGCCCGCAAAAACCAAATTACCATTATATTCAACTGCTCCAAACTCTGAATTTGGTGTATTTATTGGCAGGTTTTTGATCTCGAATCGTTTACCAATTGCGGTTACATTTTCTAAAGTTTTAATGTCTTTTCCGAAATTGATAACATCTTCTGTATTTGAAGATTTAGCATAATATTCTTTTAAAACTTCATTTGCATCATCAAAACTATTGGTTGCTTTTAAAGTTTGAGCATATCTAAAATAGCATTCTCTATCTAAATTGTTATTGTAGTTTTTTACTAAAAGTCGGTAATAACGCTGGGCTTTTACCAAATCATTGGTATAAAAATACGAATCGGCTAAGTTTTTAATTACTTCCTGCGAAGGTCTGTCATCAACCAGTTTTTGATACAAAACGATTGCTTCGCTGTAGTAAGTTCTGTCAAAAAATTTCTTTGCTCTTATCAATTCCTGATCCTGAGCATTTATAAACTGTATTGAAAATACGAATATAATAACGAGTAGTTTTTTCATATTTTTCATTTTAAAAGAATCTTGGAGATTTATCAAACCCTTTTCCTAATAAATCAAGATCAAAGAGGATCATAATTTCGTGAGTTCCTGAATTGAACTGACCAAAATTAGTAAGCGTATAATCGTAAGCATACCCTACTCTGAGCGAAGGAGTAACATTAATATTAAACAAAGCACTTACAGAATCATCTATTCTATAAGCGGCTCCAAATTCAAATTTTTCATTATACAAAACATTCGCCGTAACGTCTAAAGTAATTGGCGCGCCTTTTACAAATTTTGACATAAATGCAGGTTTAATTTTCCACATATTATTAACCTGAAAAACATATCCTGCGGTTAAAAATGTATGTATTTCTTCGGCTCCAAAAGCATTAATTCCTGATTTTTCTTCAATGTATTTTGATTTCAATAAATTAGGAGCAGACAATCCTACGTAAAGATTGTCTCTAAAATAATAAGCTCCAACTCCAATGTTTGGCTTTGTTGCGTTTATATTTTCAGAAAAAGCAAAATCGGTTTGCGGATCTGTAAAACGAAATCCGTTAAAATTACTTTGTATAGACGAAAAACCTGCTTTTAATCCAAGAGAGAGTTTGTTCTTCCCTCCCAGATTTAAAACGTATGCAAAATCGGCATAAATGTTATTTTCTTTTTTAGCGCCGTCACCTATATCATCTGAAATAAAAGACAAACCTGCTTCTATTTTATCTGTAATGGCAGTATGTCCAAAAAAAGTGAACGTTTTAGGAGCACCAACAGCGCCCACCCACTGAGTTCTGTACAAGGCTCCAAAATTCATCATAGCCGGAACTCCTGTTGCGTATGCCGGGTTTACAACGCTCATATTATACATATAATGTGTATACTCGGGATCTTGCTGCGCAGAAACTGATACGTAAAAGAGGAAATTTATAAGGAGTAGTATTTTTTTCATTTGAAAATTATATTAAATAATATAAAGAAGAGATTTATCGATTTAAATAAAGACGGCCTTGTTTTGGCGGTTTGTTATCTTTATTAAAATGCAATACATAAAAATAAACTCCATTTGGCGCAATACCGCCGGCAATACCGCTCTTTTCGTAATTCATTCCGTCCCAGGCGGGTTTATTTTTATCTCCTTTATACATTCCGTTTCCATATCTATTAAAAATTTCAAGTGTATAATCCGGATATAGAAATTCAATATCTTTAATAACAAATGAATCATTTATACCGTCTCCATTTGGTGAAAACCCATCGGGAATAAAAAAGTCATTCGGCACATTGTCACAATCTGTTAATGCAACAGTAACTTCAATATATTCTGACGAAAAACAAGCCGAATTTGGAAAGTTAAATCCATAATATCTTCCCTGCTCAGTTAAACGAGTTGAAGCTGAAAGCAAATTGCCGTTATCAGGTGCATCATACCAGACTACCGTTGCAGGTATGTTGGTATTATTTGACAAATCTCCAATAGTTGGATTAGTTAGTCCGCAGAAATTCTGCCCGTCTGAATTTAGTACGGGAACGGGAGAATCGTTTATTGTAACCGGAACTTCTGCAGGCTCTGATGTACATCCTGCAACTGAAGTTTCTCTAACATAATAATTTCCAGATTGTAAAACTGTTGTGCCTGCAAGAGGCGTTGTCGCTGTTGCTGAATCGTACCATTTATATTGGTTTCCCTTTGGAGTTAAGTTTTCTACCACTGCTTCATCGACTTTACAAAAAGACAATGGACTAACAGTTGGTTTTACCGGAATTGGATGTATTATAAAACTATCTAAAACGTTGTTTAGATTGACATCGCAATTGGTGATATTATTTTTTAAATTCAAAACTGATATAATTGTCGATCCTGTGTTTAAAAGCAAGCCGGCAGGTATTACAAAATCGGCTTTTCCGTTAGTGACAGACAAGGCAACAGATTCTAAAGTACTTAAGTTACTATCCTGAAGCATGTAGGACACTGTAACATCAGTCAACGTTCCTAATCCCGAAACGGTTACCGTAACCGGATCGTTTAAACAATAATCATTTACAACAACATTTACTGTTGCAGCATTGGGCAGAGGATTAATAATTAAGTCTCCTCTAATTGTGGCAGTATTTGTACAGCCGGTTGCTGTGTTTGTAATATTCGTAATAGTAATAGTTGATACACCGCTTTTTATATTTAAACTTCCCGGAACTATAAAACTTGAACTGCCGCCCGCAACTGTAATGTTTGCCGTTTGGCCTAATGCCGAATTATCTCCGCTTATATTGTACCGAATATTATAATTTCCGTCTCCTAAACGTAAGGCATTGGTAAGATGTACTAATGCATTTTTATTTTGGCATGTGGGTTCCGGAGTTAAAACAGCTCCCTCTAAATAAGGCAGCGTATGAATTTCTAAATCTGTAGTTAAATTATTTATGATGTTGCGGCAGGCTCCTTTACTATCTACAGCAACAATACCAGTAACGGTTACATGAAAAACTCCAACCTGTCGAAAGTAAGCAGAATTTACAGGAAAACTAAGTTTTCCGTTTACAAAAAATGCTTTTATTGTTTCTGTTCCGCCATTTGGTCCAGACACGTTAAATGTAACGCTGTACTCATTATCTGGTATTGCTTCTGCTCCCTGCGTAATTGTTGCTGAATAGGTTGCAGTGTTTATTTCATTTTCGCAAATATTTTTCTCAACTTCAATTTTGGCTCCGGTAAAATCTAATCTTTTTTCGAGTGTGATTATCATCGTTGTTGTTTTATCAGGGCAATTATCATTGTCTGATAAAACAGTATAATTATAAGCATACTCTCCAGGTCCGTATGTTGCAAATACTTGTTTAAGATTGACAACCGGATTTGAAGGAGAGGTTATGCCTCTGCCGCTCCATCTTCCATCAGGGTCCTGACCAGATAATAAGGTACTGACATCAAAAGCAGTATAACCATCTAAATCAGTGGTGCCGCACAAAAGCAAATCTCGACCTATTCCCGGTTGAGGCGCCCTGATAACAGTAAGTGTTATTGAAGTTGTTAATGGTGCTGTATCGCATCCGGGAACAGGCGGTACAGTATAAGAATATTGAAAATTACCATTCATGTTGGTTATAGTAAGCAATGGAGGAATAACATTACCTGAACTATCTCTCCATGTTCCATTAGTATGCGGACTAATTACTGTACTATTAAATGCAGAAAACAAATTATAGGTGTTTTCATCACTGCATTTTGTTGCATATGGAGCTGGAAATCCTTCGAATGCACCAATTGTAACCAAAACTTTTGCCGTATTCACAGTGCATCCCGCGCCAGGAGCTGTATATGTATATTGATAGGTTCCCCCAGCCCTAATAGCTTGGGCATTTAAGATTCCTGTTGTAGTACTCAAACCTCTGGAACCATCATCATCAGACCATGTTCCGCCGGGTACAGGACTTCCTCCTAAAAAAGAAAATAAAGAAACTGATCTATTTGAAATATCTTCGACGTTGCAAATCGTGACAGAACCATCATTACCAGCACATTGCGAATAAATTTTTGGAGATAAAACCGTTAAAAAAACAAAAAACAATAAAAACTGTAAGAAATTAATGTAGTTTTTGGCCATAAATTATTATTTTGGTTAAACATAATAAAATATGTGCTTACTTTCTAAAAAAACTTAATTTTCTTATTAATTTTTTAAATATATAGATATTAATATGTAAATATTTTTTCGTATCAAAAAATCATAAAAAAGAAACTACAATTCATCTTCAAGTTTAAATCTAAACTTTAAAATAAGACTGTTTCTTTCTACTTCTATCGTGATCCATATATCATGTTCAGATTTTAAAAGCTGGTTAATCTGCTGTAAAGAATATTTATAAGGTCTTTCATTGTTAATACTTACAATAATATCCCCTTTTTGTAAACCGCTTTTTTCAGCAGCAGAATTTTTTCTAATATTTACAATTTCATAAATTGGTTTTAAAGAAAATTTATATCTAAAATTTCCTCCGCTGCCATTATTATTTGCTGCCATTTCGGCCTCGCTCAATGATCCTGCAACCTTGACAGTTTCTAGATGAACTGTTTCCTGAACCCATTGTAAACCGTTGTGCTGAATTGTTATACCGCTTTTATTATAGATAAAAGGTTCTGAGAATTTATTGTTTTTTTTCAAATACAACTTCTGGTTCTTGTAGTCTAAAACAACTGTAAATCGTTTTAATACTTCGCCCCCTACTGAACCTATTCTATCCGGTACCATTTTTACATTTCGAATTGATGATGAATCCGGAAATGCTACTATTGGTTTTTTAAAATCAAATTCATCGATTGAAAACATTTTTATTCTGGCACGATGTCCTTCAATATCACCGCTGAAACCTTTTCCTAAAAAATCTGGAAAGTTCTTTTTTGGAAGCTTTATTTTATTGTTTTCAAAAATCCAGAAAGCATCACTATTGCCTATATCAATCAGCAGTTTAGCTTTAATATCTACACTGTCTACTACGGCATTTGTATAAATATAAGGTTTCGATTTTTCGATTGTAATAGGAATAGATTTAAACTTATTGTTGAGTCTTCTCCTAATAGATTCATTGTCGGTATGAACCGTAATTTTCTTTTTTTCGTAATTAACCTCAATCAAATTATTCTTAAAAAATTTATAGCCTATAATGCCGTTAACCGGAATACCAATATGAGATGAAAGATTAAAACTCTGATCTAAAATTACAAACAGCATATGATTGTCTGATCGTAACCCGTGTGTTTCAAAAGTATTTTTTGTTGATTTCAAACCTTCAATTTCATTTTCAGATCCTAGCCCTCTAAGTTTGATTTTTTCGACATTATTAAATTTAACTTCCTGCATTTCATCCATACTAAACAAAATGGTTTCTTCGACACCTGAATCTAATAGAAAATTCAGTTCGATTCCGTTTACTTTTATAGGAATAAAAATGAGGTTGTTTATCAATTTAAAAGGGATTACAGCCTTTTTTTTATTGTTCTCAATAGTAAAACTATCTTGAGCTTTTAAGCAAAAAGGCAGCAATAAGCCAAAAAACAGGGCTATATATTTTTTCATTGGCAATATTTTATTATAAAATTAGCAAATATATTTATTATTGTTACATTTTTATAAGTACTCGTATTGTTTACGTTAATTTCGAAAAAAAAATGCAAATTTGCACTTCAATAATTTATACTCATGCCAACAATTTCTCAAAAGGGCAGAAACATGCCTGAATCACCGATACGCAAGCTGGCTCCTTATGCTGATTTAGCAAAGAAAAAAGGACACAAGGTGTATCACTTAAACATTGGTCAACCGGATATCAAGACACCGGAAGTGGCCATCGAGGCGGTAAAAAATATTGATTTGAGTATTATAGAATACAGTCCGTCTGCCGGATATGAAAGCTATAGAAAAAAATTAGCTCATTTTTACCAGCGCCAAAATGTAAACGTTAACACAGAAGACATCATTGTTACAACTGGTGGTTCTGAAGCCTTACTTTTTGCACTGGCCACAATTACAGATCCAGGAGATGAAATCATTATCCCGGAACCTTTTTATGCTAATTATCATGCATTTGCATCTTCTACAAGTGCAACTGTAGTGCCTCTTGTTTCTACTATTGAAACGGCTTTTGCACTGCCAAGTATTGACGAAGTAGAAAAGTTAATTACGCCAAAAACAAAAGCTATTTTAATTTGTAATCCTGGAAATCCTACTGGATATTTATATTCTGAAACAGAAATTAAACAATTAGCAGAATTAATTAAAAAACACGATTTATATTTAATTGCTGACGAAGTTTACCGCGAATTTTTATACGATGGAGATGATGTGCATTTTTCTGTAATGAATCTGGAAGATGTACAGCAAAACGTAATCATGGTAGATTCTGTTTCTAAACGTTACAGTATGTGCGGTGCCAGAATTGGATGTTTGATTACTAAAAATAAAGATGTTCTGGCAACTGTTATGAAATTTGCTCAGGCGCGTTTAAGTCCGCCAACAATTGAGCAGATTGCCTGTGAAGCAGCAATTGATACGCCGCAAAGTTATTTTGACGAAGTAATTGGCGAATATAAAGAACGTCGTAACACCTTAATTTCTGAATTAAATAAAATTGAAGGTGTCATTGTAACGAAACCAAAAGGTGCTTTTTACTGTATTGCCCAGCTGCCAATTGAAGATTCTGATGATTTTGCTCAATGGCTTTTGGAAAGCTATAATTTAAACGGCGAAACTGTTATGATTGCACCCGCAAAAGGATTTTATTCTACTCCGGGAATGGGATTGAATCAGGTGCGAATTGCATACGTTTTAAACAAAAAAGATCTAATTACGGCAGTAAACATCTTAAAAGAGGCTTTACTAGTGTACAACAATAGATAAAACAAACTAAACTTAAACTCTCAAAAGACAATAACGATTCCTGTTATTGTCTTTTGTATTTTGGAACAATTTTAAATTATATCTAAAAAGGATCGATTAAATAATAAAAACGATAGAAAAGGTTTCCCATTTATTAATTATCTTTACCGCCTTAAAAAGATATACCCATTATAATAGTAGTTTTTAATGATAAATAACGAAGATTTTTTAGACGAAATAGGTGACAGTCATTTCAGCAGTAATGCAAAAAACCCTTTAAGAGAGGATGCTTTTGATATCACTGATGAAGAAAAAATAGAAAAAATTAAAAAAGATGTTGAAAACATTCTGCAGACTCTTGGAATGGATTTAACTGATGACAGCATAAAAGGTACTCCAAACCGAGTAGCTAAAATGTTTGTAAAAGAAATTTTTGGAGGTTTAAATCCTGCAAAACAGCCAAAAGCCTCAACTTTTGACAATAATTACAAATATGGCGAAATGCTGGTAGAAAAAAACATTACGGTTTATTCTACCTGTGAACACCACTTACTGCCAATTATAGGACGTGCGCACGTTGCTTATATTTCAAGCGGAAGAGTTATTGGTTTATCAAAAATGAACCGTATCGTTGAGTATTATGCTAAAAGACCTCAGGTACAAGAGCGTTTAACAATGCAGATTGTTCAGGAACTTCAAAAAGCTTTAGGAACAGAAGATGTAGCCTGCGTTATCGATGCAAAACACCTTTGTGTTAACTCAAGAGGAATCAAAGATATCGAAAGCAGTACTGTAACTTCTGAATTCGGCGGAAAATTCAAAGATCCTCAAACAAAAAGAGAATTTCTTGATTACATTAAACTAGATACACAGTTCTAAAAGTTTATTGTTTTTAGTTAATAGTTTATTGTTCTTATGGCGAAAATTGAAAAATTTGAAGATCTGGAAATCTGGAGACTTGCTCGAGAAATTTGTCAGCAAATTGAATTTCTAATTCAAAATACGAATCTAAAAACAAACTATTCTCTTAAAGATCAAATTGACAGAAGTTCTGGTTCAGTTATGGATAATATAGCCGAAGGATTTGAACGAAATGGAAATAGAGAATTCATTAATTTTCTAAGTATTGCGAAAGGATCTATTGGAGAAGTAAAATCACAATCATACAGAGCATTTGATAAAAAATTGATCAGCGAAGAACAGCATTTAAAATTAAATGAAATGGCTGAGCTTGTAAAAAACAAAATTGGAGCAATGATGAACTATTTAAACAAATGTGAAATCAAGGGTCTAAAATTCAAATAAAATTTGCCACCAAAACAATAAACAATAAACCACGAACAACAAACAATTAAGTAAAAATATGCCACTATACAGCAGTCAGCCACTAAAAATATACAATTCACTTTCGGGTGAAAAAGAAAATTTCAAACCAATCCATGAAGGAAATGTTGGAATGTATGTTTGTGGACCAACGGTTTACAGCAATGTGCATTTAGGAAACGTAAGGACTTTTATGTCTTTTGACGTGATTTTCAGGTATTTTTTACACCTTGATTATAAAGTTCGTTACGTTCGAAATATTACTGATGTTGGTCATATTGTAGATGATGTTGATGAAGGAGAGGATAAAATTGCCAAAAAAGCACGTTTAGAGCAGTTAGAGCCAATGGAAGTTGTGCAGCGTTATACTGTTGACTTTCATGACATTTTAAAAGCTTTTAACTTTTTACCGCCAAGTATTGAGCCAACAGCAACCGGACATATTATTGAACAAATCGAAATTATCAAAAAAATTATCGATACCGGAATTGGTTATGTAGCCAACGGATCTGTTTATTTTGATGTTGTAAAATATAACGAAACCAATAATTACGGCGTTTTAAGCGGCAGAAATATAGAAGATATGCTGGCCAATACCCGTGATCTTGACGGTCAGTCAGACAAAAGAAATCCGCAGGATTTTGCACTTTGGAAAAAAGCAGAACCAGAACATATCATGAGATGGCCTTCACCTTGGAGTGATGGTTTCCCTGGCTGGCACTTAGAATGTACTGCAATGAGTACTAAATATCTAGGGAATCATTTCGACATTCACGGCGGCGGAATGGATTTAAAATTCCCTCATCACGAATGTGAAATTGCTCAAAACGAAGCCTGCACAGGACAATCGCCCGTAAATTATTGGATGCACGCTAATATGCTTACGCTAAACGGGAAGAAAATGGCAAAATCTACCGGAAACAATATTTTACCGGGAGAAATTTTAAGCGGCGACAATACGATTTTAAGCAAAGCGTTTTCTGCATCAGTAACCAGATTCTTTATGCTTCAGGCACATTACAGAAGTATTTTAGATTTTTCTGATGATGCGATTACTGCTGCCGAAAAAGGATACAAAAGATTAATGGAAGCCCTTGAAGCTTTACCAGCAATAAAAGCAGGTTCTTCCAGCTCTGTTGATTTTGCAGCTTGGAAACAAGCTTGCTATGACGCCATGAATGATGATTTTAACACTCCAATTTTAATTGCACAATTATTTGAAGCTGTTCGTTATATCAATTTATTAAAAGAAGGAAAAGAAACCATTTCTGCCGAAGATTTAAAATCATTTTCAACTGCCATTAATGCATTTGTTTTTGACGTTTTAGGTTTAAGCGATGAGAAAGCAGCCGACAGTAACAACGATAAATTAGAAGGCGTTGTAAACATGCTTATCGGAATGAGAAATCAAGCCAGAGCAGATAAAAATTTCGCACTTTCTGACCAAATCCGCGATCAGCTAATTGCGCTTGGAATTCAGTTAAAAGACGGCAAAGAAGGAACAAGTTTCTCAATTTAAGAAAGAAAAAAATCTAATAAATCATGAAAGTCATTACGCCATTTGTTTTATTAGTACGCTTTTATCAAACTGCGATTTCGCCTTTTACACCTGCTTCATGCCGATTTGAACCAACGTGTTCAACGTACATGATTCAGGCGCTGCAGACTCACGGATTATTTTACGGAGGCTATTTGGGAATGAAACGAATTTTAAGCTGTCATCCGTGGGGAAGGACAGGTTACGATCCCGTTCCAGAAAAGAAATGTTCACACAAACATTAACTTTTTATAAAGATTTGCTCCGCTTTTAATATCTATTTTTACAAAATATAATAAAAAAATTACCTTATATGACACATCCTTTAAACATCGTTTGGAATCCTTCAGAAGGAATTGATTTAGGATTTTTTATGATTCGCTATTACAGTTTAATGTTCGTAATTGCTTTTGGTTTAGGCTGGTACCTAATGAAAAAGATTTTCGAACGCGAAAATGAGCCAATTGACAAATTAGATTCATTATTTGTCTGGACTGTTTTAGCAACGTTAATTGGAGCTCGTTTAGGACATGTTATATTTTATGACTGGGAATATTTTAGAAATCATTTACTTGAAATCTTCTTGCCATTCAAATTCGAACCAAAATTCGAATTCACAGGCTTTCAGGGATTAGCAAGTCACGGTGCAGCGATTGCTATTATACTGGCAATGTATTACTACAGCAAAATGATCTTAAAACGTCCGTTATTATGGATTTTAGACCGTGTAGTTATTCCGGTTGCCAGCGGTGCTATTTTTGTTCGTTTAGGAAACTTCATGAACTCAGAAATTATTGGTCATGAAACTACTTCTGCTTTTGGAATTCGTTTTTTACATGACCAGTTCAGCAAAGCAGAAGCTGTAAACGCAACACAAATTGCTAATCCAAAAGAAGCTTATAATGCCATTGCAACAAACCCAAAATTTGCTGATTTATTAGCTCAGGTTCCTGCAAAACACCCAACACAATTGTACGAAGCATTTTGCTATATTTTTGTCTTTGCTATTTTATTTTTCTTGTACTGGAAAACCAATGCAAGACTTAAATCAGGATATTTATTTGGATTGTTCCTGGTACTTTTATTTGTAGTTCGATTTATTGTAGAATTTGTAAAAGAAAGCCAGGGCGGTATCGAAGAAGAATTAGGCTTATTTTCAACAGGACAATGGTTAAGTATTCCTTTTATTATAATTGGTCTTTTCTTTATCATTAGAGCACAAAGAAATCCTTTAGCTGCTTCATAGTTTACAAAAGAAACTTTTAAAATAATAAAGTCCAGTATATTTATTTATACTGGACTTTTCTTTTATAGTAAATCTTAAAAGATATATTCCCTATTAACTTATTATCTACGGTAATTTTTAAAGCATAAAACAAACCTCTTTAATCTTAAAGATCAAAAAGGTTTTAAGTTTTAAAAACATAAATAAAACGATTATTCTACATCCAAATAGGGATTCAATATCTCCGCTAATTCATTAAGCCAATAGAAACTGTTTTCGAGTTTATTGATTTCTTGTTGAAGGGTTTCATTTTCCCTGATCAAACCTAGAGCAAGGACAAAATTAACTTGTCTGATTGCTTTTGCCATTTTTTCGGGATCAACTGTCGTGTTGAAAAAAGTGAGTAATCTTTTTTCAGTTTCTTTTGAAAGGGTGTTTGTACTCATAACTCTGTAATTTAAGGAAATATAAAACCCGTACAGCTACAGGTGTCCTACGCTTACAGAAGCGTTGCAGTTGTTTCCAATACCGCCACCATACCGCACGGGCAAAAGTTTTTTCGATTTCATGATTCTGTAATTTAGGACTGCAAATATATCAAAAAAACGCCAGCTTCAATAAGTGAGAAAAGTATTCTGTTTTGTAAAAAGACTTTTATTTTGAATGGTCATAAAATTAAAAACCCTCGACTTTAAATAAGTTCAAGGGTTTTAAAATTTTAATTATTTGCACTGAAAAACTATGATTCTCATACTGGCCCGAGCGTATCCGCTCATGAACACAATCTAAATTAATTTTACAAATTAATCTAAAACTAATTATCACGAACGGGACGGTCGTTAGCGGTATTGACTATTTTTTCATCATTTACTTTGTCTTTGCAGCTTAAAAAAAAATGTAAAAAACAAAGTAGTAGTAAGACATGTTTTTTCATAATCTAGAAATCTTCACCTCTTTTAATTTTATCTACATCAATTTCATCAATAGTATCCTCTAAAACCTGTTTCATATTTTTAATACCGAAATAATTATTCTTTATTATAATATCTTCAATTTCGGGATGCTCAACAAGCAAATCATATAATGCCCACCCTGCATTATTCCATAATTCAGGATTCTGTGATTTGTATTTAGTAATTGCAGGAACCTCAATACTTGCGATTATAGATACAATATGTGCCTTCTCAACATCATTAAACATTTTAGCTGGGTCATTACTACCATAAAATTTATTCAAATTTTTACCATATAAAGCGTAAGCATAGTCATCTAGAGCATAAATAAACCTATTGTCATTTACTTTCGTATTATTTCTGACATAATCTATCAAACCTTGCCTGATACAAAAATTATTATTTAAATCTTTTGCAAAGAAGAATATTCCAATTTTTTGACTTTTAGAAGGCTGCGAATCATTATACATTTCATAATAATCTTCTAATAATAGCTTGTTTATTCTAGGTTCTTTATCATAACCTAAAGAATTAACCAAACTTTTTAAAAAATCCTGATCATTAACCAGAAGCCAGTCTAAATCAGCTTTACTGTCATTAAATAGGTATTTGTTTCTTGCAATAATATAATCAGGGATACTAATTGAATAACTATTATTTTTTTTAATTTTTATAACATCTTCCAAAAATAACATTGGAATGATGAAATTATATTTTTTAATAACAAATTGATTATTTACATCAAATTCAAATTCAAATTGATCAAGAGTAGAGGATTTTCTATCAAATTTATTTGTAAAAATTGTGGTAAATGCACTGTATTTTTTTACTTTATTATCTTTTACCAACTCTTTTATCCTGTTTTCAAATTCATCATTTGGCAAAATCTTATACCCTGCATTTTTTAAACCATGTTCTACAAATGGCAAAAGAGCGAGAAGATCTTTTTCTGAAGGCAAATAAGGATTATCTGGTCGATAATCTATATAGTTTGCATTTTTCTGGAGCTTTATTAAGTTTTTTATTTCTGCAACATCAATATTTAAAGTATCTTTTTTT
>PJTO01000071.1_pt1 | contig 158456 bp, 150 predicted proteins | sample 1512101 | NCBI WGS metagenome assembly PJTO01 (sample SAMN08177690, study PRJNA422409) | Soil metagenome, whole genome shotgun sequencing project. | reverse complement strand
AGTCCGAGTTCTTCTACCTGAACAAGTTCGATAGCGTTGACCAGTTACAGGATGGACTGGCCGAATACATCCACTACTACAATCACGACCGTATCAAACTCAAACTAAAAGGGCTGAGCCCTGTGCAATACAGGACTCAGCCCTTGGCAGCCTAACTAACTGTCCAACTTTTTGGGGTCAGTTCAAAGCGGCCGGTTTTCATGTCGTGCTCAGCCTGATCAGGCCGGGTTCGACTTCCAGGTCTTCTTCGGTCCGAAGGCCTTGACGGCGAACAGCGCGCTGGCCAGGCCCACGACCAGGGCGGCGCCGCTGCCGCCGAAGCCGACCGCGTGTTCCTTGGCCAGCTTGCCGGCCTTCGGCCCCACCAGCTGCATGCGGCGGCGGGTCATCTGGGCGCCCAGCTCGGACAGGGCCTCGCGGCTCAGCTTGGCCTCGGCGTGCGGCAGCAGGGTGGTTTCCTCGTCGGCCACGTGGTGCATCACATCGCGCATCAGTTCCATCACCAGCTTGTCGTGGCGCGGGTCGGAGCCGCTGGTGCGGCGCAGTTCGGCGATCAGGCGGCGCATTTCCATGTGCTCGGGCTCGGCCTTGTGCATGAAGGGCTCGCCGCTATCGCGCTGACGCATCACCGGGTAGAAAATCTCTTCCTCGAGGGTCGCGTGGATTTCCAGCGCGTCGCAGATGGTGTCGGCCAGCGCCTTCTTGACGCGCGGCGGCTTGTCCTTTTCGTACTGGTGGAAAGTGACCATCACGTGCGAATGGTCGAAGCGGATCATGTTGGTAATCGTCGGGCTCAGCTTATTCAGATTAAACATCGTTACCCCCTTTGTGGTCATATATTCAACATGGTAGTGCTGTGCCGCTCGTCTTTACTGTAGGAGCGCGCGCCGCGCCCCTGTCGGCCCTGGCCGCAGACCGGCGCGCGTCCAGGCCCGCATCCTCGATGGACGCGCAAAACTGGTCCGATACATACTCTTATTTATCAGTTTCAACATTTCCATCAAGTTCATTAATTGTCGCTCTAGTCCTACAAGGCCACGCGCGAACACCTGATCCTCACTGCCGGGTCAAACTGCCAACATGAGATATACGGTTACCGGCCACTGCCGGTGCCATTGGACGGCGACGCCCCAGCGCGCCCAATGACTCATCATCGGAGGAATTGTCCATGTTTGCACACAATAAACGCTTGCAGTACACGGTCCGCGTCAGCGAACCGAATCCAGCCCTGGCTAACCTGATGCTGGAACAGTTCGGCGGCCCGCAGGGCGAACTCGCCGCTGCCATGCGCTACTTTACCCAGGCTGTTTCGGAAGACGATCCGGGCCGCAAGGACATGCTGTTCGACATCGCCACCGAGGAACTCAGCCACCTCGAGGTGATCGGCCACATCGTCGCCATGCTGAACAAGGGCGCCAAGGGCCGCCTGGCCGAGGCGGTGGACAGCGAAGCCGACATGTACAAGGCCATCACCGGGCCGGGCAACGATAGCCACATCACCCAGGTGCTGTACGGCGCCGGCACCCCGCTGGTCAATTCCGCCGGCGTGCCCTGGACCGCGGCCTACATCGACTCGATCACCGAGCCGACCGCCGACCTGCGTTCCAACATCGCCGCCGAGGCGCGCGCCAAGATCGTCTACGAGCGCCTGATCGCGCTCACCGACGACCCCGGCGTGAAGGAAGCGCTGGGCTTCCTGATGACGCGCGAAGTGGCGCACCAGAAGTCCTTCGAGAAGGCCTTGTACGCCATCGAGCCGAACTTCCCGGCAGGGAAAATGCCGGCCGACCCGCGCTTTGCCAGCGTGTACTACAACATGTCGCAGGGCCCGGGCGAGATGCGCGGCCCCTGGAACCAGGGCGCCGACTGGGACTTCGTCACCGATCGCGAGAAGCAGATGGCGGTCGACGGCGGCTCGGGCGAGGCCGAAGTGGCCCTGCCGAGCGGCGACATCGACATCCTGAAACAGATGGCGATGCGCACCATGTCCGACCCGATGTCCTCGCCGCGCACCGGCGCCGAACTCGGTATGAGCATGCAGTCGGCCGGCGGTGGTACGATGGCAGGACAGTCCGGCAGCGCCATGGGTAGCGCCGAGCTCGGCTCGAAAGGCGGCCAGCTCGACGACACTGGCATGAGCAAGCCCCAGGACAAGGGCACCGCCAAGGGCATGAAGGCAATGAAGAAGTAAGCACGCGTCGCGCGGCCTGCCCAGGCCGGCCGCGCGGTATTTCTTAGGGTTTGCATGGATACGAATGCTGACAAAGCGCATGACAACCGGCTCATCGCAGTGCGCACCCTGCTGCGCGCGCTGACTTTCCGCCGCGTCGTCGGCTTCCTCATCTGCGGCGTTGGCTGCATCCTCCTGCTCGGCAGCCTGGCCGAACAGATCATGAACGCGAATCCCAAGATGCGCCTTGCCCTGCTGGGCGGCGGCACCGCCGCGGCGGCCACCGCGCTGGGCACCTTGCCGGTCCTGTTCGCACAGAATTTCTCGAAACGCAGCTACGACTGCTTCCTCGGTTTCGGCGCCGGCGTGATGCTCGGCGCGACCGCGTTTTCGCTCGTGATCCCGTCCATTGCCGCGGCCAAGGCCGCCGGCGCCGGGAGCTGGGAAGCGAGCCTGATGACCGGCGCCGGGATCATGGCGGGGGCGGGCGCGATCCTGCTGCTCGGCCGCGCCGTGCAGTCCGACGCCATCCTCGACCGGGGCGATGCCGGCGTGTCGATTCGCCGCGCCTGGCTGTTCGTCTGGGCCGTGGCCCTGCACAACCTGCCCGAAGGGATGGCGATCGGCGTCGGCTACGCCGGCATCGACATCGAAAAGGCCAATGCGCTGGCCACCGGGATCTCGATCCAGGACGTCCCGGAAGGCCTGGTGGTGGCGCTGGCCCTGCGCACGGTCGGCTACGGCCGCCTGACCGCGGTCGGCCTGGGCGTCGTCTCCGGCCTGATCGAGCCGGTGGCGGCCGCCTTCGGCGTCGCGCTGATCGGCATCGCCGGCGGCTTGCTGCCCTTTGCGCTGGCGGCGGCGGGCGGAGCGATGCTGCTGGTGATCGTCAACGACGTGATTCCCGAATACCGCCAGAACGGCAACGGCACCTTCGCCAGCATCGCCCTGGTGTTCGGCTTCATCCTGATGACGGTGCTCGATACGGCGCTGGCGTGATGGTCCAGGGCGGGCCCGTGGGCGCGAATCGCGTGCCCAGCTCCCGGCACAGCGTCTCCATGCGGCGCCCGATCCAGTCGGCCTGCGCGGCATTCGCGCGGCTGCTGCGGCAGCGCGCGATGAACAGTGGATGCAGCAGGATCCGGCGCAGCGCGCCGCCCGCGAGTTCCAGCTCGAACAGCAGCTGGTGATCGTTGCGGAAGTCCGGGTCGACATAGTAATCGTCGACCAGGTCGCCGGCTGCGTACAGGATCGGGCAGCCCTGGTACAGTTCGATTCCCTGGAACACGTGGGCGCTGTGGCCGAACACGATTTTCCAGCCCATGTCGATGGCGCCACGGCCCAGGCGGCGCATTAGCGGGGCCGGATGCCACACGAAGTTGGGCCCCCAGTGCAGCGACAGGACCGGCCAGGCGACGTGAGCTTTCTTCAGGGGCCTCAAGGCCTGTTCGAATGCGGCCAGCGCGCCGGCTTCGTCCATCATGTCGAGCCAGGCGATGCCGGCGCGATCCGGCCTGGCGGCGAAATCGCGCTGGTGGTCGCAGAAGGCCGCCATCCCGACCCGCAGTCCCGTGCATTCGACGATCGCCGACGCCAGCGCGGCGCGCAAGTCGCGGCCGGCGCCAGCGTGCTTGATCCCGTGCCGGTCGAGCCGTTCACGTGGGACCCAGGTGCCGGACGAACCAGTCGGCAGCGGCCTGGGCGACTTCGTCGAGCTTGCCCGGTTCTTCGAACAGATGGGTGGCGCCGCGAATGACCAGCAGGCGCTTGTCGCAGCGCAGTTCGGAAAGCGCCTGGCGGTTCAGGTCCACCACCACGCCATCGTCGCCGCCGACGATCAGGAGCGTGGGGGCGACGACGGCGGCCAGCGCCGCCGGGCCGGCCAGGTCGGGACGCCCGCCGCGCGACACGACCGCCGCGATCCCCGAGCCGTCGCGCGCCGCCAGCTGCAAGGCCGCAGCCGCGCCGGTGCTGGCGCCGAACAGGCCGAGCGACAGGGGCGCGGTGAGCGGCTCGGTGCCGAGCCAGGAGGCGGCCTGCCCGAGTCGGTCGGTCAGCAGGGCGATGTCGAAGCGGTTTTCGTAGCTGCGCTCTTCGTGTGCGCTGAGCAGGTCGAGCAGGAGGGTGCCGATCCCGGCATCGCTCAGGCGTGCGGCGACCAGGCCATTGCGCGGACTGTGGCGGCTGCTGCCGCTGCCGTGCGCGAACAGCACCATGCCGATCGGACTCGCCGGAAGCTCGAGCATGCCCTCCATCCGGGCCGCGCCGGCTGCGATCGTGACCAATTCCTTGCGTGTCATGGCGCCCTCCGTGTGACTGGAAGCTTTGACCTGCTCTGATGGCGAAGATTCACCGAGGATTTTGTATGCTGCGCTTGACTTCGGAAATATGATAGGCGTAATATGACAGCCATCATATTTCGGAGGCGCCATGAACACTTCAGCCAAGGCCAGCAAGCGCGAGCAGTCCCATCATCGCATCGTCGAGGCGGCCAGCCGGGCCGTGCGGCGCCACGGTTACGCCGGCGTCGGCGTGGCCGAGGTGATGAAGGAGGCCGGCCTGACCCATGGCGGCTTCTACGCCCATTTCGAGTCGCGCGATGCCTTGCTGGTCGAGGCGATCGAACATGCCGGCGCCATCAGCAGCGCCGTGCTGGACGAGCGCATTGCCGCGCGCACGCTGGAGACCGGCAATGCCCTGCAGGCGCTGATCGAGCTCTACTTGTCCGACGAGCACCTCGCGCATCCGGAGCATGGCTGCGTGGTCGGCGCGCTGGCGAGCGAAATGCCGCGCCAGGAGGAGCCGGTGCGCATCGCCTCAGCGCAGCGCGTCGACCGCCTGGTGCGCCGGGTTGCGTCGGCCTTGCCGGAAGGCGCCGACCCATCCCTTGCCGGTGTGATTGCCGGCACCCTGGTGGGCAACCTGCAGCTGGCCCGCATTCAGGGCGACAACGCTGAGGGCAGGGCGGCGCTGGCTGCCGCCCGCCAGTCGCTGGTGGCCTTGTTCGCCTCTCGTCCTGCCTGACGTCGTCGGCCACCGGTAAAAGGGTGGCCAAGTTCGATGCCAAAATATGATTCAATTCATATGATGAGCATCATTTTTTTGAATCATAATATGATGATCATCATATGAAGGCCATCATATTTCCCTATTCGTCCTTCTGACCCGAAAGGAAATGCCATGCACATCCAGAATGCCACCGTACTCGTCACCGGCGCCAACCGCGGCCTTGGCGCCGAATTCGCGCGCCAGGCCCTGGCGCGCGGGGCGAAAAAGGTCTATGCCGCGGCGCGCAAGCCGGAATCTGTCACGCTGGAAGGCGTCGTCCCGGTGCGGCTGGACGTCACCGACGCCGCGGCCGTGGCGAGGCTGGCCGCGGAGTTGGGCGACGTCGACCTTGTCGTCAACAATGCCGGGGTAGCGGGTACCGGGAGCGTGCTGGCCGAGGATGGCGAGGAGGCGCTGCGCTGGATGCTGGAAACGAACGTATTCGGCATCCTGAACATGAGCCGGCACTTCGCCCCGGTATTGCAGCGCAATGGCGGCGGCGCTTTCGTAAACGTGCTGTCGGTCGCGAGCTGGAAAAGCAATCCGGCGCTGGCGGGCTACGCCGTGACGAAGGCGGCCGCCTGGAACCTCACCAATGGGGTGCGGGATGCGCTGCGCGCGCAGGGCACACAGGTGCTGGGCGTACACGTCGGAATGATCGACACCGACCTGACCCGTGGTTTCGACCTGCCCAAGCAGGCGCCCCGCGCCGTGGTTGCGCGCACTTTCGCCGCGCTCGAGACGGGCGCCGCCGAGGTGCTGGTCGATGAGTTCACGCGCGCCGTCAAGCAGGGCTTGATTGCCGAACCGCCGCTGTACACGCTGGCCTGACGTTCCGGCAAATAAAAACGCCCCGGGCGTCAGGCGCCGCGGGGCGTTTTCACGTCTGGCTTGAAAAACTCAGTCGCGGATCTCCAGTGCGCGGTTCAGGCTCAGTGCAGCCAGCGAGCCGACCGCACCCGACAGCAGGTACAGCGACACATAGCCCAGGCCGAAGTGCGCCGACAGTCCCAGTGCGACCAGCGGGGCGAAGGCCGCGCCGACCAGCCAGGCCAGGTCCGAGGTCAGGGCCGCGCCGGTGTAGCGGTACTGCTGCTTGAAGTTCGCGGTCACCGCCCCGGCCGCCTGGCCGTAGGACAGGCCCAGCAGCGCGAAGCCGACCAGGATGAAGGTATTCTGGCCGGTGACGCCGCCATCCATCAGCGAAGGCACGGCGAGCGAGAACAGGCCGATCAGCACGGCCAGGGTGCCGAGGGTGGTGCGGCGGCCGACCCGGTCGGCGATGAAGCCGGAGGCGAAGATTGCCAGCACCGCCAGGCCGGCGCCCCACATCTGGACCACCAGGAACTCGTCCATCGGGCGGGTATCGTAGAGCTGGATCCAGGACAGCGGGAACACCGTCACCAGGTGGAACAGGGCGTAGCTGGCCAGGGCGGCCAGGGCGCCGATGGCGATATTGCTGCCCTGCGATTTCACCAGTTCGCCGACCGGGGCCGGGTCGAGCTCGTGGGCGTCGAGCAGGCGCGAATACTCGCTGGTCGAGACCAGGCGCAAACGGGCGAACAGGGCCACGATGTTGATCGCGAAGGCGCAGAAGAACGGGAAGCGCCAGCCCCACACCAGGAAGTCGTCCTGCGACAGGTTGGCAAGCAGGTAGGCGAACAGGCCGGCGGCGATCAGGAAGCCGACCGGGGCCGCCAGCTGGCCCAGCATGGCGTAGAAGCCGCGCTTGTTTTCCGGCGCGCTCAGTGCCAACAGCGAGGGCAGGCCGTCCCAGGAGCCGCCCTGGGCGACGCCCTGGCCGATGCGCATCAGGGACAGGATGACGATCGCCGCCACGCCGATCCGGTCATACGAGGGCAGGAAGGCGATCACGCAGGTGCTGGTGCCCATCAGGAACAGGGCAACCGTCAGCTTGATTTCGCGGCTGAAGCGGGTCTGCAGCCACATGAACACCACGGTGCCGAGGGGGCGCGCGATGAATGCGAACGAAAAAACGATAAACGAGTAGAGTGTCGCTTCAAGCCGGTCGGCCCAGGGGAAAAAGACCGCTGGGAACACTAGTACTGAAGCAATTGCGTAGACGAAGAACTCGAAATATTCCGAGGCGCGGCCAATGACCACGCCGACGGCAATTTCTCCCGGGTGGATTTCGCCGTCCCGGGCGTTGATGTTGCGAGCCCCGCTGGTAGGGTGGGTGATGGGAGCGGCACCTGCGCCGCCGTACGTCGTCGTGCTTTGCATATCTTCGTCTCCTTGGGGTCAACACGGCCTGCAGCAGCTCGAACGTCGCACCCCGTTTTCTATTGTATTTTCCGACAATGCCAGCAATGTCGTAATTGCAATATAGCAAGGGTGGGACAAAGTGTCCAATGGTTGCCGTAGGCCGTTGGCGTTACAGTAGCATGTTCTTATTCCCATGTAACGTTAGATACCTAGCATGATTCCTAAAATTGTCCGCCGCGGACTCCCATTACTTCCGCTTGCAGCGCTCGCCGGCTGCAACACGGTCGTCATGAATCCCACCGGCGATATTGCAAAACAGCAGGCAGACCTGATTACCATTTCTGTCCTGCTCATGTTGATCATCATCGTCCCGGTGATGATCCTGACGGTCCTGTTCGCATGGCGCTATCGCAAGGGCGCGAACGCGAAATACGAACCGGACTGGGACCACTCGACCAAGCTCGAGCTCGTGATCTGGGGCGCGCCCCTGCTCATCATCATCGTCCTCGGCCTGATCACCTGGGTCTCGACCCACAAGCTGGATCCCTATCGTCCGCTCGACCGCCTCGACGAGAACCGTCCGATCCCGGCCTCGACCAAGCCGCTCGAAGTGCAGGTCGTGGCGCTCGACTGGAAGTGGCTGTTCATCTATCCGGAGCAGGGCATCGCTTCGGTGAACGAACTGGTCACCCCGGTGGACGTGCCGATCCGCTTCAAGATCACCTCGTCGACCGTGATGAACACCTTCTACATCCCGACGCTGGCCGGCATGATCTACGCGATGCCGGGCATGGAGACGACCCTGAACGCCGTGTTGAACAAGCCGGGCGACTACAAGGGCCTGTCCGCCAACTTCAGCGGCGAGGGCTTCTCGCACATGCACTTCGCCTACAAGGGCGTGACCGGCGGCGAATTCGACGCCTGGGTGCAGAACATGAAGTCCAAGCCGGGCCTGCTGGACCGCGCCGACTACCTGGCCCTGGAGAAGCCGTCCGTGCGTGAGCCGGTGCGCTACTACGGCCAGGTGGAAACCGCGCTGTTCAACCGCATCCTGAACCGCTGCGTGGCCGAAGGCAACGTCTGCATGAACGAGCAGATGTCCCAGGACCACAAGCGCAACGCGATCGCGGCCGCGGCCAAGCGCCTGCCGAGCAAGGCCCAGCTGGAGCAGATGGCCCAGCTGGCGGAAGCGGAAATGTGCATCACGCCGGAAGCCGGTGGCCCGGCCGTCGGCATTCCTAACAATTCTGTGAAGAAGTAATCATGCAAGACTCTCTCGACCTGACGAAGCTACTCTTCGGTCGGCTCAGCTGGGACGCGATTCCGTTCCACGAACCGATCCTGATCGCGACCTTCGCCGGCGTGATCGTCGGTGGCCTGGCCCTGGTGGCCCTGATCACCTACTTCCGCCAGTGGGGCAACTTGTGGCACAACTGGTTTACCAGTATCGACCACAAGAAAATCGGTATCATGTACATGATCCTCGGCATCATCATGTTCCTGCGCGGCTTTGCCGACGCACTGATGATGCGCGCCCAGCAGGCCTTCGCCTTCGGCGCCAACAAGGGCTTCCTGCCGCCGGACCACTACGACCAGATCTTCACCGCCCACGGCGTGATCATGATCTTCTTCGTGGCGATGCCGTTCGTGACGGGCCTGATGAACTACGTCGTGCCGCTGCAGATCGGCGCCCGCGACGTGGCTTTCCCGTTCCTGAACAACTTCTCCTTCTGGATGACCACCATGGGCGCCGTGCTGGTCATGGCCTCGCTGTTCGTGGGTGAATTCGCACGTACCGGCTGGCTGGCCTATCCGCCGCTGTCGGGCATCCTGGCAAGTCCGGGGGTCGGGGTCGACTACTACATCTGGTCATTGCAGATCGCGGGGGTAGGTACCTTGCTATCCGGGGTCAACCTGATCGTCACCATCGTCAAGATGCGCGCTCCCGGCATGGGCCTGATGAAGATGCCGGTGTTCGTCTGGACCTCGCTGTGCACCAACATCCTGATCGTGATCACCTTCCCGATCCTGACCGCCGTGCTGGCCATGCTGGGCATGGACCGCCTGTTCGACACCGCGTTCTTCACGAACGACCGTGGCGGCAACGCGATGATGTACGTGAACCTGATCTGGATCTGGGGCCACCCCGAGGTCTACATCCTGATCCTGCCGGCCTTCGGCATCTTCTCGGAAGTCGTCTCGACCTTCTGCGGCAAGCGCCTGTTCGGCTATACCTCCATGGTCTATGCAACCTGCGTGATCATGGTCCTGTCCTACCTGGTGTGGCTGCACCACTTCTTCACCATGGGTTCCGGTGCGAGCGTCAACTCCTTCTTCGGGATCACGACGATGATCATCTCGATCCCGACCGGCGCGAAGATCTTCAACTGGCTGTTCACCATGTACCGCGGCCGTATCCGCTTCGAACTGCCGATGATGTGGACCGTGTCCTTCATGCTGACCTTCGTCATCGGCGGCATGACCGGCGTGATGCTGGCCATCCCGGCGGCCGACTTCGTGCTGCACAACTCGCTGTTCCTGATCGCGCACTTCCACAACGTGATCATCGGCGGCGTCGTGTTCGGCCTGTTCGCCGGCTTCAACTACTGGGCTCCGAAGATGTTCGGCGTCAAGCTCAACCAGTTCTGGGGCCACGTGTCCTTCTGGCTGTGGTCGATCGGCTTCTGGGTCGCGTTCACCCCGCCGTACATCCTGGGCTTCATGGGCGTCACCCGCCGCATGAGCCACTTCGAAGATCCGTCGATCCAGTGGCTGTTCCAGATTTCGCTGGTCGGCACCCTGATGATCGCCGGCGGTATCGGCGCCCTGCTGCTGCAGTGCTTCTTCACCTGGAAAGACCGCGCCAAGCTGCGTGACGTCACCGGCGACCCGTGGGATGGCCGTACCCTGGAGTGGGCGACCTCGTCGCCGCCGCCGGACTACAACTTCGCGTTCACCCCGGTGGTGCATGACAACGACACCTTCGCCGACATGAAGAAGAACGGCTACCAGCGTCCGCTGAAGGACTTCGTGCCGATCCACATGCCCAAGAACACCTGGGCCGGCTTCGTCATCTCGGCACTGTCGGCTGTGGTGGGCTTCGGGATCATCTGGCACATGTGGCTGCTGGTCGCCGTGTCCTTCGTCGCCATGATGGCCGCGATCATCATCCACACGTTCAACTACAAGCGCGATTTCTACATCCCGGCGGAAGAAGTGGCCCGCACCGAGGAAGCGCATACCCGTCTGATGAAGAGCTACGTCTGAAACGATTATGGCAAATAATGTAACCATGAACGGCGGCCTGACCGCCGACGAGGTGACCGCGCGCTACATGGTGCGCGAGCACCATCCTGAGCACGGCACCCTGCTGGGCTTCTGGATCTACCTGATGAGCGACTGCCTCATCTTCGCGTCCCTGTTCGCCACCTATGCGGTGCTGGGCCGTAACTACGCCGGCGGTCCGACCGGCGCCGAGCTGTTCGACCTGACGCTGATCGCCATTAACACCGGCTTCCTGCTGCTGTCGTCGATCACCTTCGGTATCGCGATGATCTCGGCCCAGGCCAAGAAGCTGGGCGCGACGCTGCTGTGGATGGGCGTCACCGGCCTGCTGGGCGCGGCCTTCCTGTCGCTGGAAATCTATGAGTTCCTGCACCTGATCCACCAGGGCGCCGGTCCGCAGCGCAGCGGCTTCCTGACCGCGTTCTTCGCGCTGGTCGGCACCCACGGCCTGCACGTGCTGTTCGGCGCGATCTGGCTGGTGACCCTGATGGTCCAGCTGGCAAAGCACGGCATCACGACCGAGAACTTCCGCCGCCTGCAGTGCCTGTCGCTGTTCTGGCACTTCCTGGACGTCGTCTGGATCGGCGTGTTCACCTTTGTCTACCTGATGGGAGTGCTGCCATGAGCGAACACATCCACCACCACGAGCATGACCACGACGGCCATACCAGCTTCGTGACCCATTACTCGATGAAGGACTACGCGATCGGCTTCGTGCTGTCGCTGATCCTGACCGCGATCCCGTTCTGGCTCGTCATGGGCAACGTGCTGCCGCCGGAGACGACGAAGTACGTGATCATGGGCTTCGCGGCCGTCCAGTTCGTCGTGCAGATGATCTACTTCCTGCACATGAACTCGAAGTCGGAAGGCGGCTGGAACATGATGGCGCTGATCCTGACCGTGGTCCTGCTGGTCATCGTGCTGGCCGGTTCGATCTGGGTCATGGCACACATGAACGCCAACATGATGCCGGCCATGGGTGGGGCAAGCGACACCACCCACGGCATGCACGACATGCAGTAAATGCAGCACCCGCGCGACCAGCAAGCAGTGCCGCCGACGCATCCTCCACGCAGCGCCTTCGCGCGCCGCGTGCTGGGAGTGGCGGCCCTGCTGCTGGCCGCGCTGTTTTTGGCTTTGGGAACCTGGCAGGTGGTCCGCCTGCAATGGAAACTGGACCTGATCGAACGCGTCGAATCGCGCGTTCACGCGGAGCCCGTCGCGCCGCCGCCGCCTGCCCGCTGGGCGCAGGTGAGCAAGGAATCCGACGAATACCGGCGCGTACGCCTTGCCGGGCACTACCTCTACGAATTCACCGCTCCCGTCCAGGCTGTTTCCGAGCTGGGCGCGGGGTTCTGGCTGCTCACGCCTCTGTGCACGGCGGAGGGCCATATCGTCTTCATCAACCGCGGCTTCATTCCTGCCGCCGACAACAAACCCGGGACCTATCCCGCCCGCCGTGCCGCCGCCGATCCCTGCGCGAACGGTGGGGAAGGGGTCGAGGTCACGGGCCTGCTGCGCATCAGCGAACCAGGCGGCGGCTTCCTGCGCGAGAACGATCCGGCGAACAACCGCTGGTTCTCGCGCGACGTGCAGGCGCTGGCCGCCGCGCGCGGCCTGCAGGGGGGCGCACCGAACGGCGCTCCTGTGGTCGCGCCGTTCTTTGTCGATGCCGGGAAAAACCAGGATCCGCCAGCTGCGCCCGAGCGCGCCGTCGGCGGCCTGACCGTGGTCTCCTTCGTCAACAATCACCTCGTCTATGCCCTTACCTGGTATGCGCTGGCCCTGATGGTGCTGGTTGCATGGTGGTGGGTCAGCCGTCATGGCGCTACAATGCGCGACGATGACTGACGCTACCCCACGGGCATGATCCAGAACCCCCTCGATTTCTTCGCCAAGGCGGCCCGCAGCTCGCCCCAGGCGGCCGCCGCGAACGTCGAGTTCGCCGCCGGCCACAAGAACATGCTGCAGCTGATCGAGCTGCGCTGGATCGCCGTGATCGGCCAGGTCACGACCATCGCCGCGGCGATCCTGATCTTCGGGATCGAGCTGCCGCTGCTGCCCATGCTGCAGGTGCTGGCCTGCCTGATCGCCTTCAACGTGGCCAGCCACCTGCGCTGGCACGAGCGCCGGCCGGTGTCGAACAGCGAGATGTTCATGGCCCTGCTGGTGGACGTGGCCAGCCTGACCGTGCTGCTCTACCTGTCGGGCGGCATCACCAATCCCTTCGCCTTCCTCTACCTGCTGCAGGTGATCCTGTCGGCGGTGCTGCTGGAAGCGCTGTGGACCTGGACCATCGTCCTGATCACCATCGCCTGCATGGCCGGCCTGGCCATGTATGCCCAGCCGCTCGCGCTGCCGTTCGACCATGCGCGCGGGATCTCCAGCCTCTACATCCAGGGCCTGCTGGTGTGCTTCGCGCTCAACGCGGCGCTGCTGGTGATGTTCATCTCGCGCATTTCCGACACCCTGCGCGACAAGGCCGCCCAGCTCGCGGCGCTGCGCCAGCAGGCGGTCGAAGAAGAACATATCGTACGCATGGGCCTGCTGGCCTCCGGCGCCGCCCACGAACTGGGCACGCCGCTGGCCACGGTCTCGGTGATCCTGGGCGACTGGAAGCGCATGCCGCAGTTCCGCAACGACCCCGACCTGCTGGAGGAAATCACCGAGATGCAGACCCAGCTCCAGCGCTGCAAGGCCATCGTCAGCGGCATCCTGCTGTCGGCAGGCGAAGCGCGCGGCGAATCGGCGGTACGCACCACCGTGCGCAGCTTCCTCGACGGCGTGGTGAACAGTTGGCGCGGGAGCCGTCAGGTAGCGAGCTTCCAGTACAATAACCGTATCCTGGAGGACAGGCCGGTCGCGTCCGATTCGGCGCTGAAGCAGACCATCGACAACCTGCTCGACAATGCGCTCGAGGCCTCGCCCGACTGGGTCGGCCTGGACGCCATGATCGAGGACGGCATCCTGCACGTGATGGTCACCGACCGCGGGCCGGGCTTCGCGCCGGGCATGCTCGGCCAGATCGGCAAGCCCTACCAGTCGACCAAGGCCAAGCCGGGGCGCGGCCTGGGCCTGTTCCTGGCCGTGAACGTGGTGCGCAAGCTGGGCGGTTCGGTGGTCGCCGCCAACCGGGCGGAGGGCGGCGCGCAGGTCAGCCTGCGGCTGCCGCTGGCAAGCATCGAACTGGAAGAGGAAGGCATTTGACAGACACTACTGAGCGCCTGCTGCTCATCATCGAAGACGACGAGGCGTTCGCGCGCACCCTGAGCCGCTCGTTCGAGCGGCGCGGCTACCGGGTGCTGGTCGCATCGGGCCAGGAGGAAGCGGCGGCCTTGCTGGCGGCGCATACGCCCGGCTACGCGGTGGTCGACCTGAAGCTCAAGGGCAACAGCTCGGGACTGGCCTGCGTGCAGCTGCTGCACGAGCACGACCCGGACATGCTGATCGTGGTGCTGACCGGCTTCGCCAGCATCGCCACCGCTGTGGAAGCGATCAAGCTGGGCGCGGTGCAATACCTGGCAAAGCCGTCCAACACCGACGACATCGAGGCCGCCTTCGGGCACGTCGCCGGCAACACCGACGTCGAGGTCAGCAACCGTTCCACGTCCATCAAGACGCTGGAGTGGGAGCGCATCCATGCGGTGCTGGCCGAGACCGACTTCAACATCTCGGAAGCGGCGCGCCGCCTCGGGCTGCACCGGCGCACGCTCGCGCGCAAGCTCGAGAAGCAGCGGGTGAAGTAGGGATCAAGCCATGAAATCGCGTCTGCTGCCGGCCTGCCTGGCCCTGTCGCTTGCCGCCCCGGCGCTGCAGGCCGCCGATCCTGTCGCTGCCGGCAAGGCCGCCTTCCAGCGCTGCGCCAACTGCCACCAGGTCGGGCCCGGCGCGCGCAGCAATTTCGGCCCGCAGCTCAACGGCATCCTCGGCCGCCGCGCCGGCTCCGCCGCCGATTTCGACTATTCGCCCGCGCTCAAGAAGGCCGGCTTTGTCTGGAACGAAAAGAACCTGGCCGCCTTCCTGCGCGACCCGGACGAGGTCGTTCCAGGCAACAAGATGCGTTTCTGGGGCTTGCGCAGCGAGCGCCAGATCGCCGACCTGCTGTCCTACCTGCGCGCGCATCCGGCAGCGCCCGCCGGCGCCCGGTAGGCCGAGATGGTCCGGGAGCCTGGAACGGTGCGCGCGATCGCCGTGCGCGGGTCCGGCACGCCGGCGCCGGCAAGCGTCGAGCGCGTCGAAGCCATGGCCGGCCGCGGCCTGGCCGGCGACATCCACGCCGATGCGCGTTCGCCACGGCAGGTGCTGCTTGCCGGGACAGCCGCCTATGACACCCTGGCGCTGCCGCCGCACTCCCTGCGCGAAAACCTGCTGCTCGACCTCGACACCGCCGGCATGGCCTCCGGCACAGTACTGCGCATCGGCGTGCAAGTGCGGCTGCGCCTGAGCTTCCAGTGCGAAGCCTGCGGCAGCCTGGAGCAGCACGCGCCCGGCCTGACGCGCGCCATTGGCGCGAGGCGAGGCATCCTGGCCCGGGTGCTGGCGGGCGGCGAGATCGGCGTCGGCGATCCGGTGGTCGTGCTGGAAGAGCGCTTGCCCGTGATGCCGGAAGACTGGCGCGAGCGCGTGGCCCGCGTGATCGAGGCGGTGCCGCCGGGACAGGTGATCGGCTACGCCGACCTGGCCCATGTGGCCGGCGTCCAGTCGAGCTATTGCCGGGCCTTTCCGCGCCTGCTCGCCCGGCTCGGGCCAGCGTATGCGGCCAGGGCGGTATCGGCCCGCGCCGAGGCGGACCTGCCGCGCTGGGATGGTACCGGCTTTCATGCGCAGGCCGAGGCCTAGCCCTAGCCCCCCAGCTTGCTGAGGGAGTACGCGGCCAGGAAGCCTGCCACCGTGATCAGGCCGGCGAAATCGTGGGTTTCCTCGAAGGCCTCAGGAATCATGGTATCGACCAGCATGGCCAGTATGCCGCCGGCCGCCACTGCGGTGGTGGCCGCCACCACCTGCGGCGAGAAGTGGCGAAACACCGCGTAGCCGAGTAGGGCGGCGACGCCGGAGGCCAGGGCAATGCCGCCCCAGATCCCGAAGATGTAACGCGCGGAGCGCCCGGCGCGCTTCATGCCGGCGGCACTCGACAGGCCTTCCGGAATGTTGGACAGGAAGATCGCCGCCACCGCGACCAAGCTGACGCCGCGCCCGCCCAGCATCGACAGGCCGATGACGATCGATTCCGGGATCCCGTCGAGCAGGGCGCCGACCGCGATCGCCGTACCGCTGCCGCCGTTCTCGCTGGCCGGGGGCTGGCATCCGGAGCGCTTGCGGTGGCGCGCGCCGCGGTGCGACAGCCACCAGTTGGCCAGCGTGTACACCGCGGCGCCGCCCAGGAAGCCCGTCGCCGTCGAGGCGAATCCGCCGGTGTGGAAGGCATGCTCCATCAGTTCAAAGGAAAGCGCCGAGATCAGGACGCCGCTGCCGAAGGCCATGACGGCGGCGATCAGGCGCTGCGGCACCGCGAGCCGGTAACCGGCGGCGGCGCCCGCCAGCAGCGCGCCGCCTGCCAGCAATCCCCACAATCCCGCCTGCAGCCATATCGGCAATGCCATACGTCCTCCCCGCGCATTGTCAGATTGTAAGCACAGTAAGCCTGCTTTGAGGCACAATTGCGCTCTTTGCAAGAAAAACACCATGAAAATTCGCCTATCGACCGAATCCGACACCGCCGCCTTGGCGGATATCTGGCGCGCCAGCGTGCGCGCCACCCATGACTTCCTGCTCGACGCTGACTTCCGCGAGATCGACACCCTGGTCGCCGAACACTACCTGCCGGCCACCCGCGTATGGGTCGCGCTGGACGAGACCGGCCGCGCCTGCGGTTTCCTGGGACTGAGCGGCGCTCACGTGGACGCCTTGTTCATCGACCCGGCCAGCCGCGGCCAGGGAGCAGGGCGCCGCTTGCTGGCGCATGCCGAAAGCATCGCCGGACGCCTTACGGTCGACGTCAACGAGCAGAACCTGCAGGCGGTCGGTTTCTACCGCCACATGGGATTCATGGCGGTGGGACGTTCGCCCACCGATGACGCCGGTCGCCCTTATCCGCTGCTGCACATGCGTCAGGAATGAACCGCTCGCGCGCCATGCATATAAATACATTTGGACAAATTGGGTTGCCTTCACACTATTTTTAGTCCATTATAGGTGGGTGGTGCCAGCCAGCAACGGCCCGGCACCCGATCAGCGATGAGGCGGTTGAGTCCGTTTCTTTTCGTCCCCCGCATCGTGCCGGGGGACTTTTTTCGGTGCCGCGGCCCATCCTGCCGCGGCTGGCGCGATCGCGGCGCCTGCCGGCCCACCGCCAGGCCGAAGCTGGAGCTTCCCCTGTGCGCCCCACCGGAGGAAACTTGAACGCACCGTTTTCCCCGACGACCCATGCAGCACGGATCGTCACGCCCATGTCCAAGCGCCGCCCTCCGGCAGCCATGCTGGTCGCCATGCTGGCGCTGGGCGCATTCCATGTTCCCGATGCCGCCGCGGCAGGCCGCAAGTCCGCGCCGCCGCCGGTTGCCGATTTCACCCAGCTGACCGGCACCCGCGCCGGCAGCTGCGCGGCGCCGATCGAATCCGGCCTGGCCACCCTTGGGGCACCGACGCTGCGCCATTGCGCCTGGAGCCAGCACCTCGAAATGCTCTACTGGCAGGACGTCTCCGCCAGCCCCAACACCTGCCTGCCCGCGCCGGCGATTGCCTGGCACCGCCTCGGCGCCGGGGTCGGTGCGGTATTGCGCCCATGGAGCGCGGCCTGGAACGGCCAGTCGATGCTGGTCCAGACCGGCGGCAGGGTGCAGGCCGGCATGGTCTGGCAAGGGGAGGGCGGGCAGTGGTCGGCGGTGCTGTGGCGCTGGCGTCCATCCGACCGGCTTCCGACCCGCAACTGGCAGGCGGGCCACTGGAACAAGGTCGCCGAGGCGCTGCGCGCCATCGACGCCGCCAATCCGGCGCCGCAGCGTACGCCCTTGATGACGGCCTGGCTGGACGCCACCAACGGCAAGCCGCGCCTGCAGGCGGCCGATTCCTGGCGCTGGGTCAGCGAGGCGAGTTGCCTCGACCTGCGCACGGCCAGCCTGGGCCAGGCCCAGATGCACCTGCCTTATTCGCGCGACGACGCCCGCCTGGAGCAGCGCAGCGCGATGCAGGTGCTGCTGGCGCGGCGCTTCCCGACCGCCGAGTGGCTGCGCAACTTCAGCCTGATCGAACCTTCCATCTCCGGCGACCGTACCGGCGCCAAGTTCCTCGCCGTCTGGCGCGAGAACACGACGGTATCGGGCCAGTTGTGGATTCCGCTGCGCGACGCCGGCGGCATCGTGCGCGCGCGCATCTCGAGCGAACTGCCGGCCGCCCCCCTACCTGCCCTGCAGGAGGCCGCCAAGGCGCGCGCCGCCGTGCTCGAGCGCGAGTTGAGCACGCTTGCCCACGCCTGGGAGGCCCGCCATGAATGAAGATTTCTCGACGCCCCTGTGGCTGTTGTCGCCGCTGGCCGTACTGGGCTTCGGCCTGATGCTGGCGCTGGTGCTCGGCATGCTGCTGCAGCGCTTCAAGGTGCCCAAGCTGTACGGGGCCGTGCTCGCCGGGCTGCTGCTGGGGGCGACCGGCGGCAACCTGATCGACCGTCCGCTGCTGGCGCAGTTCCAGGAACTGCTCAACGCCGCCTCGGCCCTGGTGCTGTTCGAGGTGGGCCGCAAGATGGACTTGGCCTGGCTGTTGAGAAGCGGCCGCCAGGGCGGGAGCCTGCTGCTGGCCACGCTGGCGCGCTTCGTGGCGGTCGCCGTGACCCTGCGCCTGCTCGGGCTGCCGTGGGGCGCATCGATCTTCATCGCCTCGATCCTGATCGCGGTGAATCCGGTCATCGTCAATTCGATGGCGGCCGACGAGAACGCCAGCGGCACCAGCACCTTCGCCACCGCCAACATGGTCGGCCTGAGCAGCCTGGTCGCGCTGCTGATGCTGGCGCTGACCATGGCGTGGACGCGCAGCCAGGGCATCGACGCCAGCACCGGCTTCGGCGAGGAACTGATGCGCCAGGGCGGCAAGCTGGTGCTCGGCGCGGCGATCGCCTTGTTGTCCTACGGCCTGTATGCCGCCGCGACGCGGCTGTGCAAGGTGCCGGCCACCATGCGCCCCGGCATGCTGCTGGCCGCGCTGCTGATCGACCTGGGCCTGTGCTCGGTGTCGGCGGCCAGTTCGCTGCTGTCCCTGCTCTTGATGGGCCTGCTGCTGCGCAACGTCGAGCGGCGCGACAACGTGTTCCAGGCCCAGCTCAAGACCGCCCAGGACATCGGCTACGTGCTGCTGTTCCTGATGTCGGCGGCACTAGTCGACCTGCAGGGGCTGGCCCAGGGCTGGACGCTGCTGGGCGCGCTGGCCGTGTTCGCGGTACGCATCCTGGCCACCCGCGCCGCCCTGGTGCCGGCCACGGCCTGGGACCGCAGCAAGAAGCACGCGATGGCCCTGCAGATGTGCTCACTGGTCAGCTATGGCGGCCTGGTGGTCGACACCACGCTCAACGCCTATACCGGCCTGGATCCCGCTTCCAGCGAGATGATGGGCGCGCTGCTGGCCCTGAACGTGCTGCTGGCGCCGGGCCTGACCTGGCTTGGCTTGCGCATGGCAGGTGAAACGTATCGCCAAGATGCGCGCCAGGGCGCGCCCCACGAGGAACGCAGCGTTGGCAACACGGAGGAGATCAAGGCATGAGCGCACCCCTGAACAATGACGAAGCGGCGCGCCTGGCGCAGGCCCAGGCCCAGGCGGTGTCCGGCAAGGGCCCGGCCTTCCTGCCGGACTTCAAGTCCTCGACCGTGGGCACCATGGGCATCGAGCTCGAGTTGATGGTGCTCGACCGCCTGACCTACGACCTGTTCCCGGCCGCGCCCGATATCCTGCGCATCCTCGACCAGCACGACAAGCCCTGGGTGCACACGCCCGAGATCACGACCTCGATGCTGGAAGTGGCGACCTCGATTCTGCAGTCCTACGGCGAGGCCAGCGAGCAGCTCGAGCACATCCGCAGCACGGTGCAGCGCGCCGCGTTCGAAGTCGGCGCCTCGGTGTCGGGCGGCGGCGCCCATCCGTTCCAGCGCTGGAACGAGCAGCGCATCTTCCCGAAGGAGCGCTATTTCGAATCCGAGCGCAAGTACGGCTACCTGGCCAAGCTGTTTACCGTGTTCGGCATGCACGTGCACATCGGCGCCGGCACGGCCGACGAGGCGGTGCGCCTGTGCGCCTGGCTGACCCAGCGTGCGCCGCTGTTCATCGCGCTCTCGAGCAATTCGGTGTGCTGGCAGGGCGAGGTGTCGGGCTTCTGCAGTTCGCGCAGCAACGTGGTCGGCGCCTTCCCGATGAGCGGCATCCAGCCGCACGAGTTCCGCAGCTGGCAGGACTTCCGCGACTATTTCGAGCGCCTGGCCGGTTTCGGGATCGTCAACAGCATCAAGGATTTCTACTGGGACGTGCGTCCCAAGCCGGAGTACGGCACCATCGAGCTGCGCGTGCTCGATACGCCGCTGCGGCCGGAATACGCGGCCGCGCTGGCCGTCTATGCGCGCGAACTCTGCCTCGAATTCGCCGACCAGCCGGGGCGCTGGCCGTCCAACGGCAGCCGCGAGCTGTACACCTGGAACCGCTTCAACGCCGCCCGCGACGGCGTCGAGGCCAGCTGGATCGACCCGGAAACCGCGGTGTCGCTGCCGGTGGCGGAAGTCATCCGCGCCGACCTGGAGCGCCTGGGACGGCGCTCGACCGACCCGGGTTTCGCCCAGGCGCGCGCGGTGATCGAGGCCTTGATGAAGGATGGCGGCCAGGCCGGCCTGTTGCGCCGGCACCTGGCGGGCGGCGGCGGCATGAACGACCTGGCGCGGGTGGCCAGCGAGATCTTCGAGGCGCGCCAGCCGGCCCGCAGCTGAGTCAAAGCTGCCGGGTCAGAGCTGGGACAAGGGGGTGCGTCCAGCCGCCTCGTCCACGTCCAGCCGGGCAATCAGGCGGGCGAGGTTCTGCTCCAGCTGCTCCAGGGTCGCCTCGTCCAGGCTGGCCAGCGCGTCGGGCAGCACGCCGGCGAAGGGCATCGGCGCACGTTGCAGCACTTCGCGCCCGGTGTCCTGCAGGTGCAGCGCGACGTTGCGCCGGTCCGCGCCCTCGCGGCTGGCGGTGACGAAGCCGCGTTCGACCAGCCCGCGCACCAGGTTGCTGGCGGTGGACTGGTGGATGTCGAGTTCGCGCGCCAGCCCGGTGGCCCCGATGCCGGGATGGCGATCGATGACCGACAGCGCCCACAGCTGGGCGCCGCCAAGGCCGGCCTCGCGCTCGACCTGGCGGAAATGGCTCTTGACTGCGTTGAAAACGATACGGAACTGCCGCAGGACGCGCTGTGGCTGTTCGTCCTCGACTGGGGGGGCGGGATTCTCTGGCATGGCGCGATCATAGCGGAATCCGGCGCGTAAGCACAGGCGGTCGCTGCCTTTGCGCTGCCAAGGTGGCCCGGCCGAAACGTGGCGCGGCGCCAGCCCGCATTTGCTAGCATGGGCGGCATGAATCGGCTGCTCGCCCATCCGCTGATACAGCGGCGGCGCCTCGTGTCGCGCGCTGCCGTGGCGACCCTCCTGGCCGGGTTCGCGCTGACGGTCACGCTGTTCGGCGTGGCGCGCGAGCTGGAGGCGGAGAGTGCGCGCGCCGATTTCGAGCAGCGCACCGCCGTGCGCACGGCCGCGGTCACGCGTGCCTTTGCCGATGCCGTGCACGACATGCGCGCGCTCAACCTGCTGTTCATCGCCTCTGGCGGCGTGGTCTCGCGCGACGCCTTCGATGCCTTCGCCCAGCCGCTCTCGGCCGGCGACGGCTATCTGAAAGCCCTCGAGTACCAGCGCTTCGTCAGCCGCGCCGAGCGTCCCGCTTACGAAGTGGCGCGGCGCCGCTTCTGGCCCGGCTTCACCATTACCGAACGCAGTTCCAGCGGTGAACTGCTGCCTGCGCGGCCACGTGAGCGCTATCTCGTCAACGATTACGTGGTCCCGATCGCCAGCAATGCCGGGGTGTTCGGGTACGACGTCTTGTCCGATCCCGTCGAGCGTGCCACGATCGAGCGCGCGATCGACTCCGGCGAAGCCACCGCCAGCCCGGTGCTGCGCCTGGTGCAGGGCGACGGTTCGCTGCGCGGCATGGTGGTGGCGATGCCGGTTTACCGCGCCGGGGCGGACCTGGCGAGCGCGGCGGCAAGGCGCGCGGCGGCGCTGGGCAACACGGCGGTGGTGATCGATGCCGGCCTGCTGGTCGGCGGCAGCCTGCATGCGGGGCGCCTGCTGACCGATGCCGACGCTTCGCTCACGCTGTTTGGCCATACCGCCGGCGGTGCGCGGGTGGCCGTGTTCAGCCATCCGGGCGCGCCAGGCCCGCAGAGAAGCTGGGAGCGCTGGCTCGGCGGCGGGCCCAGCGCGCTCACGCACGGCTTCACGGTGGCCGGCTCCCAGTGGGAACTCACGACGGTGCGCCTGGCGCGCGGCGTCGACAGCCAGGTCGGTTCGCTGTCGATTCTCGGTTACGGCTGCGTGTTGAGTTTGGCCGTCGCGTTCCTGGTCCAGCAGCGCAGCGCCCGTACCCGGCGCATCGAGTCGCTGGTCGAGCGCCGCACCGCCGACCTGGCCCTGACCACCGGCGCGCTGCGCCTGCACCAGCGCGCCATCGAAGCCGCGGCCAACCCGATCCTCCTGATCAGCGCCACGCGCCACGGCTACCCGATCGACTACGCCAACCCGGCCTGCGAACGCACGCTCGGCTACGGGCCGGGCGAACTGGTGGGCAAGCCGCTGGCCAGCCTGGCGCGTCCCGACGCCGACGAGCCCGGACTGGAAGAGCTGCGCCAGGCCCTGTACGAATGCCGCAAGGGCCACGCCCTGGTGCGCCAGGCCACGCGCGACGGCCGCGAGCTGGTCAGCGAAGTCTATATCGCCCCGGTCAAGGACGCGGGCGGCAAGACCGAGCATTTCGTCGTCACCACCTACGACGTCACGGTGGCCAAGCGCTACGAGGCCGAGCTGGCGCACCGGGCCCGCTACGACACGCTCACCGGCCTGGCCAACCGCGCGCTGCTGGCCGACCGCATCGAGCGCGCCATCGCCAGCGCCAACGGCGCGCCGGTGTGGGCGGTGGCGCTCGACATCGACCATTTCAAGCTGGTCAACGACACGCTCGGGCGCCGCCTCGGCGACGAGGCGCTGCGCGCCCTGGCCACACGGATTGCCGGCGCGATCCGCCAGGCAGACACGGCCGCGCGCTCGGGCGGCGACGATTTCATGCTGGTGCTCACCGATTGCCGCGACGAGCGCCAGGCCGCGGCGCGGCTGCAGGCGGTGCGCGAGTCGCTCGCCGAACCGCTCGACGTCGACGGCCATACACTGGTGTTCGGCTCCAGCGCCGGAGTGGCCGGCTATCCGGTCGACGGCCTGGATCCGGAAACCCTGGTCAAGCACGCCGAAGTCGCCATGTACCGCGCCAAGCAGACCGGCCGCAACGCGGTGCAGTTCTACGCCCCGCACATGAATGCGCACGCGATCGACCGGCTGGCCCTGGAAGGCGCGCTGCGCAGCGCCCTGCGCGAAGACCAGTTCGAGCTCTACTTCCAGCCCCAGGTAGAGCTCGGCAGCGGGTGCGTGGTGGGCACCGAAGCACTGATCCGCTGGCGCCATCCGCACTTCGGCACCGTGCGGCCGGAGCGCTTCATCGCGCTGGCCGAGGAAACCGGCCTGATCGTGCCGATCGGCGCCTGGGTGCTGCGCGCGGCCTGCCGCCAGAACCACGACTGGCAGCGCGCCGGCCTGGGCAACCTCCGGATCGGCGTCAACCTGTCGGCGCGCCAGTTCTCCGAACCCGACCTGGTGCAGACCGTACGCACGGTGCTCGACGAGACCGGATTGAAAGCCGATTCGCTCGAGATCGAGCTCACCGAAAGCATGATGATGGCCGACGTCGAAGCGGCGATCGAGACCATGCGCTGCCTGAAAGCGATGGGGGTGAAACTGTCGATCGACGATTTCGGCACCGGCTATTCCAGCCTGGCCTACCTGAAGCGCTTCCCGGTCGACGTGCTCAAGATCGACCGCTCGTTTGTGCGCGACATGGTCAGCCCGGACGGGGCGGCCATGGTCGACGCTATCATTTCGCTGGCACACGGCTTGCGCATGCAGGTCATCGCCGAAGGCGTCGAGACCATCGAACAGCTCGACAACCTGCGCGCCTACGGCTGCGACGAGGTGCAGGGCCACATCTACGGCCGTCCGGAACCGGTGCACGCGGTCGAGGCGCTGCTGCGCAAGGGAAGGGTGGAGCCCACTCCGGTGCATGCCTGACGCCATTCCCGGCGCTGCCCGTACCGCTGGCGAGCCGGACCGGGGTTGTCGCGCCGGTCGGCTATACTTGTCGTATACGCAACGCAAGGATTTCTATAGTGGATCAGGAAGAAAAGAGCGGCACCCGCGGCGGCTCGGACGACAAGACTGGAAACGGCACGCCCGCCGCCTCGCGCCGGGCCGCATTCGGCCAGCATGGCAAGCGCCTGTTCGAAGGCGCGCGCGGACGCGCCCAGGCGGGCTACTCGATGGCGCAGGCGCGCCTGCGCGACCGCCCGCGCTGGGAACAGGCGGTACTGATCGGGCTCTGGAGCCTGGCGGCCGGCCTGATGGTCTTCTTCCTCTACCTGGTGATCCTGATTCCGCTCACGCCCGGCATCGACGACCTGCGCCAGGCCAGCACCGCGCGCCCGAGCGTGATCCTGTCCGCCGACGGCAAGGAGCTCGGCAGCTTCGAGAAGGGCCTGCAGGAGCGCATCAAGCTGTCGCAGATCTCGCCGCACGTCATCAAGGCCCTGATCTCGACCGAGGACCACCGCTTCTACGACCACCACGGCGTGGATTTCCGGCGCGTCGCGGGCGCCTTCGTCGCGACCGTGAAAGGCGACCCGCAGGGCGGCTCGACCATTACCCAGCAGCTGGCGCGCAACATGTTCCCCGAAGAGATCGGCCGGGCGCGCAGCATCAACCGCAAGATGAAGGAACTGATCACCGCGATCAAGATCGAGAACACCTACAGCAAGACCGAGATCCTCGAGGCCTACCTGAACACGGTGCCCTTCCTGTACAACGCCTACGGCATCGAGATGGCGGCGCGCACCTACTTCGGCAAGACGGCCGCCAAGCTGGACGTGCTGGAAGCCGCCACCCTGGTCGGCATGCTCAAGGGCACCCATTACTACAACCCGGTGGCCAACCCGGAACGCTCCAAGTTGCGCCGCAACGTGGTGCTGTCGCAGATGTCCAAGCACGGCGCGTTCAGCGAGGAACGCTACCGTGCCCTGGCCAAGCGCCCGCTGCGGGTGCGTTTCGCGCGCCTGAACGACCGCAGCGGCAAGGACGACCACTTCACCGCCTTCGTGCGCAAGTGGCTGCTCGACTGGGCCCAGGAGAACGACTACGACCTGCAGCTCGACGGCCTGGTGGTGCATACCACGCTCGACATGGACCTGCAGGCGGCCGCCGTGCGCGCGGTCGAGCGCCAGGCCAATACGCTGCAGGCGATCGCCGACGTCGAATGGGCCTACCAGGGCATGCCGCGCTCGACCTCGGCCGGTATGTACACGTCGATGCGGCGCGAGGTCGATCCTTTCGCCTGGTACTGGCGTTCGCATCCGCGCGAACTCGACGCTTTCGTGCGCGAAAGCGGCGAATACCGCCAGGCCGTGGAGGATGGCGAAGCGCCCGCCGCGGCGCTCAAGCGCCTGAAGGCCGACCGCGAGTTCATGCGCGAGCTCAAGACGACCAAGTCGCGCCTGGAAGCCGGCTTCGTGGCGATGGACCCGCACACCGGCGAGGTGCGCGCCTGGGTCGGCAGCCGCAGCTTCGAGCGCGACCAGTTCGACCACGTGGCCCAGGCCGCGCGCCAGCCCGGCTCGACCTTCAAGCCGATCGTGTATGCCGCCGCCCTCGAGAGCGGCATCCCGCCGGACCAGACCTACCGCGACGTGGTGCAGGACATCAAGGTGGGCGGCACGGTCTGGCGCCCGACCGACATGTCGGGCAACAGCGGGGCCATGATGAGCATGCGCGACGGCCTGGTGTATTCCAAGAACACCATCACCGCGCAGGTGATGCAGCAGGTCGGCGTCAGTCCGATCGTGCGCCTGGCCCAGGGCATGGGCATCCGCCAGAGCAAGCTGGCGGCGGTGCCTTCGCTGGCGCTGGGCACCAGCCCGGTGACCCTGCTCGAGATGGTCAGCACCTACAGCACCATCGCGGCCCAGGGCGAATACCGCAAGCCGGTGTTCGTGCGCCGCATCACCGACCGCGACGGCAAGACCATTGCCGATTTCGCGCCGGACGCCCCGGAGCGCGCCCTGTCGCAGGATGCCGCGCTGAACCTGATCGACATGCTGCGCGGCGTGGTCGACCGCGGCACCGGCGGCGGCGTGCGCTACCGCTTCGGGGTGAACGGCGACCTGGCCGGCAAGACCGGCACCACCCAGAACAACACCGACGGCTGGTTCATCCTGATGCACCCGAACCTGGTGGCCGGCGCCTGGGTCGGCTTCAACGACAACCGCGTGACGATGCGCAGCAGCTACTGGGGGCAGGGCGGGCACAATGCGCTGCTGCTGGTGGGCGACTTCATGCGCAGCGCGGTCGACGGCGGCAAGCTCGATCCGGACGCGCTGCTGCCGGGCGAGCGCAAGCCGACGCCGCGCAGGTACCAGGAGCCGGAATACGTCGAGGAAGGCCCTGGCGAACTCGAGATCGAGGAAGGGATGTCCGGCGAAGAGGTGCCCGACCCGGCGCCGCTCGAGGATGAGGACGAGCCGGCCGAGGCGCCGATCCAGCCGATACCAAGCCAGCCGGCTCCGGTGCAGACGGCGCCGCCGATGCAGTTGCCGGACGTGCCGCCCCCGCCGCCCAGCTCGGGCGAGGAAGAGATTATCTAGGGTCCGCCTGCGCCGTCCGGTCCGGCGCCTCCGCGCGCAGGAGCGGATACGGGTTGACCGGCCCGGCCTTGCCGTACACCCCGTAGTGCAGGTGGGGCGGCGTGGTGCGGGCGTTGCCGGTATTGCCGACGTAGCCCAGCACCCGGCCTTCCTCGACCCGCATGCCCGGCGCTACGTCCGAAAAGCCGTCGAGGTGGGCGTAGTAATGACGCTGGCCGCCCGGTCCCAGCACCCACACCACCTGGCCGCCGAGGCGGTTGGTCCCGACCCGCAGCACGATGCCTTCGGTGGCGGCGCGCACCGCCGTGCCGCGTTTGGCGAAAATGTCGATGCCCTCGTGCCTGCGGCCCTCGCTGCGGCTTGCATGCCAGGTGTCGCGCAGCGCCCTGGGACGCACGCCGCTGACCGGCATGGCGAGGGCGGCCGGTGCCGGCATCGCCGCGAGCCGCATCGCATAGACGGCATGGCGCACCCAGGGCTCAAGCAGGCCCCAGGCGGCAATCAGGAATACGGCGAATAACAGGCTGCGCAGGAAAATTCGCATGGCGGCATGGTCCATGAAGCGTTCGACAGTGAACACGTATGGGCGAAGCGCCGGATTTACAGGCTCAGGCCGGGTCGAGTGTGGGACGGGCCGATGCGGCCCCGTTCGCGTCGTCGGCAGGCGGCGTGTCGAGCGCCGGATCCTGGCGCAGCGGCAACACCAGGGTGAAGGTGCAGCCCTGGCCATGGCCTGCGCTGTGTACCGACACCTTGCCGCCATGCAGCGCGCTGAGTTCCTTCACCAGGGCCAGGCCGAGCCCGAGGCCGCCCTGGGCGCGGTCGATGCTGGTCGGGCCTTGCACCAGCACGTCGAAGATCAGGGGCAGGAGCTCCGGCGCCAGGCCGACGCCGGTATCGCAGACTTCCACCACCACTTCCTTGCCGCTGGTCTTGCAGCGCACCGTGATGCTGCCGCCGGCCGGGGTGTACTTGATGGCGTTGTGCAGCAGGTTGTCGACGATCTGCTCGAGGCGGGTGCGGTCGCCGTCGACCCAGCAGGGTAGGAGCTCGGCTTCCCAGTGATGGTTGCCGGCGTCGACCAGGCGCTTGGCCTCGACGCAGGAACGCAGCACCTCGGACAGGTTGACCGGCGTGCGCTGCAGGACGATCTTGCCCGACAAGATGCGCTGCACGTCGAGCAGGTCGTCGACGATGCGGACCAGGTGGCGCATCTGGCGCCGGCTGATGTCGCGCGCATTCGCCGCGAGCTCCGGTTTCACGCCAGGCATGTCGAGCACGCTCATGGCGCCCGAGATCGCCGCCAGGGGGTTGCGCAGCTCGTGTCCCAGCATGGCCAGGAAATTGTCCTTGGCCTGGCTCTGGGCTTCGGCCAGACGGCGCGCGCGCTGTTCGCTCACCAATAGCTGCTCGCGCTCGTGCTGCAGCGCCTGGCGCGCCGCGCTCTCGCGCGACAGGGCCTCGCTGGTGTAGTGCAGGCCGTCGAGCAGGGCGTCGACCTCTTCCACCTTGGTCGGGCGCGGCCGGGCGACCGCGCCGCGCGCCAGCCCGTTGGCGACGCTGCCGGCCTGCTGCAGGGCGTTCGACAGCTTGTTCCCGAAGAACACGGCAGTCAGGAGCGCCATGCCCATCAGCAGGATCAGCGCCAGCGTGGCATAGGTGGCGGCGGTGCGGGCGGCCGCCTCGATCTCGGCCACCGGCACCCCGATGACAACCGTCCAGCCGCTGGCCGCGGAGCGCGTGTAGACGCCGTAAACTTCGGTTCCTTCATGGGTCACGTGGCGGAGCACACCGCTGCCGGCATGCAGGGCGGCAGTGCGCATGTCGGGGTGCATCGGCTTGCCGGCGGACGCCGCCCCGTGGCGGTTGCGCGCGATGGTCACGCCCCTCGCGTCGAAGATGCCGACCAGCCAGGTGGGTTCGAGCGCGCTGTTGGCGAATACCCGCTCGAAGTACCGTGCGTCGAAGATCTGGCTCACCACGTAGCGTGGCCCCTGGCCTGGCGGCGACGCGACGTCCACCGACACCACCGCCCGTTTCGACGTGGGCCCGTAGAAATAGCCCGACACCCGCGTTTTTTCGGTGCGCAGCACCTCGTCGACGTAATGGCGCGTTGCACCCTTGAGCTCCGTGCCGAAAGGCGTGAGGGTGTTGAAGATCGGTTGGTAGCGCTCATCCACCAGAGTGGTCCAGGACATGCGATCGTCCCCGTTCAGGCGCGCCGCAAGCCGGTACACGCGCTCGAATTTCTGCTCGCCGAGCGCTTCCGAATTGGCGATCACGCGCAGAAGGGCTTCCTTGACCGCGATCTCGCGGTCGACCAGCAGCGCGGTGGAGCGCGCCGTTTCCTGCACGCGATGGATGCGCGACTCACGCTCCCAGTCCAGCAGCATGGACACGCCGATCCAGAACGCCAGGGCGACCGGGATCAGGATGGCGGCCGCCATCAGGTACAGATAAGTGCGCGTTTTCATGCGGGCATGTGGTCGATGGCGTCGCGAAGATGGCTGCGGGCATTGTCAAATGACAATGGCCGCCAGCTTAGCAGAAGCGTACTGGACGCGCTCGGCTTTTCTCTTCCGGAACGAGGCCTGTCGCCACGCGCCCGCTTACAGGATCGGGGTGCCGCCGGTCACCGCGATGCGCGCCCCCGAGATGTAGCTGGCCTGGTTCGACGCCAGCAGCACGTAGACCGGCGCCACTTCGGCCGGCTGGCCGGGCCGCTTCATCGGCACCTGCTGGCCGAAGCTTTCGACCTGGTCGGGCGGCATGGTGGCGGGAATGAGCGGCGTCCAGATCGGACCCGGCGCCACCGAGTTCACGCGGATGCCTTTCTCGGCCAGCAACTGGGCCAGGCCGGCGGTGAAGTTGGCGATGGCGCCCTTGGTGGCGGCATAGGCCAGCAGGGTCGGTTTCGGGTTGTCGGAATTGATCGAGGTGGTGTTGATGATCGATGAGCCCGGCTGCATGTGCCGCACCGCCGCCTTGCAGATATGGAACATCGCGGTGATGTTGACCTTGAAGGTGTAATCCCATTCGTCATCAGGGATTTCTTCCAGCGAGTCGTGGCTCATCTGGAAGGCGGCATTGTTGACCAGCACGTCGATACGCCCGAATTCCTGCACCGCCTTGTCGACGATCGCGCGGCAGTGGCTCGGGTCGGCCAGGTCGCCCGGCACCAGCACCGCCTTGCGGCCGGCTTCCTCGACCAGGCGCGCGGTCTCCTGCGCATCCTCGTGTTCGTTCAGGTAAGCAATCAGGACATCCGCTCCCTCGCGCGCAAAGGCCAGGGCGACGGCGCGGCCGATGCCGCTGTCGCCGCCGGTGATGAGGGCGGCCTTGTCCTTCAGCTTGCCGGAGCCCTGGTAGCTCGACTCGCCGTGGTCGGCCTTCGGGGTGAGCTGCGCCTCGGTGCCCGGCGGTTCCTGCTGCTGTGCTGGCTGGTGCGTCTGGTTCATCGCGTTTCCCTTCGGTCAGTGATTGAGGTAGCGCGGGCGTGCGGAAGCTGCGCCCGGTGTGTCTTCGTTGGCGGCCGGCTCCTCCTTGCCCCGCAGGTCGCGCGCCTCCGGCGCTTCCTGCAGCAGGACGTGCCGGGGACGCGGCGCGGTCGAGATGCCCAGGTCTTCGAACATCTGCATGGCGTCGAGGTTGATGGCCTGCTGGGTGTCCATGTAGAGGTCGAAGCTGGCGTCGAGCATGGTGTAGACAATCTCGTACTCGATCCAGTTCTGGTCGAGCGTTTTGAGGTGGGCGCGGTCGAAGCGCAGCTTGTCGTGTTTCGCGACGATCTCGCGCAGCATCTCCGGCACCCGCGCCGCCAGCTCGCGCGGCGTGGCCGGACTGGCGCGCAGCGTGAACACGATCCGGCGCGTGCTCATGCGCCGGTAGTTGTAGACGGTATTGCGCAGCAGTTCGGCGTTTGCAACGATGATCTGCTCGCCGCCAAGGGCGCGTACCCGGGTCGTCTTCAGTCCCACATGCTCGACCGTGCCGCTGAAATTGTTGACCGTAATGAAGTCGCCGACCTCGAAGGGCTTGTCCACCGCGATCGACATCGAGGCGAACAGGTCGCCCAGGATGTTCTGCACCGCCAGCGCGATGGCCACGCCGCCGATACCGAGGCTGGCGACGAAGGTGGTGACGTTGATGCCGAGGTTGGACAGCATGGCCAGCACGAACACCACCCAGACCGTGGTCTGCAGCAGCCAGATCACGACCGTGTGGGCGACCGTGACCTGGTCGCCGACCGCGCCGCGTCCGTGGCTCAGGAAATAGCGGCGCGCGCCGATCTTGACGGCGCGGTGCAGGAAAGCGGCGATCTGGATGCCGAGCGTGAAGAACCACAGGTGGCCCAGGCGCGTATTCCAGGGTTCGGGCAGGTCCAGCACCGACAGGCCGATCAGGATCGAGGTCGCGAGGATGGCGAACACGCCGGTGTGGGCGAGGGTCTTGCCCAGTACCTGGGCGATGGTCCGGTGCTGGTGCTCCTCGCTCAGCTGGCCGAGCCGGCGGCGGAACAGGATCAGGGCGCCGTGCATCAGCGCGTAGCTGGCGACGGTGGCGGCGATGGCGAACAGGGCGTTCGGCACCGATATGTCAAGAGATGCAAATAATTGGGAAAGATTGTTCAAACCGGACTCCTAATCGGGAGAGCCGGCGCCGGCCGCGCGTGCCGGAATAGGCGGGGAAGGGCATGCGGCAGCGGCGCACGGCTGGCAGCGCGCTGCGCGATGGCCAAGCAGGGCCAGGGCAGGCGCGCCGGAAGGGCGCCGTGAAGCCGGCGCGGGCAGGGAGCATGCCCCTTGCCCGCGCCGAGGGATCAGTGGCGCTTCAGGTGCTCGCGCACGGCTTCGGCGCTCGGGCCGACCTGTTTCACTGCGCGTTCGAGCTCTTCCTTGCTCACGCCCAGCGCTTCGGTCCAGTGGCGCACTTCCCATTCCTCGTTGACGTTGATGCGGGCGCGGTCCTGGGCGCCACGGTTCTGCAGGTTGTCGGACATGATGGCCTCCTTGTTCACTTTGCTTGCTGCCAGAGTGCCAGCCACAACCGATGCGTTCCGTACGCTGTTTCACCTTGCGCGCCATTCTCGACCCGGCATCGACCCGCGGGCCGTGCCAATGGCAACTTTTTGAGGTAGGCTTGCACTATCGATACCAATCGCACCAGAAGGAGGAGACCCGCATGTCTGCACCCTACGAAACCGCCCAGCCCGAACGCAGCGCCGTCAACGCCATGCCCGGCACCGTGATGCTCGATTTCGGCGCCAACTGGTGCGGCTACTGCCGCGCCGCCGAGCCCTTGATCGACGAGGCCGTGGCCGGCAGCCAGGGTGTGCGCCACGTGAAGGTGGAAGACGGGCCGGGCCGCCCGCTCGGGCGCTCGTTCCGCATCAAGCTGTGGCCGACCGTGGTCGTCCTCAAGGATGGGCAAGAGGTGGCGCGCGTGGTGCGTCCGGTGTCCGCCGACGAAGTCCGCGTCGCACTGGCCCAGGCCGGTGCAGCATGAGCGAGGCTGCCGCCGCCGTCCCAGCCAACAAGCCGCGCACCGTCCTGTTCGCGAGCCTGATCGGCACCACCATCGAGTTCTACGACTTCTACATCTACGCCACCGCCGCGGTGCTGGTCTTCCCGCGCCTGTTCTTCCCGGCCGCCGACCCGGCCGCCGCGACCCTGCAGTCGCTGGCCACCTTCGCCATCGCCTTCTTCGCCCGGCCGGTGGGTTCGGCCGTGTTCGGCCACTTCGGCGACCGCATCGGCCGCAAGGCGACCCTGGTGGCGGCGCTGCTCACGATGGGCATTTCCACTGTGCTGATCGGCCTGCTGCCCACCTATGATTCGATCGGCACGCTGGCGCCGCTGCTGCTGGCCCTGTGCCGCTTCGGCCAGGGCCTGGGCCTGGGCGGCGAGTGGGGCGGGGCGGTGCTGCTGGCCACCGAGAACGCGCCGCCCGGCAAGCGCGCCTGGTACGGCATGTTCCCGCAGCTGGGGGCGCCGATCGGCTTCTTCCTGTCGGGCGGCACCTTCCTGCTGCTGGGCACCCTGATGGCGGACGAGGAGTTCTTCCGCTGGGGCTGGCGGATTCCCTTCCTGGCCAGCGCACTGCTGGTGCTGGTCGGGCTGTACGTGCGCCTGAAGATCACCGAAACCCCGGACTTCCAGAAGGTGCTGGATCGTAACGAACGGGTCAAGGTACCGGCGCTGGCGGTGCTCAAGGACCACACCCGCGCGCTGGTGCTGGGCACCGTCGTCGCGCTGGCGACCTTCGTGGTGTTCTACCTGATGACGGTGTTCGCGCTGAGCTGGGGCACCACCAGGCTGGGCTTCTCGCGCCAGGCCTTCCTCACCATGCAGCTGGTCGCGGTGGTGTTCTTCGCGCTGACGATCCCGCCGTCGGCAGTGCTGGCCGACCGTCACGGACGGCGCATGGCGATGATCCTGGTGAGCGCGGCGATCGCCGTGTTCGGGCTGCTGTTCGGACCCCTGTTCGGTTACGGCAGTCTGGTTTCGGTGGGCGCCTTCATGGTGCTCGGCATGTGCCTGATCGGCTTTACCTACGGGCCGCTCGGCACCTTGCTGGCCGAGCTGTTCCCGGCCGAGGTGCGCTACACCGGCGCCTCGCTGACCTTCAACTTCGCCGGCATCCTGGGCGCCTCGCTGGCGCCCTACATCGCCACCTGGCTGGCCACCAACTATGGGCTGGCCTGGGTCGGCTACTACCTGACGGCCGCGGCACTGCTGAGCCTGTTTGCCCTGCTGGCGGTCGGCGACGGGCACGCCAAGCCTGCGCCGCAGCCGGCGTCCCGCTAAAATGACGAAGGGCCCCGAACGGGGCCCTGTTGACGCTCGTCCCGGCCGCCGGCCTCAGAACGAATAGACCATCGTCAGCGAAGTCTGGGTATCGGTATTCTTCTTGCCGTCCGGGACGCTGGAGTCGTTGCGCGCGCTGAAGCCGGCCTTCATCTGCATGGTCGAGTTGATCTTGGTGCTGAGCGAGGTCTCGGCCACCGAACGGGTGTTCGAGGTACCTTTCTCGACGCTGACCGTCTGGGCGAAGAAGGCCGAAGGGCTGACGCGCCAGCGCAGCTGGGCCGCGCCGCGCACGGTCAGGCCGCTCTCGTCCTCGCCGGTGGCGCGCTCGCCGGCAAAATAACCCGGGCCGATCTCGACGTCGAGCGAGGTGTCGGGAGTGTTCAGCCAGCGCGAGCCGTGACCGATTGCGATCGAGGAATAGCGGTTGTAGGCGCCGAAGCGGTCGGTGACGTGCGAGCCGATCACGAAGGCACGCTTGTTTTCGCCGAGCAGCTTGAGCGAGGCCTTGGCCGAGGCGGCGAAGCGTTCCGCCGACTTGCTGCGCTCGATGTTGCCGTCGTCGTTCTCGTATTCGTCTTCCTTGAAGAAGCCGCTGACGATGAATTCATGGCTCCAGTTGGCGGTCTCGTGGCGGGCGTCGATCTTGCCCGTGACCGAGGTGCCGGTCGTGTTGCCCGAGGTGGTGATCGCGCCCAGCTCGGCCGAGGTGAACCAGCCGCCTTCGGGGATCTCGGGCTTGGCCACGGAGATCGGCCCGTGGACGTTGCCGACCGCAGGAAGATCGAAGTCCGCCTGTGCGGCGCCATGGAAGGCGCACAGGCCGAGTGCAAGAAGAGATGCAGGGAATTTGAAGTGTTTCATAAGCACTGTATTGCCAGCAAGATGCGCGACATTGTATCCCAAAGAACGCGCGAAACGATGCTTTGAGACACATTCGGCGCGTTTTAATCGGCTCCCTTGGATGTCTGGCATCAGAGCCGTATCAGGTTCCGATCACGACGATCTTGAACGTGAACAGGGCGGCAATCACCCACACCACCGGCGCCACCTCGCGGGCCCGGCCGGTCAGCAGCTTGAGCACCGCGTAGCTGATGAAGCCGAAGGCGATGCCTTCCGCGATCGAGAAAGTGAAGGGCATGACCAGGGCGGTGACCGCGGCCGGGATGCTCTCGGTGGAATCGCCCCATTCGACTTCGCCCAGGTCGGACAGCATCAGGCAGGCGACGAACAGCAGGGCCGGGGCGGTGGCGTAGGCCGGGACCACGCCGGCCAGCGGCGCGATGAACAGGCAGGCCAGGAACAGCACCGCCACGGTCAGCGCTGTGAGGCCGGTGCGGCCGCCCGCCTGCACGCCCGAGGCGCTTTCCAGGTAGGCGGTGGTGCTCGAGGTGCCGAGCACGCTGCCGGCCACGATTGCGCCGCTGTCGGCCAGCAGGGCCTTGTTGAGGCGGTCCATCTTGCCCTCGACCAGCAGGCCGGCGCGGCGCGCCACGCCCATTAGGGTGCCGGTGGCGTCGAACAGCTCGACCAGGAAGAACACCAGCACCACGTTCATGATGCCGACCGACAGGGCGCCGGCGATGTCGAGCTTGAACAGGGTCGGTTCGATCGAAGGCGGGGCCGAGAAGATCCCGTTATAGGTGTTCCCGCCGAAGAAGAAGGACAGCACCGTCACCAGCACGATGCCGATCAGGATTGCGCCCTTCACGCGCAGGCGGTCGAGCGCGACGATGGCGAAGAAGCCGACGATGGCCATGATGGCTTCCGGCTTGTGCAGGTCGCCGGCCTTGACCAGGGTCGCCGGGCTGGCCACCACGATGCCGGCGTTCTTCAGCGCGATCAGCGCCAGGAACATGCCCAGGCCGACCGTGATCGCGACCCGCATCGACTTGGGGATGCCGTTCACGATCATGCCGCGCAGGCCCAGCAGGGAAACCAGGATGAACAGGCAGCCGGACATGAACACCGCGCCCAGCGCCGCCGGCCACGGGATGCCCATGCCGAGCACCACCGCATAGGCGAAATAGGCGTTCAGGCCCATCCCCGGGGCCATCGCGATCGGGTAGTTCGCGTACAGGCCCATCACGGCGGTGCCGAGCGCCGCCACCAGGCAGGTGGCCACGAACACCGATTCCTTCGGCATGCCGGCGTCGCCCAGGATCGAAGGATTGACGAAGATGATGTACACCATCGTCAGGAAAGTCGTGAGGCCGGCCAGCAGTTCGGTGCGGACGGTGGTGCCGCTTTGGGTGAGTTTGAAGAATCGGTCGAGCATTATTATTGGACTCCAGGCGTATTTTGGCTGAAGCATAACACTCCGCGGTACTGCCGAGCGAGTATTGGCTGCTCCGGAATGCAGCGTGGCCCCGCGCATCGGTGCCGATGCGCTAACATGGCATCTCCATCGTTACCACAGAATGTCATGCCGAAGAATAAGCGTCCGCTGCCCCGTACCTCCAACAATCCGCGCGAGCCCGACAACGCCTCCGTGGCGCAGGAACTGGCCGACCTGGCCCTGGCGATCGCCGAACGCGAGGAAGCGCCCGGCTTCGGCTCCGCCGACGAACGCGAGGAAGAACTCCTGGCCGCGGTGCGCAAGCTGCTGCGCAAGAAGCGCGACGAGGCGCTGTACGAGGCGATCGAAGTGGCGCGCTACACCGATCCCGAGGCCTGCCGCCTGCTGCGCGGCCGCATCGAGGAAGAAGCCGCCAACCTGCGCCTGCGGCGCGAGGACGGCAACGGCAAGGGCGTGGAATACGAGATCGACGCCTTCCTGATTCCGCTGTTCGTGCGCAGCACCGGGGGCCTGCAGGCGCTCGAGACTTTCCAGGACGAGGAGGCCTTCGAGGCGCTGGCCAACAGCTTCCACCCGGCCGGGCTGGAGAGCGCCGGCGGCAAGCTGGTGCTGGTCCAGCATGCCTACGACCTGGCCGAGATCGACCACGTGTCCTATTCGAGCCTGCAGGAGATGCTGCGCGAGGCTGCCGGCACGCTGCTAGAGAAGAAGCTGCAACCGGCGCCGACCATCGAAGCGAGCATCCGCGGCTGGACCGGCGAGCGCTTCGCGCCCGACGAGTCGGCCCTGGAGCTGCGCTTCCTGCTGGGCTTTTCGCTCAAGCGTACCGACGATCCCTTCTATGCGGTGCCGCGCGACGAAGCGGGCGCGGACGCATGGTATGCGGCGCGCGAGGAGCGCTTCCGCGCCTGGACCGCGCAGGCCGCCCCGCTGGTGCGGCGCCTGCTGGGGCGCGAGCCCGACGGCATCCACGTCGACTTCCTCTACCAGGACCTGTTCTACGGCGCCAAGGAGCAGGGCGTGAGCGAGCTCACCACCCTCGGCATCCTGTCCGAGATCGCACGCACGCTGTCCGACAAGGACCTGGCGCCGGACGGGGTCCATGCCGCCGTCGCGCCGCTCGACGCGGGCGAGCACATCGTCCTGCGCATCAACCTGTATGCGCTCGACGGCGGCACGCCCTGGGGCAGCGTCGAGACCCCGGTCGACCTGGCCGCCGACCTCGGCGCCGAGATCGACAACCTGTGCGATGCGCTGCTGTCGCTCGGCCTGGAGGGCGTGTCGGTCGCCACCGGTTTCAGCGAGGACGGGCACCCCGAAGGCGCGGAACCCTACCAGCCGGGTTAACGGCGGTAAGGCCTTCCGACCGCGCTCTCGCTACCCCGGCGGCGCTTCCGGCAGCCGCATGAAGCCCTCATTCTTCGTTTTTCCCAAACAAACGTCGCCGCGGCTCGTCCCGGCGGCGCCCGTGCACGCCCGGGCACGGTAAAAAGTGCGGTGACTTTTCGTAGTGGATTTTCTTGTATGGCTGTAGGAGCAGCCCTACATGAGTGCGCTCAGCCGGCAGCTCTCTCCTATGAGAGGTCTTTGTAACATCTGGTTGCAACATTTCTAGTTGGCAATGTTGCAATGCATAAATGAAAATAATGGCAATTTTGCATGTTACGATTAGCGGGTCCGGTGTGCGATTGAACCGCAATTGTCCGCATCCGGGGACTGGCCCATAGAGAGAAAACGCCAGGCTTTGCCAACAAAACAGCGCCACGAAGGCGAAAGGAAATGAATATGCCGACCTTGATCGTGTTTTGCCACCTGCGCTGGGACTTCGTCTTCCAGCGTCCCCAGCACCTGATGACCCGTCTGGCGGAACACTACGATATCCTGTTTGTCGAGGAACCGGTCTATAGCGAAGGGCAGGCATACCTGAAGAAGACGGCCGTCGCGCCGAACATCACGGTGTGCCAGCCGCATACCGCCATCCATGCACCAGGCTTCCACGATGACCAGCTTCCGACCCTGCACACCCTGTTGGCCGACCTCGTGCCGGAAGGCGAACAGCCGGTCGTCTGGTTCTATACCCCGATGGCGCTGCCGCTGCTGCAGGGCCTGAACCCGTCCAAGATCGTCTACGATTGCATGGACGAGCTGGCAATGTTCAAGAACGCACCGAAACAGCTGCTGCAGCGCGAAAGCGCGTTGCTGAACATGGCCGACGTCGTCTTCACCGGCGGCCCGAGCCTGTACCAGTCCAAGCGTGACCGCCACGCGAACGCGCACTGCTTCTCGAGCAGCGTCGACGCCAAGCACTTCCGCCAGGCCCAGGACCGCGCGATCTCGCATCCGGACCAGGCCCATATCGCGCACCCGCGCCTGGGCTTCTACGGCGTGATCGACGAACGCCTCGACGTCGAACTGGTCTCCAAAATGGCCGACGCCCATCCGGAATGGCAGATCGTGATGGTGGGCCCGGTCGTCAAGATCGACCCGGCCACGCTGCCGAAGCAGCCCAACGTCCACTACATGGGCCAGCGCAGCTACGACCAGCTGCCGAAGTTCCTGGCCGGCTGGGACGTATGCCTGCTGCCGTTCGCGATGAACGATTCTACCAAGTTCATCTCGCCGACCAAGGTGCTCGAGTACATGGCGGCGGAGCTGCCGGCGGTGTCGACCCCAATCACCGACGTCAAGGTGCCGTATGGCGACGTGGTGGCGGTTGCCGCCACCGCGGAAGAGTTCATCGCCGCCTGCGAACGCCAGCTGGCCCTGAGCGAAGGCGAGCGCCAGGCCATGGCCAAGCGCATGCGCGAAGTGGTGGCGAACACCTCCTGGGACCTGACCGCCAGCCGCATGCACGAGCTGATCGAAAGCGCCGTGCCGGGCCGCCATGCGCGCCTGCCGGCCAATCCGGATGTCGCCAAGGCCGACGTGCTGCCCGTGAAGGCAGCCAAGCTGCCGGTGGCGAAGAGCGCCTGACAGGGTAAGCGGCCAGCGCGGCGGGCAAACCGCCAGCGCTGGCTGGCGACGGCACGGCGGCGGACCCTCGCGGGTACCGCCGCCGTGTTTTTTTGCATGGGTGGCCGGCTTCGTAGGGTAGGCGGCTCTACCCGGCACTGTGCCCCTCATCGCCGTATGGGCCGCCCACGCGGCGATAGATAGACGCTCCGCTTGCGGGCGTCGAACGAACAAAAACGGCGCGGTGTCCTGGGACACCGCGCCGTTTTCGGCCATTTTGCGAGGGTCAGGCGACCCGCTTAGCGGTTGCCGCCACGTCCGCCGCCATTGCCGCTTTGCGAAGTGCCGCGATTGCCGCTCTGCTGGTTGCCGTCGTTCTTGTGGCTCATGCGTCCGGCCTCGCGCGCCTCTTCCGAGGTGAACTCGTGGGCGTTGCCGGATGCGTGGGCCGCGCGGCCGCCCTGCGAAGCGATTTCGCGCTGGCGCTGCGGGTCCATCGAGGCGAAGCCGCGGCCACCGCCGCCATTGCCGCCGCCGCCGCTTTGCGAGTTCCCGCCGCGTCCGCTCTGCGAATTGCCGCGGTTGCCGCCGCCGGAAGCGCGGCCGCCTTGCGAAGCAACCTCACGCTGCTGCTGCTGGTCCATGGAGGCGAAGCCGCGCTTGCTATTGCCCTGGTTGTTCGATGCCATGATGGTCTCCTTTATCGATGACAGGGTTGGTCGGTTTTCTTCCGACTGCTGCCGCCGCGTCCTGCGGAGGTGTCCGTTTCCGGAAGAGGTGAGTCCATCTTAGGCCACCGGCCTGGGCCGCGGAATAGGACTGCCCGGCCCAGCGCTGTAGGACCGTTCCGGCGCATACCGTCGCGCGCCCGATGCTCAGTGGGGAAGCGCGCCGCCGGGAGTCGGAGCGGCGGGCGGCCAGCCCCCGACCGGATCGTGGGCGCCGGCTACCCGTACCACCGACAGCGGGTGGGCGAACTGGATGCCTTCGCGCTGGAAGGCGCGGTAGATCTGCAGCAGGATCTGCTCCTGGGTGTCCATGTGCAGGATGTAGTCGGGGCTCTTGAAGTGGTACACCACCTCGTAGTCGAGCGACCAGTCGCCGTAGCGGAAGAAGTGGGCCCGTTCGAAATTGACGTCGGCCCGTGACGAGATGATGTCGCGGATCATGGCCGGGATCGCGGTCACCTGGGCTTCGCTGGTGCCGTAGGCCACCCGCAGGAGGAAGGCGACGCGGCGCGACTCCATGCGCTTGTGGTTGTGGATCCGGCTCCTGAGCAGCTCGCCGTTCGAGAACACGATCTGCTCGCCGCCGAGGCCGCGCAGGCGCGTGGTCTTCAGGCCAATGTATTCGACGGCGCCGAGGGCGTCGCCGACGATGATGAAGTCGCCCACCTCGAAGGGCTTGTCGAGCATGATCGAGAGCGAGGCGAACAGGTCGCCGAGGATGTTCTGGGTAGCCAGGGCCACGGCGATGCCGCCGATACCGAGGCTTGCGACCAGGGTGGTGATGTTGAAGCCGAAGTTATCCAGTGTCATCAGGAAGGCCACGGTCCAGACCACCAGGCGCATCATGAAGAACAGGATGGTGCTAGAGGCCTTGCGCGCGCCGTCGCCGGGCGTGGCGAGCAGCTGGCTGCGCCAGCCGCGCAGCGCGGTATCGCCCCAGATGCCCAGCTGCAGGATCAGCGAGGCCACGGCGATCCGCGACACCACCAGGCGCCAGCTTTCCGGCATCACGAGGAAGATGCTGGCGAGGTAGGCGGCGATGGCCAGCTTGAACACGAGGTAGCTCCGGTTCAGCATCTTGACCACCAGGTCGTCCACCCGCGTCACGGTGCGGTTCGCCATATTGCTCAGCCGGCGCAGGAAGAACATGCGCAGCACCACCATCAGGGCGGTCGCGCCGATGAAGACGCCGAGCGCCAGCATCCAGTTTTCCAAGTCATTATTACTCAACAAATATTCCATCCCTTACCCCATCCCATCGTCACTGCAAAGGGAGTAGTGTGCGGTCGGGGAAGCCTGCGGCGCGCACAATTGACAATGGCTCGGCCCGGCCGATACATTGGACGGCATGGCAAGACACAGCGTCTCGTGTGGCACCCTCGTGGTCAATCCGCGGCGCGAGCTGCTGCTGTGCCACGTCACCAATACGCCGAGGTGGGATATCCCGAAAGGCTTGCGCGATCCCGGCGAAACCGAGCTGGCAGCAGCGCTGCGCGAGCTGCGCGAGGAAACCGGGCTGGTGTTCGATGCGGCGCTGCTGCGCGAGCTCGGGCCCTTTGCCTACCGACGCGACAAGCGCCTGCACCTGTTCATGGCGGAACCGGGCCCCGCGCTCGACAGCCTGGAGCACCTGCATTGCAGCACCACCTTCCCGCACCACGTGACTGGCGTGCCGACGCCCGAGATGGACGGCTACCGCTGGGCCGCGCGGCCCGAGGTGGCCGGGCTGTGCTGGCCGCGCATGGCCGAGGTCCTGCTGTCGATCCCCTGGTAGTCCGGCGCGCCGGCACTGGCTGCAAGTTCAGGCCAGCGCTTGCTCGATGGCGGCGGTGGTGGCCGGCTTGGTGAGGTGCCGGTCGAAGCCGGCGCGGGCGCTTCGTTCGCGGTCGGCCTCGCCGCCCCAGCCGGTCAGGGCTACCAGCCGCACGCTGGCATGGCGCGGTTCGCGCCGGATCGCTTCGGCCACCTCGAAGCCCGACATGCCCGGCATGCCGAGGTCGAGGAAGACGACGTCGGGCTGGAATCCCGCCATCATGCGCAGCGCCTGGTGGCCGTCGTTCGCCACCAGCGCCTGGTGGCCGAGCTGGCCCAGCACGGCCGACAGCGTCTCGGCCGCATCGCGGTTGTCGTCCACCACCAGCACGCGCCGGGCCATGCGCGGCGCCGCGGCTGCATCCGCCGGCCCGGCTCCTGGCACCGGAAGCTCCTCGGGCGCCAGCGGCAGGCGCACGGTGAACACGCTGCCGGCATTGGTGCCGGCGCTGCTCGCCTGCACGCTGCCGCCATGCAGTTCCACCAGGCTGCGCACCAGCGACAGGCCGATGCCCAGCCCGCCCGCCGCGTGGCGGCGGCCTTCGCCGATCTGGGTGAACATCTTGAACACGTCTTCCAGGCGCGCCGGGTCGATGCCGATGCCGTTGTCGGAAACGGCGATGACCGCGTCATTGCCGTTGCGTTCGGCCGCCAGCACGATGCTGCCCCCGCGCGGCGTGTAGCGCGCCGCGTTGTTGAGCAGGTTGGACACCACCTGGGTCAGGCGGGTGGGGTCGGCATCCACCACCAGGGTGTCCTGCGGCAGGCGCAGGTCGAGGTGGTGGCGCGCCGCCTCGATCAGCGGCATGCTGGTCTCGACCGCCGCCGACAGCACGCCCGCCAGGTCGATGCGGTCGCGCTTGAGCGCGACCTGGCCGCGCGTGATGCGCGCCACGTCGAGCAGGTCGTCGACCAGGTGGACCAGCTGCCCGAGCTGGCGTTCCATGATCTCGTGGATGCGCGCCGCCGCCGCCGGGTCCTCGGGCGCGCGCCGGATGAACTGCAGGCCGCTGCGCAGCGGGGCCAGCGGGTTGCGCAGCTCGTGGGCGAGGGTGGCCAGGAATTCGGTCTTGATGCGGTTCGCTTCCTCCAGGTCGGCCGCCATCTGGCGCAGTGCGTCCTCGCCCTTGCGCCGTTCGGTGATGTCGTTGAACACCACCGCGACCCGGTGCTGCTCCGGCGGCCCGATCCGGGCCGCATAGACGTCGTACCAGCGGCCCAGGTCGCGCGCTTCGCTCACGAAGCGCACCGCCTCGCCTGTCGCGGCAACCCTTCCATACGTCTCGAACCAATAGCGCTCATGGTGCGGCGCGAACTGGCGGATGCTGTGGCCGACCGCATTGGCCAGGCCGGTATGCTTGACGAAGGCCGGATTGGTCTCCAGGAAGCGGTAGTCGCAGGGCTGTCCAGCATTGTCGTACAAGATTTCGATCACGCACACGCCCTCGTCGATCGAATCGAACAGGGTGCGGTAGCGTTCCTCGCTCAGGCGCAGCTGCTGTTCGGCCTCGAACTGGCGCGAGGCATCGATCGCGACGCCGCGCATGCGCGCTCTGCCGTCCGCCGCCGGCGCCACGCTGCCGCGCGCGATGACCCAGCGCCAGCCGCCGCCGGCGCGCCGGACGCGGAAGGTCGCGTCGTAGGGCGCGCTGCGCGCCACCGCGTCCGACAGCAGGGCCTGCACGGCCGCCACGTCATCCGGGTGGAGCGCTTCGAAGTAGCGCGCCACCGGCACACTGTCTCGCATCGCCTCGGGGATGTCGAACAGGGCGGCCATGCGGGCGTCGCCGGCGACGCGGTCGGGACCGATGTCCCAGGTCCACACCCCCAGCTCGGCGGCGGCGATGATGGATTCGAGCCGGGCGCTGGCATCGATGAAGTCCGCCTCGGCGCGCCGCCGCTCGGCGGTGGCCTGGAAGGCGTCGATGTAGAAGCGCAGCTTGGCGCGCAGGATCACCGGCGACAGGGGCTCGGTGAGCACCGCCACCGCACCGGCCTCATACAGGGGTTCGACCGGGAAGCCGGCGCTGGGTGGGACACCCAGTGCCACCACCGGCGTATTGACCGAGCGGCGCGTGGCCCTGACCTGGCGGATGATGGCGGCCAGCGCGCCGGCGTCGCCGGCATAGCCGACCAGCACCAGCGCGAAGTCATGGTGGCGCGCCTGCTCCAGGCCGGCCGCCACCGAACGGGCATGCAGGACCGTCTCGCCCAGCTCGTCCGCGATCCGTCCCAGCACCGGATCGGGAACCGGGCGCTCGCAGATGAACAGCACGCTCGCGGGGCCAGGGGTCAAGGGGTGCCCCTGTGGGCCGGTAGGTGTCGCATGGTCGCATCCTGTTGTCGTGGTGGCGACAATCTACGGTCCGGATGCCTCCCTGTCAACGTCCGGGGGGGCGATACGCCGGGCTTGCGCCGCGCCTTGGCAATTGCCAGTAGTATTTCCCAACGATGGACCACATGTCGGCCGCATGGCCGCCCGCACGCACAAGGGAGGAATGGAGCATGGAAAGCGGAGCTAGCACCGCACGATACGAAGTGGCCGACATCATGCGCGGCATTTACGGGGACGGCATCATCGCCTGCCGCGGGGCCTTCAGCCGCGAGCTGATCGGGGAACTGCGCGCCGACATCGACGTGCTGTTCGAAGAAGCGCTGGCGCGCGAGGGCGGGGCCCTGAACCGCGGCCCGAACCGCTATTACGTCGAGGTGCACCCGGAGCGCCTGCGCTCCTTCGTGACCATCGCCAGCCACCCCTGGGTGGCCGCGGTCTGCAGCGCGGTGCTGGGGCCGGAATGGCGCATCGTCGAAGTGGGCTTCGACGTGCCGGGACCGGGCGCCATGCACCAGCCCTGGCACCGCGACTTCGCCTCGCCGCCGGAAACGGTCCAGGGCCGGCGCCTCAGTTCGCTGGCCTTCAACCTCACCACGGTCGACGTCACCGAGGACATGGGGCCCTTCGAGATCGCCCCGGGCACCCAGTGGGACCTGTACGAGGGCGACCCGATGTTCCCCGACAAGTCGCTGTATCCGCGCTTCGAGGCCCTGGCCCAGCGCAAGCTGCCGCAGGTGGGCGACATCTCGGCCCGTTCGGCCCTGACCATCCACCGCGGCACCGCCAACCGCTCGCAGGTCTCGCGCCCGGTGCTGGTGGTGGGCGCCGACGCGCCGGATGCGACCAACGCCATCAAGCATGACCTGCAGCTGTCGCGCGCCTACCATGACAGCCTGCCGGAAGAGCTGCGCAGGCACCTGAACTGCCGCGTCGTCGAGCAGCTCGTGCCGATCCGGCAGGCGCACACGATCGAGGGCCTGAAAATGGGCGTGACGATGGGTGGGTAGGGGGATGGGCCGCCCGCGGCGGCCCTGGAGGGAATTACTCTTTTTCCGGCACGCCCTGCGAGGGCGCCGGAGTCTTCAGCGCGTCGGGCAGCGCGTCGGCGATGCCGTTCTCGGGCACCTGTCCAACCCGGCGCGCCTCGTCGGAATGCTGGTCGAGGCTGACTTCCTCGGCGACGTCGAAGCGGCCGTCCTCGGCGCCTTCCTCACCGGGAAGCAGATTGTCGGAACGCTGGTCCTGGCCGCCGCCGGCGACGGGGTTCGCCTGCGGCCGGGCCTGGTCGTTTTCTGGCTGGGGTGCTGGGGCCATGCTGTCCTCCTGTTGAGGGTTTTTCATGACCCATTATCGCGCCGCGCCCGCCGGCCGGGCGCACGCTAGTCGCGACCTTCCTTGCGCGGCAGGTTCTTCTCCACGATGGCCCACACGATCATCCCGTAGGCGACCACGCGGATCAGGTAGTGAAGCGGCGAATCCTCGCCGGCCTCGTTCAGCACCGCCGAATAGACGCGGTGCAGACCTTCGATGAAGAAGGACAGGGCGAACCAGAGGAAGAAGCGGTCGCCGGTATTGCGCCAGAAGCGCAGGAAGAACAGGGCGATGGTGAGCGAAGCCATCGAGATCGCGCCGTACATCATCTGGATCATCGGCTCACTCCTTCTCGTAGATCAGGCCGTACAACAACAGCAGGCTTGCCACCAGGGCGCTGATGACCCGCAGGGGCATGAAATCGACATTCGGGAACACGATCTTGTCGAAAATCAGGAACAGGTTGTTGAAGGTCATCACCGCAAAGCACAGGGCGCTCCAGAACAGGAGCCGGTAACGCGTGCGCCGGTAGCTGGCGAACAGGAGCCAGGTACAGGCCAGCGAGGTCAACATGCACAAGGTGTAGATGAGTTCGCCCATTAGGAATCCTTTCGCAGGCGGAAGGCGTCGGCGAACTGCTGCGCCTTGCGGTCGAGAGTGGAATGGATGAGATTGGTGACGTCCACCAGGTGGCGTGCATAGAGCTCGGCCAGGCCGTCGACGCGCTCGCGCAGCGTGTCGGAGGCGGGCGCATAGCAATAGCAGTGCGCCTTGGGTGCGGGGCAGGGTGCGGCCATGCCGGATCGGCACAACTCGTCAAGCAGGCCCTGGGCGGTGCGCTCGCTGGTGTACAGGCGGCGCGCCAGCATCTCTCCGCTCCATTGCTGGCCGGAATTCGCGCGCAGCAGCAGCAGCGCCTCGAGGAAGGGCACGGAGGGAATGCTCGTCAGGACAAAACGGCGCAAGTCCTCTGGGATCGGCGGACGGTTCATTCGCTTCGGGTATACTTTCCCAAAAGGAATCTTTTGTTGAGAAAGGCGCAAGTTTATCTCATTCTCGACGGAAAGGTATTTCCAATCGTGCGCCTGCCGGCGCGTGTATTGTTTGACCTCCCTCAACGACGCTCGGCTACAATACGGGCCAACGATTTTTCGGTTCACCCCATACATCCTCATGTTTCGTTCCACCCTGGCCCGGCTTGCCCGTGCCTGCTTCCTCGGCATGCTGCTGGCCGCCGGCGCGGCCCAGGCCGCAAGCTGCCCCGACCATTACCTCGACGGCCGCGCGCCCGAGATCCGCAACCCCAAGCTGGCTGCCGCCACCCGCGAGCTGTGCTACAGCGAATTCGGCGTCATGCATTCTGGCGTCACCCGCACCGCGCTGTGGTCGGCCGAGCACCTGGCGCCCAGCCAGCTCGAAGCCGCGGAGGGCCTGGACCGCGACAACAAATTCCATCCCGAGCCGCGCCTGCCGCGTGGCCAGCGCGCCGAGCTGTCCGACTATGCGCGTAGCGGCTTCGACCGCGGCCACCTGGCGCCGAATGGCGACATGCCCGACCGCCGCGCCCAGCGCGAAAGCTTCTCGCTGGCGAACATGGTCCCCCAGGACCGCGAGCACAACCGCCACATCTGGGCGCCGATCGAAGGCGCGGTGCGCAAGATGGCCAAGCGCGAAGGTTCCCTGTACGTGATCACCGGCCCGGCCTTCCTCGGCAGCAACCTGCGCAAGGTGGGCAACGTGATCGTGCCGAGCCACCTGTACAAGGTGGTGTACAGTCCGCGCCAGAAGGCGGCCGCCGCCTGGTTCGTCGAGAACCGCGCCAATGCGCCGATCCAGGTGATCCCGGTCGCCGAGCTGGAGCGCATCGTCGGCATCGAACTGCTGCCTTCCCTGAGCCGGCAGCAGAAGGAGCGGATGCTGGCGCTGCCGAAGATCCGCCAGAAGAAGCAACGCAACTGACCGCACCGCACAGGAAGGAAAACCCATGCCGCCGAAGAAGCCGTTCAAGCCCTTTGCCAATGAAGCCGATGTCCTCGAGATCGGTAACCTGATGCTGGAGAACCGGCTCGACCGCATCACCATCTCCGGCGACGTCGACCTGACCGCCGACAAGGCCGGGCTCGCGCTGGCGCGCCGCCTGCACGCGCAACTGGGCGCGGTGGTCGAGGCACTCGAGGCACGCGAGCTGCCCGACCGCCTGCCCCCGCCCGACGTCGAGACCGTCGACAATCCTTTCGTCTGACCCCCTCCAGGTCCAGCCGGACCGCCCGGCCGCATAGCACATGAGGGCACAATTGGCCCTTACCGTTCCGTACGTCAAAGGTGCGCAGGGGGCCACGGAAAAGGCGTACTCTCGTTTGCTCCGCAACCGGCGATGCGAGGAGCTGTCCCGATGTCGAGCAATATCCCCGAGAACACCCAGCAGGAAGGCCTGCGCATTCCCGTGATCGAGGAGCAGCTGGCCGTCGGTACCCGCGTCGTCGAGACCGGCCGCGGCGTGCGTGTCCACAAGACGGTCAGCGAACAACCGGTCACCATCGACGAGCGCCTCATGCGCGAAGAGCTGGACGTCCGGCACGTTCCCGTGGACAGGATCGTCGCGCCGGAAGAAGCACCTGCAAGCCGCTACGAAGGCGACACGCTGGTGGTGCCGGTTCTCGAAGAAGTGCTGGTGGTCGAACGCCGCCTGCGCATCAAGGAAGAACTGCACATCACCCGGGTCCGGCACGAGGAGCCTTACCGAGAGACCGTTCCGCTCAAGGCGGAGCGGGTCGAGGTGGAGCGCTTCGACGAGGCCGGGCCGCCGCCCGCATCCGATACCCACCAATGATGGAGGAACGACCATGCAACATACTTTGGTAGCCGTATTCGATAACAACGCCGACGCGCGCAGCGCGATGGACGAACTGCTCGCCTCGGGCTTCCCGCGCCAGGACGTGCGCATGTCCGGCGACACCGGCGCCGGCATCACCGGCAGCTCCAGCACCACCACGACCACCACGGCCACGTCCACCGACACCGACACGGGCATCGGCAGCAGCATCAAGAATTTCTTCAGCGATCTGTTCGGCAGTGACGAGGACGACAGCCGCCGCCTCAGCCGCTACGAAGGCGCCGTCTCCGGCGGCAAGTGCGTGATCACCCTGACAGCCGATTCGCTGCCGGAGGTCGAGCGCGCCGCCGACATCGTCGAGCGCTTCGGTCCGATCGACATCGACGAGCACTCGGACAACGTCGGCAAGATGGCGTCCAGTGGGGCCATGCTGCAGGGCAGCCAGAGCGGCATGCAGTCGTACTCGACGTCCACGCAGTCGGCCTCGGCCCAGCAGCAGGGCAGCTTGTCCGGCGCCTCGCTGCAGCGCGACACCGCGATGGAAGCCGGCCGCACCGGCAGCACCCAGTCCATTCCCGTCGTCGAAGAACAGCTGAAGGTCGGCAAGCGCGAAGTCCAGCGTGGCGGCGTGCGCATCTATTCGCGCGTGGTCGAGACCCCGGTCGACGAGACCGTCGGCCTGCGCGAAGAGCACGTGGACGTCCAGCGCCGCGCCGTCGACCAGCCGATCAGCCCGGCCGACGCGACCGCGTTCAAGGAACAGACCATCGAAATGCGCGAGACCGCGGAAGAAGCGGTGGTCGAGAAATCGGCCCGCATCGTCGAGGAAGTCACGGTCGGCAAGCAGGTCAATGAACGCCAGGAACAGATCCACGACACCGTGCGCCATACCGAGGTGGACGTGCAGCGCCTGGACGGCACTACGGCGCGCTCCGACCTGCGCGACGACGACAGCTATTTCCGCAACCACTTCACCAGCACCTACGGCGCCACCGGTGCATCGTATGACGATTATGCGCCGGCCTACAGCTACGGTTCGCAGATGGCCAGCAGCGGCCGCTACACCGGACGCCAGTGGGACGACGTCGAATCCGACCTGCGCACCGACTGGGAATCGCGCTACAGCGGCGGCCCCTCGACCTGGGAAAAGATGAAGGCCGCGGTGCGGCACGGCTGGGACCGCATGACCGGCGACACCGGCACCAACCGGACCTACTGAGCCCGCTTATCCGCAGTATCGACGGCGCCTGCGGGCGCCGTTTTCCATCCTTCCTACTGTCCGGTCAGGCGCGCGCGCGTACAGCCGGGTTTGGAGTAATCTGGTCCCGTGCATTTGCGCGCGGCGGGCTGGCGCGCGAGCTGTCTCGACCTCGTCCTACTCACGCGAGCGGTCCGGGGCCGGATTGTTCGGCAGCCACCCCCGTCACTCACTTTAAGGGAGGAATGACCATGCAACATACTCTTGTAGCCGTGTTCGACAACCGGACCGACGCACAGAATGCGATGAACGAGCTCATGTCCTCGGGCTTCTCGCGTGACGAGGTCAAGCTGAGCAATGCCGACCCGACCGGCATGACCGACAGCGTCACCACCGGCAGCACCGTCGACACCGGCGACACCGGCCGCAGCGACACCCTTGCCGACGGCACCGGGATCGGCATCGGCGCTTCCATCAAGCACTTCTTCACCGACCTGTTCGGCGCCGACAACAGCGAGCATGCCAGCAGGTACGAGGGCGCGGTCACCCGCGGCCACCACGTGCTCACCGTGCGCGCCCAATCCCTGCCGGAAGTCGAGCGCGCCGCCGACATCGTCGAACGCTACGGTCCGACCGACATCGACGAGCAGGCAACGGGCGTCGGCGCGATGGGCGCCGGCAGCGGCCTGTCGGAGTCGATGCGCATGAGCGGCGCCGGCGGCATGCAGCAATCCTCGCAGATGTCGGCCCAGTCCGGCGCCGGCATGAGCGGCAGCACGACGGCCGGCAGCGGCAGCCTCGGAACGGCGGCGGGCGCCGGCGCAGCCACGGGTGCCAGCCAGCAGCTCGACAACCCCGGCGACCGCAAGATCTTCCAGCAGCAGTCGCTGCACCAGGCCGAGCCGATGGGAACCACCTACCAGGAACCGATGGGCCAGAGCGGCCTGAGCGCGACTGGCGGCACCTCGCTCCAGGGTTCGACCCTGCAGGAAAACTCGGTGCAGGCCTCGTCGCTCGAAGGCACGCAGAACGACATGTCGATCCGCAGTTCGGGCGGCCAGGGCGGCACCCTGCAGGGCTCCTCGCTGGAAGGGTCGGCGATGCAGGGAGGCGCCGGCTCGATGCAGCGCGATACCGCGATGGGCTCTTCGCCGGGCAGCAGCCGCTTCACCGAGACCCAGCGCGGCAAGTCGCGCATCTACTCGCCGGGAGCTACCACGGCAGGGACCGGCAGCGGACTCGATATCGGCAGCAATTTCTTCGGCGACGATGACGATTACTACCGCAACCACTTCCTGGCCAACTACAGCGGCGAAGACTACGACCGCATGAAGCCGGCCTACGCCTACGGCTCCGAGATGGCGCGCAACGACAAGTACCGCGGCCGCAAGTGGGACGAGGTCGAGAACGACCTGCGCAGCGACTGGAGTACCCGCAGCGGCGATACCGCCGGCGACACCTGGGACCGCATGAAGGCCGCCGTGCGCCGCGGCTGGGATCGCATGACCAGCGACGATGACGACACCATCTACCGCAGCCACTTCAGCAGCACCTATGGAACGGCGGGTGGATCGTACGACGACTACGCTCCGGCCTACAGCTACGGCGCCGACAGCGCACGCAGCGACAGGTACCGCGGCCGCCGCTGGGACGAGGTCGAGAACGACCTGCACAGCGACTGGGACACCCGTAGCGGCAGCACTGCCGGTTCGACCTGGGAGAAGATGAAGTCGGCCGTGCGCCGCGGCTGGGACCGCATGACCCTCGACAAGGACGACGACAGCTATTACCGCAGCCACTACGACAGCACGCTGGGAAGCTCGGGCATGGATTACGACAGCGTGAAGCCGGCCTATGCCTACGGTTCCGAGATGCGCAAGAGCGAGCTCTACCGTAATCGTCCGTGGGACGACATCGAGGGCGACCTGTCGCGCGGCTGGGATTCGCGGATTTCGGGCGGCACCGGCTCGGCCACCACGGCCGGCACGGGTACCGGCGTGGGCGGCGCCTGGGAAAGCATGAAGTCGGCCGTCCGCCACGGTTGGGACCGCATGACGGACGACGACGACAACGACCGCGAGTACCGCAGTCACTGGAACGCCACCTACAGCACTTCCAGCGACGCCGGCAGCTATGACGACTACAAGCCGGCCTACGCCTATGGTTCGTCGATGGCCCAGGATCCGAAATACCGCGGCCGCCAGTGGGGCGAAGTCGAGAACGACCTGCGCACCGACTGGGATACCCGCTACGGCAGCGGTGGCCAGTCGACCTGGGAGAAGATGAAGTCGGCGGTGCGCCACGGCTGGGATCGGATGACCTCCTGATCGAACGCCATGCCAGGGCGGCCTGACAAATAAACAGGTACGCCGCTGCCCATCCAAAGCCCCCCAGGGTCGAACCTGGGGGGCTTTTTCTTTGGCGCTGTCCTCCTTAGCTATGGATGACTCCGATCGCGATGCGCAGCAATTGCTCCACCGTCGTGATCCGTCCACCGTCGAGTGCACGGCGCCAGCCCAGGTAGTTCGGCAGGTAGCGCGAAGCGACTCCGCGGAAGCGGCTCAACCATTGCCGGAAGCGCTGGTGATAGGCGTTCACATTCTGCACATGGATGGCGCCGGCAACGTCGCGGCGTACCCGCACGCCCGCACGCTGGTTCACCGCTTGGTGCGCAATGCCATGCTTGCGGGCGAAACTGCGGTATGCCCCATGACCGTCACTGACCAGCAGCACCTGCCGGTCGAGCCGGGGCAGCAGGTGGCGCTCCAGCTGCGCGACCGTCAAGACGCCTCGGCCGACCACGGCATCGACAGTCTGGCCACTGCGGTCGCGCGCCACCAGAATGCAGTCGAGCTCGCGTGAGATGCCGCGTTTGCCCGCCCGGCCGCCACGCCGACGCGGTGGTCGATCCAGCTTGCGCGCACCTTTCTGCGATTCCAATATAAACATTTCGTCAGCCTCGGCAATGCCGCCCAGGCGCGTTGGCTGGGCATGCCTGGGACGCTCGAGGAAGCGGTGGCGCCAGCGAAAGGCGGTGTTGCGGTGCACGCCGACGTCGCTGGCAGCGGCGCGCACCGATTTCGAGTCGAGCACGGTGCCCAGGTAATCGAGCCATTTTTCACGCATTCGCAGCCGCGCCAGCGGCGTGCCGCTCAGGTCGTTATAGGTGCGGCCACAGGCACGGCAGCGATAGCGTTGCAGGCCATTGGCTTGCCCATGCCGGTAGTAACGTTCGCAGGCGCAGTTGGGGCAGCGACGCATTGCCCCGCCGATCTGGCCGATGAGTGCGATCACCTGGTCCAGCCCGGCGGCGGGATGCAGGGCGGCCAGCGTTTGCAGGCGCTGAGGCAGGTTCAGTGCGGGGAGTCTGGCAAACCACTTCTTGAAATGCGGTGCGCGCATAGTCGTTCCCGTCTGTGGTGACAGGCGTTCGACCATCAAGCAGCTCAGCAGTTCCACGCTCATCCATAGTTAAGAAGGACAGCGCCTTTTCTTTTCGAGGAGCTGGTATTGGAGTAGGCTGGATGGTGCAACGGCCATGCGCCGGAGCGGGACGGGCCGGTCGGTTCGGCAGCCGGGATTGGCGCGCCCCGGGACTCACCGATAGGGAGGAACGACCATGCAACATACTCTTGTAGCTGTGTTCGGTAACCGGACCGACGCACAGAATGCGTTGAACGAGCTGATTTCCTCGGGTTTCCCGCGCGAGGACCTCACGCTCTCCAGCGCCGATCCGACCGGCATGACCGACAGCGCAAGCGGCGCCGGCGGCAGCGCCACCCCGGGAGGCGGCACCGACGCCGGGAACGGCGCCAACCTGAGGCGCGTCTTTACCGACCTGTTCGGCGCCGACAACAGCCCGCGCGCCAGCCGGTACGCGGGCGCAGTCACCCGCGGCCACCACGTGCTGGTGGTGCGCGTCGATTCGCTGCCGGAAGCCGAGCGCGCCGCCGACATCGTCGAGCGCTTCGGCCCCTCCGACGTCGACGAGGAGCCGCTGCAGGCCGGCGCGATGGGGAGCGAGCCTGGCAGAGCGCCCGAGTCGATGCGCATGGGCGGCGCCGGCAGCATGCAGCAGGCTTCACCGGCGCCGGCGCAGCCGCGCGCAGGGAGCAGGCCGCATCTCGACAACCCGGGCGACGGCATGATCTTCCAGCAGCATTCGCTGTACCAGTCCGAGCCGACGGGCGGGACCTACCAGGAGCCGCTCGGATCGAGCGGCCTCGGCGCGACCGGCAGCACCTCGCTGCACGGCTCGACCTTGCGCGAGAATGCAGCCCACGTCCCCACGTTCGAGGACCTCGAGACGGGCGGCGGCGAATCGATGCAGCGCGAATCGAGCCCGGGCGGCGTGCCCGTGGCGAGCCCGCGCCTTGCCGAGACCCAGCGCGGCCGGTCGCGCATCTATTCGGCGGAACCCGAGCCGCCCGCAGGTGGGGGCAGCGGCCTGGACATCGGCAGCAACTTCTTCGGCGACGACGACGACTATTACCGCAACCATTTCCTGTCCAACTACAGCGGCGAGGACTACGACCGAGTCAAGCCGGCCTATGCCTACGGCGCCGACATGGCGCGCCACGACAAGTATCACGGCCGCGCGTGGCATGAGGTCGAGAGCGAGCTGCGCCGGGAGTGGGAGGTCCTCAACGCAGGGGTGGCCGGTTTGACCTGGGAAAAGATGAAGGCCGCCGTACGCCGCGGCTGGGACCGGATGACGGTGCACCGCGACGCCGACAGCTATTATCGCAGCCACTACGACACCCACCTGGGCGGCTCGGGGATGGAGTACGACAGCGTCAAGCCGGCGTATAAGTTCGGCGCCGAGATGCGCAGGAGCAAGCTGTACCGCAACCGCCCATGGGACGACGTCGAGGGCGACCTGGCGCGCGCCTGGGGTGAGCGTCGCGGCACCAGCGCCGGCAAGGGAAGTGCCTGGGATCGCATCAAGGCGGCGGTGCGGCATGGGTGGGAGCGGATCAAGTCATGATCCGCGCCGAGCCGTGGCTGCACCGCGCGGCACTGGGCGAAACAAATCGGCGCCCCGCGGGGCGCCGATTTCACTGCCAGGGCAAGCAGACGATCACATCACTCGGCAAACGCTTGCGCCGCCGGCGTGATCCGCACGGCTTCCGGCCTGATTCCCAGCTTCATCGACCCGATCTGCTGGTCTTCATCGAGCAGCGCCTGGGGCTTCTTCGCATCGTAGCTGATCGGCGAGAATGCATCCGTCACCAGCTTGTCTTTCAGGGCGGCCGCGTCCTTGGTGATGATCACCACCGACAGGTTCCTGGCCGACAGGTGCTTCCTGATCGCCGCATTCACGTCGGCCACGGTGAGCCTGGCCAGGCCGTCGCGCATCATGCGGGTGAACTCGGGCGTGCGGTACCACTGGGCGTCGAGCGCATAGCCCAGCTGCTGGTCCTGGGTGGCCGTCATCACGAACACGTTCTTTTGAAGATAGCCGCGGGTGGTCTCGAAGTCCTGCTGCGACAGGCCGTTCTGGATCATCTTGTCCAGCTCGAACAGCGCGGCGCGCAGGGCGAAGTGGCCGTTCTGCGGCGCCACCGGGCGGATCCAGACTTCGAACAGCTGCGCCTTGCGGCCCAAGTTCGGGTTCGGGAAGAACTGGAACATCCCGCGCGGGAAGGCTTCGATGTAGGCGTAGTCGCCGTAGTTCATGCCGCGCTCTTCACGGATGCGCTGGTACAGGCGGGCGCTCGAGGCGCGGTGCTCGCCCAGCCAGGTCTTGGCCAGCCACAGGGCCGGGAAGTCCGGATGCGAGCGGGTCACCTCGATCGGCAGGCCGAAGGAGATCGCCGTGGCGCGGGTGTTCTTCTCGATGATCTCGACATCCAGCCCGTTCGGCATGCGGCCGCGGATGGCGGGGGTCGGCGCCAGGCCCTCGGCTGCCGGCAGGCGCGCCAGCGCGCCCTTCAGGGAGGCGACCATCGCATCCGAGACGTCGCCAGAGATGCCGACCCGCACCGCGCCCTGGGTATAGGCCTTGCGGTAGAAATCCTTGACGTCGTCCAGCGTGATCGACTCGATGCCCTTGACCGTGCCCAGCACCGGATGGCCGTAGGGCGTGCCGGCGAAGACATTGGCCTGCAGGCGCTCCTTGCCGAACTCCTCTTCGTTGTTGTCCTTCAGGTCCAGCACCAGGGCGTTCTTCTGCGCGTCCTTCAGGCGGCGGAAGTCTTCCTCGCGGAAGCCCGGGTCCACCAGCAGCGGCAGGGCAATGCCGAGGTACTGGTCCCAGTTGTCCTTGTGGGTCGAGCCGCTGAAGGTGGTCATTTCCTTGTCGGTCTGCTCGCTGAAGCTGCCGGCCAGCGGGAACAGGGCCTTGGTCACTTCGTCGATCTTGCGCTCGCGCGAGCCGCTCGACGCGACCATGGCCGCGGTCAGCGCTGCCAGGCCTTCCTTGCCCTTGGGGTCGTGCGCCGAGCCGGCCGCGAACAGCAACTTGAAGCGGATCTGCGGCAGGGCCGACTTCTGGACCAGCACGTCGAACCTGGCCTCGCTCGCCTTCGGTGCGAAGTCGGCCAGCTTGGGCAGGTTCTCGATCTCCGCCGGCAGCGCTTCGTGCGACAGGGTGGTCACCACCATCGACTCGTCGACCAGGTACTTGCGCGCGGCCGCCTGCAGGTCGGCCGGCGTGAGGCTGTCGACCACGCGGTAGTAGCGGTTCAGGGTGTCGTAGGACCGGTTGAAGTGCACGTAGGATGCCAGGGTCGAGGCGATTGCCTCGGTGTTGTCGAGCGTGCGGATCAGCCCGTATTTATTGGCGGATTTCGCATCGGCCAGCGCTGCGCCGGTGACCGGCTCGTTGCGCAGCTTCGCCACGGTCTGCAGGATGGCGTCGCGCACGTACAGCGCATCACCCGGCTTTTTCACGCGCGCGCCGATGGTGGCCAGGGTCGGGTCGACCCGGTTCGGCACGAAGTCGAACAGCTGGTCCACCTTCTGCTCGTCCTGCACCAGGCGCTTGTACAGCGGCGAAGTGCGGCCGAAGGACAGCGACAGCAGCATCGACAGCGCGGCCTGGTCCTTTTGCGTATCCGAGAAGGCGGGCGCGCGGAACGCGACCGTCACCAGCGGCAGGGTCGGGGTCTGCCAGGCCACGTGGCGGTATTGCGCGCCTTTCGGGGCCGGCTCGACCGGCACGTTCGACTTGAAGCTGCCGCGTTTCCACCCGCCCCAGTATTTTTCGACCATCGCCACCGCCTTGGCCGGCTCGACGTCGCCGGCGATGATCACGGTGGTGCGCTCCGGACGATACCAGCGGTCGAAGAAGACCTTCGAATACTCGTATTGGTTGGGCATGTCCTCGATGTCCTTCAGGAAGCCCATCGTGGTGTGGCGGTAGGTGTGGGTCGAGAACGCGGCTTCGCGCTGGGTCTCGAACAGCTTCTGCATCGGGTTCGCGCTGTTCTTGTTGTATTCGCCCAGCACGGCGCGCGATTCGGTCTTGAAGGCCTCGACCGGGTAGGACAGGTGCTGGAAGCGGTCGGCTTCGACCTTGAGCACGGTGTCCAGGTCTTCCTTGGCGAAGGTGGTGTAGTAATTGGTGAGGTCGTCGCTGGTGTATGCGTTCTGGCGCGCGCCGGCCTTGGTGATGATCTGCTGGTACTTTTCCGGCGGGTAGGTTGGCGTACCGCGGAACATCATGTGCTCGAAGAAGTGGGCGAAGCCCGACTTGCCCGGCTCGACCTCGTTGCGCGAGCCGGTCTGCACCGGGATGTGGACCGAGACCAGGTTCGGGAAGCCGGTCGGCACCACGATGACTTTCAAGCCGTTGGGCAGGGTTTTCTCGGTTGCCTTGAACGGCAGGACATCGCCGCCGGCTGCTGTGGCTGCGGGCGTTTGCGCCTTTGGTGCGGCGCCGCTTGCGGGCGCGAATGCCAGCAACGCGACCGGCACGAGGGTCGCCAGGACGCTGCGCGACAGGGTGGTTTTCGACACGTTCTCTCCTTTTGGGAATATTGCTATCCGCAAAGGATAGATTATTCGACAAGGAAAGAACAGTGGATTCAGGTATGCATTCGTCCCGAACGAGCGGCTAGGCGGCCTCGCTCAGCGGCAGGCTGATGCGGTTGCGGCCCAGGTGCTTGGCCCGGTACAGGGCGGCGTCGGCGGTGGCGACCAGCTGGCTGGCGGTGTTGTCCGGGCTGGCCAGGGCGGTGGCGGCGCCGATCGACACCGTCACGTGGCGGGTCGGCGCGGCGCACGGCAGCTGCAGCTGCTCGACCCGGCAACGGATCCGTTCGGCCACGATGGCGGCGCCCTTGAGCGACTGGTTGGGCAGGATCACCGCGAATTCCTCGCCGCCGTAGCGGGCCACCAGGTCGTTGGCGCGCATCTCGCTGGCCACCGCGCGGGCAATGCGCTTCAGGCATTCGTCCCCGCCAAGGTGGCCATTGGCATCGTTATAGGCCTTGAAGTTGTCGACATCGACCATCAGGAGCGACAGCGGCTGCTGCTGGCGCAGGGCGCGCGCCCATTCGGCGTGCAGGGTATCGTCGAAACAGCGGCGGTTGGCCAGGCCGGTCAGTCCGTCGCGGGTGGCCAGCTGTTCCAGCGCCACCTGGGCCATCTTTTCGTCGGTCAGGTCGCGCAGGGTCTCGACCACGGCCGCCAGTTCGCCGTCCGAGCCGAAGATCGGGCTGGCGTCGGCCGCCAGGTAGCGCCGGCGGCCGGCGCGCGGCATGTCGAACCAGCTTTCGATGCACAGGCCGGCGGGCGAACTGTCGGAGGCGGAGCGCGGCAGGATCTTGCGCACGTCCTCGCTGCGGTTCTGCAGCACCAGGTCGGCCAGGGTAGGGCGGCGGTGTTCGTAGAAGCTGCGCCAATGGTCGCCTGTGCCCAGCACTTCGTGGGCCGGCACGCCGGTGAGCTGCTCGCAGGCGCGGTTCCAGATCATGACCCGCGCCTGGGTGTCGAGGACGAAGACAGGAATCGACAGGGACGCCACCAGCTGGCCGACGAACGCACCATCTTTCACGAGAGCTGTCGGGGCGGGCGCGCTGATGCTGATGCTGGAGCTGTGTGGGCTGATCATGGTCGTCCTCTACGGTTCCGGTCCGGCAGCCGAATTGACTGCCAACAGGAAACGATTCTGCTACTGCGCAGGGACGAACTTATTGATTTTCAGCAAGAGCCCTTCCTGCTTGCCCTCACCACCGGGTTTCACACGGGGGCGGGCACCCGCGTCAGGGGCAGTGTTGCGCACACGACCGTCCCGCCGCGCCGGCCGGGGAGCACCGTCAGGGTGCCGCCGAAGGCCTCGGTGCGCTCGCGCATCCCGGCGATGCCGCAGCCGCGTGCATTCAGATGGTCGAGGGCGCTTGGCCCGATGCCGTCGTCCTCGATCGTCAAGACGGCGTCGCCGGCCGATTCGACCAGGGTGACGCAGACCATGGTGGCCTGGGCATGGCGCGCCACGTTGGACAGCGATTCCTGCAGCACGCGGAACAGCACCGCGTCCTGCTCCTGGTCGCGCCGCTCGTCTTCCTCCAGCCGGTCGCGCCCCGCATCGAAGCGGTAGTCCAGTCCGTGAAGGCGCGCGAAGTCGGCCAGGTGGCGCTCGGCGGCCTGGCGCAGGCTCAGGCCCTTGGCGATCGGGCGCAGGCCGGTCACGAGGGCGCGCACCGAACGGATGGCGGTATCGAGGTTGCCGATGGCGGCCGTCAGCTTGTCATGCACGGCGGTAGAGGTGCCGCGTACCGCGGCCTGCTGCAGCGCCAGCTCCACGCGCAGCGACAGCAGGCGGTGCCCGAGCTCGTCGTGCAGGTCGCGCGCGATACGGGCACGCTCGGCTTCACGCACGCTTTCGTGCTGCCGCACCAGGCGGCACAGCACTTCGTGGCTGCCGGCGAGGGCGTCCTCGACGTCGGCGTGGGCGCCGCGCTCGGCCTCCAGCTGCTGCTCCAGCGCGCGGATCCGTTCCTGGGTAGCGTGGCTGCGCCGCTCCAGCAGCACGGCCAGGGCGATGGCGGCCAGCGTCACCATGGCGGCAGCCATCATCTCCGGCGGTGCGCCGCGCAGCGGCAGCGGCAGCGCGGCGCTGGCCGGGGCGCTACATGCCAGGGCGCCGAGCGCTGAGGCAAATGCTGAAAATCGGACTAGGAATGAGGTGGACTTGTTCATAGCATCCTTCTGACTAGCATTCGGAAGATTCCGTATGAAGGTACACCTGAGTCCGAGAAGCAATATTGCTCATCCTCAATGCATGGGTGCCTGGCCCACGGGGCGCCGGCGCCGCGTTATAATGGAGGGTTGACGAGAGGCTTACCGTGACTTACAGCATCAAAGAGATCTTCTACACCCTGCAGGGCGAAGGCGCCCATGCGGGGCGCCCGGCCGTATTCTGCCGCTTTTCGGGCTGCAACCTGTGGACTGGCCGCGAAGCCGACCGCGCAACGGCCGTCTGCACCTTCTGCGACACCGACTTCGTCGGCACGGACGGCGAGCGCGGCGGCAAGTTCCGCGCGCCCGAGCTGCTCGCGGCCGAGATCGACGGCCTGTGGCCGGCCGCCCACGCCGCCAGCAAGTACGTGGTCTTCACCGGCGGCGAACCGCTGCTGCAGCTGGACCGGGCGCTGATCGACGCCATGCACGCGCGCGGCTTCACGATCGCCATCGAGACCAACGGCACGCTGCCGGTCCCCGAAGGCGTGGACTGGATCTGCGTCAGCCCCAAGATGGGCGCCGAACTGGTGGTCGCGAAGGGCAACGAGATCAAGGTGGTGATTCCCCAGGCGGGCCAGGACCTGTCCGCCTACGAGGGGCTCGACTTCGAGAACTTCTACGTGCAGCCGATGGACGGCCCGCTCGCCGCGCAGAATACGCGCCTGGCGATCGAGACCTGCCGCCGCAACCCCAAGTGGAAGCTGAGCCTGCAGACCCACAAACTCCTCCAGATCCCCTGAATCATTGCTGACCCGATGTTAACTATCACCCGCAAGCTGGAATTCGATGCCGGCCATCGTATTCCCGACCACAAGAGCCAGTGCCGCAACCTGCACGGCCACCGCTATACTCTCGAGATCACCCTGACCGGCGACGTCATCGATGTTGAAGGAAATTCCGACAACGGCATGATCATGGACTTCTCCGACGTCAAGACCCTGGCGAAGCAGCACCTCGTCGACGTGTGGGACCATGCCTTCCTGGTGTACGAAAAGGACGACCTGGTGCGCGAGTTCCTCGCCTCGCTGCCCGGCCACAAGACCGTGGTGATCGACTGCATCCCGACCGTGGAAAACCTGGCGCGCGTCGCCTTCAACATCCTCAAGACGGTGTTCACCGACCGTTACGGCACCGGCCTGCGCCTGCACAAACTGGTGCTGCACGAAACCCCGAACTGCTGGGCCGAAGTGACCGATGTCTGACCGCTACATGGGGCTGGCCCTGGAGCAGGCCAGGCTGGCCTGGGCCGAGGGCGAGGTGCCGGTAGGAGCGGTGGTGGTCAAGGACGGTGAAGTGATCGCCACCGGCTACAACCAGCCGATCGGCCGCCACGATCCCACTGCCCATGCCGAGATCGTCGCGCTGCGCGCCGCCGCCGACAAGCTCGGCAACTACAGGCTGCCGGGCTGCGAACTCTACGTCACGCTCGAGCCCTGCATCATGTGCTCGGGTGCGATGATGCATGCGCGCCTGGCGCGCGTGATCTACGCCGCCGTGGATCCGAAGACCGGCGCCTGCGGCTCCGTGCTCAACCTGTTCGAAGAAGAGCGTCTCAACCACCATACCGAGGTGCAGGGGGGCGTGATGGCCGACGAGGCGAGCAGCCTGTTGCGGGCCTTCTTCGCCGAGCGCCGGGCCGCGGCGCGCAAGCTTCCCGCGTCCAGCTAGGCAAGGGCCGCTTTGCTGTTGGGCGTAAGACAAGTCGTACGCCCGCACGAGCGCCTGGCCCCCGTTGAAAGTGATATGCTGTTTGCAAGCCGTTCGGGGGTTTTCCTCCATGCGGCGAGCCAACCCCGTCGCTAGAAGAGCCGATGCCGCCTTGCGCGGCGCCGGCATGCCGCCATGCCCACGCTGAACGCCAACGGAATCCGCATCGCCTTCGACACCGCAGGCGACCCCAAGGCCCCACCGCTGCTGCTGGTGCATGGGCTCGGCATGCAGCTGACCGCCTGGCCCGACGAGTTCGTCGAAGGCCTGGTCGAGCTCGGCTTCTACGTGATCCGCTTCGACAACCGCGATTGCGGCCTGTCCACCAAGTTCGAGCAGGCCGGCGTCCCCAACCTGATGCTGGCCTCGATCAAATCGAAGCTCGGCTGGCCGCTGCGCGCCGCCTACCGCCTGGAGGACATGGCCGAAGATGCGATCGGGGTGCTGTCGGCCCTCGGCGTGGCGCGCGCCCACGTGGTCGGGATCTCGATGGGCGGCATGATCGCGCAGATCCTGGCGGGGCGTTACCCGCAGCGCATCCTGAGCCTGACCTCGATCATGTCGAGCAGCTGCCGCCGCGGCTTGCCCGGCCCCGAGAAAAAGGTCAGTAGCCTGCTGGCCCGGCGTCCGGCCGCCCCCGGCGACATCGAAAGCATCATCGACCACGGCGTCAGCATCATGCGCGCCATCGGCAGCCCGTCCTACCCGACCCCGGACAAGGTCTTGCGCAAGCGCGTTGCCCGCTCGATGCGCCGCAGCTACTGCCCCGGCGGTGTGGCGCGCCAGATGATGGCGATCGCCGCCTCGGGCGACCGCTGCGCGCTCCTGCGCGCGATCACCGCGCCCACGCTCGTGATCCATGGCGCCAACGACCCGCTGGTGCCGCTCGCCTGCGGCGAAGACACGGCCAGCCGCATCCCCGGCGCCCGGCTTGAAGTCATCCAGGGCATGGGCCACGACCTCCCGCCGCAGCTGGTCGAGCGGCTCCTTGCCTTGATCGACGCCCACGCCAGGGGTAAGATGTTGCCAGACTCAACACCTCGGCTATTCGTCAAACAGTGATCACCCAACAAATCGGCATCGCCATCGTGGCCCCGGCCGGCCAGGCGCTCGACCCGTGCGCGGTCGACCGCGGCATCGCCCGCCTCGAGCAGCACGGCTGCCTCGTCCATAACTATTACGACCACACCGGCATCCACGAACGCTTCGGCGGCACCGACCAGGGCCGCCTGGACCAGCTTGCGGCCGCCATTGCCGACCCGGATGTGCAGATCATCATGGCCCTGCGCGGCGGCTATGGGACAACCCGCCTGTTGCCGCACATCGATTTCGAGGCAATCGCCGCCAGCGGCAAACTGGTGGTCGGCTTTTCCGACGTCACGGCCATCCACATGGGCCTGATGGCGCGCACCGGGGCGCTCAGCTATGCCGGCCCGATGATCGCGGGCGACTTCGGCGCCAGGGAAGCGGTGCAGTTCACCCTTAGCAATTTCTGGCAATGCCTGGCGGGCCCGACCCACACCATTACCGAATGTGTGGCAGGCAATCCATGCATCGACGAAGCGGGAACCGTCTGGGGCGGCAACCTGGCGATGATCGTCTCGCTGCTGGGCACGCCTTACTTCCCGCGCATCGACGGCGGCATCCTGTACCTGGAAGATATCGGCGAACACCCTTATCGGGTCGAACGCATGCTGCTCCAGCTGCACCAGGCAGGCATACTGGAACGCCAGCGCGCGGTCGTGCTGGGCGACTTTTCCGGCTACAAGCTGGCGCCGAACGACAACGGCTACGATTTCGACACCATGCTGGCCCACCTGCGCGCCACGCTGCCGGTCCCGGTCATCCAGGGACTGAGCTTTGGGCACATCGCGCGCCGGGTGACGATTCCTTTCGGCGCCCAGGGACGCCTGGTGTCGCACGACGATGGATTCACACTGTCCCTGTCGGATTATCCGACGCTACGCCAGGCCGGCCACTGCGGCTGAGCCGTCCGCGTCCACCTGTCCTTGACGGCGCACGCGAGTGCGCCGTTTTGCCTTGTCGGCCGCAGCGATTCGCCCTGTAGGCCCCGCGATGGTAGAATCGCGGGTTATCCGGCAACACCGTTGCTAACTCCGCTTCTAAAGGTTTCCTAGTGCTATCCACTGCCAATATCACGATGCAATTCGGCGCCAAGCCGCTATTCGAGAACATCTCCGTCAAGTTCGGCGAAGGCAACCGTTACGGCCTGATCGGTGCAAACGGCTGCGGCAAGTCGACGTTCATGAAGATCCTCGGTGGCGACCTGGAGCCATCGGCCGGCAACGTCAGCCTCGACCCGGGCGAGCGCCTCGGTAAACTTCGCCAGGACCAGTTCGCGTACGAAGACGTGCGCGTGCTGGACGTCGTCATGATGGGCCACACCGAGCTGTGGAACGCCATTTCGGAGCGCGACGCGATCTACGCGAACCCGGAAGCGACCGACGAAGACTACATGAAAGCCGCCGAGCTCGAAGGCAAGGTCGCCGAATACGACGGTTACTCGGCCGAAGCGCGCGCCGGCGAGCTGCTGCTCGGCCTGGACATCGCCAGCGACCTGCACCAGGGTCCGATGAGCGCCGTGGCGCCGGGCTGGAAGCTGCGCGTGCTGCTGGCCCAGGCCCTGTTCTCGAATCCGGACATCCTGCTGCTGGACGAACCGACCAACAACCTGGACATCAACACGATCCGCTGGCTGGAAGACATCCTCAACCAGCGCAACTCGACGATGATCATCATCTCGCACGATCGCCACTTCCTGAACCAGGTCTGCACCCACGTGGCCGACATGGACTACGGCACGCTGAAGATCTACCCGGGCAACTACGACGACTACATGCTGGCCTCGACCCAGGCGCGCAACCAGCAGCTGGCGAATAATGCGAAGGCCAAGGAAAAGGTCGCCGAACTGCAGGACTTCGTGCGCCGCTTCTCGGCCAACAAGTCCAAGGCGCGCCAGGCGACCTCGCGCGCCAAGATGATCGACAAGATCAAGATCGAGGAATTCAAGCCGTCCTCACGCGCCTATCCCTTCGTCCGCTTCGAAGGCGAGAAAAAGCTGCACCGCCTGGCGGTGGAGACCGAAGGCCTGTCGAAATCCTATGACCGCCAGCTGTTCAAGAACTTCTCGATCATGGTCGAAGCGGGCGAACGCATCGCGATCATCGGCGCCAACGGCGCCGGTAAAACCACGCTGCTGCGCTGCATCGGCGGCCAGGACATCACCGGCCTGTCGGCCGACCAGGGCCGCGTGAAGTGGGCCGAGAACGCCGACGTCGGCTACATGCCGCAGGATCCGACCGAGGAATTCGCTGGCGGCGAGAACCTCACCGACTGGATGGGCCAATGGACCCAGGAAGGCGACGATGACCAGGCGGTGCGCTCGATCCTGGGCCGCCTGCTGTTCGGCGGCGACGAAGTCAAGAAGTCGGTCAAGGTGCTGTCCGGTGGTGAGAAGGGCCGCATGATGTACGGCAAGCTGATGCTGGGCCGCCACAACGTGCTGCTGCTCGACGAACCGACCAACCACATGGACATGGAGTCGATCGAGTCGCTCAACATCGCCCTCGACAAGTACGCCGGCACCATGATCTTTGTCTCGCACGACCGCGAGTTCGTGTCCTCGCTGGCCACCCGCGTCCTCGAGATCCGCGAGAACGAGATCATCGACTTCCGCGGCAACTACGAAGAGTACCTGACGAGCCAGGGCATCGCCTGATAGGAGACCCGACCGCATGATCACCGCACCGATCAAGACCTACGAATACGACCGCCCGCAGGTCGGCGAGGCCTGCAGCATCAACCCGGCGACGGCCGAAGCCTGGGCGCGCGTGCCCGCCGTGCCGAGCGCCGCCGAGAAGGCGGAACTGAAGGAACGCATCAAGCGCCTGCTCAAGGAACGCAATGCCGTGCTGGTGGCCCACTACTACGTGGACGCCGAGCTGCAGGACCTGGCCGAGGAAACCGGCGGCTGCGTCTCGGATTCGCTGGAAATGGCGCGCTTCGGCCGTGACCACCCGGCCCAGACCCTGGTCGTGGCCGGCGTGCGCTTCATGGGCGAGTCGGCCAAGATCCTGAGCCCGGAAAAGACCATCCTGATGCCGGACCTGGACGCGACCTGCTCGCTCGATCTGGGCTGCCCGGCCGACGAATTCGCGGCCTTCTGCGACCAGCATCCGGACCGCACCGTGGTGGTGTACGCCAACACCAGCGCCGCCGTGAAGGCGCGCGCCGACTGGATGGTGACCTCGTCGATCGGCCTGGACATCGTCAAGCACCTGCACGAGCAGGGCAAGAAGATCCTGTGGGCGCCCGACCGCCACCTGGGCTCGTATATCCAGAAGCAGACCGGCGCCGACATGCTGCTGTGGCAGGGCTCCTGCCTGGTGCACGACGAGTTCAAGGGTGTCGAACTCGATCTGCTCAAGCTTGAATACCCGGATGCGAAAGTGCTGGTGCACCCGGAGTCGCCCGCCTCGGTGGTGGCCCAGGCCGACGTGGTCGGCTCGACCACCCAGCTGATCAACGCCGCCGTGAACCTGCCGGCGACGACCTTCATCGTCGCTACCGACAACGGCATCCTGCACAAGATGCGCGCCGCGGCCCCGGGCAAGCACTTCATCGAAGCGCCCACCGCCGGCAACAGCGCCACCTGCAAGAGCTGCGCCCACTGCCCGTGGATGGCCATGAACGGCCTGAAGAACCTGGCGGACGCACTGGAAACCGGCGCCAACGAAGTCCACGTCGACCCGGAAATCGGGCGCCAGGCCAAGCGCGCGATCGACCGCATGCTCGATTTCGCCGCCGCCAAGAAGGCACAGGCCCTGCCGAGCGGTGCGCTCGAGCAGAACACCAAACTGTTCAACGGAGTCGGCCCCGCATGACGACCCTGCGTAATCCCTATATTCCTGACGCCCAGTTCGACGAGAAGCTGCAGTCCAGCTTTGAAGCCAACATCCTGGCAGCCCTGCTGGAAGACGTCGGCACCGGCGACCTGACCGGCATGCTGGTCCCAAGCGAGCCGCGCGTGCAGGCGCGCGTGATCGTGCGCGAAGCGGCCGTGCTGTGCGGTGCGCCCTGGTTCGAGGGCGTGATGCTGGCCGTCGACCAGGACATCGACATCGACTGGAAATATGCCGAGGGCGACCTGATGGCCAAGGACTCGGTCGTCTGCACCATCGAAGGCTGCCCGCGCTCGCTGCTCACCGCCGAGCGTGCGGCGCTGAACTTCATGCAGCTGCTCTCGGGCGTGGCGAGCGCCACCCGCAAGTATGTCGACGTGATTGCCGGCACCAAAGCGGCCATCCTCGACACCCGCAAGACTCTGCCGGGCCTGCGCCTGGCGCAGAAGTACGCGGTGCGTGTCGGCGGCGGCAAGAACCAGCGCATGGCGTTGTACGACGGCATCCTGATCAAGGAAAACCACATCGCTGCGGCGGGCGGCGTGACCCGCGCCCTGCAGGCGGCCGAGGCGCTGAATTCGGGCGCGCCGGTGCAGATCGAGGTCGAGACCATCGCCCAGCTGGAAGAAGCGCTGGCGGCCGGCGTCAAGTCGGTCCTGCTGGACAACTTCGACCTCGACATGATGCGGGAAGCGGTGCGGGTGAACGCCGGCCGTGCGCTGCTGGAAGCCTCCGGTGGCATCAACATGGACACGGTACGGGCGATCGCCGAAACCGGCGTCGACCGCATCTCGGTCGGCAGCCTGACCAAGGACGTGCGCGCGACCGACTATTCGCTGCGGATCGTCGGCGCGATCAAGGAGGTGGCGGCATGATGGACTGGAGCCGTCTGCGCATCTCGACTGGTGCGCGCATCCTGTGGCTGGTCTTCGGCCTGGTGCTGGGCTTGCCGACGCTGTCCAATGGCCTGGCCACCAATAGCACTGCCGACCTGTGCTTCGGCATCGGCATGGTGCTGGTGGGTGTGCGCGGTTTCCTGCGGCCTGTCATGTTCGGCAAGGCTGTGCGCATGGAGATGGACCCGCGCACCTCGCAGGTATCGATCGGCTCGCCGGCGCTGCACGGCGGCCTGTCGCTGGTGATCTTCGCCGCGCTCATGGCCGGCATCATCATCAAGTACGTGCTCAAGGGCTGATGGACGGACGTCCTGCGTCCGATCCCATCAGTTGTTGTTACACGCCACTCTCGCTCGCCCGCGCCAGGGCTTCCGCCTCGGGCGAGCGCAGATGCAGCGCTTCGCCCACCTGCGCCGCGATCGTGTCGATCGCCGCCATCACCTTGTCAAGGTTCGCATAGTGCGTCATGTGTCCCACGCCAGGCTCCAGCTCGAGCCGGCTCAGGGCCAGGCGCTCGCTCAGGCGCTCGGAATTGTGGCCCGCATCGACGATCTTGTCCTGGGTGCCTGCCACGATGACCGACGGGACCTTCAGCTCGGCATAGCGCTTCGACAACGAGGCCGCCGCGGGGATCATGACCGCGGTCTCGGCCGCGGCGGCGCGCAGCTGCTTCGGCCGCAGGGCCATCCAGACCGGGAAGGCATCGAAGCGCGCATCGACCGGCTTGGGCGAGAAGGTGCGCTTGGCCATGCCGGGCCACATTGCCCGCGCGACCAGCGGCAACACCGTATAGCGCAAGACGTCACCGATGACCGGTATGGCCGGCTGGGTCAGCGTGGCCACGTCCAGGCGTATGCTGGGGTAGTAGTAGCCCGACAGCAGTACCAGCCCGCGCACGAAGTCGGGCTGCTGCAAGCCCATCGCGAGCGCCACCATCGTGCCCCAAGAGTGGCCGAGTACGATGGCCGATTCCACGCCGATCTGCTCGAGCGCCCGGTGCAGCAGCGCCGCCTGCTTGTCGGGGGTCCATAGCGTACTGCGCGGACGCTCGCTGTAGCCGAAACCGGGCCGGTCGATGGCGATCACACGGTAATGCTCGGCTGCCCGCCGGAGCAGGCCGCTCATTTCGAAATCTTTCGAATAGACGCCGTTCCCATGCAGCAGCACGAGGGTAGGCCCGGAACCGCGTTCCACGTAATGCAGGCGCACCCCGTCGACCTCGACGAACTTGCCCTGCGGTGGATTGTCGCGCTCGGCCTGGATGGTCTTGGCGCGGACATAGAAGAAGGACGCGGCCATGCCGAGCCCAGCCAGGATGGCGCCGGTGCGCAGGCCACTGGAAGCCGTGGTGCTCGTTGTTGTCGTGCGGTAGCTCTTGGTCACAAAATCCCCCTGTGGTCGAGTAGTGAATGTGACTCCTCCGGCTCCTCCGCGTGGAGCAGGTCGGCGACGCGCGGCAACAGCCGCTCGGCCGACTCTTCTATTTTGAGTGCGATCAGGTGGTCCGCCCGGGTACGCCCCAGGTTCACCGCCGCGATCGGCTTGCCGCTCTCCTGGGCCATGCGGCAGAAGCGGAAACCCGAATACACCATCAGCGACGAGCCGACCACCAGCAAGGCGTCGGCAGCCTCCATCTGCGCCAGGGCGCAGGCGGTACGCGGTGGCGGGATACCGTCGCCGAAGAATACGACATCCGGCGCCAGCGCGCCGCCACAATGGAGGCAGAAGGGCAAGTGGAAGTCCTCGAGGGCGTCCGGCTCGATCGCGGCGTCGCCGTCCGGCAGGGGCGTGGCGAGCACGTTCGCCAGCTCGGGATTGGCCTCGTTCAGCAGGGTCTGCACGAAGGCGCGCGGAAACTGCGCCTTGCAATGCATGCACACCACGCTGTGCACATTGCCGTGCAGTTCGAGCACGGCGTGGCTGCCGGCCTGCTGGTGCAGGCCGTCGACGTTCTGCGTCAGCAGGTAGCCGAAGCTGCCGTGCCGTTCCAGGCGCGACAGCGCGCGGTGGCCCGGGTTCGGCCGGGCTTTTGACATGATCGGCCAGCCGACCATGCTGCGCGCCCAGTAGCGGCGCTGGATGTCGACTGAACGCCGGAATTCCGGCCCCTGGATCGGTTGGCGGCCGCGGCGGGTGCCGTCGCGGTCGCGGTAATCGGGAATGCCCGAGGCGGTGGACAGGCCCGCGCCGGTCAGCACCAGCGCGCGCGGATACCGTTCCAGGAATTCCGCCAGCGCCTCAGCCTGGTCTTGAACGGTAAGAACTGCTGCCATGTTGCGTGATCCTCCATTGGCTGGGATCGTAGCATCCGGCTTGCGCGAACAGAAACACGATACCCTGGCTAAACAATGAAGCCGAGATGGATGCGCCACCCCGTTTTCGCAAGGCGCACCCTAGCGTGCGGAGACCGCGATGCCGCCCACGATCATGCCGAAGGCCAGCACGTGGTAGAGGTGCGGCGGCTCGCCGAGAAATGCCGAGGACAGCAGGGCCGTGAACAGCGGCGTCAGGTTGATGAAGAAGGCGCCGATGCTCGGGCCGGCACGCTGCACGCCTGCACCCCAGCAGCGCATCGCCAGGATCGCCGGGCCGATCGCCACGTACAGCAGGGCCGCCCCCAAGGACCAGCTCCAGCCGATGGCGACGTCGCGCAGCGCCCATTCGCCGCCGGCCAGGACGGCCGACCACAGCACGCCGTAGCCGACCTGGGCAAGAAGAAATGCTGCCCAGTCGGCGCGCAGGCCGGGCACGTCCTTCTGCTGCATCAGCATCCAGCTGTAGAAGGACCAGGCGATGGTGGCCAGGATCATGTACAGGTCGCCGATCACGAGCCGCAGCTGCAGCAGGCCGTGGATGTCGCCGCGGCACAGCACCACCAGCACGCCTGCGATCGACAGCATCGCGCCGGCGATCTGCTTGCGCTTGACCGGCACACCGTAGAACAGGCGACCGACCAGCAGCATCCAGACCGGCACGCCGGACGCCACCAGGGTCACGTTGATTGGCGTGGAACTCTGCAGGGCCAGGTATTGCAGCGAGTTGTACAGGCCCACGCCCAGCAGGCCGAGCATGGCGTAGCGGCGCCAGTTGGCCAGCAGGCCGCTCCCGTGCCTGAGCGCCGCCCGTCCGAGCGGCACCAGCACCGCCAGCGCGATCGTCCAGCGGATCAGGTTGAGCGTCATCGGCGGCACCGCGTCGCGCACCAGGCGGCCGACGATCGCGTTTCCCGCCCACAGCACCGGGGGCACCGTCAGGAGCAGGATGGTGGAGGGCGTGAGGGCGGGGCGGGACATGGGAAATCCGTGGCCGGCCGGGGAAATCAGCGGCGTTCCGGCGTCAGCACGCTCGGCAGGGCCTTCGGCAGGGTGTCCGGGAAGTCGCGCGAATAATGCAGGCCGCGGCTTTCGTGACGCGAGAGTGCGCTGTTGACGATCAGCGAGGCCACCTCGACCAGGTTGCGCAGCTCCAGCAGGTCGTGCGTGATACGGAAGTTGCGGTAGTACTCGTCGATCTCTTCCTTGAGCAGCTTGATGCGGTGCTGGGCGCGCTCGAGGCGCTTGGTGGTGCGCACGATGCCGACGTAGTTCCACATGAAGCGGCGCAGCTCGTCCCAGTTGTGAGCGATCACCACCTCTTCGTCGGCATTGGTCACGCGCGACTCGTCCCAGGGCGGCAGCACCGGGTTCTCGATCTTCGGCGCCGCCGCGATCTGGTGCGCGCAGGCGCGCCCGACCACCACGCACTCCAGCAGCGAGTTGCTGGCCAGGCGATTCGCGCCGTGCAGGCCGGTGCAGGCGGTCTCGCCCACCGCGTACAGGCCGGGGATGTCGGTGCGGCCGGCCAGGTCGGTGACGATGCCGCCGCAGGTGAAGTGCACCGCCGGCACCACCGGGATCGGCTCCTTGGTGATGTCGATGCCCAGCTCCAGGCAGCGCGCGTAAATGGTCGGGAAGTGCTCTTTCAGGAATTCCGGGTCCTGGTGGCTGATGTCGAGGTGGACGTAGTCCAGGCCGCGCTTTTTCATTTCGAAGTCGATCGCGCGCGCCACCACGTCGCGCGGGGCCAGCTCGCCGCGCTCGTCGTGGGCAGGCATGAAGCGGGTCCCGGCCGCGGCGCCGGCTTCGGGCGGCAGCTTGAGCAGGCCGCCTTCGCCGCGGATCGCTTCCGTGATCAGGAAGGATTTGGCATACGGGTGGTACAGGCAGGTCGGGTGGAACTGGATGAACTCCATGTTCGACACGCGGCAGCCGGCGCGCCAGGCCATGGCGATGCCGTCGCCGGTGGCGGTGTCGGGATTCGTCGTGTACAGATAGACCTTGCCGGCGCCGCCGGTGGCCAGCACGGTGTGCTCGGCTTCGAAGGCGAGCACCTCGCCGCTTTGCTCGTCCTGCACGTACAGGCCGTAGCAGCGCGGCTGGCCCACCAGGTGCGGGGCGCCCCCGTGCACGCCCTTGCCGGTCAGCTTGTCCGAGGTGATGACGTCAATCGCGCAGTGGTGCTCGAACAAGGCGATGTTCGGATGCGCGCGCACTTTCTGCTCCAGCGTCACCTGCACCGCATGGCCGGTGGCGTCGGCCGCATGGATGATGCGGCGCTGGCTGTGCCCGCCCTCGCGGGTCAGGTGGAATCCGAGTTCCGCCGATTCGTCGCGGGTGAAGGGCACGCCTTGCTCGATCAGCCATTCGATCGCCGCGCGGCCGTTCTCGACGATGTAGCGGGTCGCCGCTTCCTCGCACAGGCCGGCGCCTGCGATCAGGGTATCGGCGATGTGCTGGTCGTGGCTGTCGCTGGAATCGAGCACCGCGGCGATGCCGCCCTGGGCCCAGTTGCTGGCGCCGTCGAGGAGGGCGCGTTTGGAGATGATCGCAACCTTGCGCGTTTGCGCCAGGTGCAGGGCCACCGAAAGGCCGGCCAGACCGCTGCCGACAATAGCGACGTCAAATTTCATGGTGATGTCAGGTTTGTACAGAGGCATCACTATAGTCGATTTGGCCAGCTCGCGTCAGGGTGGGGCCGCTGGGTCAAGGGCGGGACACTGTACGCGCACGCACGGATGGGCCTTTGAAGCGGCGCTAGGATCGCCCTTCCACCTACCTGAAAGGAATGCCATGCCAGCTCAACACGCCCAGGCGCACGCGGCCGCGCTGTCCGAGAAAATCGGCTCGATGCGCTTTGCCATGTTCACGACCCGTGACCAGAACGGCCACCTGGTCAGCCAGCCGATGACCAACCAGCAGGTCGACGGCGAAGGCGCCCTGTGGTTCTACACCCGCACCACGACCGAGCTGTGGGACAACATCGCCCACGAGCCGGAGGTGAACGTCAGCTTCGCCGATCCCGACAACAGCACCTGGGTCTCGGTCAGCGGCCACGCCGAACGCGTGGTCGACCGCACGCAGATTCACGCCCTGTGGAACGCCATGGTGCAGGCCTGGTTTCCGGCCGGACCCGAGGACGAGCACGTCGTGCTGGTGCGGGTGCTGCCGCACGCCGCCGAATACTGGGATGCGAACGACAGCAAGATGGTGCGCATGTTTGCCATGGCCAAGGCGGCCGTGACCGGCACCACGCCGGACGTCGACGCCGACCACGGGACCATCCGGATGTAAGTACCCTTGCCGGCCCCGGCCGGCTCGCTTACAGTGCTCATCATTTCTTGGGGAGCCATCCATGGGGCGAGACTTGCGGCACGGGGCGGCGCATTGAGCCCGCTCGAGATCGGGGCGAATGCCTTTACCGCGCTGGCGATCGTGCTCGCCGGGCGCAACAGCGTGCATACCTGGTGGACCGGGATCATCGGCTGCACGCTGTTCGGTGTCCTGTTCGCGCAGCACAGGCTGTACGCCGACGTCGTGCTGCAGGTGTTTTTTGTGGGGACCAGCCTGCTCGGCTGGTGGCGCTGGCTGCGCGGTCGGGCAGGGGCGCCACTGCCGGTGACCCATGCGGGCATCCGCACGCTGCTGTGGATGCTGCCGGCGGGTGTCGCCGCCACAGCCGCCTATGGGGCGCTGCTGCACCACTACACGAACGCCTACGCGCCTTTCGTCGATTCCGCCGTGCTGGTGTTCAGCGTGATCGCCCAGCTCCTCATGATGGGACGGCGCATCGAGAACTGGCCGGTCTGGCTGCTGGTGAACAGCATCGCCGTGCCGCTCTACGCGAGCCGGGGACTGCACCTGACGGCGCTGCTGTACGCCGGCTTCTGGGTCAATGCGATCGTGTCCTGGATCTGGTGGCGCAAACTCGCCGCGCGCGATGCGGCGGCGGCGATGGTGCCGGCGCGGGAAACGGCCTAGCGCGCGGGCGGCAGGTCGGCCTCGCTCTGGTTGCCGCCGGTTTCCGGCGTCCCGAGGCCGGTGCCGGTGGGGCTGGCCTGGTTCGGGCGGGTATCCTGCGGACCCCGGCCGATGTTGGTCATGGCGCTGCCTTCGGCCTCGACGTGCCGGCTTGCGGCCGGGGCGCCGCCCGGCGCATTGGTGGTCTCGCCGGACTGGTTGCGGCTCAAGCCGTCGCCGCCGCTGCCGCCGGTTTCCTGCTGGGTCTCGTGGCTGGGCGTCGCGCCTTGCTGGCCGCTGGTGGTGCCGCCGACGCCGAGTGTCGTCGACGGGTCGTTCTGCGGATGCTGATTGCTCATGTCGGGCTCCTCGATGCTGGAAACCCATTATGCCAACGACGCCGCAGGGCCGGCGCGGGCTTCGTTACTCGTAGCGCTTGTAGACGCTGGTCTTGCCGCCATCCTTCACCAGCAGCACCTCGTAGGGATCCTTGCGCGAGCCTTCCATGCCGGGTGAACCCATCGGCATGCCCGGCACCGCGAGGCCGCGCGCCTTGGGCTTTTCCGCCAGCATGCGCTTGATGTCGGCTGCCGGCACGTGGCCCTCCACCGCATAGCCGCCCACGCGGCCGGTGTGGCAGGAGCCGTATTCGGCCGGGATGCCGAACTTCTCGCGATAGTCGGACGGATTGGCGACGTTCTGGGCCTTGACCTGGAAGCCGTTCGCTTCGAGGTGCTTGATCCACTCCTTGCAGCAACCGCAGTACTCGGTCTTGTACACCTCGATCACGGGTTGCGCGGCACTGGCGGCGAGCGGCAGGGCGAGGAGGGTGGCGGCGCCGGCATGGCGAATGAAACGCAGGAACATGGTCACTCCAGGATCGAGGGGAACAAACCCGCATTATGCCTCAGCCGCACGCTTGGTGGCCCGGCCGTCGGATGCTATACTGTATAAAAACACAGTATCAATTCAACATGCCCAGCTTCCTCCCGATCGACCTCGACCCGCTTCCCGAAGATTCGCCCCTGCGGCTTGCGGCCAGCGCGCGTGGCGCCGTGTTCCGCGGAGTCGGGGACGAGCCGGTGACCGATGCGCGCAGCGATGCCGAACTGGCGCGCGAATACATCGGCCAGGGAGAGCTGAGCCCGAAATCCATCGCCAACACCCAGAAGGAGCTGTACCGCTTCCTTACCTGGTGCCGCGAAGAGGCGCGCAAGACCTTCCGCCAGCTGACGGTGGCGGACCTGAACGCCTACAAGGAATTCATCCGCAACCCGCCGCCGGAATGGATCTCCACCACCAAGTGGCCGCGCAACGATCCGCGCTACCGGCCGTTCTCCGGCCCACTGTCGGATGCCAGCCGCCGCCAGGCCATGATCGCCGTGAAAGGCCTGCTGGGCTATGCCGAGCAGACCGGCTACCTGCGGCGCAATCCGGCCCGGCTGGTGCGCAACGTGCGCGCCGCCCATGGCAGCCGCATCACCCGCTACCTGACGCCGCAGGCGATCGCGCATGCGCTGGATGCCGTCGCAGCGCGCGTGGCCGACACGCCGGCCAGCCTGCGTCAGCGCGAACGCGACCGCTTCCTGCTGGTCGCCTTTGCCCAGACCGGGGCGCGCCTGAACGAGATCGTCGGCGCCCACATGGGCGCCATCTACAGCGAGGGCGACGGGCGCTGGTGGCTGGACGTGATGGGGAAGGGCGCCAAGCCGCGCCGCCTGCCGGTGCCGCCGGCGATGCTGGCCGCCTACCGCGACTACCGCCAGGCCTTCGGCCTGCTGCCGCAGGCGAGCCGCGCCGACCGCACGCCGCTGGTGCTGTCCAGCCGCAGGGAGGAAGCGGTGCGCATCACCGACGAAGCGGCTTCCGAAGCACTGAAAGCCGTGTTCGCGGCAGCCGCCGACCGCGCCCTGGCGCAGGGCGACGCCGACAGCGCGGCCGCGCTGCGCCAGGCCTCGACCCACTGGCTGCGCCACAGCATGCTGACCAACCACGCCAACAGCGGCGTGCAGCTCAAGACGCTGCAGGACACCGCCGGCCATGCCAACATCGCGACCACCGCCGCATACCTGCACAAGCGCGACCACGAACGCCACGACGAGATCATCGGTTCAGGCGCCAAGCTGGTTCCCTGAGTCGCGGCCGGGGAGGGCGGCCTCAGATCGGCAGTTCGGATTCCCCGCCGGCGGAGCTGCCGAAATCCTGCAGGGCGTCGAGCGACAGCCGGCCCTCGTTCAGGGCGGCGACGATCGCCTTCAGTTGCTCCGGGTCGGGGTGCAGGTAGACGATGCGCTGCTCGAGCTCGTTGTCCCAGTACTTGGTGTAGGGCACATCGGTCTCCGCCATGACCTTGGCGTCGAAGCTCCCGTCCATCATTTCGCCGACCAGGGTGACCTTGGCCGTATCCGGCGTCGTATTCTTCACGGTGATGCCCATGCTCGTCCTTTCGAGTGATCAGTTCGCATAACTGCATTTTTACCCACGTGGGGCAGGGGTGCAAACGGCCGGACGCCAGTCGTGCGCGGGCCGGGCCAGCCACTGTAGACTGCAAGTAGCTTGACGCATAGCAAAACCATTTCATGCAAGTCGTACATGGGGAATGTTCATGCCAAATCTCACTCGACATTAGCATATATAATGTCGAGTTCAGCCCGAATGGCCACTTCAAGCAGTTTCACATCATGTTCATGCACATCGATTCGATCTCCGACGGCGCAAAGCCAGACCACAACGAGGACTGGGCCGGCGGCTTTCGTACGCCGGCAAGGACCGAACTCGTCGTCATCGATGGCGGCACCTCGGTCGCCGACCGCGACTACGTCGCGCCGGGCGAAGGCGACGTGGTCTGGTTCGTCACCCGGTTCGCGGCGGCGCTCGGTCCGGCCATCGATGCCGGGCTCGGGCAGCGTGAAGCCGCGCACGCTGCCGTCGAGCAGGTCTACCAGGAGTTCCTTGCACGCTGCGCCGGCAAGGAAGTGCCGCTGTACGCCTGGCCGATCGCGGCGCTGAGCTGGGTGCGCGCACACCAACATGGCGATGACCACCGGCTGGAACTGTTTTGCCTGGGCGACTGCAAGATCTTGCTGCGCCGGCCTGGCGGCGAGGTGCAGGACCTGGATCCCTTCATCAATCCACAGGAAGCCATCCTGCGCGCCGAGATCGAGGAACTCAGGCGCGAAGGCGTGCATGACGCCACGGCCAGGCAGGCCCGCTTGACACCGATGCTGCGCGCCCGGCGCGCGTTCCAGAATTCCGTGGCCAACACCAATTCCCTATGCCTGCGGCCCAACGGCGCCTTCGGCGCACGCACATCCACGTACGACGTGCCGGCCGGGTCGGCCATCCTGGCCATGACCGACGGCTTCTACCGCCTGGTGGACACCTACGGGCTGCACACGCCGGAAAGCCTGTTCCGCCTGTGCATGGAGCACGGCTTGCCGGCCGCGCTCGCGCAATTGCGCGACCACGAAGCCGCCACGCGGGCTACAGGGCCGGCCGTGGTGAAACAGGCGGACGATGCATCGGCGATCCTTTGGCGCAGCGATCGTCCGCGCGCTTGAGCACGTCGAATCCGGGCCCGCGCTGCAGCCTTGCCGGCTGCCTGAGCGGCCTGGACAGCTTCGGCGCCTCTGCCATTGGTAAGAGGTGGCGCACCCGCTCCGCTGGCGGGAGCCAGTTTAGTTGTGGCCATACAACATCTTTACATATCTGACTAAAAAGTTAATAAGAACACCATTGCCTAATGTGTACGGAAAAGCATCGATCGCGCGCATATCTTCCGTCAATCTGCCAAACCTTGCCTGAATCGTCCTCCCAGGTATGCATGAATTGGAAAATCTATTTTCTAAGGACATACGTCGCCGCCAAGTATTTACTAAATACAATCGTTAAATCTTTCTTAGTCCAAGCAGACCTACCGGCTGCGACTGGCTGAAGGAGGAGTCCAGCCTGTCCCTGACTCGGCGGCAGGTTCACAAACGATAGGAGAAAGTTCATGGCAGTAAAAACGAAACTGGCTCGCTCGCTCGCTCTCGCATTTGGAGTGACCGCACTGACGCTGGGCATGAGTTCGACGGTACTGGCCCAATCGAACACGACCGGTAATGTGTACGGTGCCGTGGAAAGCCCGGCCGGCGCGACCGTCGTGGTGGAGAACCTCGACACCAAGCTGCGCCGTAGCGTCTCGGTCGAAGGCAATGGCCGCTTCCTGGCGACCTCGCTGCCGCCGGGCCGCTACTCGGTCCAGCTGGTGCGCAACGGCAGCGTGGTCGAAAGCCGCGAAGTCGAAGTGCTGATCGGCCAGGGCGCCGAAGCCGTGTTCTCGACCCAGCAGGTGCAGATCGTCGGCCGCCGCCGCGCGATCGACGTGACCAATACCAACAACGGCGCCATCTTTACTGCCAGCCAGCTGGAAAAGCTGCCTATCGCGCGTAACGTCGAGTCGATCATCCTGATCGCGCCGAACACCACCCAGGGCGACAGCCGCTATCCGAACGGCGCCAACAGCTTCGGCGGCGGCGCGGTGTCGGAAAACTCGTACTACGTCAACGGCTTCCCGGTCACCAACCCGCTGACCCAGCTGGGCTACATGGAACTGCCGTACGGCGCGATCGGCCAGGCGCAGATCCTCACCGGCGGCTTCGGCGCGGAATTCGGCCGCTCGGTCGGCGGCGTCGCCAACATCACTACCAAGAGCGGTACCAACCGCTGGGAAGTGGGCGGCATCGTCCAGTGGGATCCGAAGAACCTGTCCGCCAGCCAGGACGACATTTACTACCCGGTCCTCGGTGCGAGCAATACCGCTGCCACGGACGGCACCCTGTACCGCCGCCGCTCGACCAACGAGACCGACCGCAAGCTGGTGGGCGTGAACGTCGGTGGCCCGCTGATCCAGGACAAGCTGTTCTTCTTCGGCTCGCTGGAGCAGTCCCGTACCGATTTTTCGGGTACCAATGCCGTTACCGGCTTGCGCACCAGTACCTCGGCCGCCGGCCGCGGCTGGGAAGAGTCGGAAACCAAGACCACCCGCTACCTGGTCAAGCTCGACTGGAACATCAACGACAACCACCGCCTCGAGTATACCGGCTTCGGCGACACCTCGAAGAAGGACAAGTACCTGTCCGGCTACGATTACGCCAGCGGCGCACGCAACGGCGTCATCGGTGCGAGCGAGCACTACAAGAACTTCTCGGGCGAAACCCCGGTCGGCGGTATCGTCAACATCGCCAAGTACACCGGCAACATCACCGACAACCTGACGGTGCTGGCCTTGTATGGCAAGTCGACCACCAAGCACGAGAACACCTACGGCACCTATCCGGGCGTTAATCCGAATGTGTACCAGGTGTCGTCCACGCCGGCGGCCCGCGTGCCTGGCTTGTCGTATCCGAACCCGAACCCGGTCAGCGGCAACGTGCCGGTCACCGGCGGCCGCGACACGGTCGAATCCGCACGCCTGGACATCGAGTACCGTCTCGGCAACCACACGCTGCGCGCGGGTATCGATGAAAACAGGCTGAGCTCCGAAGACGCCGGTGTGTTCCGCGCCGGCGGCGGCTTGTGGACCTACTCGCGCAGCGCGCAGTCCCCGACCACCCCGATCACGCTGCAGAACGTGACGGTGGCGCCGGCCAGCGGGGGAGGTTACGGCCTGCAGGGCTACTACGTGACCGAGACCAAGTTCACCTCGATCACCGACGCCTACTCGGACCAGTCGGCCCAGTACCTCGAGGACCGCTGGCAGGTCACCAAGGACCTGCTGCTGACCGTCGGCGTGCGTAATGAGCAGTTCGAGAACCGTAACGGCGACAAGCAGAAGTTCATGGACATCAAGGACCAGATCGCGCCGCGCTTCGCTGCGTCCTGGGACGTGAACGGCGACTCCTCGTTCAAGGTGTTCGGTACCGCCGGCCGCTACTTCGTGCAGGTGCCGACCAACATCTCGGTGCGCGGCGCCTCGCGTTCGCTGTTCACCACCCAGTCCTTCACCTACACCGGTGTCGACCCGGTCACCGGCGCTCCGCAGGGCCTGGTGCCGCTGGCGCCGGCACCGTTCTCGACCAACAACGAGTACTTCCAGTTCAAGCACCCGAATACCGTTGCCGCCACCAGCCTGGAGCCGACCTACCAGGACGAGATCACGCTCGGTTTCGAGCGCGCGCTGTCGCGTGACATGACCTTCGGCGCCCGCGCGACCTACCGAACCCTGCGCTCGACCATCGACGACATGTGCGACGACCGTCCGTTCAAGGCCTGGCTGGCGCGCAACCCGTCCGTCAACACCAGCAAGTGGACCGGTTTCGGCTGCGCAGCCTTCAACCCGGGCGAGGACAACACCTTCCTGGTCGACTTCGCCAATACCGGCACCAACCTGACCGAGGTGAAGCTGAGCAAGGCGGACCTGGGCTTCGACGACGCCAAGCGCACCTACAAGGCGATCGACCTGTTCCTCGAGCATCCGTTCCGTAATGGCTGGTACGGCCGCGTGAACTACACCTGGTCGAAGAACGAGGGCAATACCGAGGGCCAGACTCAGTCGGACATCGGCCAGCTGGACGTGTCGCACACCATCAGCTGGGACAAGCCTGAGCTGATGCGCGGCAAGTACGGCCCGCTGCCGAACGACCGCCGGCACCAGCTGAAGGCCTTCGGCTTCTACCAGGTCACGCCTGAGTGGATGGTCGGCGGCAACCTGCTGGCGCAGTCGGGCCGTCCGAAGAACTGCCTGGGCGCCGACCCGAGCGTGCCGGCCGCCCACAGCTACGGCTCGTACTACGCGACGTGCTTCGGCCGCCCGGCGCCGCGCGGCTCGGAAGGCCGTCTGCCATGGACCACGCGCCTGGACGTGAACCTGGCCTACATGCCGGCCTTCCTGCCGGGCCTGACGGCAAAGGTCGACGTGTTCAACGTCGCCAACCGCCAGACCGTGCAGTCGGTCTCGGAAATGCTGAACAACGGCTCGACCCAGACGCTGCTGGACAGCTACGGCCGCGTCCTGTCGACCCAGACGCCGCGTTATGCGCGCTTCACGGTCGAGTACAACCACAAGTTCTAAGTTCTAGATCGCTTGTGTGATGAAAGCCGCGGGCGCGAGTCCGCGGCTTTTTTTTCGTCGCTGCGCTGGTGGCGGCCTTCAGTGGGCGAGAGCGCTTTCGGCCATGGAAGGCTCTGCTAAAGGACACACAGATCCTCGTGTACAAAGCGAATTTAACATAATATAGATTATGCGTCTTTAAAGGAAAAGCGCTTATCCAAGCTTTCCCGTCAATATCCTAGAAGCTCTCGGAAGTAAAACTGTTAGATGCCGCTGTTCGCATCGGTCTCACAAATTTGCTTCCAACGGCTTCCGGGATATACGTCAGGCGACGCATCGTTCAGCTTAGATGATCTGGTGTCGATCTTCAACTGCGCCAGCGGCCGTCAGCCCCGTCCAGCAATCCGAACTTGGAGACGACGTAAGCGATTGAAGCCACGCTTGGCTCCTGACGGCGCCAGTGGCTGGACACCTTCAGCTCGTTGACCACGGCTGCAGACGCCATAACGGCACCGAACTCAATGACGGCTCGCGACTCGGTTAGCTCGACGATTTTCTGAGCCTCGTTCGTAAGTACTTCATATGCGTTTGAACGACGTCAGTCGGCTGCCATCAACACCGCGTCACCGATTGCGACCGCTATTCCGATTGACATTTACGCGCAGGCCAGCTCGCCGGCCAGGTTCGCGCGGTCAGCTGCCATCAGCTGCTCGATCGAAGCGCTCATCGGCACCTCGCACATCTCGACCGACACCGGCTTGTCGTCAACGATGTCGCCGTTGGCGTCGAGGCGATCGGCAACCAGGTTGGTTGCGCCGGCAAATGCCTGGACATTCGCCCAGGCCGCGTCGTCTTCTTCGCGGCTGATGAAGGCGGCGCCTCTCAGCGTGATTACTTCATTGCTGGTCGTGTCGGCGTACACCGAGCGGATGGAGCCGACGCACCCCTGCTCGTTCGCATTCATGTGTCGCTTTCGTTCGCTGGACCGGCACCGTGCCGAGCCTCGCAATGCCGCTGCCCGCTCGTAGCGGGCAATCGGTGCTGCTGGCTCTTTTCCTGTCATTTGGCTGAGTCGCTACAGGCCACGCTCGAATGCTTTCAACTCAGCAGGTCTGGCCAAACGCCGAGCCTCTTCTTGGCGGCGTAGTTGACGCTTCTGGAATTCGCGTTTGATCAGCGGGTTGTGGCTCATGTAGGCCGTTGCTCCGATATGCGGGGTGTTCCCCGGGCGGCTATGAATGCCATGTCCTCCTCCGGGTAGCTCCTCGCGGTTGTATCCCACGGTGACCTCACGATACGCGTCGGTCTTTGGGTGCAGGCAGGTCGCCCGCATGCCAGTGGTTGATGTCTCGACCGCGGGCGCGGCCGAACCACAAGACCCCAAGCTGAGCGGTTGGACGAAGGAGGCTTTATACCTTTCGGACGCGACAAGCCACAGCTTGTCGGCTGAGGACGGTGGAAAAGGATGAAACCTGATACTTTCAACTCGCATCGTAACGAGACGTTTAGACACAGCATCGAACCAGACGTATTTCACGGTCGCGCCTACGTCTGGAAGGCCAGTCGGCACGCACCGAATCTGCTTTCGATTATCCATGTCGGCGCACTCCGCCAATCCAAGTTTCGCAGCCTGTTTATGGGACATTCCAAGCTCGTACCTTCCAATATTCAATCCGGCGTGGCATACGTACGGGACCACTAGGGCGACAGTGACAATGATCCGCGTAACTCTACTGTCTTTCATCGGTTTTCCGTGTTAGTTGAGAGGGCCACCGCTGCCTTGCAGGCGCTTCGATATTGCTTCTCTGGCAACGTACGGCAAATATCGAACAGTCGCGTCTGCACTGACAATGCAACCAGTCTCGGTCTTGCCTCGTCTTTGCTTGAGACAGCATTCATAATTTCCACAACTTTTGCACCGACGATCTGCTCGACCTGCATTGTATGTAGTGCGCCCTGCTCCGCCTTACAGCCCGACCGGGACAGAGCGTCTAGCTGGCCAGGGGTCAATTGACTCTGGTATTCCTTCAATGTGCGCGAAGAAGCAATTTTATGATTCCAGAACGCTGCCCCCTTTGTAGCGTCATATTTGTCGTTTTTCTCAAGCAATTCAATATAGAAGGCCACTCGGCGTTCGATCATCCCAGCCTCTTGCGCGATCAAGAAGGGACACTGTGAAGCTGCCGTTGCGAAGGGCACGGCATGGATATTTGCGACCAAAAGTGCTGCGAGCAGTCGCCATTTGTTCGATCTCATATTTTTCTCGGCCTATCTCAAGCGCATGCAAAGACGTAGCTGCGAGACCGCTTCATAAAGCCTGATGCTAGCGGTGCCGTTCCATTCGGGTAATGGACGAACTCGAACTTACCTGGATAGATCCTTGCCGCTTCTCGTTGCGCGTGGATGAATATCCGCTGCTCAATTGACCCTTCCGTCTCGACCAAGGCCGTAGAAGCCGTGATAACGAGCATATGCTTATCATTGCCTAGCGACTCGTGTTGCGCTGAGGCGGTCCCTGTGACACCGACAGGTGTACTTCCGTTGTTGGCGAGTTCTGCGTGTGTGCATCCGCTCAACGCTAGAGCCGAGATCAAGATGCCCAAGTAACTCTTCATTTTCCTCACTTTGCCTTTATTAGCCGGCACGGTGCCGACCCTCTCAATGCCGCGGCCGCGTCGAGCGCGGAATGGGCAAGCATGATAGGTGAAGGCACTGTCTAGAAGACTCTCCAAACTTCACGGCAGGAATCAAATAACTTTTCGAGCTACCTGCCAAATTCCCCGCCATAATCTCAGTAGACGCACACGATGTCGCGGCGCCTAGTTGAGTCCGACGATGGGAGGGTGCAGCAGACATCTTGGCTGAATCCCAAGGACTGCATGCCGCCGCGCATGCGAGCGTGGTCCGTGCAGACGGCGGTGAAAAGAGCGAGTTGGTCGAGAGTGTAGATGCGCATAGCGGTGTAGCAGACGAGTTGTTCAGTCGTCGGAGTTCGATGTCGAGTCGAAGAACGAGTCCGAGTCTGAAGAGGAACCCGAACCAAACGTGTTGCCGCCAACGTCCATGATCCCGTCGTCGTCCATTGGCAGGCCAGTAGCAGGATTCACCTGCACGAATTTGAGCTCGTTATCGTCGTCGTCGACGGCATTTGACGGCGCGCCCTCGGACCGGTTGAAAAACGGTGCAGCAAAACTAAGGATAATCGCGAAGGCGACCAGTCCAATGACCGCGAACGTCAGAAATTCTCTCAAGCCGCCCTCCTGGCGAAGTGTTTCAGGGTTGTGGTCGCCGGCGGCGTGTTCCACATGCTCGTTTAGTGTAAAGCCATCGTCCCGGCGTTCTCAGGCACTCACCGCGCCCGAGAGCTCGCGAGCACGGTTTCCGATCAACCTAAGTTTCGTCTGCACTCTTGGGATTCGCGAGTGCGAACCCAATTGTTGCGACGAAAGAGGCTGCGCAGATGAGCAACCCGAATGCCGCTACGAGCGGGGGCAGTTCAGTCCATTCGAGGCTCTGTTGATGGAACTTGTCTCGAGCCCACGATGCAAACCAAAAGACATGAGTCCACAAGCAAAATAACGCATACACCGCGCTAAAAACCCACAATCGCAATTTCCACTTAGACACGTTTCTCCTTGGTGTGCGTTATGTCGAGGCTACTTGAGGGCGAGGCGCGTATCCCGTTGCGCCAACGTCCAGCAAGCTTGCCGACCCGTTACCAACCCGCCACCAATACCGAGTGGTTCCCAGCCGTCGGCCAGTAAAAAGAAGATTGCATGGACCTCAAGCGCACCCTCGAGCGTTCCAGCCCTAACACCACGCGTCGCAAGAAATCCTAACCGATAACTAATCCGTTTCTAGAGCGGGTTTTGGCTAGAACGGGAACTTGGCACGACCAGATTAATTTCAATTATGCAATTTTATAGCCACAGACATTTCTGGTCCATGAAAAGTTGACGAGATTTCACTCATCGATTGCAACCGTATGGCTGCTGGTTTCAATATTGGCGTTGTGATGCAGACTCTGCCGTCAAAGGACGTTCGTGAACATCTGGACAGTATTCCGTCTCCGGTCCCGTTCAAGTAATTGCGAATGTCTGACAGGGCGTGTGGGATAGACGTCCAGGCATGCCTGGCTACAGCCGGGGATGACTATCGCTGCCCTGCTCTCGTGTCCCGGCTATCGTGGTTCTCGCCTCCTGACCAGGGTCCGATCGCTTCTGTGGCCACTGTCTCCTTCCCCTGATGTAGCTCGCTCCCCGCCGGCGCCGCTGGTGGCTGGGCTTTTTTTGGGTCATGCAATACTTCGTTGGTTAGTTACATTTTTAGTGCTATAGTGTTTTTAATCCCGTCTCTGTGTCCATCATGTCCAAGCTTTCATCCTGGGACGACAATCCCATCAAGGCCTTCTCTGCCTTCATCATCAGCCTCGATTTCGCCGAGACCGCCAAGCGCCTCCCGGCCGACGGCAAGTTCAAGACCGTCTCGAAACAGTCCGTCGCGATCTACACCTACATGTTCGGGAACTTCTGCAGCTGGATGGCGGAACAAGGGAAGCGCTTCTCCACCGTCGACAAGGACGACCTGAAGCGTTTCATCAACCGCGCCGACGAACATGGACGCGCCATTAACAGCAAGATCGCCCACCGTTACCTGCGTCTGCTCGAGCGCTGCTATCAGTACCTGGAAGCCGAGCCGAACCCGGCACGGGAAGCAATCCTGGCCACCAGCCAGGCCGAGTACATGAAGGACGAGCCGACGCGGGCCCTGTCGGAGGACCAGCTGCGCCGCTTCTTCGACGCCCTCCCCTCGGCGCCGGTACGGCTGCGCCGCGTCACGCCCTTCGACGGCTGGAAGCGCCGGCGCGACCGCGCCATGCAGGTGACCATTGCGCTGGCCGGGCTCAAGGTGTCCGAGGCGATCGGGCTGCTGCTGGGCGAGGTCGCGCAACAAATTGATATTGACGGCGCCATCGAACTCTCCATCACCCCGAGCCAGAAGCACGAGACGAGTCACGAGCACGTCACGCTCCTTCCACGGGAAGGCGCTGCCGAGTTGCAAGCCTGGCTGCGGGAACGCGCCGAGATGGGTATTCCGGGCGATTTCGTCTTTCCTGCGAATACCGAGGGGCGGAAGATGATCAAGAAAACCGTCTACATGCAGGTGAGGGCAACGTTCGAGCGTGCCGGCATCGAGCTGTCCCGGGCGGGTGGGCGCACCTTGCGCAATACCTTCGCCCAGCAGAAGCTGGCCGAAGGCGCCACACCGGACGAGCTCAAGGACACGCTCGGCCTGGCGCTCGAGCGCTCCGCTGCGGACTACCAGTACGCGCGCATCAAACCGGATCCCGAGAAGTGAACAATGGCCCGGCGCGATACCGCGTCACCAATCACTCTCGCACCCGAATCGACGGTCGTCTTTTCGCCCTTATTTCTCGAGCAGGCGCTGGATGGCCGGATCAACCGGCAGCCGCCGGAACATGCTGATGTTCGTACCCCCGGTGTTCCCGACCGGCACGGTGCCGACGGCCGAGCCGATCGCGCCCAGCACAATCCGCAGCAACTGCCCCCAGGCCTGCAGCGGCGAACGGCGCCGCAAGCCGATCGTCAGCATCCAGTAATGCGTTGCCACGTGCGGCGCGACGTACTGCTGGCCCATGACGTGGGCGATTTCCAGATGGCGCATCGCACTTCCATCATCGCGTCTGCGGTACGAACGACGCGCTGCCCTCATTTCTGCCTGATAGGCCCGTTTGAGTTGGGGATGCATGACATGGCTCCTTCGCTATCAAGGCTCCTGCAGTGGCCCTCAGACCTGGGCCTGGCGACCTGCTGCAGGCTTCCAATCACTCTAATCCTTCCCACAATGGCAAGGTCAAGCCGTCTTTGCGCGCGGACCTTGCGGCTTCGCAGCCACCGCTTCCGGCCTGTTCCGGCGCCAAAATGCCCATGCTATACTCGCCGCACCTATGAACCGTGTGCTCACGACATTGCTGGTCTGGCTCCTGATGGCCGCGCTTCCGCTGCATGCGGTGGCCGCCACCATGGAGCTGTCGTGCGCGCACTCACAGCAACAACACGCCACTGCCGCGCCTGCGGATCCGCATGCGAACCATGCCGCTGCGGATGTCGACGAACACGCCCACCATGGCGGCCACGGCCACGATGCCGCAGAAGCAGCCGCGGCCGACAACGCACCTGGATCCGGATCCGGATCGATGTTGTCGCACGCGTCCTGCAGCGCATGCTCGGCCTTCTGTGTCGGCGCAGTCGCGCCCCCTTCCGCTTCACTTCGCCTGCCGAGCTTCGACGGTTCCGACGTCGTCGTCATCGCTCCCGCCGACTTCGGTACCGGCTTCATTCCGGACGGCCTGCAGCGACCTCCCCGGCGCTGATCCACGCAATCGACCGCGCACGCGCAGCCTGAGGCTATCAGCCGCTGCCGCGTGCCGAGCCCTGGTGCGCACCTGCGCACCGCTGTTCCCGATTTCGAGGATTGACCATGCATCTCCATCGATGGGTTGCCTTCGGCACCCTGCTGGCCGCAGCGTTTCACGCGCATGCTGGACAGCCATCCCGCACGCCCGACCCGGCCGACCCGACTGCGGCCGTGCCCGCCATCATTTACCAGTCAGCCCTGGCCGGCTACACAACGACCGAAAAGGCAGCGCCGCCGCCGGACAAGGCCTGGCGCGCCGCCAACGCAACAGTTGCTGGCCAGCCGGGCCATGCCGGGCACCATGCGCCGGCAGCGGAACCGCGCAAGGAATCCGCGCCATCCAAGCCGGGACCGGGAAACACGGCGCCGGCGCACGCGCAGCCCCAGCAGCACCACTGAGCGGAGCCGACCGATGACTAACAAGGAATTCCCCCCGGCGCTGCGTGCGCTGGCGATCGGCGCCATCGCTCTCACGCTCGGCGGTTGCGCCAGCTTTTCACGCGATAGCGGCCTCGAGGCCGTCTCAGCCATGACTGCCGAGCGCACCCGCCAGGACCTGCGCCTGCCGCGCGCCGGCGACGTGCCCGCCCAGGCGCAGCTGGATGCACTGCTGGAGCAGCCGCTATCAGCCGACGGTGCGGTGCGCGTGGCCTTGCTGGGCAACCGCGGCCTGCGTGCCTCGCTGGCCCAGCTGGGCGTGGCCGAAGCCGACCTGGTCCAGGCCGGCCGGCTTGCCAACCCGAGCTTGGGCTTCGGCCGCATGTCGGGCCATGGCGAAAGCGAGATCGAACGCAGTGTCATGTTCGACCTGGTGGGCCTCTTGACCATGCCGCTGCGTCGCGACATCGAGGCGCGCCGCTTCGAAAGCGCCAAGCTGGTGGCCGCCAGCGCGGCAGTGCGCCACGCGCTTGACACCCGCAAGGCCTGGTTCCGCGCCGTTGCCGCCAGCGAATCGGCGCGCTACGCCGAACAGGTGCACGAAGCGGCACAGGCCGGCGCCGAGCTGGCCCAGCGCATGGCCAGGGTCGGCAACCTGAGCGCTCTCGACAGCGCCCGCGAGCAGGCCTTTTCCGCCGAGGCCGCCGCCCAGCTGGCCCGTGCGCGCCACAATGCCAGCGCCACCCGCGAGCAGCTCACCAGGCTGATGGGCGTGTGGGGTGCGCATACCGCCTTCCAATTACCGGACCGGCTGCCCCAGTTGCCGGCGGCGCCGCGCGAGCCCGCCAACATCGAGTCGCTGGCGATGCAGCAGCGTCTCGACCTGCGCCTGGCGAAACTGGAGGCCGAGGCGACGGCGCACGCCCTCGGCCTGTCGAAAGCCACCGGTTTCGTCAACGTGCTGCACGCAGGGTATGCCAATGCCAGCAAGACCGGCGAAGCGCGCGAGAACGGCTACGAGATCGAGCTCGCTCTGCCCCTGTTCGACTGGGGCGGCGCGCGCACGGAAAAAGCCGAGGCGCTCTACATGCAGTCGGTGCACCGCACCGCCGATACCGCCATCAATGCCCGCTCGCAGGTGCGCGAAGCCTATTCCGCCTACCGTACCAGCCATGACCTGGCTCGCCACTACCGCGACGAGATCGTCCCGCTGCGCAAGAAGATCTCGGAAGAGATCCTGCTGCGCTACAACGGCATGCTGATGAGCGTGTTCGAGCTGCTGGCCGACACGCGCGCCTCGATCGGCGCCGTCAACGCCGCGATCGAGGCCCAGCGCGACTTCTGGATCGCCGAAACCGACCTGCAGGCCGCCATCAACGGCAGCGGCGGGTCGACGGTATCGCTGACGGCTGCCGCCTCCGCCGAAGCGACGCCCGCACACTGACAAGGAATAGAAAATGAGTTCTCGTCGAGATTTCTTCACCGGCGCCGCGGCGCTGGTCGGCGCCGGACTGGTGAGCCGCGCAGGCGCCGCCACCCTGCCGGAAGCGCCCGTGATGAACACGGCAGCCACGCAGCCGCCGCTGCCGCCGCCCAACGGCCGCCCGTACAACCCGGTGGTGACCCTGAATGGCTGGTCGCTGCCCTGGCGAATGAACAATGGCGTCAAGGAGTTCCACTTGATCGCCGAACCGGTAGTGCGCGAGATCGCGCCCGGCATGAAGGCCAACCTGTGGGGCTACAACGGCCAGAGCCCGGGACCCACGATCGAAGTGGTCGAGGGCGACCGGGTGCGCATCTTCGTCACCAACCGCCTGCCGGAGCACACCAGCATCCACTGGCACGGGCAGCGCCTGCCGAACGGCATGGACGGCGTCACCGGCCTGACCCAGCCGGGCATCCAGCCGGGCAAGACCTTCGTGTACGAGTTCGTGGCACGGCGCCCGGGCACCTTCATGTACCACCCGCATGCGGACGAGATGGTACAGATGGCGATGGGCATGATGGGCTTCTGGGTCACGCACCCGAAGAACCCGTCCCAGCACCGGGTCGACCGCGACTTCGTATTCCTGCTCAACGCCTACGACATCGAACCGGGCAGCTATACGCCGCGCGTCAACGAGATGCTGGACTTTAACTTGTGGACCTTCAACAGCCGCGCCTTCCCGGGCATCGACACGATGAACGTGCGCCTGAACGACCGGGTACGCATCCGCGTCGGCAACCTGACCATGACCAACCACCCGATCCACCTGCACGGGCACGAGTTTGAGGTGACGGGCACCGATGGCGGCTGGACCCGGCCCGAATCCCGCTGGCCGGAAGTGACGACCGACGTCGGCGTCGGCCAGATGCGCGCCATCGAGTTCATCGCCGACGAGCCGGGCGACTGGGCCTTCCACTGCCATAAGTCGCACCACACCATGAATGCAATGGGCCACGACGTGCCGACCCTGATCGGCGTCGACCACCGCGGCGTGGCCGAGAAGATCAGCAAGCTGGTTCCCGACTACATGGTGATGGGCGACAAGGGCGGCTCGATGGGTGACATGGAGATGGCCTTGCCCGACAACACCCTGCCGATGATGACCGGCCATGGGCCCTTTGGCGGCGTCGAGATGGGCGGCATGTTCACGGTGCTGAAGGTGCGCAAGGACCAGAAAGCCGGCGACTACAAGGACCCGGGCTGGTACCGGCATCCGCCCGGCACGGTCGCCTACGAGTGGAAGGGCGAGCCGCCCGCCGCCGTACGCAGCCGGTCGGCCGGCGGCCAGGCCATGCCTGCGGCCGGTAACTCGCCCGAGGTCGAAGTCGCCGTGCGCAAGCCCAAGGGGCACCAGGGGCACCACTGAGCGTTTTCCGACACAAGCAATAAGCAATCAACAAACAAGGAGAGACACACCATGAAAGCATTCCTGCAGCATTCCCTCGCGATCCTGATGGCCGGCGCGGCCGCGCTGGCAACGGCCCAGGACCACCAGCACGCCGGCAACGGCGCCCATGAAGCGACGGCGCCGAACGCCGCGGCTGCGCTCACCGAAGGCGAAGTCAGGAAAATCGACAAGGAGGCGGGCAAGATCACGCTGCGCCATGGCGAAATCAGGAATCTCAACATGGCCGCGATGACGATGGTCCTGCGCGTGCAGGACCCGGCGATGCTCGATCAGGTGGAGGTGGGCGACAAGGTGCAGTTCGCGGCCGAGCGCCTGAACGGCGCCATTACCATCGTCCAGATGCAGAAGGCGCAGTAATACCCACACCACGGAGCACACATGACCAAGCAGTTACTCGCAGCAAGCGTCCTCGCAGTCTGGTTCGCAGGCGTCCATTCGGCCGCCCTCGCGGCCTCGCCGAAGGAAACCGTCGCGGCTTTCCACGAAGCGCTGACAAACGGCGACAAGGACCGGGCGCTCGCCTTCCTGTCGCCCGCGGTCGCCATCTACGAGGCCGGCTACGTCGAACGCTCGCGCGACGAGTACGCCCAGCATCACCTGGGCGGCGACATGGAGTTTGCGCGAACCACGACCCGCAAGCTGCTCAAGCAAAGCGAGCGCATCGACGGCAATACTGCCATTGTCTGGGAAGAAACCGAGACGACCGGCACCGCGCGCGGCAAGCCGGTGCATGCGTTCGGCACCGGCACGATGGTGCTCGAAAAGAAGGGTGACAGCTGGGCGATCGTGCACGTGCACTGGTCGTCGCGCAAGGCGAAGTAAGCCCACCGCCCCGGCGCTTCCTGCGCCGGGGCGCCCCTGAACCCATCCCCGCATCCCGTCGGCACTTCCTCCCGTCCTCCCCGCCACACGCCCCGCAAGGCGCCTCCATCGATGACTGTTCGTCAATACGAAAGTTATGGACGAGCTCGCAAAGTGCCTATACCATTTAATTAATTGGTCAGACCAATAGCTCTAGTGGTACGTGCAATACAAAATTGGCCTGAGCAGTTTTGTAGTCAAAATAACACTCTGGAGACTAAAACATGATTCAAAGCTTGCAACGTACCAGCCTTGCGGCCGCCGTCGGCGTGCTCCTCAGCGCCTGTGGCGGAGGCGAACCCGAGACGGCGACGGCGATGTCGATGTCGAGAACCTCTTTCCTCGTCGCGTCCAGCGCCACGGCCAGTACCGGCTGCCCGGCGCTGACCCTGAACGGCGTCGACGCCCAAACCCTCACCGGCGCTTCCACGCCACTCCAGCTGGGCACCTACGGCACCCGCAGGCCTGGAGCCCCGGTCCTGGTGGGCGGCAAGCACTCCCCCGCCAACTACCGCGCCGCGCCGGTCCTGCCGAGCTGGCAGTTCGCCACCTCCGACCCGACGGGTGGCGTCCTGACTTTCGAATGCGATGTGGCGCCGGACGCGGGCTGGCACAGCTACAAGCGCAGCGGCAGCGCGCACGAGAAAGTGGTCGTCACGGGCGGCCGCAACGCGGCGCCCCAGCACATCTACACGGTCTACAACGGCCAGCAGCTGGTCGCCGCGCTGAACGAAGCGGGATTGGCGCCGAAGATCGTCCGGATCGTCGGCCACATCGACCTGCGAATGAGCGCCAACAACACCGTCTTCAAGGAATACGAAAGCTACACCGACCAGAAATACGGCGGCTCGATCAGCATTCCGTCGAACACCACCCTGGTCGGCATCAACGACGCCCAGGGCCGCGCCGCCCGCATCACCGGCACCACGCTCCTGATCGGCGGTGAGCTGGCGGCAAGCCAGGGCGGCGATGCGGAAGCCGACTTCAAGGCATGGATCGCGTCCGGCAAGGACGGCGACCTGTTCCCCACCTGGACCCGCAACGTCATCATCCGCAACATCGCCCTCGACACTCCCTGGGACGTCAACCCGGAGGATTCGGCGAATGCCTATGCGGACGGGGTGACGATTTCGCGCTCGCAGAACATCTGGGTCGACCATGTCACCATCGGCGACGGCGATACGCCCGACCGGCTGGCCAGCGACACCCGCCACGACGGCGCGCTCGACATCGTGCGCGGTTCCGACTACGTGACGCTGTCGAACAGCAAGTTCTTCAAGCACGGCAAGACTACCCTGGTCGGCAACGGCGACAGCGGCCGCGCCTGGAGCGACGCCGGTCGCCTGCACGTCACCTTTACCGGCCTGCACTGGCACGGAACCGCGAGCCGCTTGCCGCTGATCCGCTTCGGCCAGCTGCACACCTTCAACAACCTGCTCGAAGGCGACACCGCTCCGGCCGATCCGGACATGAAGTTCGCGGGCGGCCTGGACGTGCGCTACCAGTCCGACGTCCTGTCCGAACATAACTACTACTTGTTCAAGAACCTGAAGCCGTCCCAGGTGGGCGGCAAGGTCTCCAGCGGCAAGGACGCGATCAGCTACCGCGCCGCGGGCGAACTGTTCATCAACGACAAGGGCGACGACACCAAGCCCTGGGTCGGCGGGGCGATCGACATCTCGAGCGCCCTGATGGCGGCAACCGGCCTGCCGCGCCTCAACAGGTGGACGCCGCCGTACAACTACAGCGCGATGCCGGCCGACCAGGCCTGCGTGTTCGTGAAGAACAATGCGGGCGCCGGACGCGTCAACAATCCCGGTACCGACGCCACCTGCACCGCGGCGAGCACCACGACGCCGCCGACCGACCCGAGCGATCCGACCGATCCGACGCCAACCGATCCGACGCCGACCGATCCGCAGCCGCCGGTCATCGCCCCCATCTGCACGGCCCTGTTCAAGTGTACGTCCGGGGTCGGACAAGGCGTGATGAATGCCGCAGTGACGGCGCCGGTGGGAAGCTCGCTGCTCAATGGCGTGTACACCATCGCCGGCGGCGGCAACATCTCGACCTCCACCAGCTACAACTTCTTCTTCAAGTACATGCCCCTGACCGGCAACTTCACGATGACGGCGAAGATGCTGACCCAGGGCGGCAGCGCGAGCGGCGCCCGTGCCGGCCTGCTGGCGACCGACTCGGTGACGGGCCAGGGCACCTATGCGTGGACGGCGCGCTATGCCAGCACCGGTGAGATCCGCCGCGCCATCAATGGCGACAACAAGTCGGTCCTGTCCGGCTATTCGACGACAACCCTGCCGGTGTGGGTGCGCATCGAACGCCGCGGCAATGCCTTGTACTCGGCCGCTTCGCGCGACGGCCTCACCTGGACCGAGGCGACCAGCGTCAACGTCACGGCGCCGACCCTGTATGTCGGCATGGCCGTTTCCTCGGGCAGCAACACGGTCGGACAGTCCGCGAGCTTCAGCAAGCTCACGGTCGTCGGCGGTGGCCTGAACTAAGGCGCTTCCAGCACGCTTGCCGCTGCGACGGCCACGGCGGCCTTCGCAGCGGGTATCCCTTTACCCCATCCTGAACGAGCAGAACCCATGAAACTGACTATCAAACCGATCGCCCTTCTCCTGGCCCTGTGCGCCTGCGTCTCGTCGGCCAGCGCCGCCAACATCTCCTACACCGGAGAGTTCGCCTACGATAACGAGGTCAAGCTGTTCCAGTTCACCGTCGACACCCTGTCCACGGTCGGCCTGCGCACCTGGTCGTATGCCGGCGGCATCAACGCCGCGGGCGAGACGATTGCCCGTGGCGGCTTCGACCCGATCGTGGCGCTGTTCAACTCGGCTGGCCAGCTGATCGGCGAGCAGGACGACGGCGGCTGCCGCAAAGTCGCCGCCGACGCGCTCACCCGCCAGTGCTGGGACATCAACTACAGCATCGAGCTGGAGCCGGGCACCTATACCGCGTCGCTCCAGCAATACAATAACTACCACGTTAGCAGCAACCTGGCGGACGGCTTCTACTACCAGGACGAGCAGTACCGCAACTTCCGCAACGGTTTCGTGGATGAGATGGACTTCAAGCGCAACGGATCCTGGGCCTTCGACCTGCTGAACGTCAGCCTGCCGGCCCCGGCCGACGTGCCTGAACCCGGCTCGATCTGGCTGGTGGGCGCGGCGCTGGCCGGCTTGACTGCAATGCGCCGTCGCACAGCCGGGCGGTCCAGGGCCTGAGGCAACAGCGGCGAGGCGCCGCCATGCGTCGGCATGGCGGCGCCGAAGTCCGTGCTGCGCCGGTCCTTCACTTGCAATGCTGGCGCATCATTTCCATGTGCTGGTCGCGCTGCTCGGGCGACATGCCTTGCATCTGACGCTCTGCGATCGCCCGCCGCGCTTCCTCGTTCGGCGCAGCTTGCATCTCCCGGTGCATGGCGCATATCGTTCCGTCGTCGGAGTGTTGCGTCGCACTGCCGGCCGCACCCCCGCCCGTTGCCGTTTCCAGCCCGTAGAATGGACCGGAAGGCGGGGCGCTGGTGGCAGCGGTGGATGGGCCGCCGTGCGATGCGGCGCAGCCGGCCAGGGCCAGCGCCGCCATGACAGCCGTCAAGCGGCGCGAAGCGTCCGGTGTGATGTTCATGATCGTGCTCCCGTTCGTCGACAAACGTGGCCGCCCGGCGTCCGTGCCCACGGGCCGGGGCAGCAATCAAGCTAGGTTCATGAATCGCCGCACGGATGTCAAGCAGGCCCGTGCGCCAACTATTTTTTGACGAAAGTGCATCCAAATCGCTGCGTCCGGCGTAGAGCCTGTATCCGCATTGCGCCGACCTTCGGCCGGCAAGGTGGAAACCGGCAATCAATCTCTCCAACTTCTACGACAGGACGCGACATGAACAAGAATACCCTTGCAAAACTCATCCTTGCCTCCAGCATCGCCGCGGCGCTGGCCGGCTGCGGCGGCAGCGACGATGACGACAAGATGGCCGGCGCCCCGGTCACCACGCCACCGCCGGCCGCCGTCACCGCGGGCGACGTGGTAGTCCTGACGGCCAGCAATCGCCTGGTCTCGTTCAATCGCGACACCCCCGGCACGGCGCGCACCACCGTGAGTATTACCGGCCTGCAGGCAGGCGAAAACCTGGTCGGCATCGATTACCGCCCAGCCGACGGCCTGCTCTACGGGGTTGGCAGCAGCGGGCGGATCTATACGCTCAATCCCGAGACCGGCGCCGCCACCCTCAAGTCGACCCTTGCTGCCGACAGCAGCGACACGAGCGCACCCTTCACCGCCTTGGCCGGGACCGATTTCGGCGTCGACTTCAACCCTGTCGCCGACCGACTGCGCGTGGTCGGCAATACCGGGCAGAGCCTGCGCATCAACGTCGATACCGGCGCGACGACGACCGACGGCAACATCAACGGCGGAGCCGCGAACACGGCGGTCACCGGCTCGGCCTATACCAATTCGTTCGCGGGCACGTCCAGCACCACCCTGTACGCGCTCGACAGCGCGACCGACACCTTGTATGCGCAGAATCCGCCCAACGACGGCACCCTGGCCACGCCGGTCTCGCTCGGCGTCGATGGCGGCGCCGTCAACGGTTTCGATATCGACGCCCGCACCAACATGGGCTACGCGGTAATGACGGTGGCCGGGACCCGCACCCTGTACACCATCAACCTGTCGGCCACGGCGAACGCGGCGGCGCCGGTGGGGACACTGGCCCTGACGGAAGACGTGCGCGGCCTGGCGCTGCGGGCGGCGCAGGCGCCGGTGGTGCTCGGCCTGACGGACAATGGCCGCATCGTGGCCTTCCGACCCGCCACCCCGAACACGCTCACCCTCGACGTCGGGCTGGCCGGCCTGAATGCGAACGAGACCGTGGTCGGGATCGACTTCCGTCCGCGCGATGGCCTGCTCTACGGCATCACCTCGGCGGCGCGCATCGTGACCATCGACGCCGCTACCGGCACGACCACGGTCAAGGCAAGCCTGGCGGCCGACCCGGCCGACACCACCCAGCCGTATGCCGGCATGGTGGGCACCATGTTCGCGGTCGACTTCAACCCGGTGGCCGACCGCCTGCGCGTGATCAGCGACCGCGGCCAGAGCCTGCGCATCAATGTCGACACCGGCGCCACCACCACCGACGGCGCAGTCAACCGACTAGGCGCGACGCCGATGGTTACGGCAGCGGCCTATACCAACAGCATTCCGAATGCGGCGACGACCCAGTTGTTCGACATCGACATCGGCAGCGGCAACCTGGCGCTGCAAAATCCGCCAAACGACGGGACCTTGGTCAACGTCGGGCCGCTCGGCGTGGCGGCCGTCGGAGATGCCGGCTTCGACATCGCGGGCGGCGCCAACGGCATCGCGCTGGCTGCGCTGCGCACCGTCGCCGGCGGTCCGTCGTCGCTGTATCGCGTGGACCTTGCGACTGGCGCCGTCACGCTGGCGGCCGGCGTCTCGAACCCGGCGCTGTCGGTAGCGGGACCCGGCCAGGGCCTGGGCCTGCGCGACATCGCGATCTCCCTCAAGTAAGGCGACGCTTCAAATCATCCTGACGGCACGGCCGATGAACAGGATCGGCCCGGTCGGGCGGCCGATCGGCGAGCCGGTCGGCGGTTCGAGGGTGATCTCGAACAGCTGGTTCGGCTGCAGGGGCGGCAGCTTGCCGAGCGGGACCTCGACCGCCTTGCCCGGCTCGACCAGGCCCAGCGAAACCGGCCCGGCCCAGCCGTCCGCCTTGGTCCACAACTGCAGCGCACGCGCTGGCGGCACCTCGGTCGGGCGCAGCGGAACCAGGCGCAGCCGGCCCTCGTCGCTGGACTGCAGCACCCAGCCCGGCGCCATGTCCTGCGGCGCGGCCAGCACCACCATGTAGCGTGGGGCCGCCGGTTGCGGCGGCTGCAGCGTGACCACGGCCATCGCGATGGCGACCGCGAAGCCGGCAGCGGCCAGGCCGCGCCACAGGTTCAGGCGGTCCCACCAGGCGGCGCGCGGCGCCTGCCGTGCGCCGTCCTGCCGGGCCAGCGAACGCGCGATGCGCGGCCACAGCTGGGCGGACGGCTCGACCGGGTCGACCAGCTCAGTCAGCGGCAGCAGCCGCGCTTCCCATGCGGCCAGCGCGGCGCGCAGCGCCGCATCGTGCGGCAACGCCGCTTCCAGTTCGCGGCGCGCAGCGGCAGGCAGGGTACCGATCACGTACTGGCCGGCCAGGTCCTGCGGATCATCCTTGTTCGCGACGCTCATCCCATGCACTCCCGCAGCGCTGTCAAACCGCGCTTGATCCATGCCTTGACCGTCCCCAGGGGCGACTTGAGGCGCTCGGCGATCTCGCTGTGCGAGCAGCCGTCGATGTACGCGTACAGGATGCTGTTGCGCTTGGCGGCGTCCAGCCCGACCAGGCAGTCGTGCAGGCGTCCGATGTCCTGGCGCAGGGCGATGGCGTCGATCATCTCGTGCTCCTGCGCCGTGGTGGCACCAAGGGCGTCGAGTTCCTCATCGGCGACCGCCAGCTCGCGCTCGCCGCCGCGCACCAGGCTCAAGGCCTGGTTGCGTACCACGCTGTAGATCCAGCCGCGTCCGGCGCCGCGGCCCGGATCGAAGCTGGCGGCCCGGGTCCAGATATTCAGGAAGGCGTCGTGCAGGACATCCTCGGCGATCTGGCGGTGGCGCACGATGCGCAGGGCGACTCCGAGCAGCTTGCGGCCGTCGCGATCGTAGATCCCGCGCAGCGCCGCCTGCTCGCCACGGGCACAGGCGGCAAGCGCTGCCTCGTAGTCGAAATCCGCAGCCGACCTCATGTGAAACGCCGTTCATGCATCGAAAAATCCTGGACAGGAAATAGTTGCCACGATGATAATCGAACTCCCGACGGTGGACGAGCGGATTCGTCGCGAATGACACCGCGCATACCGTTCGAAAGCGGTTCAGCATCGCAACCGCCGCCCCGGCACTTGGCGAACGCGGGATTTTCCTTTATACATACCCGGTTTCCATCTTCAAGAGCCGACGACGACCCGCATGAATGTCCTGCCACCCACCCTGCGCCTGACGGCGGGCACCGTCGTCAGCGCCACCTGCGTCGTCGCCCTCCTGTATTTTGGCCGTGAAGTGCTCGAGCCGCTGGCCCTGGCCCTGATCCTCAGCCTGGTGCTGGCGCCGCTGGTGCGCAGCATGACGCGGGTCGGGCTGGCGCGCATGCCGGCCGTGCTGCTGTCGGTGGCCCTGGTCGCCACCGGCGTGGGCGCCATCGGCGCGGTCCTGTTCGACCAGCTGGTGACGATCACGCGCGACCTGCCGCAGTACCGCAAGGCGATCAAGACCAAGGTGGCCAATGTACGCGAGCTGGTCGAGCGCCCGATCAGCCGCATCGAGGCCGAGCTGAGCGCGGTGGCGCCGGTGCCAAGCACCGAGGCGGCGCGGGTGCGGCGCGGCAACCTGGTGGTCACCCCCAACCAGCCGCTGCCGGTGGAAGTGCGCACCCCGCGCACCATGAAGGACACGCTGGGACGGGTCATCAACCTGGTCTGGGGCCCGATCGGGGAAGCCGGCGTGGTGCTGATCCTGCTCGTGTTCATCCTGCTCGAGCAAAGCTCGCTGCGCGACCGGCTGGTGCGCCTGGCCGGCCAGGCCGAGGTCAGCCGTACCATCCGCACGCTGGGCGACGCGGCCCAGGGGGTGTCGCGCTTCTTCTTCTCGCAATTCATCGTCAATTTCACCTTCGGCGTGGTGATCGGCGTGTCGCTGTGGCTGGCCGGGATCCCGCACGCCATCCTGTGGGGCGTGCTGAGCGGGGTACTGCGCTTCGTGCCCTACCTGGGCGTGCTGCTGGCGGGGACGATCATCGCGGTGTTCGTCGCTGCCATCGACCCCGGCTGGTCGCTGGCGCTTACCTGCATGGCGATCTTCCTGGCCTTCGAGCTGGTGCTGGCCAATTTCATCGAGCCGAAGGTGTACGGCCACAGTTCCGGCCTGTCGCCGCTGGCGGTGATCGTCTCGGCACTGTTCTGGGGCGCGCTGTGGGGGCCGGTCGGCCTGCTGCTGTCGACCCCACTGACCCTGTGCCTGGTGGTGGCCGGCCGCCACGTGCGGGCGCTGGCGCCGATCACCATCCTGCTGGGCGACGCGCCCAATATGTCGGACGCCGAGCGCTTCCACCAGCGCGTGCTGGCCGGCGAAGCCGACGAGCTGACCAAGGACGCGCGCGCCTACGTGCGCCGCTACAGCTTCGCGCGCTATTGCGACCACGTGCTGCTGCCGGGCCTGCGCATGGCGGTGTCCGACCTGGGCGCCGGCACCATCGACAAGGCCCAGGAAACGCGCATGCGCGCCGTCATCGCCAACATCGCCGACACCGTCGCCACGGCGTTGGAGAGCGGCGCGCGCGGACGCCGCAAACCGGTGCCCCTGCTGGATGCAAACATCGGTGCCCACCTGCGCCAGATGCGCGAAGCGCGGTTCGGCCGTTGGCAGGGCTCGCTCGACGTGCCGGCCGGCTCGATCGTGCTGTGCGCCGGGCTGGCGTCGGAGCGCGACGAGTTCCTCACCGAACTGCTGGTGCGCGCACTGCGCGAAGGCGACGTCGATGCCCGCAGCCTGGTGGTCGGCGCGCCGGTAGAGCGTCCGGAAGGCAGCGCGCCCGAGTTGGTGTCGACCGTGTTCATCACCTACCCGCGCCAGGACAACTTCGAGGCCTGGCGTACGGCGGTGGCCGAACTGCGCAGCGACCTGCCGGAAGCGCTGATGGTCACTGTCCTGCTGCCCTACGACGAGCAGCTGCCGAAACGGGCGCTGGTCGAAGCATATGTCGACATGATCCTGCGCTCGTTCGAGGAGGGGCTGGCCTTCGTGGCGCCGGACCGCAATGCCGCGCCCCGCAGCGCCATGCCCGAACCCGTTCGTTGAATCCGCGGTTTGTTGTTTTCCGACCGTGCTCACATAGAAAAATGGGCGAGATTTGCGGCAGTCTTTACGGCTCGGGATGTTTCCCACGTAAAATGCTTGCCTATCGGCACTATTTTTCTCATGGCGGAATATGAAATCGGTTCAACAAGAAGTCGACGAACGCAGCAACCTCACCGGCACCAATAAATTCGAGCTCCTCCTGTTCCGCCTCGGCGGCGACGAGAACGGCGAGCGCAGCGAACTCTTCGGCATCAACGTGTTCAAGATCCGTGAGATCGTCGCGATGCCGGAGATCACCGCCGTGGCTGGCTCGATGCCCCACGTGCTGGGGGTGGTGAACCTGCGCGGCCAGATCATCCAGGTGCTGGACCTGCCTGCGATCGCCGGGGTCAAGCCGAAGACCGGCCTGAACATCATGCTGGTGACGGAATTTGCCCGCACGACCCAGGCCTTCGCCGTCGAGAGCGTCGAGGAAATCGTGCGCCTGGACTGGAACCAGGTGATGTCGGCCGAGCATGCCGCCGGCAGCGGCATGGTCACCAGCATCGCCCGCCTGCCGGAAGAAAATGGCCAGCCGAGCCGCCTGGCGCAGGTGCTGGACGTCGAAACCATTTTGCGCAACATGAACCCGGATTCGGGTCCCGAGATCAACCAGCAGACGGTCGGCGCCAGGATTCAGATCAAGCCGGGTTCGGTGGTGCTGGCCGCGGACGATTCGGTGGTGGCGCGCGCCCTGATCGAACAGGGCCTGGATGCCATGGGCCTGCCCTTCATCATGGTCAAGAGCGGCAAGGAAGCCTGGGAACAGCTCAACAGCATCGCGAGTGCCGCCGAAGCCGAGGGCAAGAGCGTGCACGACAAGGTCGCCCTGGTGCTGACCGACCTCGAGATGCCGGAAATGGACGGCTTCACGCTCACCCGGACCATCAAGAAGAGCGGCCGCTTCGCCAGCCTGCCGGTGATCATCCATTCTTCGCTGTCCGGCACCACGAACGAAGAGCACGTCAAGAACGTGCAGGCTGACGCCTACGTGGCCAAGTTCTCGGCCGAGGAGCTGGCGGCGACGATCCGGCGCCTCCTGCGCCAGTAAGTCAGCCAACTCAGGTTTTTTTCGCGGCAGTCAACCCGACACGCATCACATTCGTTGTGATGTAACAAACATTAACACATTCGACATCGTGCGCAGTGGCGGAGAATGTATTATTGACAACAAGTCGGTAGCTTATCGGGGGTACCGGCCAGGCGGGGAGCACTTTCTCCGCCGACAGGACAAAGCGGGTTCGCGCGGCAAGCATGCCGCCGTTCCCGCGGAGAGCACACCATGCCGCAACGAAGACGAGACGACAACACCGCTGTAACTGCCGAGTACGCCTTCTTTCTGGCGGAAACCCGGGGCCTGCGCTTCGCCCTCGACTATCTCGACAATTGTCATATCCCGCGCGACATCCTGCTGCGCGCCATCGACCAGCCCGAGCGCCGCCGCAAGGGCGAACGGCGCCGCTATCCCCGTAACGACTGAAGCTTCCGCCAACCCGAACCCTGCAAGCGTCCGTGCGCCGTGCTACCGTGGCAGCGCAATCCGGAGGGCCGATCATGGCACATGCATACCGCTGGCAGCCGCTCGACGGCATCGGGCTGGAACACCTGAATCTTGATTACCGGAACGACGTGATCGTCGCCGACGGCGTCGTGGTCGGCGATTGCGGCGACGGCCCCTTCGGCTGCAGCTACCGGATCTGCTGCGATACCGCCTGGCGGGTGCGCTCGGTCGAGGTGCACGCGGCCGGCGGCGCCTCCCTGGTGCTTACCAGCGACGGCATCGGCCACTGGCGCGACGGCGACGGCGCGCTGCAGCCCCAGCTCGCCGGCTGCACCGACGTCGACATCGCCGCCACGCCCTTTACCAACACCCTGCCGGTACGGCGGCTCGGCGCCGCCCTGCAAGCGCGCACCAGGATCGCGGTCGTCTACATTCCCGTGCCCGCGCTGGCGGCGCGCCGCATGGAGCAGGCCTATACCCGGCTGGCTGGCGGCCGCTACCTGTACGAGGGGCCGATCGGCGACTTCCAGGCCGAACTGGAACTGGATGCCGACGGCCTGGTGCGGCACTATCCTTCGCTGTTCACCCGGCTGCTCCCGACCTGAGCGCGCAGCCCTTCCTGCACCCGGTCCAGCAGGGTTTCGAGCTGGCGCAGCTCGCCCTCGTCCAGGCCGGCCAGTGCCTCGGCCGCCAGCATCAGGCCGGCCTGCCGCATTTCGGCGTGCACGGCCTGGCCGCTGGCGCTCAGGTACAGACGGGTGCTGCGGCGATCGGCCTCGTCGGCGCGTGCCTCCACCAGGCCTTTTTCGCGCAAGCCTTGCACCAGGCGCGTGACCTGCGCCTTGTCGCGGCCCGAGCGCTGCACCAGGTCGCGGCCGGTCGCTCCCGGGTGACGCGCGATATGGCCGAGCGCCCGGTTTTCCATGTGGGTGAGTTCGTGGGCGCCGGCGCGCAGCGCACGGTATTGCTGGGCGCGATAGAGATGCATGATCTCGTGGATCGCTTCGAAGATGTCGCTGCCGGGGCGAGTGTGAGCCTGATTCATGGGTTGGTTAACTTCATCAACTAAATTATCGATAATAGATGATATTATCAACCAATTTGGACCAGTATGGAACAGCCACACCGCAAGGGCGTACAACGCGTGCGCCATGAACTGCACATCCGTGATGTCACCGTTTCCCGCATCGAAGCGCTCGGCGACTCCTTCATACGCATCCGCTTCCGCGGCGATGGTCTTGCCCGGTTCGTGTCGGCGTCGTTCGACGACCACGTCAAGTTCATCTTCGCCGGCGACGACGGCGCACAGGTCCGGCGCGACTTCACCCCGCTGGACCACGACGCCGACGCGCGAGAAGTCAGTCTGGAATTCGCGCTGCATGGCGGCGGCGCGGCGAGCGACTGGGCACGCGCCGCCGCCGTCGGCCAGCCGGCCGTCATTGCGGGACCGCGGGGCTCGATGATCATTCCGGAAGACCTCGACTGGTACTTGCTGGCGGGCGACCGCAGCGCCCTGCCCGCGATCCGGCGTCGCCTGGCCGAGCTCCCTGCCGGCTGCCGGGTGCTGGCCGTGATCGCGGCCGACGGGGCTGACCGCATGCCGCCGGTCTCGCAGGCGCAGGTCGAGGTGTGCTGGATCGACAGCGACGCGGACCTGGTGGCTGCCCTGCGCGCCCTGCCCCTGCCCGCGGGCGACGGTTTTGCCTGGTTTGCCGGCGAAGCCGCGACCGCCAGGCAGGTTCGCAGCGTGCTGCTCGAGGAGAAGGGCATCGCGAAGGACGCCATGCGCGTCTCCGCATACTGGAAGCAAGGCGTGGCCGATCACCACGAGCATCTCGACTGAGCCAATGGCGCGGGCGCGTTTCAGGCCCGCCTCGCCATCCATTTCCGCTTGATGGAAGAACCGCGACGCTACATAGTGCCAATTTGCATTTCATTCTGCCCTGCCTGCCGTGCGGCGCGCCTGCGAAGCCTTGTACGGCTCGGCCGCCATCTATCCGACCATCGACAAGGTCAGCTTCAATCCGCCCGAGACTGCCGGCTGGCGCTTCCAGGGCAGTCCCCTGCATTGGGACGCCAGCCTGAGCCTGCCGGTGCCGTTCCGGCTGCAGGGCCTGCTCTACCTGGGAGACTGCGGTCCGCAGGACGGCGCCTTCCACTGCGTCCCCGGCTTTCACCGGCGACTGCAGGAATGGATGTCCACGGTGCCGCCCGGCGTCCACCCGCGCGACTGGGCCTTGACCGACCTGCACCCTGAGCCGGTGCCCGGCCGGGCTGGCGACTTCATCCTCTGGCACCAGGCCCTGCCGCACTGCGCCACGCCCAACCGGGGCGTATTGCCGCGGATGGTGCAATACCTCACCTACCTGCCGGAATCCGGCGACGAGCACACCGAATGGATCTGACACAGCCGCACGACAACAGCAACACCGACGACGCAGTCCAGGCCGCGCCGAGCGACCTGGACGAGCTGCGCGCGCTCGCCCGCGCCATCCTGGCCGCGGGCCCGCACCTGCACGAGGCCCTCGTCCCGATCCAGGACCTGCGCCTGCTGGCCGAACGCCTGTCCCGGATGGACATGTCGGTGCACCTGAACATCGGGGACGGCCAGAGCTGGCTGGATTCGGGTCTGGCGGTCTCGCCCGTGACCGCGGCGCTGTGCGCGCGCGAATTCCTGCGCAGCGCCGCCTTCATCCAGGGCGCCGCCCGGGCGATGGAAGCGGCCGCGGCGCGTGCCGGTGGCCGGCCGGTGCGGGTGCTGTACGCCGGCTGCGGCCCGTTCGCCTTCCTGCTGCTGCCCCTGCTGGCCCTGTGGCCGGCCGACCGGGCCCGCTTCACCCTGCTCGACATCCATGCCGAGGCGCTGGCCCCGGCGCGCCGGCTGGTGCAGGCCCTGGGCCTGGAAGCGGGCGTGGCGGCCTGGGTGCAGGCCGACGCCGTGACCTAGCGGCTCGACCCCGAGGCGCTGCCCGACGTGATCGTGAGCGAAACCATGAGCGCGGCGCTCAAGCGCGAACCGCAGGTGGCGATCACCCGCAACCTGCTCGGCCAGGCGCCGGGGGCGCTGATGGTGCCGGCCGAGGTGCGGGTCGATGGCGTGCTGTGCGAGCGGCCCGACGCGCACACCGCATGGCGCGAATCCACGGCCCTGGGCCAGGTGTTCGCGCTGAATGCGACGGCGGTGCAGACCTGGGACGCCGCCCCCGACGGCAGCCTGCCGGCAGCGGTCATCACCCTGCCGCCGGTACTGGCCCCGCACAACACGCTGCGCCTCTTGACTGAAATCACCGTCTTCGACGACATCGTGCTGCGTCAGGGCGACTGCAGCCTGAACACCCCGCGCTTCCTCGACGGCAAGCCGGCCTTCGAAGGAGGCCAGCAGTTGCGTTTCCGCTACCGGCTGGGCGCCGATCCCGGGATCGACTGCACGCTGCCTGCCTGAGCGGCCCGCTAGCTGCGATCGCGAATGACTTAACGCCTTGATTTGGCTATAATTTCGCCCTTCGCCTCAAGGATTGCCGCCATGTCACTGTTTGATCACCAGCTTGAACTGCTGTCGCCCGCCAAAACCGCCGAAATCGGCCGCGAGGCGATTCTCCACGGCGCCGACGCGGTGTACATTGGCGGCCCCGCCTTCGGCGCGCGTCACAATGCCAGCAATCCGCTGGAGGACATCGCCGCCCTGGTCGAATTCGCCCACCGCTACCGCGCGCGCATCTTCGTGACCATGAACACGATCATGCACGACAGCGAACTCGAGCTGGCGCGCCAACAGATCTGGCAGCTGTACGAAGCCGGCGTCGATGCCCTGATCATCCAGGACATGGGCCTGCTGGAGATGGACCTGCCGCCGATCCAGCTGCACGCCTCGACCCAGTGCGACATCCGTACCGTGGAAAAGGCGAAGTTTCTGGGCGACGTCGGCTTCTCGCAGCTGGTGCTGGCGCGCGAACTGACGGTCGAGCAAATTCGGAGAATCAAGGCCGAAGTCGACACCCCACTCGAATACTTCGTGCACGGCGCCCTGTGCGTGGCCTTCTCGGGCCAGTGCTACATCTCGCACGCCGACACCGGCCGCAGCGCGAACCGCGGCGACTGCTCGCAGGCCTGCCGCTTGCCGTACACCCTGAGCGACGGCCAGGGCCGCGTGGTCGCCTACGAAAAGCACCTGCTGTCGATGAAGGACAACGACCAGAGCCGCAACCTGGAAGCCCTGGTCGACGCCGGCATCCGCTCGTTCAAGATCGAGGGCCGCTACAAGGACATGGGCTACGTGAAGAACATCACGGCCCACTACCGCCTGCTGCTCGACGAGCTGCTCGAGCGCCGTCCGGAATACGCGCGTGCTTCCAGCGGCAACACCCGCGTGCTGTTCACCCCGGACGTCGACAAGAACTTCCACCGCGGCCACACCGACTACTTCGCGCTCGGCCGCCAGGACGACATCGGCGCCTTCGATTCGCCCAAGTACATCGGCGTGGAACTGGGCACGGTCACCCGCATCGGCCCGGATTTCATCGACCTGGCCACCAATGCGCCGATGGCCAACGGCGACGGCCTGAACTACATGAACAAGCGCGAGACGGTCGGCATCCAGGCCAATACGGCCCAGAAGCTGGGCGAGGACCCGGATGGCCAGAACTGGCGCGTGTTCCCTAACGAAGTGGTCAAGAGCCTGGCCGGCCTGAAGGTCGGCACCATCGTGCACCGCAACCGCGACCATCACTGGGAATCGGCGCTCTCCAAGAAGTCGTCCGAGCGCAAGGTCCGGGTCGACCTGCTGCTGGCCGAGCAGCCCGATGGCCTGCGCTTGAGCCTGCGCGACGAGGACGGCATCGAGACCGCGACCAGCGCCGTGATCGCGCTGCAGCCGGCCCAGCAGGCGGCGCAGGCGGAAAGCGCGTTGCGCACCAGCATCGCCAAGCTCGGCAACACGATGTTCGAGGCCGGCGCGGTCGAGCTGCAATTGTCGCAGCCCTGGTTCGTGGCCTCCAGCGCAATCAACGCGCTGCGCCGCGACGCGATCGCCGCGCATGAGGCGGCGCGCCTGGCCAGCTGGGACCGTCCGCAACGCAAGGCGGCGGCAGAGCCGCCGGCGGTCTATCCTGATCAGCAGCTGAGCTACCTGGCAAACGTCTACAACGAGAAGGCGCGCGCCTTCTACCACAAGCACGGCGTGCAACTGATCGACGCGGCCTACGAGTCGCACGAAGAGCCGGGCGAGGTGTCCCTGATGATCACCAAGCACTGCCTGCGCTTCTCCTTCAACCTGTGCCCGAAGCAGGCCAAGGGGGTGCAGGGCGTGCAGGGCCAGGTCAAGGCCGAGCCGATGACCCTGGTGAGCGGCAACGAGCGCTACACCCTGCGCTTCGACTGCAAGCCCTGCGAGATGCACGTGGTGGGCGCGATGAAGGACAACATCCTCAAGCAACCGCCGCCCTCGGCCGTGCCCTACAGCCCGCTGGTCTTCCACAAGCAGCGCCCGCGCGCCTGAGTTTTTTACCAACTGGTAAAAAATCCGCGCCCGGCTCGGGCCGGGCAATCAACACGTTGAGCATGTGGCCCGCGGCCGCCCCAGGGCGGCATGCGGGCGCTAGCATGGCGGCATGTCCATTTGCGGAGATGTCACGATGCAGCGCCCCATGCCCTACCTGGCCGCCCTACCGCTGGCCCTTGCCTTCGTCCTGCCTGCCCAGGCCGCCGAGCCGATCGCGCCGCGCTTCAATGCCGACCCGTCGCCGCACTGGTTCCCGCTGGACGGCGGCAAGTTCTACCTGTACGCCACCGACGACGCCTCGAATAGCGGCAAATACTGGGATTCGGTCAGCTGGCGCCTGTACACCTCGAAGGACATGCGCAGCTGGCAGGATGCCGGCGTGCCGCTCGACGTGAGGGTGTTCAAGTGGGCACGGCCCGACGCCAAGGCCTGGGCGCCGGAAGCGGCCTACCGCAACGGCAACTACTATTTCTACGCGCCGGTCGGCGGCGACAAGATCGGCGTCGCCGTCTCCAGCCGCCCCGACGGCGGTTTCGTCGATGCGCGCCTCGACCCGCTGGTCGACAAGGCGCGCGACGCCAATGCCGGCGACGAACCGATCGATCCCGCCGTGTTCGTCGACGAGGACGGCCAGGCCTACCTGTACTTCGGCACCCGGGTGCCCAAGGTCGTTAAGCTGAAAGCCGACATGGTCAGCCTGGACGGGCCGATCCTGGACCTGGCTATCGCGGGGCTGCCGGCAGCCGACCCGAAGAAGAAATTCGGCGAGGCGCCCTTCCTGCACCGGCGCGGAGGCGTCTATTACTTCACGTTTTCCAGCGGCTGGCCCGGGCAGATCCTGTATGCCACCGGCAGCTCGCCGCTGGGACCCTTTACGTACCGCGGAGTGGTGCTCGACTACCTGAAGATCTCGACCAACCACCAGGCGATTGTCGAGCATGAGGGTAGAAGCTGGCTCTTCTATCACGACAATCTGCTGCCCGGCGGCGGCAGCCACCGCCGTTCGATCGCGATCGCGCCGCTCGAGTACGAGGCGGACGGCAGCATCCGCCAGGTCGCACGCTAAAAAAAACGCCGCCCGGTTGCCCTGGGCGGCGTCCTGTTCGTGCGCGAATGCGATCAGTCGACCGTCGCGCCGCTGTCCTTCACGACCTTGCCCCAGCGGGCATGCTCGGCCTGCACGAACTTGCCGAAGTTCGCCGGCGTGTCGCCCACGAAGTCGGAACCGGTATCGGCCAGCACCTTCTGGAACTCAGGTCCCTTCATGACCTTGATCGCCTCGGCATTGATCTTGGCGATCACATTCGCCGGCGTCTTGGCCGGAGCGAACATGCCGTACCAGGCATAGGACTCGATCTGCGGCAGGCCGGCTTCGGCAAAGGTCGGCACGTCGGGCAGCAGCGGCGAGCGCTTGGCGCTCGAGATCGCGATCGGCTTGACCTTGCCGCTCTTAATGTGCGGCATGATCGCGATGGTGCTGTCGAACATCATCGGGATGTGGCCGCCCAGCAGGTCCGAGATCGCCGGCGCCGAACCTTTATACGGCACGTGGGTCATCTGCAGCTTGGTCACGCTGGCGAACAGTTCGCTGGTCAGGTGCTGGGGCGTGCCATTGCCCGAGGAGCCATACGAGAACTGGCCCTTCTTGGACTGGATGAAGGCCATCAGCTCCTTGAGGTTCTTGGCCGGCACGTTCGGGCCGGCGACCAGCACCAGCGGCACGCGCAGCAGGTTGGTGACCGGCGCCAGGTCCTTCAGCGGGTCGAAGCTCATGTTCTTGTACAGGCTCGGATTGATCACGATCGGCGCGCTCGAGGTGATCAGGAGGGTCGAGCCATCCGGCTTGGCGCGGGTGACGGCCGCCGTACCGATGTTACCGCCGCCACCGGCGCGGTTGTCGATCACGAAGGATTGGCCCAGGCCCTGCGTCAGGCCCTTGGCCAGCGGGCGCGCCGCGATGTCCGAGGGTCCGCCCGGCGGCCATGGCACCACCACCGTCACGGTCGAGCTAGGCCAGTTCTGGGCCAGCGCGCTGAAAGAAATCGCCGATGCCGCAGCTAGACATGCCAGCTTCAAAGTGGTACGTCCGGCGTTGCCGAAAAATTGTCGCATAGTCTCCATCCTTTGTTGATGAATTGGTATTGAGCGGACAGTTTATCCTATCCGCCGTCCAGCAACACGGCCTGTACGCTACGTGGAAATACGTAGCGATTTGAGTGATTCAGGCACAAGACCCCTATGCACCCGAGCTAATTACAACAACGTCATCAATTTTCGCAAAGGAAACCTAGCTTAATTATAAGAAATGAACTAACCTGTAGGATCACTCCTACTTCTGTTCAATATGGACCGCAGCTATCCCTACAGCCGCCGCCTGCTCTCACGTGCCCGCCTGCATAAGCGCATCGCCGCCGTGGCTGGCGCCGGCCTGCTGGCCGCGGCTGCCGTGTTCGTGTTGACGTGGAAACCAGATCCGGTCGCCGCGGCCGTGCCCGCGCCTTTCATGCCGGCGCTGGCCCTGAACGGCGCGTCCGGCGCCGGTGAATCGCCCCAGCGTGGCCTGCGCCGCATCTACCCGTATTCGGTGGTCCCGGGCGGCGTCTCGGGCCAGTCCGAACTGCAGCGCATCATCCGCACCGACAGCGTGGTGGCCGCCCACTATGCGACCTTTGATACCGGCAAGGCACGTACCGTGGTGGTCGACCAGCCACGCGCGGTGCACGTGTCCTACCGCAAGGGCGACAAGGTGTACTGGACTGCCCACAAGGTCATGCTGGCCCCGGGCGAAACCCTGCTCAGCGACGGCCGCAACGAGATGCGGGCGCGCTGCGCCAACCGCATTTCCGACCTGCCCCAGTACCCGGTGGAAGCCCACCGGCCCGCCATGGAAGAACTCGACCAGGCGATCGAACTCGCCGAGGGGGAAGAATACGCGCTGGGACCGGACGGGTTGCCGGTGGCGATGGCCGCCGACGGCAGCATCCCGCGCCATACCGGCATGCGCTTCCTGGCCCGCGGCGCTGGCGCAGCCGGCAGCAGCGGCAGCGCCGCCACGCCCGCGACCAGCGCGCTCGCCGCGAACCTGGGTTCGAGCGCAAGCAACATCGGGCCAGTCACGACCCTGGGCTTGTCGGGCGCATCGAGCAGCATGGGCAGCCGCCCGCGTCCCACCAGCCGGCCGGTCACCGCCCCCGCGCCCGAGGTCCCTGCCGCTACGGAAGTCGTCCCCGAAGTGGGCACCGGCAGCACTGGCGGTTCTTCCGGCGCGCCGGCGCCCTCGCTTGATGGGGGCACGCCTGGCGGCGCCCCGGCCGGCGGCGAGCCGCTGACGAGCTCGCTGCCCGATACGACCACGAGCCCGGGCACGCCTGCGCCGACTCCCGGGTTCGAAGCGCCGCTGCCCGGCACGAATCCGGGCACGAATCCCGCGCCCGGCCCCGTGACGCAGCCGCAACCGACGCTCCCTGCGCCGACGCCGCTGCCGCCCGCGCCACCCGTTCCGACGCCGGGACCCGTGCTGCCCGCTCCGGTGCCGGAACCTGTGCTGCCGAAGCCGACGCCGGAGCCGCTGCCCCCGCAGGCGATCGTGCCGCCGGCGCCGGTGGAAGTGCCGGAACCCGGCAGCCTCTGGCTGTTCGGCCTGGCGCTGGCCGCGATGGGCGTGCTGCGCCGCCGGCGCAGCACCTAAGCAGCACCTGAGTCCTTCTCAGCCGGGGATCTTCAGACCGGCGGCCACGGCCGGCCGGGCGCGGAAAGCCTCGAGCGCCGCCGTCACGCGCGGGAAGTCCTGGATCCCCACCAGTTCGCCGGCATCGTAGAAACCGACCAGGTTGTTCACCCATGGGAAGATCGCGATGTCCGCGATCGTGTACTCCTCCCCCGCCACCCAGCGGTGCTTGGCCAGCTGGCCCTCGAGCACGCCCAGCAGGCGCTTCGATTCGTTCGCGTAGCGCTCGCGCGGGCGCTTGTCCTCGTAATCCCGGCCGGCGAACTTGTGGAAGAAGCCGAGCTGGCCGAACATCGGACCGATACCGCCCATCTGGAACATCAGCCACTGGATGGCGGCGTAGCGCCCTGCCGGATCGCTCGGCAGGAACTGGCCGCTCTTCTCGGCCAGGTAGAGCAGGATGGCGCCGGACTCGAACAGGGGCAGCGGCTTGCCGCCCGGCCCGTTCGGGTCGATGATGGCCGGGATCTTGTTGTTGGGGTTGAGCGAGAGGAAGGCCGGCGACAACTGGTCATTGGTCTCGAAACTGACCTTGTGCGGCTCGTAGGGCAGCCCCGTCTCCTCGAGCATGATCGATGCCTTCACGCCGTTCGGCGTGGGCAGCGAGTACAGCTGGATGCGGTCGGGATGCTGCGCGGGCCACTTGGCGGTGATGCCGAAAGCGCTGAGGTCTGGCATGGCGAAAGTCCTATGGATTGCAGGACTGCCAACGATAGCAAACTTCCGGACGGCCCGCCGCAGCGGGCCGGTTTTCTGCCGCTTTAGCCGAACAGCTTGTTGGCAGTGCGGGCAATCAGCTCGCCCTGGTGGCGCGCCCCGCCCAGTTCGAGCTCGCTCGGCTGGCGCTGGCCCTGGCCGCCGGCGATGGTCGAGGCGCCATACGGGCTGCCGCCGACGATCTCGTCGAGCGTCATCTGGGGCGCGTAGCTGTACGGCAGGCCGACCACGATCATGCCGAAGTGCAGCAGGTTGGTGATGATCGAGAACTGGGTGGTTTCCTGGCCGCCGTGCTGGGTGGCGGTCGAGGTGAAGGCGCCGCCGACCTTGCCGTGCAGCGCACCGCGCGCCCACAGGCCGCCGGTCTGGTCGAGGAAGGCCGCCATCTGCGAGGGCATGCGGCCGTAGCGGGTCGGCGCACCGATGATGATGGCGTCGTAGTCGGGCAGCTCGTTCACGGTCGCGATCGGGGCGTCCTGCTCCAGCTTGAAGTGGGCATTCTTCGCGATTTCTTCCGGCACCGTCTCGGGAACACGCTTGACCGTCACGGTCGCGCCGGCCGCGCGCGCGCCTTCGGCCACCGCATTGGCCATCTGCTCGATGTGGCCATAGGTCGAGTAATACAACACCAGGACTTTCGACATGCCTTCCTCCCTGTGGTGATCGTCAAAAGCCCTATTCTGCTGCGAACAGGATTTTTGCGGCACCCGCCAGAAGATGGACGGCCGGCGCTCAGATCCAGTAGATGAAGGCGGCCAGCGCGATCACCAGCGCCACGCGGGTGATGTTGTAGACCGTCTTGTTCCACGCCTTGAGGCGGCGGCGGTACTGGCCCATGCAGAAGGAGATGCGGAACAGCTTGCTCACCAGGCCGACCTGGTCGCCGGTTTCGTTGGGCGAGGCGGCGGCGGTCATCACGGTGCGGCCGAACCAGCGGTTGAAGGCCCCCATCCAGCGGTAGCGCATCGGGCGCTCGACGTCGCAGAACAGGATGATGCGGTCGCTCTCGCTGCCGTTGATGGCCCAGTGGATGTAGGTTTCGTCGAAGACCACGCCCTGGCCGTCGCGCCAGCTGTGGCGTTCGCCGTCGACTTCGATGAAGCAGCGGTCGTCGTTCGGCGTGGCCAGGCCCAGGTGGTAGCGCATCGAGCCGGCGAAGGGGTCGCGGTGCGGATTGAGCTTGCCGCCGGGCGGCAGCTCGGCGAACATCGCCGCCTTGACCGAGGGGATCGATTGCAGCAGCGCATAGGTCTGCGGGCACAGGCGCTCGGCCGACGGGTGGCTGGCGTCGTACCATTTCAGGTAGAAGCGCTTCCAGCCGTTCTTGAAGAAGGAATTGAAGCCGGCGTCGTCGTTCTGCTCGGCCGCCTTGATCTTCTTGAGTGCCAGCAGGTTCTCGGCCTCGGCGCGGATGACGGGCCAGTTTTCCTGCAGGCGCGCCAGTTCCGGGAACTCGCTCACCGGAATGAAGGGCGTGCTCGGAACCCGCGAGAACTTGTGCATGAAGATGTTAATCGGCGCCATGAACGACGAATGGTCGAAGATCTGGCGGCGGAAAGGCAGGCGCACACGGCCACGGAAGTGGATGTGCAGGATCGACAGAACATAAAAACCCACCACGACCCATTTCATTGCGACCTCCGTCCTTGCTGGCTTACCTTGATGAGGGACGCAGGATATCACAACGGCCAGGCAGCCGTCGGTGGCCGGGTCGTAATTCTGGGAAACTATGGCACGCCGGCAACTCCATCCTGGAGCGCCGGCGTCATGGCGGTCCGGCAGGGGCCGGACCCGGGAGAAACGCTACTCAGTGCTGGACCGAGGTGATCGCATACCCTTTTTCGCTGATCTGGTCGGCCACGTTCTCGATGTCGTAGTCTTCCAGCTGGTCGGCGTCGTCTGCGACCTCGATGGCGCGAGCCTCGATTTCCCAGTCGGTGTTGGTCGCTTCTTCAGGGATATTGCGTGCTTCCGGCACTGCCAGGTAAGACAGTTTGCCGTCGGTTTCTGGTCGGCGGTAAATATCCAGGCGCATAGTCGTTTCCTCAAAGTCAAAGCCCGCTTTCCCGATGAAAGCGGGCACTCCCACAGTAGAAGATCGAAACGCTGTCGTCTGTTAATTGACCCACACTCAGCCGCCGGAGGCAGCCACCAGGCTCAACGGCCCGGCGATGCCCCGAGTATGCGCGCCGGCAGCATCACGATGGCGCGCAGCAACTCGAACACGGCCTCGACCCCGATGCCAAGCAGCCGGAACGGCAGCAAGACGAGCCATACCAGCGGGTACAGCACCAGGGCCAGCAGGGCAATGGGCCAGCACAGGAACAGCAGCAGCAACCATAGCAGGAAACCTAACATTGTTCTCGCTCCTTTGGTGAGTCATCGCTGCAGCTAGCAGTTCTGACAAGACGAGAGAAGGATAAGTTGCTGCGCCGGGATGGACAATCGGTCTGCGACAGACGGGGCAAAAGGCGGGGTGAATGGATAAAAATGGCGGGCAGGTGGCACCCTAGGCCGCCGGCCGACTGCTCGCCGGCCGGCGCCAGCGAAGGATCAGGCGAAAGCCGCCACCTGCTCCGTCACGCGCTGGTTCACCACCTGGGCCCGCAGCGAAGCCTGCAGCGAGGGAATCGAGCCGCCCGCCCGGTACTGGAAGGCCACGTGCACCAGGTCGCCCGCCTCCACCTTCACCGGCTGGGCCAGCGGCAAGGTCATGTAGTGGTTCAGCCAGTCGATGGTGTTCGATTCTTCCTGCACGATGGCCAGCACGTTCTTGGTGATGAAGCGCATGGCGTTGAGCAGGCCGCTTCTCTCCATCACGATCCCGCCTTCCCAGGCGAACACATTGTCGACCGGCTGGTTGAAGTCGATCAGGCTGTACACGGCCGGCTGGCCCAGTTCGATGGTGCCCGGATAGACCACGCCGGTTTCCTGGAACTGCACGATCGGCGCATGAAAGCCTTCGAAATCGTATTCCTGCTCGATCGGCTGTGCCGCCATGATCACCGCTTCTGGCAGGAACACCGGCAGCGGGCCGCCGAACTTGGCGAGGTAGCGGCGCTTGAAGGATTCGATCACCTCGACCTGCTTTTCGCGCAGCATGGCGACGTGGATCATCTCGCAGATGACGACGTCGACCGGCTCGGGCGGCAGGTAGTCGAAGGCGTCGGCATGGATCACCTCGACCTTGTGGCCGTTCGGGTTGAGCGCCAGGAACTTGCGCGCCTCGCGCACCATGTCGGGGTTGAATTCGACGCAATAGACCTTCGACGCCTTCTGCGCCGCGAAGAAGGACAGCACGCCGGTGCCGCCGCCCAGCTCCAGTACCTTCGCGCCCGGCTTGACCGCGTAATGGATCGCGGACTTGAAGCTGTGCATCCGGTTCTGGTCCATCAGCATATTGTGATGGTAGTGCACTGGAATGAACTGCCCCAGGTAGCAGCTTTCGATTTCGCGTTCGTTCAGCATGGTTGGCCCGTCTTCCTTCATGGTCATTGTCCGTGAAAGGCATTATGGCCAAGGATGCATGCGGTCCATGCGCTGAGCTGCGGGGTGTTTACCGCTTAGTTCCCAATGGAAATGTAAATTGCTAGCGCTTGAAGCCGGAAATGGTAGCCGCGATGTCGGCCTGGCCGGCCCGTTCGGCGATCTGGGCTGCCGTCAATCCCTCGGTGTTCTTCAACGCGGGATTGGCGCCCGCCTCCAGCAGCAGGCGCACCATGCCCGGCTGGGCTTCGCGCGCCGCCATCATCAGGGGCGTGTAAGCGCCGCTCTCCTTCGGCGACAGTGCGTCCAGCTTCGCCTTGCGATTGATGAGCAGGCGCGCGATGTCCTCGGCGCCGGCGGCGGCGGCATAGTGCAGCGGCGTCCAGCCGGCGCGGTTCACTTTGGCGCCCTTGGCCAGCAGGGCTTCGGCGGCGCGCCGGTTGTTCTTGAAGGCCGCCATCATCAGGGCCGTATTGCCGTTCATCGCCTGGGCTTCCAGGTCGATGCCGGGCTGAAGCAGCAAGGCGTCGAACACGCGCATCGACCCTTCGCGCACGGCCAGCACCAGGGCCGGCTCGCCGCCGACCGGATTGATCTCGTTCGGGTTGACTAGCTTGCCGGCCAACTCTTTTACGGCCGAGACGTTATCGACCTGCACCGCGCGGAAGAAGCTGGCGACCTGCTGGGGCGTCGCGGCTTGTGCCGATCCTGCGGCCATGCCGCCATGCAGTGCTGCTGCCACCAGGCAGCTCGAGAGGATGGCGCGGCGGGTCCGGGTCATGTCAGGCCTTTGCAGTCTTGAACAAGTTGAAGAAGTTGTCGCTGGTCTGCGCCGCGACATCCCGCAAGGAGACCCCCTTGAGGTTGGCGATGAACTCGCCCACGTGGGCCACGTAGCCCGGCTCGTTCATCTTGCCGCGGTAGGGCACCGGCGCCAGGTAGGGCGAATCGGTTTCGATCAGCATGCGCTCGAGGGGCACGGCCTTGGCCACTTCCTGCAGCTCCTTGGCGCTCTTGAAGGTGACGATGCCGGAAAACGAGATGTAGAAGCCCTGCTCCATCGCCGCCTGGGCGACCGCCAGGGACTCGGTAAAGCAGTGCATGACGCCGGCCGCGCCGCCGGCGTCCGTGCCGGCGCCCTCTTCCTTCATGATGCGGATGGTATCGAGGGATGCCGCCCGGGTATGGATGATCAGCGGTTTACCGGTCTCGCGCGAGGCGCGGATATGGGTGCGGAAGCGCTCGCGCTGCCATTCGAGGTCGCCCTCGAGGCGGTAGTAGTCGAGGCCGGTTTCTCCGATGGCGACGATCTTCGGGTGATTGGCGAGCTCGACCAGCTGCTGCACCGTCGGTTCGGGCGTGTCTTCGTAGTCGGGATGGACACCGACCGAGGCAAAGATGTGCGGGTGCTGTTCGGCCAGGGCCAGCACCTGGGGAAAGTCCGGGAGGTCGACGGAGACGCACAGGGCGTGCGTCACCTTGTTCTCGGCCATCTTGGCCAGGATCTCGGGCATCCGGGCAGCCAGCTCCGGGAAATTGATGTGGCAGTGGGAATCGATAAACATCCCGCTATTCTAATCGAGCCTCGCCCTGGCCGTCGCCATCCGGCCCGGGAGTCAAGCGGGACGAACGCCTGTCTAAGCACACGCATGTTCAAGGACACGACAGCCCGCATTGGAACAGGAGCACGCCATGCGCATCCACAAATTCGCGGTTCTCGTTCTCCCCCTTGCGCTCGCCGGCTGTGCGAGCCTGGAACAGACCGAGGACCAGGTGTTCAAGCGCCACAGCGGCGGACAACTCGCCTATTGGATGCCGGTGCAGCAAGGCGCCGCCATGCACTGGCCCTATGCCTGGGCGGCGCTGGCCGCCTACCAGGATGAGTACGACCCCAAGCGCAAACCCCTCGCGGTCACGCCGGCATGCCCGGAGCCGCATGCCTACCTGACAGGCCGGCAGTGGCAGCTCTGGGACACGCTTCCCTTGTTGCGCGACAAGGACGACGGCAGGCACCCGGCTGCTGCGCCGATGCGCGCCACCCATCTGCGTGCGGAAGTCTGGTCGAACAGCGTGGAGAACAAGGTCATCGTGGCGTTCGGGGGAACCGCGCTCACCAGCCTGCAGGACTGGAAATCCAATCTTCGCTGGCTGCTGCATCCCTTGGGAAGCCATGATGCCTATGACGTGCTCACCGAGCATTTCGTCCCTGCGTTCAGGAAAGAATACCTGCGGAGCAGCATGCAACCCGGCCAGGCCTGGCTCAAGACAGCCGAACGACCATTTACCGCATCTACAACCGCGGAGAGGCCCTTGCGGGCTTGCGCTCGATTTTAAAGTGGGGCAACCCGGCCGACGAGAGAAACCAGGGCCAGACCTGGATCGACGTCCGCTACCGGAGCAAGTGGACCTGGCGCACCCTGCTTCCCTCCGGGAGCGTCCGGGCACACAGCATGCAGGACCTGGCCTGCTTCATGAAGGACCATTTCCCGGCCGCACAGGCCAGTGAGGCTACGGCGATACCGGCGCCTTGACGGCCTTCAGGCCACCCGCTTGCCCAGGATGATCAGATCCCGCTCGATCCCGTCCAGGTTGGCCACGCGCGGGAAATGCGCCCACTTCTCGAAGCCGTACTTGCCGAACAGGGCCAGGCTCGGCGCATTGTGGCCGAAGATGAAGCCCAGCAGCGTGTGCACGTTCACGTTCGGCGCGTGCGCCATCGCCAGCTCCAGGCAGTAGCGGCCGATACCCTGCCCGCGCGCGCTTTCCGCGATGTAGATCGACACCTCGGCCGTGCCCGAATAGGCCGGGCGGCCGTAGAAATTCGAGTAGGACAGCCAGCCCAGCACTTCCGGGTTCTCGGCCGTATCGCCGGCGGCGTGGATCACCCACAGCGGACGGCGTTCCGGCGTATGGTCAGCAAACCATTGCTCGCGCGACGCAACCGTGATGGGTTCCGTGTCGGCGGTGACTTCGCGCGAGGCGATGGTCGAATTGTAGATGTCGACGATGACGGGCAGGTCGTCGCGGGTGGCGAGGCGGTGGACGTAGGACGGCATGGAGGCAGACAAGTTAAGCGCAGCTGATCGAAAACCAGCAAGGATTAGAGAACCTGAATTAGAGCGTATGAGTGGCGCGCGCCGAGCGCAGCGCCGCGCCGAGGATTTCTTCGATGCGCAGCTTGGCGCGCTGCCCGGCTTCGTCCGCCGGGAAGTGCACGCCGATGCCCTGCGCCTTGTTGTTGTTCGCGCCCGCCGGGGTGATCCAGGCCACCTTGCCGGCGATCGGGTACTTGTTGGGGTCGTCCATCAGCGACAGGATCAGGTAGATCTCGTCGCCGATTTTATAGGGCTTGGTTGTCGGCACGAACATGCCGCCGTTCTTCAGGAAGGGCATGTAGGCCGCGTACAGGGCGGCCTTTTCCTTGATCGCCAGCGACAGCACGGACGGCCGCGGCTGCTGCGGAACGTTCGGCTCTGCGGGGTTGGCGTTCATCGGCTTCCTTTCATGCGCAGCACGAAGTGTACTCAAGCAACATATCTTCGACAAACAGTTTTGCCGACAGCGGGTGGTCGGCCACGGCGCGGCGCTCGTTGGCGGCCTTGATCGCCCGGTTCAGGCTGCCAGTAGACACCCTGCCGGCCAAGGCCGCAAGTTCGCGCTGGTAGCGCGGGTAATAACGTATCTTGCCCGACAATTTTACCGAGAACACATCATAGAGCCAGCGCTGCTGCCAGGCCACCAGCGCCGGCAAGGACGCCTTCGCCAGCTTCTCGGCGGTGCGCAGGGCGCCGTCGACGCTTGGCGTGGCCAGGAAATGCAGCAGCGCTTCCATCTCTTCGCGGCTGCCGGATTCGGCTTCAAGCAGCGCCGCCAGCGGCGCGCCGCCCTGCTCGCGCAGCCAGCTGTCGGCATCCTGAACGCCCTGCTCCTTGAGCCAGGCCAGCGCTTCCTCATGCGAGGGCATCGGCAGCGCGAACTTGCGGCAGCGCGACAGGATGGTCGGCAGCAGCCGGTCCAGGCTGTTCGAGGACAGCAGGAACACCGTGCCCGGCGGCGGCTCTTCCAGGGTTTTCAGGAGCGCGTTCGAGGCCGGCATGTTCAGGTTTTCCGCCGGGTACAGCACCACCACGCGCAGGCCTTGCCGGTGGGTGGAGATGTTCATGAAGTCGGCCAGGGCCCGGATCTGCTCGATCTTGATCTCTTTCGAGGGCGCCCTGCTCGACTTGGACTTGCCGGCCGGCTCCGCGGCGTCTTCGCCTTCGGCGGCCGGCTCGTCTTCCAGCGCTTCCGGGCGCACCCGGCGGTAATCCGGGTGGTTGTTCTGCAGGAACCAGCCGCAGGAGGCGCAGCTGCCGCAGGCGTGGCCGTCCGGGCGCACGTTCTCGCACAGGAGGGCCTGCGCGAAGCTTTCCATGAAGCCGGCCTTGCCGACGCCCGCCGGGCCGTGGAACAGGATGGCATGCGGCAGGCGCTCGCGCATCTGCTGGAGGCGCGTCCACGCCGCTTGCTGCCAGGGGTACATCGTCACGACTACTTCTCCAATACTTCCGTCAGAATCCGACCCAGCTGCGCCTGGATGGCTGCGATCGTTTGCGTCGAATCGACCACGACGATGCGCTCCGGGAACTGCGCCGCGCGGCGCAGGTATTCGTTGCGGCACTTCTCAAAAAAATCGGCCTGCTCGCGCTCGAACTTGTCGAGCGTGCGGGTGGCGTCCAGGCGCTGGCGCGCCACCTCGAGGGGGACGTCGAACAACAAGGTGAGATCCGGCTGCAGATCTGGATGCACCCAGTGTTCCAGCGCTTCCAGCTTGCTGCGGTCCAGGCCGCGCCCGCCGCTCTGGTAGGCGAAGCTGGCGTCGGTGAAACGGTCCGACAGCACCCAGTCGCCGCGGCCGAGCGCCGGTTCGATCACCCGGGCCATGTGCTCGCGCCGGCTGGCGAACATCAGCAATGCCTCGGTCTCCAGGTGCATCTTCTCGTGCAACAACAGATCGCGCAGCTTTTCGCCCAGCGGCGTGCCGCCCGGCTCGCGCGAGGAGACCACGGTCTTGCCGCGCGCCGCCAGGAAGTCGGTCACGAAGCCGATGTGGGTCGATTTGCCGGCCCCGTCGATGCCTTCGAAGGTGATGAATTTTCCTGCCTTGCCCTGCTCCGTCATTGGTTGATCCGCCGCTGGTACTGGTTGACCGCCCGGTTATGGTCGTTCAGGTTGTCCGAGAACTGGCTGGTGCCGTCGCCGCGCGCCACGAAATACAGGGCCTCGGTCTTGGCCGGCGCCAGCGCCGCGTGCAGCGACTGGATGCCCGGCAAGGCGATCGGGGTCGGCGGCAGGCCGGCGCGCATGTAGGTATTGTAGGGGGTATCGGTCTGCAAGTCCTTCTTGCGGATGTCGCCGACGTAGCGCTCTCCCATGCCGTAGATCACGGTCGGATCGGTCTGCAGCATCATGCCGGTGCGCAGGCGATTCACGAACACGCCGGCGATCATGTTGCGCTCGCTCTTTTGTCCGGTTTCCTTCTCGATGATCGAGGCCATGGTCAGGGCTTCGTAGGGCGTCTTGTACGGCAGGCTCGGGTCGCGTCCCTCCCAAGCGGTCTGCAGGTGCTTCATCATGGCCTGGTGGGCCTTCTTGTAGATCTCGAGCTCGGACGAGCCCTTGGCGAACAGATAGGTGTCCGGGAAGAACAGGCCTTCGGGCGCCTTGTACTCGCTCGAAACCTTTTGCATCAGCTCCTCGTCCGACAGCTTGACGGTGTCATGGCGCAGGCGCTGGTGGGACGCGATGGCCGCGCGCATCTGGCGGAAGGTCCAGCCTTCGACGATCGTAATGGCCTCTTGCGCGAATTCGCCGCGTACCAGCTGGGTCAAGAGGCGGCGCGGCGAGGTATCCGGCTTGAGCTCGTAGCTGCCGGCCTTGATCCGGCCGGCCTCGCCGGTGACGCGCGCCAGGATGTTGAACAGCTGCGGATTGACCGGCACGCCGGCCTTGGCCATCTGCTGGGCGGCGGCGCCCACGCCGCTGCCCGGGGCGATGCTGAATTCGACCGCTTTGCCGCCGGTGTCGAGCGGGCTCTTGGCCCAGTACGAGAAGCCGGCGACCGCGGCCACCGACACGATGACGCCGGTGACCAGGAGTTTTTTGATGAATGCCATATGTTGTTGTTGTGGTTTTCGCCGCGGGTTCGACCCTGAGTTTGGCCGTCCTCGGCGCGATTTTGCCGACATCTTTATAATGAGCCCGTAATGATAAAGCTTATTTGCAAACAGAATTGCTAATACTAACTGGATTTATGCATAACTGGACAGATACCCTATCCTCGCTCGGCGCCCGCTTCCATATCGACGAAGCCGCGCAAGTGGAAGATTTCGGCCGCCCGCTGGCCGCCGGCGAGCTGGCCGACGGATTCGTGGCCACGGTCACCGACCTCGGCATCATCGCCGCCGAAGGCCCTGATGCCGCCAGTTTCCTGCACAACCAGCTGACCAACGACGTCGAACACCTCGGCCGCAACGAAGCCCGCCTGGCCGGCTACTGCACCCCCAAGGGCCGCCTGCAGGCGACCTTGCTGTACTGGCGCAGCCCCGGCGCCGAGCCCGATACCGTCTACCTGCAGCTGCCGCGCGCCATCCAGCCGCCCCTGCAGAAGCGCTTGAGCATGTTCGTGCTGCGCGCCAAGGCCAAGCTGCGCGACGCCACCGGCGAAGCCCCGTTTGCCGCCGTGCTGGGCCTGGGCGGCGCCAGGGCCGAGAGCGCCCTGCGCCGTCACGTCGCCGAGCTGCCGGCCGCGCCCTACGGCAAGGTCGACGGCCCGTTCGGCACCGTGATCCGCCTGGCGGACGTGTTCGGCGCCCCGCGCTACCTATGGCTGACCACGGTCGAAAGCGCGAGTTCCGCGCTGCCGGGCCTGGCCGGCGAGCTGGCCCTGGGCGGCAACCAGGCCTGGCAGCTGGCCGCGATCCACGCCGGCGTGCCCCAGGTCACCCTCGCCACCCAGGAGCAGTTCGTGCCGCAGATGGTCAACCTCGAGCTGCTGGGCGGCGTGAACTTCAAGAAAGGCTGCTACCCGGGCCAGGAAATCGTCGCGCGCAGCCAGTATCTCGGCAAGCTCAAGCGCCGTACGGCGCTGGCCACGGTCGCCAACCCGGCGGCGCGCGCCGGCGACGAGGTGTTTTCGATGGCCGACCCGGGCCAGCCCTGCGGCATGGTGGTGAACGCCGCCGCGAACGGCCTCGGCGGCGCCGACCTGCTAGTCGAGATGAAGCTCGATGCGCTCGGCGAAGACGTGCGCCACGGCGCCGCCGGCGGCCCGGCCCTCGCCTTCCAGCACATGCCCTACCATCTCGACGCGCTCGAGCTCTAAGGCATGATCGACCTGTACGTCTACTACAAGGTGCGCATCGAGGATGCCGGGGAACTGGCGCCGCGCGTGCGTGCCATGCAGCTCGCGCTCGCTGGCAGCGGCAGCGGTGCGCTGCTGCAGCGCCGCCCGCAAGCGTCCGACGGCCTGCAGACCTGGATGGAAGTCTATCCGGGCGTCGACGCGGCCTTCGGCACACGCGTCGAACAGGCCGTCCTGGATGCCGGCCTCGCCGGCCTGATCCAGGGTGCGCGCCGCTCCGAAGTATTCATTGACCTCCTACCGGGGACCTGACACATGTGCCTGATCGTCTTTGCCTGGCAGGTGCTGCCGGGCGTGCCCATCATCGCTTGCGCCAACCGCGACGAGTTCTACGACCGCCCGGCAACCAAGGCCGCGCCCTGGCCCGAGCATCCGCACGTGATCGCGGGCCGCGATTTGCAGGGCGGCGGCAGCTGGATGGGGGTGACGACCGACGGCCCGAACGGCCCGAAGTTCGCTGCCCTGACCAATATCCGCGGTCCCGCCGAACGGCGCGCGGATGCGCCGTCGCGCGGCGAGCTGGTGGCCGGTTTCCTGACCGGTTCGCAATCGGCAGCCGACTACCTGGACAGCATCGTCGCGCGCGGCGACGTCTACAACGGCTACAACCTGGTGCTGGGCGACCGCGACACCCTGTACTGGTATTCGAACCGCGGGGGCGAAGATCCGCGCAACGGCCAGCCGCTCGAACCGGGCCGCATCTACGGCATCTCGAACGGCCTGCTGGACGCGCCCTGGCCCAAGGTGCTGCGCACCAAGGCGCAGTTCGCCAGCCTGCTGTGCCAGGCGGCGCCGGAAGACGCTTATTTCGAGATGCTGGCCGATACCACCCGCGCGCCCGACCTGCGCCTGCCGGAAACCGGCATGCCGATCGAGGTCGAGCGCATGCTCTCGCCGGTGTGCATCGAGATGGAAGGCTACGGCACCCGTACCTCCACCGTCGTCAAGCTGTACCGCGAGGGCGAGCCGGAACTGCACGAACGCGTGGTGCAGCCGGACAGCACGCCGGCTTGAGACGCCGCTAGCGCCGCCCCGCCGCGCCGGAGCGCAACATCGCGGTGATCTGAGGCGTGGCCGCGTACGGGTCCGCCGGCGGCTGGCCCTGCACGATCGCCGTGAAGCGCTCCTCGACCGAGTCCAGCACCTGCGGATGCGAGTAAATATAGAAGCGCTCCTCGCGGATTCCCTCGAAGGTGATGCGCGCTACGTCGGCCGCCGTCAGCTTGCCAGATCCGACCGCCTTTTCGGTCAGCAGCTGCGCCGCTGCCTGGCTGGCGGTGGCTCCCTCGTGGCTGGCCAGATCATCGGGCCGGTTACGGTGGGAGTGCGCGATCCCGGTCGGCACGAAATAAGGACACAGCACCGAGGCCTTGACCGGCGCATCGACCAGCTTCAGGTCGTGGTGCAGGGTTTCGGTCAGCGCCACCACGGCGTGCTTGGAGACGTTGTAGACGCCCATCGCGGGCGGCGTGAGCAGCCCGGCCATCGAGGCCGTGTTCACGATATGGCCTTCGAAACCAGGGTCGCGCCGGGCGCACTCGAGCATCACCCGGGTGAACACGCGCACGCCGTGGACCACGCCCATCAGGTTCACGCCGAGCACCCATTCCCAGTCCTGTTGCGAGTTCTCCCACACCAGGCCGCCACAGCCGACACCGGCGTTGTTGAAGACCAGGTGCACGTGGTGGAAGCGCGCGATCGCCGAGTCGGCCAGTTCCTGCACGTGCGAGGCCTTGCTGACGTCGCACACCATCGACAGCACCTCGACGCCTTGGGCCAGCAGCTCCTCGGTCGCGTGCTCGAGCGCCTTGGGCTGCACGTCGGCCAGCACCAGCTTCATGCCCAGGCTTGCTGCGGTGTTGGCGAACTCGCGCCCCAGGCCGCTGGCGGCGCCGGTGATGACGGCGACCTTGCCGCGGAAATCCTTCATGTTCCCTCCCCTTGTTGATCAGACCGCGGACACGCCTCCGTCGATGGCCAGCGTCTGTCCCGTGATGTGCTTGCCGGCGCTTGATGCAAACAGCACCACCGCGCCCTTCAGGTCCTCGTCGTCGCCCAGGCGGTTCAAGGGCGCATCCTTGGCCAGGTTCTCGGCGCCGAAGGCGGCCAGCACGCCCTTGGTCATCTTCGACGGGAAGAAGCCCGGCGCGATCGAGTTCACGGTAATACCATAGCGGCCCCATTCGCCGGCCAGCGCACGGGTGAAATTCACGACCGCGCCCTTGGAGGTGTTGTAGGCGATGGTCTGCATCGTGCCCGGCGGATTGCCGGCCAGGCCGGCGATCGACGAGATACTGATGACACGTCCGTAGCGGCGCGGGATCATCGACAGCTTGCCGACCGCCTGGGTCACCAGGAAGATGCTGCGCACGTTCAAGTCCATCACCTTGTCCCAGGCCTCGAGCGGATAGTCCTCGGCCGGGGCGCCCCAGCTGGCGCCGGCATTGTTGACCAGGATGTCGACATGGCCGAGGCGGGCGATGGCTTCCTGCACGAAGCGCTGGACCTCGGTTTCAATCGAGAGGTCGGCGGCGATGGCGCTGGCGTCGATGCCGCGGCCCGCCAGGTGGGCGATGGCCTCGTCGAGCTCTTCCTGCTTGCGCGCGGAAATGAGGACGCGGGCGCCCTGCTCGCCGAGGGCTTCGGCCATCTGCAGGCCGAGGCCGCGCGAGCCGCCGGTGACGATGGCGGTCTTGTCCCGGAGGGAGAACAGTTCCTGGGTGGTGCGCATAGGCTGCCTCCGATCAGATCTCGTAATCCATGCACTGCCTGCCTTCGCGTACCGCCCCGATGAAGGGCACCACCGCCTTGTGGGTAGGGTGGTTGATGTACGCTTCCAGCGCCGCCTTGTCCGCGAATTCGGAGTACAGCACCACGTCGTAGGTCGCTTCCAGTCCCGGCTGCGCCAGCATCACCTCGAACTTCAGCTGGCCCGGCACGATGTCGGCGCACTCGTCCAGCCGGCGCTTCATCTCGCGCGCGTTGCTCAGCTTGTCCGCGCCTTCGGCTTCATCCTTCAACTTCCACATCACGATATGCTTGATCATTCTTCAAATCCTTCAATCAGGGGGGCAATCGAGCATAGCATACTAAGAAGTACGGTCGTTCGTAAATATTTTGGCAAGTCACATTGCGCGCCGCAGCATGCCGATCCCTAGAGTGTAAAGACACGCATCACTGCCGAGTTGCTGCAATTGCACAGCTCGACTGTAAGCTCCGTGTAAGTTTGGAGTAATTATCGTGTAAGGAAACCGGCACACACTCCGCGACAGCTGACAAACAATCAGCATTTCCGGTGACACTAAAACCTATACGGAGACACACATGGCAATCACACCCGGCATGACCGCCGGCGGGAAATCTGCACCTTCCTCCGCCGGGATCACCAAGGAAGAACGGAAAGTCATTTTCGCTTCTTCCCTCGGCACGGTATTCGAATGGTACGACTTCTACCTGTACGGTTCGCTCGCTACCATCATCGCCAAGCAGTTCTTCATCGGCGACCCCACCACCACCTTCATCTTTGCCCTGATGGCCTTCGCTGCCGGCTTCATCGTGCGCCCCTTCGGCGCGCTGGTGTTCGGCCGGCTGGGCGACATGATCGGACGCAAGTACACCTTCCTGGTGACGATCCTGATCATGGGCGCCTCGACCTTCCTGGTCGGCCTGCTGCCGAGCCATGCCAGCATCGGCATCGCGGCCCCGATCATCCTGGTGACGCTGCGCATCCTGCAGGGCCTGGCGCTCGGCGGCGAGTACGGCGGCGCGGCGACCTATGTGGCCGAACACGCGCCACACGGCAAGCGCGGCCTGTTCACGGCCTACATTCAGACCACCGCGACGATCGGCCTGTTCCTGTCGCTGATCGTGATCCTGACCACCCGCACCGCCATGGGCGAGGAAGAGTTCCAGGCCTGGGGCTGGCGCATTCCCTTCCTGATCTCGGTCGTCCTGCTGGGCATCTCGGTGTGGATCCGCCTGTCGATGAACGAGTCGCCGGCCTTCGCCAAGATGAAGGCCGAAGGCAAGACCTCGAAGGCGCCGCTGTCGGAAGCCTTCCTGAAACCGAAGAACGCCAAGGTCGCCTTCCTGGCCCTGGCCGGCCTGACCATGGGCCAGGCCGTGGTCTGGTACACCGGCCAGTTCTACGCCCTGTTCTTCCTGACCAAGACCCTGAAGATCGACGAGCCGACCGCGAACATCCTGATCATGATCGCGCTGGCCCTGGCCACGCCCTTCTTCATCTTCTTCGGCGCGCTGTCGGACAAGATCGGCCGCAAGTGGATCATCCTGGGTGGCTGCGTCATCGCCGCCGCCACCTACTTCCCGATCTTCAAGGCGATCACCCACTACGGCAACCCGGCCCTGGAACGCGCGATCCAGACCGCACCGGTCGTGGTCGTCGCCGACCCGGCCACCTGCCACTTCCAGGTCGACCCGACCGGCACCAAGAAATTCCCGTCCTCGTGCGACATCGCGACCCGCATGCTGACCGCCGCCTCGGTGAGCTACACCATCCAGGAAGCGCCAGCCGGCACGGTGGCAGCGGTGAAGGTGGGCGAGACCACGTTCCAGTCCTTCAACGCGGTCATGACGCCGGATAACCTGAACTTCGACGCCGCCTCGAAGGCCCAGGAAGACGCGCTCAAGAAGCAGGTATCGGGCGCGCTCACCGCCGCCGGTTATCCGGCCAAGGCCGACCCGGCCGAGATGAACAAGCCGATGCTGGTGCTGCTGCTGTTCATCCTGGTGCTGTACGTGACCATGGTGTACGGCCCGATCGCGGCCATGCTGGTCGAGATGTTCCCGACCCGGATCCGCTATACCTCGATGTCGCTGCCCTACCACATCGGCAACGGCTGGTTCGGCGGCATGCTGCCGACCGTGACCTTCGCCCTGGTGGCGCTCAAGGGCGACATCTACTATGGCCTGTGGTATCCGATCGTCATCGCGCTGGCGACCGTCGTCATCGGCGGCCTGTTCATCCGCGAGACCAAGGATAACGACATCTACGCGCACGACTGAGCAAGCGTCAGTCGAATGAAAAATGCCGCTGGAGACAGCGGCATTTTTTTCTTACCGGCGCAGTCCGCCTAGCGCTTGCCCGGATCGAGCAGCTTGCTCTTCGGCGCGATCAGCACGATCGCCAGCCAGCCGAGAAAGCCCAGGACGCGCCAGATCGTAAAGAAGCACAGGAAATACACCAGCCACTGCGCCCAGTTTTCCCGCGACCCCATCCCCGCCGCCCGCAGCAGCGGGAAAGTCAGCAGCGCGCTCAGGAAACCCAGGATACCGGCGAACCACCAGGTGCGGCCCAGGCTCGTCGTCATCACATCGGTCATCCTCATCTCCATCGGGTCGAAACGGCAACGATGTTAACACCCCGGCCGGCGGATAAACTCACCAATCCTCACGCTCAGTCCTCGCGCAGCTCGACGCCCGCCATCTTCCAGCTCCACAGCCCGTGCCGGTCCAGCACGAAGGCCACGCCGCCGCCGTCCGCGCGCTCGACCAGCACCTGGTTCCAGCTGCGGTAGGAGACGTCGTAGTTGAGCTTTTCGCGCGGTGCTTCCCCGGCCGGCTGGGGCCGTGCCTCCGGCCTGGGCTGCACGCGGATGTCGCCGGCCTCCAGCATGGCCGCCACGCCCTCCGGCGAGACCGCGGCGTCGACGACCGGATCGATCACCGCCAGCGCCATCCTCCGGCCAAAAGTCGCGAACGGGTTGGAACGCGATTCTTCCAATGCGCCTTGCGCGCCCAGGCGGCGCATGACCTGGACCTTGACGCTCTCGCGCAGCTTCGGGAAGTCGACGTAGCGCGACAGCGCCTGGGCGTCGCGCGCCTCGACGGCGGCGCGCATCTGGTAGAGCTGCCAGTGCGGGCTGGCCCAGGTGGCCAGGGCAAGCGCGGCGACGACGGCCGCCGCCACGATCGAAACTGTTTTCTTCTTCATGCGGGTCAAGCGCCGAAACCCTTGCCTTCGGCCACCAAGCGCTCCAGCAGCGGCGCCGGCTTCCAGGCATCGCCATGGCGGCCCTGCGCATACCGGCGGATCGCTTCCAGCACCTTCGGCAGGCCGACCGACTCCGCGTAGAACATCGGGCCGCCCCGGTGCAGCGGGAAGCCGTAGCCGCTCAGATAGACCATGTCGATGTCGGATGCGCGCAGCGCGATGCCTTCTTCCAGGATCTTCGCGCCCTCGTTGACCAGGGCGTACACCAGGCGCTCGACGATCTCGGCGTCGTCGATTTCGCGCCGCTCCAGGCCCAGCTCGCGCGAATGCTGCACGATCATGTCGTTGACCAGCTGGGACGGAATCGCCTTGCGCTCGCCCGCCCCGTAGTCGTACCAGCCGGCGCCGGTCTTCTGGCCGAAGCGTCCCGCCTCGCACAGCAGGTCGGCGGTCTTCGAATAGGCGATGTGCGGCGACTCGACGGCGCGGCGCTTGCGGATATACCAGCCGACGTCGTTGCCGGCCAGGTCGCTCATGCGGAACGGCCCCATCGCGAAACCGAAGCGCTCGATCGCGCCATCCACCTGTTCCGGCAGCGCGCCTTCCTCCAGCAGGAAGTAAGCCTGGCGCAGGTACTGCTCCAGCATGCGGTTGCCGATGAAGCCGTCGCACACGCCCGAGACCACACCCGTCTTCTTGATCTTCTTGGACAGCGCCAGGCAGGTGGCCAGCACGTCCTTGCCGGTTTCCCTGCCGCGCACGATCTCGAGCAGCTTCATGACGTTGGCCGGGCTGAAGAAGTGCAGGCCGATCACGTCCTGCGGACGGCGGGTGAACGCGGCGATGCGGTCCAGGTCCAGCGTCGAGGTATTCGATGCCAGGATCGCGCCCGGCTTCATGGCGTCGTCGAGCTGGCGGAACACCGATTCCTTCACGCCCATGTCTTCGAATACGGCTTCGATCACGATGTCGGCCTGGGCGATGTCGGCATAGGACAAGCTGCCGGTGATCAGGCTGATCCTCTGCTCGCACTTCTCCTGCGTCAGCTTGCCCTTCCTGACCGTGTTCTCGTAGTTCTTGCGAATGGTCGCCAGGCCCTTGTCCAGCGCTTCCTGCTTTGTTTCGAGGATGGTGACCGGGATGCCGGCGTTCGCGAAATTCATCGCGATGCCGCCGCCCATGGTGCCGGCGCCGACCACGGCCGCGCGCTCGATTTTCCGCAGCGGCGTGTCCGGCGGCACGTCCGGCACCTTGCTGGCCGCGCGTTCGGCCATGAAGGCGTGGCGCAGGGCCTTCGATTCCGGCGTCTGCATCAGGTGCAGGAAGCGCTCGCGCTCGAAGCTCAAGCCTTCCTCGAACGGCTTGCTCACGGACGCGGCGACGGTCTCGACGCAGGCCAAAGGCGCCGGGAACGGCCCGGCCATCGCCTTGACCTTCTCGCGCGCGGCCTGCACGAAGGCGTCGGGGTTCGGATAATCGACGGCGCGGTCGCGCACTTTCGGGAGTGGACGCACGTCGGCAACCTTGTCGGCGAAGGCCACGGCCGCGCCGATCAGCTCGGTCCCGGCCGGGAAGACCTCGTCGAACAAGGCCGTGCCGGCCAGCTTTTCGGACGGCACCGGGGTGCCCGACACCACCATGTTCAGGGCCATTTCCAGGCCCAGCACGCGCGGCAGGCGCTGGGTGCCGCCGGCGCCCGGCAGCAGGCCCAGCTTCACTTCCGGCAGCGCGATCTGGGCGCCCGGCAGTGCGACGCGGTAGTTGCAGCCCAGCGCCAGCTCCAGCCCGCCGCCCATGCAGACGCTGTGAATCGCGGCCACCACCGGCTTGCTGCAGTTTTCCACCACGCGGATCAGGCTGTGCAGGGTCGGCTCGGTCAGGGCCTTGGGCGAATTGAATTCGCGGATGTCGGCGCCGCCCGAGAAGGCCTTGCCGGCGCCAGTCAGGACGATGGCCTTGACGGCCGCGTCGGCTTCGGCGCGCCCGATAGCCGCGACCGCGGCGGTCCGGGTCTCCAGGCCCAGGCCGTTGACCGGCGGATTATTCAGGGTCACTACGGCAACGCTGCCCTGGACGGTGTAGTCGGCGCTCATGTCTCTTCTTCTCCTTGTCAGTACCCAGGCACCAGCCTGGCGCAATTTTTTAACTATACCTCAACTAAAAGAACGTTCGTATTATTTTCGGGCAACGCCGGATGTGCCAGAATACGCGCCTCTCGCTCCGGAATCATTCGATACATGGAAAAACTGCTCGCACAACTGGTCCGGCTCTATCTCATGCCCGGCCTCGAACCCGGCCACCATCCGGCCGCCACGCCGCTGGTCTCGGAAGACGGCCTGACGCGCGCTATCGTCATCGACTTCCCGCGCGCGCCTGATGACGAGAGCCGCCACTGGACCCAGCTGTGCGAGGTCGCCAATACCCTGCAGGAGAAGCTGGGCTTCCCGGCCCCGGCGGTGAGCGTCACCGGCGCCGACGCCTTCCGCCTGTGGCTGTCGCTGCGCGAGCCCGTGCCGGTGGCCGATGTGCGCCGCTTCCTCTCCCTGCTGCGCACCGCCTGGTTCCCGGAACTGCCCCTGCACGCCAGCAGCGCGGTCGAGCTGCCGCCCTGCCTCCACGGCGCGACCGGCAAATGGGCGGCCTTCATCCATCCCGGCATGGGCGCCTCGTTCGCCGGGGAGGAAGGGCTGGACATCGCGCCGCCCGCGGCGGCCCAGCTGGCTTTCCTGGAAGGACTGGAAAGCATCGCTTCCGTGCAGTTCGAGCAGGCGATGGCCGCCATGCACCGGCCGCGCGAGGCTGCGCCCCCACAGGCTCCGCTGGCGGCGCCGCCCGACGGCCTGCTGCTGAAGGATGCGACGCTGGAAGACATCGTGCGCCATCTGCATGCATTGGGCATCGAGCCCACCTTCCGACACGTCCTGCCGGGCCGCGCCTAACGGGCAGCTTCATCTCCGGCGCCGGTGTATCCTGTACGGACAGGACATTGGAGGTGCCGCATGAGCGAAGAACGACGCCACATCTGCCTTGGCTTCACGGATGAGCGCTACCCGGAGGGGACCCACATCTGTTACCTCTACAACGACGACGAGGAGCGGCGCCGCATCCTGCCGCTGTTCGCCCGTCATGCGCTGCTCGACCATGAATGCTTCAACTATGTGGCGGACGTTCCCGACGCCGCCGGATTGCCGCGCGTCATGGAGGAACTCGACCTGGCGAGCGCCGGGCGCGGCCTGCCTGGCCGCATCGACATCGCGACCACGAGCGAAGGCTATTATCCGGACGGCCGCTTCGATCCGGACGCGATGCTGGCGCGCCTGCGCGCCGCGTATGACCAATGCATCGCCGCCGGCCAGTCCGGCGCCCGCTTCGCCGGCGAGATGACCTGGGCCTTGCGCGGCATTCCCGGCGCCGACCGGATCATCGAGTGCGAGTCGCGTATCAATGACCTGGTCCTGGAAGCGCCGGTGACGGTGATGTGCCAGTACGACCTGCGCCAGTTCGACGGTGCCACCATGTTCGACGTCATGAGCGTCCATCCGATCCTGATCGTTGGCGGACACATCCTGCGTAATCCCTTCTACCAGCACCCGCCCACCCAGCATGGCCACCAGAGCGCCCCATGAAGGCGACGGGCCCAGCGCGGCCGTCCTCGGGCGCCTGCTGGTGATCCAGCAGGCCATCGATGCCCTGCCCGACGACGCCCGCCTGGACGGCTTCGTCCGGCGCGCACTCTCGGGCGTGCCAGGCATCGCCGATGCCCACGTCCACCTCGAGGGGCGCACGACGCCACCGACCGCGGCCATCGCGGCCCTGCTCGGATGCTGCAAGGGCGGCGCCGGTCCGGCTCCCGCCGGCAACCTGCAGCGCAACATCGGCCACGAGGGGCATTGCTTTCCCATCCGGACGCCCGAGCAGCATTTTGGCTGCCTGGTGGTGCAGATTGCGGATGAAGCGGCCCTGCGCCCCTACCGCGACTTTCTCAGCAATATTTCCAGCACGATCAGCCGGGTGCTCGCATCGCGCCTGTACGAGGCGCAGCTGATCCAGCTCAACGAGGAATTGCGCCAGGCGCGCGACAGCCTTGAACTGCGGGTCGCCGACCGCACCCGCGAACTCGAATACCGCGCCACCCACGACCTGCTGACCGGGCTGGCCAACCGGCCGCTCCTGCTCGACCGCCTGCACACCGCCATTTCGCACGCGCGCCGCGACGGGCACGTGGTCGTGGTGGTCTACCTCGACCTCGACAGCTTCAGTTTCATGAATACCGGCCTGGGCAATGCTTGCGGCGACGCCTTCCTGCGCGAGACCGCCCAGCGGCTGTGCCGGGTGGTCCCCGACTGCGACGCCGTGGCCCGGATCGGCTCGGACGAATTCGTGATCCTGCTGGCCGGACTCGACCACGTCGAGCGCAGCAGCCACTGGCTGCACGAAATGCTGGCCGCCGTGCGCGCGCCGCTGCGGCTGGACGACAAGGAGCTGGTGGTCACGGGCAGCATCGGCGCCAGCGTCTACCCGTTCGACGGCGAAGACCCGGAGCTGCTGCTGCGCCGCGCCAACTCGGCCATGCACCGGGCCAAGCGCTCCGGCAAGGACGGCATGCAGTTCTACGCCAGCACGCGCGACGCCGCGGTCGCCGAGCGCATGGAACGCGAAGCCGAACTGCGCGAAGCGATTCCCGGCGGGCAGCTGGTGCTGCATTACCAGCCCAAGCTCGACCTGCACACCGGCGCCTGGCGCGGCGTCGAAGCCCTGGTGCGCTGGCAGCACCCGAAACGCGGCCTGCTGCCGCCTGGGGATTTCATTCCGCTGGCCGAAGAGTCGTCCCTGATCGTGGCCCTCGGCGAACACGTGCTGGAGCAGGCCTGCCGCCAGGCCGCCGCGTGGCACCGGGCCGGCCTGCCGGGCAAGTCGGTGGCGGTCAACGTCGCCGCCCGGCAGCTGCGCGACCGCCGCATCGTCGAGGTGGTGGACGCCGTGCTGCGCGACACCAAGCTGGATCCCAGCTGCCTGGAGCTGGAAATCACAGAAAGCTCGATCATGCACGACCTCGAGTACGCATCGACGCTGATGCAAGAGCTGAAGGCCCTGGGCGTGCGCACCTCGATCGACGATTTCGGCACCGGCTACTCGAGCCTGAGCGCGCTGCGCTACTTCCGGGTCGACAAGCTGAAGATCGACCGCTCCTTTGTGAAGGAAATCGAGGGCGACCAGAGCGCCGCCGCGGTGGCGCTGGCCGTGATCTCCTTCGCGCGTACGCTCGGCATGAAGGTCAACGCCGAAGGCGTGGAAACGCCCGGACAGGCCTGCTTCCTGCGGCAGCACGGTTGCGACGAGATCCAGGGCTATCTGTTGTCGCGCCCCCTGCCGGCCGAGGAACTCGAAGCCCTGTACCGCAAGGGCGATCCGCCGGGCTGGGATACGCGCCAGGCCTGAACCAGGGGAGGAACCATCCGATGAAGACCGCCGTATTCAGCGCGCGCCGCTACGACAAGACCCTGCTGGCGCGCGCCAACCAGGACGCCGGCCACGAGCTGCGCTTTTTCGAAGACCGCCTGACCCTGGCGAGCGCCAGCCTGGCCGCAGGCTGCGAAGCGGTCTGCGTGTTCGTCAACGACAGCGTCGACGCCCAGGTGCTGGCCGCGCTGGGCCGGCAAGGCACGCGGCTGGTAGCGACCCGCTCCACGGGCTACAACCAGATCGACGTGGCGGCGGCCGCGCAGCTGGGCATCGAGGTGGTGCGCGTCACCGACTATTCGCCCCACTCGGTCGCCGAGTTCGCGGTAGGCCTGCTGCTGGGCGTGAACCGGAAGATCGCGCGCGCCAGCGCCCGCACCCGCGACGGCAATTTCGACCTCGAGGGCCTGATGGGCTTCGACCTGCACGGCAAGACCATCGGCGTCATCGGCACCGGCAAGATCGGCGTGATCTTCGCCCGCATCATGGCCGGTTTCGGCTGCACCATCCTCGGCCACGATCCCTACCCGAGCCGGGGCTTCGAGGAGGCCGGCGGCAGCTACGTCGCGGTCGACGAGCTGCTCGCGCGCAGCGACGCGGTGTCGCTGCACTGCCCGCTGACGGAGGCGACGCGCTACATCATCAATGCGCACAACCTGGCGCGGCTCAAGCGCGGCAGCATCCTGGTCAATACCAGCCGGGGCGGCCTGGTCGACACCGAAGCCGCCATCGCGGCGCTCAAGAGCGGACAGCTCGGCGGCCTGGCGATCGACGTCTACGAGCAGGAAGCGAATTTGTTCTTCCAGGACCTGTCCTCGACCATCATCTGCGACGACGTGATCCAGCGCCTGGTCTCCTTCCCGAACGTGATCGTCACCGGCCACCAGGCCTTTTTCACGGTGGAAGCGATCGGCCAGATCATGCAGACCACAATCGACAGCATCAGCGCCTTCGAGCGCGGCGAAGCCCTGGTCAACCGCGTGCCGCCGGCCTGACGGCGTCAGGCGGTGGGCAGCCGGTGCTCCTGGTAGATGTCGCGCAGCTTGTTCTTCTGGATCTTGCCGGTGCCGCCGACCGGCAGCGCCTCGGTGAAGACCACGTCGTCCGGGATCCACCACTTGGCCACCTTGCCCTCGAAGTAGGCCAGCAACTCCTCGCGCGAAACTGAAGCGCCGGGACGCTTGACCACCACCAGCAAGGGCCGCTCGGCCCACTTCGGGTGCGCGACGCCGATGCAGGCGGCCTGCAGCACCGCCGGATGCGCCATGGCGATGTTTTCCAGGTCGATCGAGCCGATCCACTCGCCGCCCGACTTGATCACGTCCTTGCTGCGGTCGGTGATCGCCAGGTATCCGTCCGGATCGATGGTGGCCACGTCGCCGGTCGGGAACCAGCCATCCTGCAGGACCTCCCCGCCCTCGCCGCGGAAGTAGCCCGACACCACCCATGGCCCCTTCACCAGCAGGTGGCCGTAGGTAACGCCGTCCCAGGGCAGCTCGCTGCCGTCGTCGTCGACGATCTTCATGTCGACACCGTAGATGGCGTGTCCCTGCTTGCGCAGGACGGCGCGCTGGCTTTCCACCGGCAGGGCCAGGTGCTTGCCCAGCAGGGTGCAGGCGGTGCCAAGCGGCGACATCTCGGTCATGCCCCAGGCGTGCACCACCTCGACGCCCAGCTTGTCGATCAAGAGGTCCATCATGGCCGGCGGGCAGGCCGAGCCGCCGATCACGGTGCGCCGGAAGGTGGAAAAGCGCAGGTCGTTCTGTAGCACGTGGTTGACCAGGCCGAGCCAGACGGTGGGCACGCCGGCCGAGAAGGTGACGCCTTCGGCCTCGAACAGCTCGTACAGGGACTTGCCGTCCAGGGCCGGTCCCGGGAACACCATCTTCGCCCCCGACAGCGGCACCGAATACGGCAGGCCCCAGGCGTTCACATGGAACATCGGCACCACCGGCAGCACGGTATCGCGGGCGGACACGTTGAGCGCGTTGGGCATGGCGGACGCATACGCGTGCAGCACGGTCGAGCGGTGCGAGTACAGCGCGCCCTTCGGATTGCCGGTCGTGCCCGAGGTGTAGCACAGGCTGGCCGCCGAACGCTCGTCGAACTGCGGCCACGCATACTCGCCGGAGGCGGAGTCGATCAGGTCCTCGTAGCACAGCAGCATCGGGATGTCGGTCTCCCGCGGCATGTGCTCGCGCCCGCACATGGCCACATAGCCCTTGATGGTCTTGCAGTGGCGCGCCATCGCCTCGATCGCGGGCAGGAAAGTCAGGTCGAAGAACAGGTACTGGCCCTCGGCATGGTTGATGATGTAGGCGATCTGCTCCGGATGCAGGCGCGGGTTGATCGTATGCAGGACCGCGCCCGAGCCCGACACCGCGTAGTACAGCTCCATGTGGCGATAGCCGTTCCAGGCCAGCGTGGCGACCCGGTCGCCCATGCCTACGCCGAGCCGCAGCAAGGCCTGGGCCATGCGGCGCGCCCGCGCCTCCAGCTCGCGGTAGGTGGTGCGGTGGATGTCGCCCTCGACCCGGCGCGAGACGACCTCGCTCGCGCCGTAATGGCGGGCGGCGAACTCGATAATGTTCGAGACCAGCAGCGGCTGGTCCATCATCTGCCCCATCAGGGGACTGGCCGGGTAAGCGTTCACAGCAGCGTTCATCAGGTCTCCATGTACTTAGTACAACAAATTCCGAGTTTCAACTCCCAGTTGCGCTGACGTCAATGCAATTCGATTGCGCGCCGCAGCATGGCCGGATGCAGCCGTGCGCCGATGGAATCGGCCCGGTACGGTAGAATCCTGCCAATACCGCACGCATACGCATGCCGACCGCCTACCGAAGGAGCTGCCATCACTGCCGACGAACTCCCCTTCAACAACTCGTTTGCCGAGTTGCCGCCGGCCTTCTATACCCGGCTGATGCCGACGCCCTTGCCGGCGCCCTATTTCATCGCTGCCAGCGCATCTGCAGCGGCGCAGGTAGCGCTCGACCCGCAGGCGCTTGCCGGGGACGATTTCGTCGACGTTTTTACCGGCAACAAGGTGGCGGTGCGTTCCCAGCCTCTGTCAGCGGTCTATTCGGGCCACCAGTTCGGCGTCTGGGCCGGCCAGCTCGGCGACGGACGCGCGATCACGCTGGGCGACCTGCCTGGCCCGAACGGCACTATGGAAGTGCAGCTCAAGGGCGCCGGCCTCACGCCCTATTCGCGCATGGGCGACGGCCGCGCGGTGCTGCGCTCCTCGATCCGCGAATTCCTGTGCTCGGAAGCCATGGCGGCGCTCGGCATTCCGACCACCCGCGCCCTGATGCTGACCGGTTCGCACCAGCGCGTCATGCGCGAAACCGTCGAGACCGCCGCTGTGGTGACGCGGATGGCGCCGACCTTCGTGCGCTTCGGTTCCTTCGAGCACTGGCATTACCGCGGCAAGCAGGATGAACTCAGGATCCTGGCCGACTACGTCATCAAGAACTGGTATCCGGAATTCCTTGGCGCCGCCAATCCCTACAAGGAACTGCTGGCCGAAGTCACGCGCCGCACGGCCCACATGATCGCCGGCTGGCAGGCGGTCGGCTTCATGCATGGCGTGATGAACACCGACAATATGTCGATCCTGGGCCTGACGCTCGACTACGGGCCCTTCGGCTTCATGGAAGCCTTCGACGCCAACCACATCTGCAACCATACCGACCAGGGCGGCCGCTATTCCTATGCCAACCAGGTGCCGGTGGGGCACTGGAACTGCTACGCGCTCGGCAATGCCCTGCTGCCGCTGATCGGCACCCCGGAGGACACCGAGGAAGCGCTGGACGTCTACCGCCCGGCTTTTGGGGCCAGGCTGGACGAGCTGCTGCATGCCAAGCTCGGCCTGTTCGACGCGCGCGACGAAGACAGCGCCCTGTTCGACGACATGTTCAAGCTGCTGCAGGCGAATCACGCCGACTTCACGCTGTTCTTCCGCCGCCTGGGCGACTTGCAACGCGAGGGTGGCGTGGAGCAGGATGCGCCCGTGCGCGACCTGTTCCTCGACCGCGAAGCCTTCGACGCCTGGGCCGGCCGGTACCGCGCGCGCCTGCGGCTCGAAGACAGCAGCGACGAACTGCGCCGCGCCGCGATGCACCGCGCCAACCCGAAGTACGTGCTGCGCAACTACCTGGCCCAGACCGCGATCGAACAGGCCCAGAACGGCGATTTCAGCGGCGTGCACAAGCTGCTCGCCGTCCTCGAGCGCCCCTTCGACGAGCAGCCGGAGAACGAATCGTATGCGGCCCTGCCGCCCGATTGGGCAGCCCACCTCGAGGTGAGCTGCTCGTCCTGAACCACCAGAAACAAGAGACTCAAGAAGGAACCGTCATGAACGACAAAGTGACCAAGAGCGACGCCGAGTGGCGCGCCCAGCTGGACCCGATGCAATACCAGGTGACCCGCCACGCCGCCACCGAGCGCGCTTTCACCGGCAAGTACTGGGACCACCACGAGCACGGCATCTACCACTGCGTCTGCTGCGATACCCCGCTGTTCGAATCCGATGCCAAGTTCGACTCCGGCTGCGGCTGGCCGAGCTATTTCAAGGCGCTCGACCCGGATAATGTCATCGAGAAGGTCGACCGCAGCCACGGCATGCTGCGTACCGAGATCATCTGCGCCGTCTGCGACGCCCACCTCGGGCACGTGTTCCCGGACGGTCCGCCGCCCACCGGCCTGCGCTACTGCATCAACTCGGCGGCCATGCGCTTCGAGCCCCTCTGAGGAAGGCGGAGAACTCAATGATCAAGTTCCTGTTCGACATGCTGCCGGTGATCCTGTTCTTCGGCATCTACAAATATGGGGAAAACAACCAGGAATGGGCCCACGGGCTCGTCACCGAGCACCTTGGTTTCCTGATCTCGGGCGGCGCGGTGCCGGCCGCGCAGTCGCCGATCCTGCTGGCGACCGCGGTCACGATCATCGCCACGGTGCTGCAGATCGTCTACCTGCTGGCCCGCCGCCGCAAGGTCGACGGCATGCTGTGGCTGTCGCTGGGCGTGGTGGTGGTGGCCGGCGGCGCCACCATCTACTTCCACGACGACACCTTCATCAAGTGGAAGCCGACCATCCTGTACTGGGCCTTCGGCGTCGCCCTGCTGCTGGCGCAGCTGATATACCGGAAGAACCTGATGCGCTCGGCGCTCGGGGGCGCGATGAACCTGCCGGACGCGGTGTGGACACGCGTCCTGTATGCATGGATCGCCTTCTTCATCGGGCTGGGTCTGCTGAACCTGCTGATGGCTTTCGTGGTCTTCCGTAGCGATACCGGCGCCTGGGTCAGTTTCAAGCTGTTCGGCATCAGCGGCATCCTGTTCGCCTTTATTATCATCCAATCGCTGTTCCTCTCCAAACATATCCAGGAGGATGCTCAAAATGGAAGCTAACCGTACCGAACGCCTGCGCGAGCGCCTGCAGGCAGAACTCAATCCAACCGTGCTGGAAATCACCGACGACTCGCACCTGCACGCCGGCCACGCCGGCGCCGCCTCGGGCGGCAGCCATTACAGCGTGAAAATCGTATCGGATAAGTTCCAGGGCCTCACGCTAGTCATGCGCCATCGTCTTGTGTATGATGCCGTTCACGAAATGATCAACAAGGCGGAAATCCATGCGCTGGCCATCACGGCCCTCGCACCGTCGGAGCCGGCTTGATGGCTGCCGGCCCTGGCTTAACGCCCGTGGCCGACCGCCTGGCCTACCGCCCTGCTCATCTTCAGTCTACTTTAAGAATAGTGGCCGACAATCTGTAACGCTAAGTACCAGAACTTGAAGTACAAGAACTAATCAAATCTCGTCCAAGCACCCCTCCCACAGGAATTCCAGAAATGACTTTTAAGCCAGCACGCCTGCTGTTAGCTCTGATCGCCGTGTCCGCAGCACCAGCTTTCGCCCAGAACCTCGCCGTCGTCAACGGCAAAGCCATCCCGACTTCGCGCGTCGAGGAAGCAGTCAAGCAGCTGGTCGCCGCCGGCCAGGCCCAGGACAATCCGCAAACGCGCCTGGCCATCAAGGAAGAGATGATCGCCCGCGAAGTGCTGATGCAGGAAGCCATCAAGCAGGGCTACGACAAGAAGCCGGAAGTGCGCGCTGCCCTCGACAACGCGCGCCAGGCCATCGTCGTGAACCAGCTGGCCCGCGACTACATCCAGAAGAACCCGGTCACCGACGCCGAAATCAAGGCCGAGTACGACCGCTTCAAGGCCCAGACCGGCGACAAGGAATACCACGTGCGCCACATCCTGCTCGATACCGAAGCCGACGCCAACGCCGTGATCGCCAAGATCAAGGCCGGCAGCAAGTTCGAAGAGCTGGCCAAGCAGTCGAAGGACACCGGCACCGCCAACAACGGCGGCGACCTGGACTGGGCGACCCCGTCCTCGTTCCCGCCTGAATTCGCTGCCGGCTTCACCGGCCTGCAGAAAGGCGGCGTCACCGACAAGCCGGTGAAGACCGCCAACGGTTTCCACGTCATCAAGCTGGACGATACCCGTGCCGCCAAGCTGCCGTCGCTGGAAGAAGTCAAGCCGCAGATCCAGGACGCCCTGGCGCAGAAAAAGCTGGCTGACTACCGCGACCAAATGGTCAAAAAGGCAAAGGTGCAGTAAGATGTACTACCGCCGGTGCCGCCAGGCACCGGTTCTTGCCGCCCGCGGCGAACTTTTTCGTGTTTAGATAGGACCTTAACAATGATTTTGAAGCCAGCCCGCCTGACTTTGGCAATCAGCTTGGCCACGGCCGCGATGATCGCCGCGCCTGCTATTGCGCAGAACGTCGCCACCGTCAATGGCAAGCCCATCCCGGCGGCAAAGGTTGACCAGCTGGTCAAGCAAGTGGTCGCACAAGGCCGCGCCACCGACTCGCCACAGCTGCGCGACGCCATCAAGAAAGACCTGATCGGCCGCGAAGTCCTGATCCAGGAAGCCGACAAGCAAGGCATCGGCGGCCGCGCCGACGTCAAGGCAGCCATCGACAATGCCCGCCAGAGCATCATCATCAACGCGATGCTGGCCGACTACGTCAAGAAGAACCCGATCAAGGATGCCGAGATCAAGGCCGAGTACGACAAGTACAAGGCACAGGTGGGCGACAAGGAATACCACGCGCGCCACATCCTGGTCCCGACCGAAGACGAAGCGAAGTCGATCATCACCAAGCTCAAGAGCGGCTCCAAGTTCGAAGACCTGGCCAAGCAGCATTCGAAGGACGGCTCGGCTGCCAACGGCGGCGACCTGGACTGGGCAAGCCCGGCCAACTACGTGCCTGAGTTCTCGAAGGCCATGGTTGCCCTGCAAAAAGGCGCCATCACCGACACCCCGGTCAAGAGCCAGTACGGCTTCCACGTGATCAAGCTGGAAGACGTGCGCCAGGCCAAGATCCCGGCCCTGGACGAAGTCAAGCAGCAGGTCGCGGAATCGCTGCAGCAGCGCCAGCTGGCGCAGTACCGCGAAAGCCTGGTCAAGAAGGCCAAGATCCAGTAAGCACGGTCTTGCCGAACGAAAAAGCGCTCCCGAGGAGCGCTTTTTTATTGCCCGCTTCCCGGCTCAGTCTTCGTCGTGAAGCCCTGATATTTTTCCATCTGGAATGACCAACCGCGCGCTTCGGAACCCTCCTACGACCACGCGGAGCGTGCGCCTATTCAGGCTCCTGTACGGTTCGATAAGATCGCTAGCAAGGACAACCGAACAGGAGACCAGCATGAGCACCGAACAACGCACCCAGCATGGACCAGCACGCGACGGTGGCCGTGAAGGCCCGGGAGAAACCATGGACTTGCCAGGCGCCGAAGGCACACCCGGCGGTGGCGGCGCCGGCGCCGACCAGTCCGCCGAGGCGGTATGGCGCTACCAGGTTCCGCCACCGGGCAGCGGTACCGGCGCCCAATCGCATGCGGGTCACTACACGCCGAATGCGGCTGGCCAGGGCGGAGGCATCGTCGAGGCGCCGGCCGAGAGCAACGTCAACGCACCGGGGCGGCCGCTCAGCGGCGCCGGCAGCGCCACCGATCCAGCGCCAGGCACCATCGGCGGCATCGAGGCCAGCAGGGAAGCCCAGGCCACGGGCGGCGCGGCCGGCGGTCCTCCTGACGATGCAGCCAGCAATGCGGACGGCAACATGAGCGGCTCCGCCGGCACCGACCGCAGCTAGCTCCGCCCTTTGCCCCGGGCGCTTCCTCCATGGCGCCCGTTTTTTCTCTTGACGGCTACGATCGAGCCGTTTGATCCACAGGAGGACGACATGGACAAGGAACCAGCGAAAGCAGCACCCGCCAGCCAGGACGGCAAGAACGCCGCCCAGGGCGGACTGTGGCAGTACGAGGTGCCGCCCCAGGCTCCGGGCGCAGGCAGCGTGCAGTCGAATGCGGGCCATTACACCGGCGGCGCCCATGGCGGCGACAGCCAGCAGGGCGACTTCCTCGCATCGCCACCGGAAGCGAATGCGATGCCTGCGGGTGCACCGCAGACCAGCCGCGGCAGCGCCGGACAAGGCGGCGCGGATCCGCAGACGCAGCCGATGCCGGGCGCCGGCGGTGGCGGCGGCGGCGGTGGCGTCGGCCTCGACCCTGAAGGCGGCGCCGGCGCAGGCGGCGGCACGGGCGATGCGGCGGGCGCCGGAGGCGGCCAGCCTGCCCCGGTCGGCAACGGTACGCCGGACCAGCCCGTCTGGGCTACCTGAAGCGATCGGCCATGAAAAAAGCGCCTCCGTGGAGGCGCTCTTCGTCGTGGGTTCAGCCGATCAGCCGACCCACTTGCGCGCGTTGCGGAACATGCGCATCCACGGCGACTCGTCCGGCCAGCCTTCCGGCGCCCACGAGTGCACGGCGGTGCGAAACACGCGCTCGGCGTGCGGCATCATTGCCGTGAAGCGGCCATCCTCGGTGGTAACGGCGGTCAGGCCGCCCGGCGAACCGTTCGGGTTGAACGGATAGGTTTCGGTCGCCTGGCCGCGGTTGTCGACGTAGCGCAGCGACTTGATCACTGCATTGACGTCGCCGGTCAGCGAGAAGTCGGCAAAGCCTTCGCCGTGGGCGATCGCCAGCGGCGCATGGGTGCCGGCCATGCCGTCGAAGAAGATCGACGGCGAGTCCAGCACCTCGACCATGCCGAAGCGCGCTTCGAACTGCTCCGATTTATTCCGGGTGAACTTCGGCCACGCCTGCGCGCCCGGAATGATCGATTTCAGGTTGCTCAGCATCTGGCAGCCGTTGCACACGCCGAGGCCGAAGGTGTCCTTGCGCGCGAAGAAGGCGGCAAACTGATCCGACAGCTGCGGGTTGAACAGGATGGTCTTGGCCCAGCCCTCGCCCGCGCCCAGCACGTCGCCGTACGAGAAGCCGCCGACGGCGATCACGCCGTGGAAGTCCGCCAGCTTGGCACGGCCCGCGATCAGGTCGCTCATGTGCACGTCGACGGCGGCAAAGCCAGCCAGGTGCATGACCCAGGCGGTCTCGATGTGCGAGTTCACGCCCTGCTCGCGCAGGATCGCCACGCGCGGACGCACGCCCGTCGCGATGAAGGGGGCGGCCACGTTGTCGGTCAGGTCGAAGGTCAGCTTCGGCGACAGGCCCGGGTCGCTCTCGTCCAGCAGGCGCTCGTATTCCTGGTCGGCGCAGTCCGGATTGTCGCGCAGGCGCGCGATGCGCCAGCTGGTCTCGCTCCACAGGCGGTGCAGGACGCTCCTCTTCTCGCTGTAGATGAGCTTGGCGTCGCGGGTGAACTCGATCACGCCGCGGTCGTTCAGCTTGCCGATGATGTGGCTGCAGGCGCCCAGGCCGAGTTCGCGCAGCACGGCCATCACGGTCTGCTTGTCCTCCGCACGCACCTGCAGCACCGCGCCCAGCTCTTCGCTGAACAGCGCGCGCAGGGTCATCTCGTTGCGGCGCTCGCCCACCTGCGAGGTCCAGTTCTTGGCGTCGCCCCAGTCGGAAGCGTGCTCGCCTTCCATGGTCAGGATGTCGAGGTTGACCGACACGCCGGCGCGGCCGGCGAAGGCCATCTCGGCCAGGGTGGCGAACAGCCCGCCGTCCGAACGGTCGTGGTAAGCCAGCAGCTTGCCTTCCTTGTTGAGGCGCTGCACGGCATTGAAGAAGGCCTTCAGGTCGTCGGCCGAATCCACGTCCGGGACGCTGTCGCCGATCTGCTGGAACACCTGCGCCAGGCTTGATGCGCCCAGGCGGTTCTTGCCGCGGCCGAGGTCGACCAGCACCAGGGCGGTGTCGCCGAGGTCGGTGCGCAGCTGCGGGGTCAGCGAACGGCGCACGTCCGGTACCGAGGCAAACGAGGACACGATCAGCGACACCGGCGAAATCACCGACTTGTCGGCGCCGTCGTCGTTCCAGGTGGTGCGCATCGACAGCGAATCCTTGCCGACCGGGATCGACACGCCCAGCGCCGGGCACAGCTCCATGCCGACTGCCTTGACGGTGTCGAACAGGGCGGCGTCCTGGCCCGGCTGGCCGCAGGCCGCCATCCAGTTGGCCGACAGCTTGATGTCGCCGATCTGGTCGATCGCGGCGGCGGCGATGTTGGTGATCGCCTCGCCCACGGCCATGCGGCCCGAGGCGGCGGCGTCGATCACGGCCAGCGGGGTACGCTCGCCCATCGCCATTGCTTCGCCCACGAAGCCTTCATAGGACATGGCGGTGACGGCGCAGTCGGCGACCGGCACCTGCCACGGGCCGACCATCTGGTCGCGCACGGTCATGCCGCCCACGCTGCGGTCGCCGATGGTGATCAGGAAGGACTTGTCGGCCACGGTCGGCAGCAACAGGACGCGGCGCGCCGCTTCCTCGAGCGCGATACCGGTCAGGTCGATGGCCGGGAAGTCATACTTCACGTGCTCGACGTCGCGCAGCATCTTCGGCGGCTTGCCGAGCAGGACGTCCATCGGCATGTCGACCGGGTTATTACCTGCTTGCGGGTCGATCACGCGCAGCTGGCGCTCTTCGGTGGCGGTGCCGACGACTGCGTACGGGCAGCGCTCGCGCTCGCACAACGATGCAAATTTATCAAGGTCCATTGGCGAAATCGCCAACACATATCGCTCTTGAGACTCGTTGGACCAAATTTCCTTCGGCGCCATACCGCTCTCTTCGAGCGGCACCTTGCGCAGGTCGAACAGCGCGCCGCGCTTGGCGTCGTTGACGATTTCCGGGAAGGCGTTCGACAGGCCGCCGGCGCCGACGTCGTGGATCGAGATGATCGGGTTGTCCGCGCCCATCTGCCAGCAGCCGTTGATGACTTCCTGGGCACGGCGTTCCATTTCCGGGTTGCCGCGCTGGACCGAGTCGAAGTCCAGGTCGGCGGTATTGGTGCCGGTCGCCATCGAGGATGCGGCCGAGCCGCCCATGCCGATGCGCATGCCCGGGCCGCCCAGCTGGATCAGGAGGCTGCCGACCGGGATCTCGTCCTTGTGGGTGTGCTCTGCTGCGATGTTGCCGATGCCGCCGGCGATCATGATCGGCTTGTGGTAGCCGTACACGCTGCCGGCCGCGCCCACGTTCTGCTCGTAGGAACGGAAGTAACCGCCCAGCACCGGCCGGCCGAATTCATTGCTGAAGGCGGCGCCGCCGATCGGGCCGTCGATCATGATCTGCAGCGGCGAAGCGATGCGCTCCGGCTTGCCGTAGATGACGTCACTGCGGGCGTCCACGCGGCTGGAAGCGCCGGCGGTGACGTCGGAAGCGTTCTCCCACGGACGCTGGGCGTCCGGCAGCAGCAGGTTCGACACCGTGAAGCCGGTCAGGCCAGCCTTCGGCTTGGCGCCGCGGCCGGTCGCGCCCTCGTCGCGGATCTCGCCGCCGGCGCCGGTGGAGGCGCCCGGGAACGGGGAGATCGCGGTCGGGTGATTATGGGTCTCGACCTTCATCAGGATGTGGGTCAGTTCCGTCGACGCCCCATATTCCTGCCCGAGGCGCGGGAAGAAGCGGGTGACGCTGGCGCCCTCGATGATCGAGGAGTTGTCGCTGTAGGCGACCACGGTGCCGCGCGGGTTCAGCTGGTGGGTGTTCTTGATCATGCCGAACAGCGACTTGTCCTGCTTGACGCCGTCGATGATCCAGTCGGCGTTGAAGATCTTGTGGCGGCAGTGTTCGCTGTTCGCCTGGGCGAACATCATCAGCTCGACGTCGGTCGGGTTGCGCTGCGCGCGGGTAAATGCGTCGTGCAGGTAGTCGATCTCGTCGACCGACATCGCCAGGCCCAGTTCAAGGTTGGCGCGCACCAGCGCGTCGCGGCCCTGCCCGATCACGTCCACGGTCTCGAGCGGCCGGCCTTCGAGTTCGTCGAACAGGCGCTGCGCTTCGTCGGCGCTGCGCAGCACGGTCTCGGTCATGCGGTCGTGCAGCAGCGCGGCGACGGCGGCAAGCTCCTGCTCGCCCAGCTTTTTCGGCGCGCCGATGCCGGTGCCCAGGATGCCGCCCTTGAGCACGACGGTATAGCCGACGCCGCGCTCGATGCGGTGCACGTGCTGCATGCCGCAGTTGTGGGCGATGTCGGTGGCCTTGGAGGCCCACGGCGAGATCGTGCCCAGGCGCGGGATGACGAAGAACTCCTCGGTCACGCCCTCGTACAGCGTCTGCGCCGCAGGCTCGCCATAGGTGAGCATGGCCGACAGGCGCTCGGTGTCGTCGACGCTCAGCGGTACGCTGGCGTCGATGAAGTGATAGAAGCGGGCCTGGACTGCGGCAATCGATGGTGCGACGGCTTGGAGTTGCGACAGGAGGCGTTGGCTACGGAAGGCGGACAGGGCGTTGGAACCCGGCAGAATCAACATGGCTGAGAAGTTGGTTGATGCAGCGTCGCTGCTTGGGTGGAAGATAGCCCGCTATTATACAGCGTTGCATTCCTATCAGTGCCCACCTTGTAGAACGGACATTTCTTGATCCTGTAGGAACTTATCGGTATTGTAAGGGGTACATAATTACAAAAGGTGCGCGGGCACCGCACAGGAACGGAAGCGAGATGCAAGAGAACGCCAACCTCACGGTACTGATCGTCGACCCCAACCAGGGCATGCGCGGCAGCCTGCAGAACATGCTGAACCAGGCCGGGATCACCAGGATCGAGTCGGCGGTCAATGCCGGCACCGCGATCAAGCAGCTCGCCAAGCGCGGCTACGACATCATCCTGTGCGAGTACGACCTGGGCGGCCCCCAAGGGGACGGCCAGGACGGCCAGCAGCTGCTGGAAGACCTGCGCCACCACCGCCTGATCACGGCATCGACCATCTTCATCATGCTCACGTCGGAAGGCGTGTACGACAAGGTCGTCAGCGCCGCCGAACTGACCCCGACCGACTACGTGCTCAAGCCCTTCACGGTGGACATGCTGAGCACCCGCATCAAGCGCGCGCTGGAGCGCCGCACCGCCCTGCTCCCGGTCTGGCAGCTGGCCGCGCAGGGCAAGTCGGTGGAGGCGATCCGCGCCTGCGCCACCGCCGCCATCGCCAGCCCGCGCTATGCGCTCGACTTCCTGCGCCTGAAGGCCGAGCTGCACGTCGCCAGCGGCGAACACGCCCAGGCCGGGGCGATCTACCGCGACGTGCTGGCCGAGCGCCCGCTGGGCTGGGCCGGCCTTGGCCTGGCGCGCACCATGCTCGCGCAAGGCCAGGTGGAAGATGCGCGCGATACCTTGGCGGCGCTGGTCCAGGCCAATCCGCGCCTGATGGCGGCCTACGACCTGCTGGCGCGCTGCCACGAGCAGCTGGGCAGCAGCCTCGATGCGCAGAAGGTGCTGGAAGAAGCCGTATCGATCTCCCCGCACATGGTGCGCCGGCTGCGTAAGCTGGGCGAAGTCGCTCTGGAGAACGGCGATGCCGAGGCCGCCGAGAAATCCTTCAAGCAGGTGGTCAGCAAGGCGCGCTACTCGGAATTTCGCAATCCCGAAGACCACGTCAACCTGGTCAAGGCAATGGTCACGCGCGGCGACGTCGCAGGAGCCGGCGGCGTGATCCGCGACCTGGAGCGCTCGATGCGCGGCAACGCCAACGTCGATGCCTGCAAGGCCTACTCGAGCGCCCTGCTGCTGGAAAAGATGGGCAAGGTCAGCGCCGCCGTGGCAGAACTGTCGAACGCCGTCAGCGCGGCCCGCACCAGCAGCGGGCTGTCGCCGAACCTCAAGATCGGCCTGGCGCAGGCCTGCCTCGAACACCAGATGGACGAGCAGGCGTCCAACGTCATGATGAGCGTGATGGGCGACGCTTCCAGCCAGGTGACGGTGGACCAGGCGATGAACGTGTTCGTGCGCGCGGGCCGGCCGGACCTGGCCGACGGCATGGGCCAGCAGCTGCGCGCCCAGGCGCAGATCCTGCTCGGCGTGGCGGACGAGAAGCGCAACATGGGCGACGTGCGCGGCGCCGTGCAGACCCTGCTCGAAGCGCTGCACATGGCGCCTGGCAACCTGCAGGTGATGGTGGCGGTGGCGGGCGGCATCCTGCGCCAGGTGAACGAGCTGGGGTGGGACCATGCGCTCGGCGAAGTGGCGAGCGAGCAGATCGAGCGCTTGCGGGCGATGGACGCGGAGCATCCGCGCCTGGCGGCCCTCACGGACGAGCTCCAGCAGGCCAGGCGCAAGTACGGCATTTCGGCGTGAACCGGCTTGCGCCGGCGCGGATATTTACAGTCACACGGGGACTGGGTGTATCATGGCTGCCCCTTTCTCGTTCGGCTAGTCCAGGATGGCCTCGCGCTCCGTTCACAAGCTACGTCGCGGCCTCGTCGCGCTCGCGATCGCCCTGCCGGCGCTGTATGCGATCTCGGCCGGAATCGCCATCGTGCAGGACTACCGCTCGACCATGCGGCAGGCCGAGTCGGATATGCGCAACATCGCCGCGACCCTGCACGAGCACGCCATGCGCTCCTTCGGCGAGGCCGATACCCGCCTGGGCGTGGCCATTGCCGAGATCGAGCGCCGCAAGCTCAGGCCGGTACCCGCCGACGAGCACGCGCTGCATGAGATCCTGGTGCGCGCGGGCAGCGGCTCTCCGCTGGCCGGCAGCATGGGGGTCATGGGACCCGACGGCTGGCTGCGCGCCAGCGCCTATACATACCCGATGCCTCCGGTCGATGGCCGCGACCGCGAGTACTACGCCCACCTGAACGCGCACCCCGAGGGCGCCATGTACATCTCGCGTTCGGTGCATTCACGCCTGAGCAGTGCCTGGGTGATTCCGATTGCCCGCAGGGTCGACAATCCCGACGGCTCGCTGCAGATGATCGTCAACTTCGGCGTCGATATCGGCTACTTCGACCACTTCTATCGTAACCTCCAACTAGGGAACAGCAGCCGCCTCATGCTGGTCAGGCGCGACGGCTGGGTGATCATGGAAACCCCCGGGACCGCGGACATGATGGACCATAACCTGGCAAGCACCACGCCCTTCCTCGGGCTGCGGGACAAGCCGGTCGGCGCCTACGTGACCGAACGCGGCGTGGTGGATGGCAGCCCGCGCGTGGTGGGCTACGCCAGCCTGGCCGACTCGCCGGTCGTCGCCGTGGCCAGCGTCGGGCGTGACCAGGTATTGCAGCCATGGCGCACCCGCAGCTGGCAATTCGCGGGCCTCGGCGCCCTGTTCACGGCCCTGCTGCTCTGGCTTCTGCGCTTCCTGTGGCTGCGGCTGGCCGACCTTGAAGCCGCCCAGGAAGGCCTTGCGGCGCGCAACGACGACCTGGACGCCGCGCGACGCCGCTTCCAGGAACTGGTCGACGGCATCGACGGCGTCGTCTGGGACGCCAGCTTGCCGGATTTCCGCTTCACCTATGTGAGCGGCAATGCGGAGGCGATTTCCGGCTACACGGTAGAACAGTGGATAGGCGAGCCGCATTTCTGGCGCGAGCGCCTGTGCACCCAGCCCGACGGCAAACGCATCGAGCCGCCCCTGAGCATCACCGGTCCCCGGCTGATGAAACCAATCGAACACCATATCCGGACGCCCGATGGACGGGAGCTCTGGTTACGCAGCAATATCATGCTGGCGGACAACCGCAGCGGCGGACTGCACATGCGCGGCGTGACGACCGACATCACGCTGCAGAAGGCCTTCGAATCACAGTTGTTCGAGGCGATCCACGTCGATCCCCTGACCAGGCTGCCGAGCCGGCGGGCCCTGGTCGAGCATCTCGGCCACGCGCTCGCACTCGCCCGGCACAAGGCGTCGCTGGCGGCGCTGGTACTGATCGACATCGACAACTTCAGCACCCTGAACGACAGCCTCGGGCACGAGCCCGGCGACGAAGTCCTGGTCCAGGTGGCGCAGCGCTTGCAGGAATGCCTGAAACCGTCCGACCTGCTCGCACGGATGGGCGGCGACGAATTCGCCGTCGTGATGGAGGACGTGGACCCGATCGCGCTCGACGTGGAGCACCTGGCCGAACGCATCCATGCCGCACTCGCGCGCGCGATCGCGATCGAGGGCCGCAAGCTTTATCTCACGGCCAGCATGGGCATCGCCCTGTTCCCGCAGGACGGACAGGATGCCCAGACCCTGATCCGCAATGCCGACACCGCCCTGTACCGCGTCAAGGAGGCCGGGCGCAATGGCTGGCAATTCTTCGACAGTTCCATGGCGCGCCAGGTCGAGCACCGGCTGGACATGGAAACCGCCCTGCGGCATGCCATCGAACACGAGGAGTTCCGCCTGCAATACCAGCCCCAGCGATCCCTGCGGGACGGCAGCATCGTCGGCGCCGAGGCCCTGGTGCGCTGGGAGCGCCCGGGGGTCGGCATGGTGCCGCCCCAGGAATTCATCCGCTTCGCCGAGGAGAGCGGCTTTATCGTCGGACTGGGCAATTGGGTGCTGCGGGCAGCCTGCTGCCAGGCCGCCGAGTGGATCAAGGCCGGTCTGCACCTGCGCATCGCCGTCAACGTGTCGGTGGTCCAGCTGATCCAGCCCGATTTCGTGGACCAGGTGCGGCGCGCACTGGCGCTCTCGGGTCTCCCGCCGCAGCGCCTCGAACTCGAGATCACCGAAGGCAGTTTCGTGTCCGACGTCCCCGACGCGCTCGATAAACTGCACCAGGTGAAGGCTATGGGCGTGGAGCTGGCGGTGGACGATTTCGGCACCGGCTACTCCTCGCTGTCCTACCTGAAGCAGATGCCGGTCGACCGTCTCAAGATCGACCAGAGCTTTGTCCGCGACATCCCCGGCGACCTCGATGACTGCGCGATCGTGCGCGCGATCCTGGCGATGGCGGCCAACCTGAAGCTGGAGGTGATCGCGGAAGGCGTCGAGTCGCAGGATCAGCTCGAGTTCCTGCGCAACGAGGGCTGCCAGGAGATCCAGGGCTTCTTCCTGTCGCCGCCCCTGAGCGCGGAACACTTCGCCGCCAGCTTCCTCACCGCCGGGCGCGGGCCGGGACCGCGCCGGGTCGTCCCGCTCCTGTCATGAGCGAGCGCTAAGGCGGGCCGAATCCGCCGCCGCCCGGCGTCTCGATCACGAACAGGTCGCCCGGCTCCATCCCGACCTTGCCGATATGGCCCAGGGTCTCGACCGTCCCGTCGGCCCGCAGCACGGCGTTCCTCCCACGCTCGCCCGGCTCGCCGCCGGCCATGCCGAAGGGCGCATGGATGCGGTTGTTCGACAGGATCGCCGCCGTCATCGGCTCCAGGAAGCGCACCTGACGCGTACCGCCATTGCCGCCATGCCAGCGCCCCGCCCCGCCGGAACCGTGCCGGATCGCGTAGCTCTCCAGCCGTACCGGAAAACGGAATTCCAGGATCTCGGGATCGGTCAGCCGCGAGTTGGTCATGTTGGTCTGCACCACGTCGGTGCCAATGAAGCCTTCGCCCGCGCCGGAGCCGCCCGAGATGGTCTCGTAGTACTGGTAGCGCGCATTCCCGAAGGTGAAGTTGTTCATCGTGCCCTGGCTCGCGGCCATGACGCCCAGCGCGCCGTACAGCGCGTTGGTGATGCAGGTGGAGGTCTCGACGTTCCCCGAGACCACCGAGGCCGGATAGTGGGGATTGAGCATCGAGCCCGGCGGGATGATCACCTTCAGCGGTTTCAGACAGCCGGCATTGAGCGGAATCTCGTCGTCGACCAGGGTGCGGAACACGTACAGCACGGCCGCCATGCACACGCTTGACGGCGCATTGAAGTTGTTCGGCAGCTGGCCGGAGGTGCCGGTGAAGTCGACCTCCGCACTGCGGCTGTCACGGTCGACGCGGATTGCCACCTCGATGCGCGCGCCGTTGTCGAGGTCGTAGCTGTACTGTCCATCCTTCAGCGCCGAGATCACGCGGCGTACGGCTTCCTCGGCGTTGTCCTGCACGTGCCCCATGTAGGCGCGGACCACGTCAAGCCCGAAATGCGCCACCATCTTGTGCAGCTCCTCGACGCCCTTCTGGTTGGCTGCGACTTGCGCGCGTAGGTCGGCCATGTTCTGGTCCGGGTTGCGTGCCGGGTAGCGTGCGCTGCCCAAGAGTTCGCGCGCTTCCTGCTCGCGCAGGATCCCGTCCGCGCCGTCGACCAGCTTGAAGTTGTCGATCAGGACGCCCTCCTGCTCGATGTGGTTTGAATCCGGCGGCATCGAACCCGGCGTGGTGCCGCCGATGTCCGCGTGGTGGCCGCGCGAACCGACGTAGAACAGGATCTCGGCGCCCGCTTCGTCGAACACGGGCGAGATCACCGTCACGTCCGGCAGGTGGGTGCCGCCGTTGTAGGGGTCGTTCAGCACGTAGACGTCGCCCGCCTTCATCCGCCCAAGGTTCTTGCGCATCACGGTCTTGATGCTTTCGCCCATCGAGCCCAGGTGCACCGGCATGTGCGGGGCGTTGGCGACCAGGTTGCCTCCAGCATCGAAGATCGCGCAGCTGAAATCGAGGCGCTCCTTGATGTTCACCGAGTACGCCGTGTTCTGCAGGCGCAGGCCCATCTGCTCGGCGATCGACATGAACAGGTTGTTGAAGATCTCGAGCATGACCGGATCGGCCGTGGTGCCGATCGCACGCCGCTCCGGCAGCGCCTCCACGCGGCGCAGCACCAGGTGATTGTGCGGCGTGACCTGGGCCTGCCAGCCCGGTTCCACCACCGTCGTCGCATTCGCCTCGGCGATGATCGCCGGGCCGCGCACGATGTCACCGGCTCGAATAGCGTCGCGCGGGAACACGCCAGTGTCGCGCCAGGCGCCGCCGCTGAACATGCGCACCACTTCGCCCGGCGCCGGCTGCTCGCCGTTCGAGCCGGCCGCCGCAAGCGCCTCGACGGGCGCGTCGGAGCGCCCGATGGCTTCCACCGAGACGGCCTCCACCACCAGGGCGCGCGAGGGCATCAGGAAGGAATAGCGGCGCTTGTAAGCATCCTCGAACGCGGCCTGCATGGCATCGGTCTCGCCAAAGGGCACGACGATGGCCGAGTCGGTGCCTTCGTAGCGCAGGTGCACCCGCTGCACCAGTTCGATGCGGCCAGGCGCCACGCCCTGCCCCAGCAACTGGTCGCGGGCACCGTCGCCAAGCGTCGCCAGGCGCAGCGCCAGGGATTCGACGCCGGCATCCTGCAAGCGCAGCTCGACCGCCTGCTCGCGCATCGCGGTCTGGTCGGCCAGGCCCATGCCATAGGCCGACAGCACGCCGGCCAGCGCATGGATGAACACGGTCTTCATGCCGAGCGCGTCGGCCACCAGGCAGGCATGCTGGCCGCCAGCGCCGCCGAAGCTGGTCAGCGCATATCCCGTCACGTCGTGACCGCGCTGCACCGAGATCTGCTTGATGGCGTTGGCCATATTGCCGACCGCAATCTGGATGAAGCCCTCGGCCACCGCTTCCGGCGCGGGCGTGCTGCCCGTCGCCTGCCCGATTTGCTTCGCCAGCGCGGCGAAGCCAGCGCGCACGGCGCCCAGGTCGAGCTCTTCGTCCCCTCCTTTGCCGAACAGACGCGGGAAGTGGCGCGGCTGGATCTTGCCGAGCATGAGGTTGCAGTCGGTGACCGCCAACGGCCCGCCGCGGCGGTAGCTGGCGGGGCCCGGATTGGCGCCGGCGCTGTCGGGGCCGACGCGGTAGCGGGTGCCGTCGAAATGCAGGATCGAACCGCCGCCCGCGGCCACCGTGTGGATGCTCATCATCGGCGCGCGCATGCGCACGCCGGCGACCTGGGTCTCGAACACGCGTTCGAACTCGCCCGAGAAATGCGAGACGTCGGTCGAGGTCCCGCCCATGTCGAAGCCGATGACGCGCTCGAAACCGGCCGCTTGGCTCGCGCGCACCATGCCGACGATGCCGCCGGCGGGGCCGGACAGGATGCTGTCCTTGCCCTGGAAGGCACGCGCATCGGTCAAGCCGCCGCTGGACTGCATGAACTGCAGGTTCACGCCCGGCAGCTCGCCGGCGACCTGGTCGACGTAGCGGCGCAGGATCGGCGACAGGTAGGCGTCGACAACGGTGGTGTCACCGCGCGCCACCAGCTTCATCAGGGGGCTGACCTCGTGCGATACCGAGATTTGCGTGTAGCCGATCTCGCGCGCGATGCGCGCTGTCGCTGCTTCATGCTCCGTGTAGCGGTAGCCGTGCATGAAGACGATGGCGATCGAGCGCAGGCCGCGGTCATAGGCCTGCTGCAGCGCGGCCCGGGTGGCGGCTTCGTCCAGCGGCTGCACGGTCTCGCCATGCGCGCCCATGCGCTCGTCGATTTCGATGACCTCCGCGTACAGCAGCTCGGGAAGCACGATGTGGCGGTCGAACAGGCGCGGCCGGTTCTGGTAGGCGATGCGCAAGGCGTCCCGGAAGCCCCGGGTGATCGCCAGCACGGTCGGTTCGCCCTTGCGCTCGAGCAGCGCATTGGTGGCGACCGTGGTGCCCATCTTGACCGCCTCCACCTGCGCGACCGGCACCGCCTCGCCCTTTGCCACGCCCAGCAGGTGGCGGATGCCGGCCACGGCTGCGTCGCGGTACTGTTCGGGGTTCTCGGACAGCAGCTTGTGGGTGAGCAGCTGGCCGTCGGGCCTGCGCGCCACGATGTCGGTAAAGGTGCCGCCGCGATCGATCCAGAACTGCCAGTCCATGTACAACCTCCCTTGCCACGCGATCCAAAACGCCTATTGTAGTCCGCGCGCGCGACTGTTTTGGCCAAAATGCATGACAATAGGATCATGGACAATCCCCTGTATACCGTCGCGCAGCTGCGCGAGATCGAACGGGCTGCCTATGCGGAGCTCGAACCTGGAAGCTTGATGCGCCGTGCCGGCGAAGCGGCCGCGAAGTATGCGCTCGAACTGCTGGGCGACAAGCGCGACCTGCCGGTCCTTCTGCTGGCCGGCCCCGGCAACAACGGCGGCGATGCGCTGGAAATGGCGGCCGTCCTTGCCGACGCCGGCGTCGATGCGACCGTGCTCTACCTGCCCGGCCAGCGCGCGACCTCGGAAGAAGCAGCGAGCGCGCACGAACGCGCACGCGACGGCACGGTCGGCTTCATCGACATGCTGCCCCCTGATGCGCAGTGGGGCCTGGTCGTCGACGGCCTGTTCGGCATCGGCCTGACGCGCCCGATCGAGGGCGAGTACCGCGCGCTGGTGGCCGCGCTCGACGAGCTGCGCTGCCCGATCCTGGCGCTGGACGTGCCGAGCGGACTGGATGCCGACACCGGCGCCGTGATCGGCCCCGACGGCATCGCGGTGCGGGCGACCCACACCGTCACCTTCCTGGGCGACAAGCCGGGCCTGCACACGGCCGATGGCCGCGACCATGCGGGCCAGGTGCGGGTCGAGCCACTCGGCGTCGCACCAAGGCTGCTCCCGGCTCCCGCCGCCCGCCTCGGGTCGGCCGACAGCTTTGCGCAGCACCTGGCGGCCCGCCGCCACAACACCCACAAGGGCAGCTTCGGCGACGTCGCCGTCATCGGCGGCGCCCATGGCATGGCCGGCGCCCCGGTGCTGGCCGCGCGCGGCGCCCTGTTCGCCGGCGCCGGCCGGACCTTTGTCGCGATGATCGATCCCGGGCCGGGCTACGACAGCGTGCAGCCCGAGATCATGTTCCGGCTGGCCGACGAGTTCGAGTTCGACAAGCGCACGCTGGTGATCGGCCCCGGCATGGGCGGCTCGGCCAGCGCCATGCGCCTGCTGGCAAGGGCCCTCGACAGCGACAGCCCGCTGGTGATCGATGCCGATGCGATCACCCTGATCGGCGCCAGTCCCGACCTGTTGAAACGCCTGGCGCAAAGAAGCAGCCCGGCCGTGCTCACACCCCACCCCCTGGAAGCCGCGCGCCTGCTCGGCATGACGGCGCCCGGCATCCAGGCCGACCGCCTGGCGTCCGCACGCGAGATCGCTGTGCGCAGCAATGCGGCGGTGATCCTGAAGGGTTCGGGCTCGGTGATCGCGCGCCCGGACGGGGCGATTTTCATCAACCCCACCGGCAATGCCGGCCTGGCGACGGCCGGCAGCGGCGACGTGCTGGCGGGGATTTGCGGTGCGTTGCTGGCGCAGGGCTGGCCGGCATGGGAAGCGGCGGCAGGTAGCGCCTGGATCCACGGCACCGCGGCGGACCTGCTGGTCGCGCACGGGGTCGGGCCGATCGGCATGACGGCGGGAGAATTGCCGGCCGCGGCGCGGGCCGTGCTGAACCTGCTGGTGTCCGAAAAGCTGGTTTAACGTAGGAATCAGGCTAATCGCCCGGCCGCGATGGTGATGGTACGGCCGCAGCGGGCCGCCATGGCCGGGTCGTGCGTCACCAGCACCAGGGTCGAGCCGCGCTCGCGGTTCAGTTCGAACATCAGCCCGATGATGGCTTCGCCGGTGGCGGCGTCCAGGCTGCCGGTCGGCTCGTCGGCGAACAGCAGCGGCGGTTCGGTGACAAAGGCACGGGCCAGGGCCACGCGCTGCTGCTCGCCGCCCGACAGGTACTTGGGATAGTGGCGCAGGCGGCTGGACAGGCCCACGCGCCCCAGCATGGCCTCGGCTTTTGCACGGGCATCATTGTCGCCACGCAGTTCCAGCGGCAACATCACGTTCTCCACGGCATTCAGGTGGGCCAGCAACTGGAAAGACTGGAACACGAAGCCCAGCTTGGCCTTGCGGAAGGCGGCGCGGCCATCCTCGTCGAGCGCGAAGATGTCGGTGCCGTCGAGCAGGACCTTGCCGCTCGATGGCGTGTCCAGGCCGGCAAGCAGGCCCAGCAAGGTCGACTTGCCCGAGCCGGAGGCACCGACGAGCGCGAGCGTCTCGGCCGGTTGCACGGTAAAATCGATGTTTTGCAGGATGGTGAGTTCGCCGCTGGCATCCGCCACCCGCTTCGACAGGCCGCTGACCGCGATTGCCGCCGGCCGGCCTGGCGCTGCAGCGTCGGCCGTCATACCATTCTTGAACACCTCGGGGTTATCACGCATGCTAGCCATTCTTAAAAAGTTGTCTCTCGTAGCAATCATGACGCTGGCCGCGTCGAGCAGCGCCTATTCTGCACCAAAAACCGTACTCGTGGTGGGTGACAGCCTGTCGGCCGAATACGGCATCGCGCGCGGCGCCGGCTGGGTAGCCCTGCTCGAACAAAAGCTCAAGGCCGAAAACATCCCGGCCAGGGTCGTCAACGCCAGCATCAGCGGCGAGACCACGATCGGCGGACGTACCCGCCTGCCGGCGCTGCTCGACCAGCACAAGCCGAACATCGTCGTGATCGAACTGGGCGCCAACGACGGCCTGCGCGGCCTGCCCGTGGCCTCGGCCGAAGGCAACCTGCGCGCCATGGTCGACATGGCGCAGAAGAAAAATGCGAAGGTGATGCTGGTGGGGATGCGCATGCCGCCGAACTACGGGCGCGCCTACACCGAAAGCTTCTTCAACATGTTTAAGAAGCTCTCAAGCGACACCAAATCGCCGCTGGTGCCTTTCATGCTGGAGGGCGTGGCCGACAAGCCGTCCCTGTTCCAGCAGGACCGCATGCACCCGACCGCCGCGGCCCACCCCATCATCCTGAACAACATCTGGCCGCAGTTCGCGCCACTCGTGAAAAAATAATGAAATACCCAGCCGTCCTCAGCTTCGCCGACATCCTTCCCGAACTCGACACCTTCGACACCATCATCGACGCGCGCAGCGAGTCGGAATATGCGCTCGACCGCATCCCCGGCGCGATCAATGCGCCGGTGCTCGACGACGCGCAGCGCGTGCGCGTCGGCACCCTGTACAAGCAGGTCGGCGCCTTCGAGGCCAAGAAGGTAGGCGCGCCGCTGGTGGCCGCCAACATCGCGCGCCACATCGAGACGCTGTTTGCGGACAAGCCGCGCGACTGGAAGCCGCTGGTGTACTGCTGGCGCGGCGGCAACCGCAGCGGCTCGATGGCGCACATCCTGGCCAAGATCGGCTGGCCGGTAGTGCAGCTCGACGGCGGCTACAAGGCCTACCGCGCGCACGTGGCGAGCGCGCTGGAGAACCCGCCGCAACTGGACTTCCGTGTCGTGTGCGGCACCACCGGCAGCGGCAAGAGCCGCCTGCTGGAGACCCTCGACCGCATGGGCGCGCAAGTGCTCGACCTCGAAAAACTGGCGGCGCACCGCGGCTCGGTGCTGGGCCACCTGCCGGACGAGCCGCAGCCGAGCCAGAAGATGTTCGAGAGCCAGGTCTGGGACAAGCTGCGGCACTTCGATCCAGCCAAGCCCGTGTTCGTGGAATCCGAAAGCAAGAAGGTCGGCAACCTGCGCGTGCCGGACGCGGTCATGGCAGGCATGCGCGCCTCGCCCTGCATCTCGCTCTCGCTGTCGCGCGAGAACCGGGTGCGGCTCCTGATGGAAGACTACGAGCACTTCTGCAAGAACCCGGACGCGCTCACCGGCCAGCTGGCCCACCTGGTGCAGCTGCACGGGAACGAGAAGATCAAGGCCTGGCGCGACATGGCCAACAGCGGCGCCATGGCCGAGCTGGTGGACCAGCTGCTGGTGGAGCATTACGATCCGGCCTACCTGCGCTCGATCGACCGGAATTTCGTGCAGTTTCCGAAGGCGGAGGTGCTAGAGTTGAACGACATTGCCGAGCAAGATTTCATGGCGGCGGCACGGCACTTGCACGCTGCCTGAAACGCGGCTCCTGACTAGTCCTAGAATAGATTGACAGTTGTAAGTAGCAAGAAGAGTTCGTTCTTGCTGTCCTCAGAACGCCCGGTGAATCTCATCAGGCGTTTTGTATTTCAGGGCCTGATGCGGCCGTTCGT